>WUUC01031165.1_pt1 | contig 28093 bp, 33 predicted proteins | sample 6278441 | NCBI WGS metagenome assembly WUUC01 (sample SAMN13675441, study PRJNA597444) | soil metagenome | isolation source: soil | place: USA: Washington | collected 2017-10 | reverse complement strand
TGCGGTTCGTCTCCGCTGAGCCGCTGCTGGGCCCGGTCGACCTGACCCGCTGGCTGCGCCCCGCGCTCGACTGCGGGTTCGCCAACCCCGAGGACGGCTGCTGCACCCACCCCGACACCCCAACTCCCGAGTGCCACCGGTGGGTTCGCTGCCCCATCTCGGACGGCGGCTGGGAGGGCCTGGACTGGGTCATCGTCGGCGGCGAGAGCGGACCCGGAGCCCGTCCCATGCATCCCCTGTGGCCCCGCTCGATCCGGGACCAGTCCGTCACCGCCGGCGTCCCGCTGTTCTACAAGCAGTGGGGGGAGTGGGCGCCATACGGCGAAGGCGAACCCACCTCGGCCGGTGTGCACGGCCCCGTCGCCCTGGTCGACCAGCAGGGCCGCACCCACAGCTACAAGGCCGGCGCCCTGGCCCCCGCCGGGTCGGCGCGCATGGCTCGGTACGGCAAGAAGCGCGCAGGCAACGCCCTGGACGGCGAGCACTTCGAGCAGCTGCCCGGCCACTACACCCCCCAGCCCACGGCCTGACCACGGCCGCGCGTCACCACCCCGTCGAAGCGAAGGAGATCCCCGTGCGGGACGACACCACCACCGCCCTCCAACGACTGCGGTTCCGGATGCTGACCGCCGCATACAGCAACACCGACTTCTGGACGCAGCGCACCGCGTTCATCACCGACCAGGCCGTGGCCACGCTCGCCCGCCGCGACCCCACCGCGGCCGAGGACCTGGCCGCCGTGCTGCTGGCCCCGCGCCCGCTGGAGGACATCGAGATCCTCGGTGCGGCCGTGGAGGCCGGCCTCGACACCACTGGTTGGGAGGAGCGCCGCGAGAAGAACCGGACCTACACCCGCGAGGCCTCCGAGCTGCCCGCGAAGTCCGACCCGGACACCGAGGCACAGCGGGTGTGGGCATCGCTCCACGACCACTACCCGCAGATCGCGGCCGCCCTGGCCACCTTCCTGCGCGCCATGCCGGACACCTGGCGCGAGGACCTCTTCACCATCAGCCCCTACTCCAGCCGCGGCCACCGCCGAACCAGCGAGACGCCCGGACCGGAGACCGCACCGTACGACCCGATGGACTGGGAGGACTGCCTGGCCTGCCTCGAGGCCCAGGACCAGTGCCGCTACCACCGCGGTGTCTCCGCCGGCATGGAGTACCAGTCCGACCTGATCAAGACGCTCCTGAGCGACGGCGCGGCCATCGAGTACGTCCAGGAGCGGCACGCCGAACTGGCCCGCGCCCGCCGTGCCGAGCCGACTGCCGCCGAAGCCGAGGGAGCCGACGCCTGATGGCCCGCATCACCGCCACGATCAGCCCCGTCCACGACAACAACACGAACTGCACGCACCCCGTCACCAGCTCCGGCAAGCCCAAGGACCCCAAGTCCGGGTGCACCGGCCGCTCCGGCTACGTGGCGCGCTGCAGCGCTTGCAACTGGCGCCGCACCAGCAAGACGAAGGCCGAGCTGGAGTACCTGCGCGAGGTGCACCTGCGCTCCCACCTCAACGCCCCCGCCCTCGCCACCAACTGACCCTGCGGCGGCCCAGGACTTCCGCGCTTGGGCCGCCCCCGCCGGAAGGACCCAGATGACCGGCATCACCGGCCGCACCTACCTCGAACGCGGCAGTCCCGTCACCGTGATCACCGCCTACAACGCCCGCCGCGCCCCGGACATCACGGCGCCCTGGCTGCACTTCACCTGGCCCGGGCGACGCCCGGCCGCCGGCCCCCGCAACGTCGCCATCCGCCGCGCCGACGGCTCCACCACGGTCCGCCCCTTCCGGGGCCTGAAACGACCCCCGAACCACCCCAACGCACCTGAGGAGAACAGCGGATGACCACGCCCACCACCGACCAGCCCGCCGTCCCGGCCTGGCTCGCCGCCGCCGAAGCCGCCCACCAGGAGCAGCAGCTCGACACCGCGGCGTATGAACGGCGCCGTGCCGAGCGCCACGCCGACCTGATCAACGCCCGCCTCGCCGAATTCGGCATCGAGCCGATCGAGCCCGCCGGCATCGACGGCTTCGGCAAGTTGCGGCCCGCCAAGCTGACCGACGCCGAATTCGACGGGGACCCCTACTACGAGGTGCGCGCGGCGTGGAGCGAGGACGACAAGGCAGTCGAACTCCACACCGCCGACTGGGAGTCCGACCGCCCCCGGCTTGGTTACGTCCGTCTGCTGCACTCGCTCGCCGACGTCGCCGCCGCCCGGCGCGAGACGCCCAAGTTCCCCGCCCCGAAGCGCAACTGGCGCACCGAGGCGATCCGCGCGATCGACGGCCTCAACGTCGACAACCTCAGCAACGCCGACGTCGAAGCGCTCGCGACTGCCATCCACGGCAACAGCGCAGCGGTGCTGCACCTCGCCGACATCATCGCCCGCACCAACTCCACCGTCTGAACGGAGAACCCCTGATGAAGCTCACCATCGACCACGGCACGCTCGCTGACACCGTCGCTCTCGCCGCCCGTGCCCTTCCGGCCCGGCCGCCCGCCCCGGTCCTGGCCGGCCTCAAGCTCACCGCCTCCGACAGCCAACTGGCCGTCGCGGGCTTCAACTACGAAGCTTCCGCCTCCGCCAGCGCCGCCGCCGACGTCGCCGACAAGGGCAGCGTGCTGGTCCCCGGCCGCTTGCTGTCCGACATCACCCGCGTCCTGAAGCGTGACGTGCGCCTGTCCTCCGACGGCGTCCGGCTCGTTGTCGAGTCCGGTGCCGCCCGCTTCACCCTGCACACGCTGCCGCTGGAGGAGTACCCGACTCTGCCGACCACCCCGGCCGCCTCCGGCGTCGTTTCCGGCAAGGAGTTCGCCGCCGCCGTCGTCCAGGTCGCCGGCGCCGCCGGCCGGGACGACACTCTGCCCGTCCTCACCGGCGTCCAGATCACCGCCGACGGCGACACCCTCACCCTGGCCTCCACCGACCGCTACCGCTTTGCCGTGCGCTCCCTGCCGTGGGAGCGGATGACAGATCGCGCCGACGGCGCCCGGGCCCTGATCCCGGCCAAGATCCTCCTGGACACCGCCAAGGCCCTCGCCGATGACCACGAGATCACCGTCGGCCTCCCCGGCGAGCAGGGCACGTTCGGCCTGACCGGCGAGCACAACCGGACCACCGTCCGGGCCCTGGAAGGCGAACTGCCCCAGTACAAAGGCCTGTTCCCCACCTCGTTCAGCGCCCAGGCGAGCCTGCAGACCGCAGCGCTGGCCGAGGCCGTCAAGCGCGTCGCCCTGGTCGCCACCGGCAACACCCCCGTCCGGCTGGGCTTCGAACCCGGCACCCTCACCATCGAGGCCGGCACCAGCGACGACGCCCTCGCCGTCGACCGCATCGACGCCGACCTCACCGGCGAGCCCCTCAGCATCGCCTTCAACCCCACCTTCCTGCTGGACGGGCTGAACGCCATCGGCGCCGACGCCACCCGCCTCAACTTCACTACGGCCGCCGAGCCCGCCCTGCTGCACAGCGACCACGGCGACAACGTCCCCGAGAACGCGCTGCGCTACCTCCTCATGCCCGTCCGCCTCACCTGACTCCGCCCCGGGGCGGCCGCCAGGTCGCCAACTCAGCCGGCCGCCCCGGGCCTCCCACCCCACCCATCCACAAGCAGGAGAGCTTGATGCCCGTTCACCTCCCACCCGCTTCCGAGAAACTGCTTCGCGAGATCGCCACGCACGACGCCGGGAACGGCGTCCTCTTCCGGCACGCCGCTCGCGCCCGCTACAAGCACCCCCACACCGGCACCATCTTCAACCGGTCCACGTTCTTCCCGCTGACCGCAAACGATCTCGTGGACGACGGCGGCAGCGACCACACCCCCGTCCGCATCACCGACGCCGGCCGCCAACACCTCGCCGAGCTCGACGCCGCCACGACCCCTTCCACCCAACCGACCGCGGAGTCCGACGCGGCACAGAAACTGCTGCGCGCCATCGCCGCCTCCACGAAGCCCACGCTGATCTACAGCGGCAGCCCGCGCACCATCTGGCGCCTCGGACGCCACGACGGACCCGGCCACCGGGCGGCCACATACGGAGCCCTGGAGAAGGCCGGATACATCGACATCGAGTACCAATTCGCCGGCGGCAAGCGCGTAGCGGCCATCGCTGCCGGCCGGGCACGACTCGAGCACAGCCCAGACGGGACCACCGCAGAGGCCACCCATGCCTGACCTCGCCCGGGTCCTGGCCGCTACCGAGGACGACCTCGCCCGCATGCGCACCCTGCACGCAAAGGCCGTCGCCTGGATCAACGACCCGGGCCGCGAACTCGCCCCACGCCAGGACCTCGCCCGCCACCTCGGCGTGCCCGAACCCGCCGCCAGCCCCACGCTTCCGGGCCCGCGCCGCCCTGGCTGCGTCGGCGAGCCCACTGTGACCGAAGCGTCCTGACCCAAGTCCCGCCACCTTTCGACCCCGTCGCCTGGGGCGGCCGCCAGGTCGCCTAACTCAGCTGGCCGCCCCAGGACTCCCATCCCAACCACCCACCGAACAAGGGACATCGAGTGACCATCACCCGCCACGCGCCGACCGCCACCATCGCGGCCGCCGTCCACCCCGCCTACAACCCCACCCCGTCCATCCCGCTGCTGATCACCGAACTCACCCACGAAGACTTCTGGGCCCGCTACGCCAAGGCCCGCGGCGACGCCGAGCACTTCGACCCCGGCTACCTCGCCGCGCGCGAGACGGCCGCGCTGCTGCTGCGCGCCGTGATCGCCGACCTGTTCGCCCTGGCCGACCCGACCAACCCGGTCGCAGCCGCCGACGCGGCGGCCGCCGCCAACGCAGTGCGCCGCAAGAGCATGCAGATGCAGCTGCCCGCCGAGGCCGCCCGGGCCTGGCTGCGCGAGGAGTACGAAGCCTGGCGCAACAACGACCCGCACCCCCCGAACTGCCCGGGCCACTGCCACGGCACCGGCATCGTCATGCAGACCACGAACTGGCAGGACGACGGTGCACCCGTGTGGGCCGAGCCCGCCGACTGCCGGCGCGGTGAGGAAGACGACCCGCACGCAGGCGACTGCCTCTGCCGCGGCACCGGCCAACGCTGGAACGCCGAGAGCCGCGAATACCAGCTGTGCGACCGCTACACCCCCGACCCCGACTACGCGCGGCCCCATCCATCCGGCACGGGCGACGGCTGGAGCACCGGCCTGTACGGCGAAGAGCCGTTCTAGCCACCCGTCGCACACTCGCCTGCACCGGACCCGGGGTTCTTCCCCGGGCCCGGTGCCCGAGCCAGGAGCACCCGTGTTCACTCCCCGGACCGTGTACGTGCTGGCCTGCGACCGCTGCGGCGCCGTCTACCGCCTGCCGGACTACGACAACGACGTCGACTACGAACTCCAGCTGCACGAAGAGCACCTGGACCCCGCCCTCATCCGCCGCATCGAAGCCGACGGCTGGGTCGCCGGCCGCCGCCACCACTGCCCGTCCTGCGCCAAGGACCTCGGCGACGCCCTGATCGAACGCCTCGCCCTCGAAGCCACCCACGAGCCCCTGTTCGACCTCTCCGACCTGCCCAGCTCCACCGACCGCGACCAGGAGCCCTGATGACCACCACCCGCAAGCGCACCCGCAACATCCTGCGCGCCGCCACCCTCTCTCCATGCGGCGACTACCGCTACCTCCTCATCCGGGAATGGGGACGCAGCGGCCGCACCGCCGTCTTCGTCCTGCTCAACCCCTCCACAGCCGATGCCGACCGTGACGACGCCACGACCCGCCGCTGCATCAATTACGCCCAGGACTGGGGCTGCAGCAGCGCGTGGATCGTCAACCTCTACGCCTGGCGCGCCCGCCACCCCGCCGACCTGTGGAAGACCCCGGACCCGGTCGGCCCCGAGAACGACCACTACCTGGCCACGGCGGCCGCCGTCGCCGCCGACAGCGGCGGCCCGCTGGTCGCCGGATGGGGAAAGGAAGCCCGTCCCGAGCGGATCTCCGCCGTCCTCGACCTGCCCGGCCTGGAACGGCTCAGCGCCCTGGCCCTCACCCAGTCCGGTCAGCCCCACCACCCGCTGCGCCTGGACCAGACCCTCACCCCAACGCCGTGGAACCCGCCGGGCACCAAGGTCTTCCCCGTGACGTCCCGCCGCACCGAGCCGCTCCCGCCGCTCGACGTGGTCCTGAACCGGCCAGGTCTGAGCGACCTCCGACTCGGCCCGTACTTCTACCCGCCCGTCGCCTGCCGCGTCGCGAGCGGTCTGCGTCAGCAGATGCACCACACCCAGCACGTTCCCGGAACCGTGGTGAGCGTGCAGCCGCACCGCAGCGCCGACCACCTCGAGGCACGCGTCCCCACCGACCCCTACGCCCTCGCCGACCTGATGGACGAGGAGAAAGGGGGCGATGGCACCGGCCGCAACTTCCCCGACACGTACACCCGCCTGTGTGCCCAGGAGGGATACGAGCGCGCCGGTGACCTGTGGCTGGAGGCCTGCAACGCATGGGAGTGGTCGCACAACGTCGCCCCGGACGCGTAGCGGGGCCGGCGGCCGAAAACACCCACCCCGATAACGCATAATCTTGAAAGGCATACTGAGAATCTGCATTATGGGGTTCGGGGCGGCTTCCAGGTCGCCACCCAAGCCAGCTGCTCCGACCCGCACCACGGCACCACTCCCAACCCGCCAAAACACCAGGAGACCTCCCGCCATGACGGACTCCACCGCCCTTGCGGCAACCGTGTTCGCCGCCGTGTTCATCGCGCTCTACATCGCGCACAGCGTCGGCGATCACTGGGTACAGACCAGCTGCCAGGCAGCCACCAAGGGCCAGCCCGGATGGACCGGCCGACTCGCCTGCGGCCGGCACGTCCTCGGCCTGACCATCACCAAGGCCGTCGTGCTCACGCCCGTCGTCCTGCTCCTCAACCTGCCCGTGACCGCGCTCGGAGTGTCCCTGGGACTCACCCTCGACGCCGCGAGCCACTACTGGGCCGACCGCCGTACGACACTGCGCCGGCTCGCCCACCACTGCGGCAAGAGCGAGTTCTTCTCCCTCGGAATGCCCGACCACCCCGCGCACCCGACGACCGCCAAGGGCAACTACGCGCCGACGCTCGGCACAGGCGCCTACGCCCTCGACCAGAGCTGGCACATCCTCTGGCTCGGCATCGCGGCCCTGGTCATCGCCGCCGTCTGACGCCCCCCTGTGCTGCTCCGCCCGGCCCGGGCGGAGCAGCACAGAGGCCCTCGGGCCAACCGGCGACCACCTACCGAAGGAGGCAAACGTGCGGGACTACCGCGACAGTGAGTTCCCCTGGGTCCACATCGAGACGTTCGACTTCGACCGCGGCGTCCCCCAGACCGTCGTCGGCGCGCTCCTGGTCGACCTGCGCGGTGTGGACTTCAACGACCCGCACCAGCAGGAACACCTCAAAGGCCGCGACGGCGAGGACCCCGACGTCGTCGCGCACGTCATGGCCTCCCGCATGACGTTCACCAAGCTGCAGCAGATCGCGGGCCAGGCGAAGGCCTTACTCGACTTCAACGCAGCCTCGAACTTCACACTGCGGATCCTGATCGGCGACGACGGCGGCCGCCCCCGTGCGGTGGTCGTGGGCGACGCGGTGGCGGAGATCCTCAACGGGCGGGGGATTCCCGCGGAAGTGGAACACCACCACCTCGCCCCGCGAGAGGATCGGCCCGTGGCGCCCACCGGCACGGAAGGCCAGACCACCGCCATGGACGACGCGACCCACGACGCTGTCCGCGCCTTCTACCGGCTGCACCAGGCCACGGCCGCCGTCGCCGACGACCCGCACCACTCCGGCGCCCTGGAGACTCTGTCGAACGCCGCAATGGGGGCCGCCGGTCTGCTCGACCTCCCCCAGCACGAGGTGATCGCGCTCGTCCGTCAGGAGTTCCCCGACTACGACCCCACCGGCGGCCTGAACCGCCAGAAGGGAACCGACCGATGATCCGCGACGCTGCGACCTGCGACACCTCGAACTGCATGGCCATCTACCTCGAACCGGACGACCTCCCCGAGGAGCAGACGTTCGAGTCGGCCCTGTCCGAGGCGGGCTGGCAACTCGGCACCGACGGCCACACCTGCCCGGCCTGCTCGAACGGCCAGGGCCCGGTCCTGGAGCGGGGCGAGTGTCCCAGGTGCTGCGGGTCCACCGTCGACCTCCCGGCCGGGTCGACCTGCCACTACTGCCGCCACGTCCAGCCGTATCCCGCCGGTATCGACTCCCCTATCGGGGCGGAGATCCGGACCCTGGGTGACCCGGGCCGCGGACTCGACCCGATGCCGCCGCACCCGCGCGGCATGTGAGAGCCGCCAACCACCGGATCCTCCGACAGCGCCTGACCTACGAAAGCAATCGCCTCCGGGACTGCCGGAGTTCGGGCGTCACAAACTCCGGGCCTCCGGCACGGCCATTTACTGTTCGGCGGGCGGAGAGAGGGTCTGGCGCAGATCGACATAGGCCCGAAGTCGTACGCCGGGCTGGCCCGGATCCCGGGTGGTCCTGTCGGCGGCCGCGGTCGCCCACCTCCGCGCGATCGCGGCCTGGAATGCGAACGCTGTCGCATCGTCCGCCGCCGCCACCTCGACCACCAGCAAGCCGGGTTCGGCCACATGCGCTTCTTGGATCGGTCCCATATCCCGCAGTACGCCCGCAGGCATCGCGAGGTTCTCAGCCGCGCCGGAATTCACCCGTTCGAGTCCGGCTGCAGCGTGGGCGGGGCCTACCGAAAGCGTGTGAACTGTAGCCGAGGCGGGATACGAGCACGCCAGCACCATCTGGGCCAGCGTTGCACCACGACGAAGCCAAGGACGGATAGCAATCCGCCGCACGGAACGGCCCTCGAGACGGGGGCGCCCGCGCACATCCAAGCGAAGGGCGCCAGCGCCTCGAGGGCCGTCGCAGCTACACGACGGTCACCCGACAATCAGCTGGCGCAGCAGCCACACCAGCGCCGAGACGGCGACCGTGCCCGCAGCCGTCGCGCTCCCCCGGACGAACGCGAACAGGGCCGTCCGCGCCACTGCGCGGGCTCGAGACCGCTGCGTGTCGATCAGTGCCACGAAAAGGAACCTCCTCGGGGACATCGGCCGGAACCTCCGGCCCGGGAACCGCTCGGCTCCCGCCCCTCCACCCTCGAACCCCGCGCGCACTGCCGGGCACAAGTCGACGCGAAATGAGTGCAGTTGAGAGCTCGGCGTGGGCATGCTGCTCCTGCTCAACTCCTGTCAACACTCATCAACCGCACACGGAGGCGGCGTGAAGATCCCGATGCCGGATGAGTCGCAGATACCGATCGGCCACCACCGCCTTCTTGTGGCACTGCATCAGCTGCACGAGGCAGCGGGCTGGCCCGGGCTGCAGCGCACCAGCAAGGCAATCCGGGCACGCCACGACTTACCCGACACCATCAGCCACGAGGCGATCAGCAAGATCCTGCGGGGCACGGTCCTCCCGCAGCAGTGGCACAAGCTCGAATCCCTGGTCCGTCAGTACCTCACCTGGAGCGTCCACCAGCCCGACGATCCCGGAGCGGAGGTCCGCCGCATCCACCAGCTGTGGCAGCGCGCCGTCACCGACCCGGACGGCCGCGACGAGGAACACGAGCCAGACGAGACCAGCTCTCACGCCGACACCCCTGCTGACACCGGGCCCGCCGCGCAAGGCCGAACGGAGCAGGCTCTTCTGCCGCCGGAAGAAGTCGTACGGCAGGCCGCCGTGATGCCGCGCAACGAAGCCAGCGACTTCATATCCGCCCAGGCACTGCGCCCGGACCGCGACCTCCTGCCGCTGATCGTCCTGCTGATGGAGAACATCCCCTCCGAGGGCCTCAGCCTGCTCCACCACGCAGGGATCTCGCACGACGAGGCGGACAACGAACGCCTCGCCGACTTCATCGCCCGGATCCAGGAGTATCCCGCCAGCGTCTGGTACGAGGAGGAACCCCTCCACGAGTTCTTCAGGCCGCTGTTCGGACGCTCCGACTACGGCATCGGCTTGGTGAAACTGCTGGTCAAACGCCAGAACACCGCCGCGCTGACCGCATACTTCGAGATGGCCGCCCGCCGTACGGACCCATTCAACGCAGCGGAGTTCATCGTCGCGCTCGCCAAGCGGCGCGGGGCCCCGTCGACGGTTGACACGTTCCTCGCCGCCGTGGCCGGGCAGATGCCCAGACCGCTCGCCAACGACATGGTCAACGAACTCAACCGACGCGGCCGGCGCCACGAGGCGCGACGGCTGAACGAGCTGCTCACCGCCCCTGCCCAGGACTCTCCGGCGTCTCACTGAGGTGCGGGCGGGGCGACTCGCGTTGGCGGACGCACTGCCCGGAGGGCGAACTCGGCTGCTTGTCCAAGGAGTTGCTCGACACTCGCCGTCACCTCCTCCCCGACGAACAGCTCGTGGCCTTACCGAGAGATGCCCGGGTTCGACTCTGAGCTGGCCAATACGCCTGGGATGCCGTTGGCGGCCGAGGCATGGGCTGGATAGGAGGTCGTGCCCCCGTGGATCAGCGGGACGAGGGTCGGCATCTCCGTCTTCTGAGCGGCTTCCTGGTCGTACGGGCCTTCGCGGAGCCCTTGGTGCCAGGCCGTCGGAGCAGGCTGCTCAGTCGAAATCGCGTCGGTGGGAGGGCAGGTCTGCGACTGCCTCGCGCACCAGCCGCGGCCGTTACGTGTCAAGGCCTCGGCCCGGGTGATCGCGAGGTGCAGCGCCACAGCGCGCATCGGCGAATGGTTACAGGGTGCCGTCGAGCACGCCCTGCCGGAACGCCTGCCACTCTGCCGCGGTGTAGCGCAGCGCGGGCAGGTGGCTGTTTTTCCCGTCGCGGACGGCGATGCCGCCGCCCGGCAGGTCAGCGATCTCCACGCACTGGCCTTCCCCGGCGCTGTACGGCGATTTACGCCAGACGGCGTCGGCCAGGTCGTAGGCGTACAGATCGGCCTTGGCGGTGTGGTCGTTCATGGGCGGAGTCCTTCCTTCTTAAGCCGGATGATGAGCGCAAGCGAGTCAGTGACGGGCAGTGCCGCAGCCACGATCTGATGGAACGCCTCTTCGTAGAGGGCCACGTCGTCGGTGCCCTCGACATAGCTGGTGCCTTTGAGGTTTTCGAACTGGACAACGGCCGGCATGGGGGCGGGGAAGGAGACGAGGTCGAAGGCCCCGGCTCCGCCGGGGTGCGGGGTGGCGTCCAGGGGCATGACCTGGACGGTGATGCCCGGCGCCGCGGAGACGTCGATGAGGCGCTGGAGCTGGTCGCGCATGATCTGTGGGCGGTCGGAGAAGCGGCGGTGTAGCACCGCCTCACCGATGACCGCCCACAGCTTCAACGGGCGCTCGGGCCGGGAGAGGACTGCCTGGCGGGCCATGCGGACCTCGGCGAGTGCGGTGACCTCTTCCGGGGTGCGGGTGATGGCGTTGGCGGCAATGGTCTCGCGGGCGTAGGCCCCGGTCTGGAGCAGGCCCGGGATGACCAGGGGCGCGTAGAGGCGGACGGACTCGGCGTCCGACTCCAGGGAGATGTAGTCGGCGTAAGCGGGGGCGACCACGCCGCTGTAGGTCTGCCACCAGCCTTTCTTTGAAGCATCCTTGGCAAGGCCCTCCAGGGCGGCGACCACTTCGGGGTCGGTGACGCCGTACTTCGTCAGCAGTGCGGGAATGTGCTGGGGACGGATGTGCGCCTTGGCGTTCTCGATCCGGGAGAGCTTGCCGGAGTCCCAGCCCATCGCTGCGGCGGCGTCCTTCGCGCTCATTCCGGCGCCTAGGCGCAGGCGCTGCAGCATGGCGGCGAGGCGGCGTCTGCGGACCGTGGGAACCAAGGGGACGGTGGGCATGTGGGGGTGCGTCTCTCTGTGAATTGCCCCGAAGGCGGCTTGAGTGCGGCATGGCCCCTTCCGGGTGTGGTTCCGGAGTTGGTGGGTGTCACTCCCGTTCATCCGGGCGCCGGCGGGCGCGGCACGGGTGCAGTGTCGCGCCATCCATGGGTGCAAGTCGATGGAACACACATTCCATCTTGGGAATCTCAACCCCAATCTTGCAGAGTCGTACCCCAAAGGTGCATCCTGCCGGTACAAGCAAGTGACTGAGTGTCATTTCTTGATCACTCACTGATGTTCGGCCGCACATGCCATCTCTGGCCGGAACGAACTCCCCTCCGCTGGATGACCCAGCTGAACGCGCGCCGACGGCAAGCCCAGTGGTGCGTCGCAGTCGCGCCCGTCCGATCTGAGGAGCCTCATGTTCAGTGCGCCCATCGCAACGAGTGACAGCCAAGTGCCCTCCCGCATGCGGGACACCGCCCAGAACACCGAGCGTCTCCACCCAGTCGGCGTCCGGCCGTTACGGGTCCTGGTGGTCGGTCAGGGCTACGTCGGTCTCCCGCTCGCGGTACGTGCCGCCCAGAAGGGGCTCGAGGTCGTGGGTCTGGACACCGACGCGCACCGGGTCCGGGCGCTGGCGTGCGGCAGCTCGCCCGTCGAGGACATCACCAGCGCCGAGCTGGGGCCGCTGCTCCAGGATGGAACGTACCGCCCCACCGCGTCGCCGGACGATGTGGCCGGCTTCGACGTGGCGGTGATCGCGGTGCCGACCCCTCTGAGCGCGGGGGTGCCCGACCTGTCGTATGTCCTGGCGGCTGGCCGGACGGTAGGCCGTCATCTGCGGGAAGGGGCGTTGGTGGTCCTGGAGTCCACCAGCTACCCCGGCACCACACGGACCGTGCTCGGCACGGTGCTCGAGGAGGTTTCCGGTCTGCGGATGGGAACCCAGTTCGCTCTGGGTTTCAGCCCGGAGCGGATCGACCCGGGCAACCGGCTGTGGACCCTCGCGACGACACCGAAGATCGTCAGCGGCGTCGACGTGCCTTCGCTTGAGCGCACCGCGGCTTTCTACGCCGGGCTCGTGGAGAGCGTCGTTCCGGTGGGCCGGTGCGAGGAGGCCGAGCTTGCGAAGTTGCTGGAGAACACCTTTCGGGCCGTCAACATTGCGCTGGTCAACGAGTTGGCGGAGGTGGCCCGCGACACGGGTCTGAACCTGCGGGAGGCGCTCGATGCCGCGGCGACCAAGCCCTTCGGCTTCATGCGTTTCAACCCTGGCCCGGGCATTGGCGGCCACTGCCTGCCGATCGACCCGGTGTACCTGTCCTGGTGGGCCTCCCAGGTCCGCGGGCAGGGATCCCGCCTGATCGACCTTGCAGCGCAGATCAACCAGGCTCGCCCCGCCTACGTGGTGAACCGGGTGGCCCAGTACCTCACCGGGCAGGGCCGATCGCTGGCCGGGGCCCGGGTGCTGTTGCTGGGGCTGGCCTACAAATCCGGCAGCAGCGACCTGCGGGAGTCGCCGGCGCTGGAGGTGGCCCGTCAACTGGTGGCTGTCGGCGCGGAGGTCAGCGCAGCCGACCCCGTCATGGACCCGGCTGCCGCCGAGCCGGTACTCGACGGGGTTCGGCTGGTGGCCGCGACGGCTGAGGAACTCGCCGCGGCGGACGCCGTGGTGCTGCTGACCGATCACCGGGCGTTCGACTACGACCAGGTGGCCGCTCACTCCCGATTCGTGCTGGACTGCCGGGCCCGGCTGGCCGACCGCCTGACCGCCAGCGTGGAGCAGCTGTGACGGGCGGGCTGCGCGTCACCGTCACTGGCGGTGCCGGGTTCATCGGATCGAACGTGGCGGGCTGGCTCCTGCGTCACCCCGCGATCGGCCGGGTCACCGTCGTGGACGACTGCTCCACCGGCGGCATGAGCCTGCTGGGCAGCGACCTGCCCGAGATCGACTTCCGGCACGGCAGTGTGCTCGACCCGGGTCTGCTGGACCGGGCGTTGGCCCGCGCTGATGCGGTGGTGCATCTCGCTGCGCTCCCGTCGGTCCCCCGGTCGGTTCTCGACCCGGTGGCCAGCCACCATGCGAACGCAACCGGCACGCTTCAGGTATTGGAGGCAGCGCGCAGGGCCGGCGGGCCGATGGTCGTGGCGGCGTCCTCGTCGTCCGTGTACGGCGCCCAGCCGCGGCTGCCGAAGCGCGAGAACAGCCGGGCCATGCCGCTGAGCCCCTACGCGGTCACGAAGCTGGCGAGCGAGGCATATCTCGGGGCCTACCACGCCTGTTACGGCCTGCCCGTCCTGCCGCTGAGGTTCTTCAACGTCTACGGCCCCGGGCAGCAGGCCGGTCACCCCTACGCGGCCGTGGTGCCCAGGTTCATCGACGCCGCACTGTCCGGACATCCGGTGCAGGTGCACGGTGACGGCACGCAGACCCGGGACCTGACGTGCGTGGACACGGTGTGCCAGGTGATCGCCTCGGCGATCACTCAGCAGGTGGTGTCCGCCTGGCCGGTCAACCTGGCTCTCGGCACCCGGACGTCCCTGCTGGAGCTGATCGACCTGCTGGGCAACCTTCTTGGCGCCCGGCTGGATGTCGAACACGTCGAGCCCCGGCCCGGCGATGTGCCCCACTCCCAGGCCGACCCGGCCCGGCTGCTGGACCTCTTCCCCGGGCTGAGCGCTGTGCCCCTGCGCGACGGACTGGCCCGCACGGTCGCCTGGCACCGCGCACAGCGATCCGGAGACTCCCACGGGCCGCGACCGGCCGCGGCCCGAACCTCGCAGAAGGGGTGACAGCCCGGTGCACATCCTGATGTACCACCTCGTGCAGGACCTGCCCGGCCCGATGGCTGTGCCGCCCGAGAATTTCCGTGCGCAGATGGAACTCCTCGCCTCCGGCCCGTACACGGTGGTCGACGAGGACGACCTGCACACCATGGTCAGCCGCGGCACCCCCCTGTCGGCGAACGCGGTGCTGATCACGTTCGACGACGGGTACGCCAACACGATCACGGCCGCCCTGCCGGTGCTGGAGCAGTTCGCACTGCCCGCCGTGCTGGCCGTGTGCGGCGGATACCTCACCGGGGACCGCCCGCTGCGGGTCCGTCATCCGGTCCAGGACATGGCCGGCCCCGACCAGGTGCGGCACTGGGCGGCGTCCGGCCGCGCGGTCGCCGCCCACAGTTACAGCCACCAGCGCCTCACCGACGCCAGCGACCGGGCGCTTGCCTGGCAGACCGGCGGCGACCACGAGGTGCTGACCGAGGTGCTGGGCCGGCCACCGGTGACCTTCGCCTACCCGTATGGCGCCTACGACGGCCGCGTCCAGCGGGCTGTGGCCGAGCTGTACCCGCTGGCGCTGGCCACGGATGAGCACCACCGCCCCGACGTGCGCCACCCCTACGCACTCTCCCGCATCCAGGTTGATCCCGGCTGGAGCCTCACGGCCTTTCAGGCGGCCCTGGCCAGCGACACCGATCCGGCGACCGCGCAGCGCGCGGCACGCGCCGCCGACCGCCGCCTTGAGGAGTCCAGCTGATGACGCACACCGCCGCCCGCACCGTCGCCCTGTACTGGCACAACGGCCGTTCCCTGGGACACACCTCCCGGACCGCGAAGGTCACCCGGTACCTGCTGCGCTCACCCCAGCCGTACTCGATCGCGGGCATCACCGGCGCCTACCGCGGGCTGGACCTGCTCCCGCCGGAGGTGGACGTGGTCAAGATCCCCTCGTTCGCGAACTTCGACGACCCGACCGGCTGGAACCTGCGCCCGCGCCTTGCGATGACAGAAGCCGCCCTCCACCAGGCCCGCACCGACCTGATCACCGCCTTCCTGCGCCACTACCGGCCGGAAGTGCTGATGACCGACCACATCCCCCGCGGCACCGACGACGAACTCGTGCCGTCCCTGGAGGCCGGACATGCCGAGCACGCCGTGCTCAGCCTGCGCGGCGTGCTGTTCGACAAGGAGAAGACGGCGCGGAAGTACTTCGGCCGAAATGGCCGCGGGCCGTGGCTGCTGGATCACTACTGCCAGTTCAACGTGCACACCCACCCCGACATCTTCGACCTGGCCGACTACTACACGATCCCGCAGGAGGCCGCCGACCGCCTGCACTACACCGGCTACCTCGCCGAGCCCTACACCCTCTCCCGCGAGGATGCCTGCGGTCTCGTCGACGTCGATCCGGGTCAGCGGCTGGTCGTCGCCGCGATGGGCGGCGGCCAGGGCGCCGGAGACCTGTGGCGGGCCCTGTCCGCCGCCCTGCGCCGGCGCCGTGACCTGTTCGACCGCGCCCTGCTGGTGACCGGCCCCTACCTGGAGCCCAACGCCCAGCACGCCCTGCGCCAGTTGTGGGAGAGCGACGCGGCCGTGGAGATCCGCGCCTACGAGCCGGATCTGCTGCCGTGGATGCGGGCCGCCGACCTGTTTATCGGAGCCGCCGGGGCGAACAGCCTGGGCGAGGTCCTCGCGACCGGCGCCAACGCGATCGCGATTCCCCGGCAGATCCGTGAGATCGAGCAGCAGGTCCACTCACGGCGCCTGCACGATCTGGGGCTGCTCCGCCGGGTTGATCTCCCTGACGCCCTGACCGGCGCGCTGGACCACGCCGTGCCCCTGGCCCTCACCGAGCCGCTCGCCCCGGACGGGGACCGCTACCTGTGGGACGGAGGCTCCTACGACCGGCACCTGCCCCAAGGCCCCCGAGGCACGGCCTGCGCGTGCACCACGGCCCGCGCCGCCTCGCCGACGCCCCAGGCCTGCGCGTGAGGGCGCCGGCTACCGGGTGCACGATCGTCCGCGGTGGCACCCCCATAGGCCGCGATGCACCTCACCGGCCCGACGATGTGCTGATATGCCAGGGCACCGTCAGTACGCAGTGCTCCCACGATCCGGTGCCGGTCGACGCCACCGGCTGCCTGGTGGCGCCCGGGCTCGTGGACGTGCATGTGCACGGCGCGCTCGGCCACGACTTCACCGATCCCGCCCCGGCGGCCTGGCGCCTGGCACTTGAGGCGCACCTGCGCGCGGGCACCACCACGGCGCTGGCCACCCTGGCGAGTACCAGCGAAGAGCGGACCGCAGCCGCCCTGTCCACCGGTGCCCGCCTCCTCGGGGACGCCCCCACCCTCGCCGGAGTCCACATCGAGGGCCCGTGCCTGGCCCCCGGGCAGCGCGGAGCACACACCCTGGGCCACCTGCGTGAGCCGGCGGCCGTCCTGCGGGAGCTGTCCCCGCTGCCCCCGGCACTGCGCATGGTGACGCTCGCACCGGAGCTCCCCGGCGCCGGGGAACTGATCTCCTACCTGTCCGGCCACGGCGTCACGGTGTCAGCCGGACACAGCACGGCCACCGTTGAGCAACTGGAGCATGCGCGCCACCTGGGGCTGAGCCACCTCGCGCACCTGTGGAGCGGGCAGTCCGCACTGACCCGCCCCGGCCTGCACCGGGTGCCGGGCCTGCTGGAAGCCTCCCTCGCATCGGACGAGTTGACCGCCGAGGTCATCGCCGACGGCCACCACCTGCCCCACACCCTGCTGACCATCGCGCTGCGCTGCCTGGGCCCAAAGCGGCTGTGCCTGGTCTCCGACGCCACGGCCGGCACCGGGCTGCCCCCGGGCTCCCGCTTCCGCACCGGCGCCACCATCGGCCAGGTCCACGACGGATACGCGGCCACCGAGGACGGCACCAGCCTGTGCGGCAGCACCACGCCGCTGGCGGTCACCGCGGCCCGGATGCGTGAGCTGACCGGCGCCGCCGTTGAGGACGTGGTGACCATGGCGACCGCCACGCCCGCCCGGGTGGCCGGCCTCTACCCGCGCAAGGGCAGCCTCCTGCCGGGAGCAGACGGCGATGCCGTACTGCTTAGCGAGGACTTGAGCGTGCACGCCGTGATCCTCGCCGGCCGCCCGGTGGCGGGAGGGGCACCATGACGGCCCCGCTGCACGTCGTACTGATCGGGGCGGGCACCCGCGCCAGGAAGGCGTACGTCCCCTGGCTGTCCGGCCTCCCGCCGTACCAGGCGCAGCCGGTACGGCCCCTCGCCGTGGTGGACACCGACTGGCAGGCAGCCCGCACCGCCGCCGAGGCCCTCCCCGGAGCTGTGGCCGCCCGGCCCAAGGACCTGGACCGCATCCTCGCCGACCGGCCGGACCTGGTGGTGATCGCCACCCCGGACTCAGCCCACCACCGGTATGCGGCCCGGGCACTCGCCGCCGGGTGCACGACGCTGGTCGAGAAGCCCCTGGCGACCACCACCGGCGACGCCTTCGCTCTCGTACGTGCGGCCGAACGCGCCCCGGCCCGGCTGCTCGTCGGCCACAACCTGCGCTTCACCAACCTCCACCAGCACGTCCGCGCGCTCCTCGCCCACGGACGTATCGGCACCCTGCTCGGGGCGGACTTCCACTACACCCTCAACTCGTCGCACTCCCGCAGCTATCTCACCCGCTGGCACCGCAGGCGCGCGGCGTCCGGCGGCCTTGAGGTCACCAAGGCCAGCCACCACCTGGACCTGATCGCCTGGTGGCTCGACGCCCAGCCCGTCACGGTCACCGGTCTGCTGGAACGACGCCACTACCGCCCCGGCCAGGACGGCATCCCCAGCGACGCAGACATCCACGACAGCCTGCACGCCCTCATCCAGTACAGCTCGGGCGCCACCGTCCACTACGCCCTGACCACGAACGCGCCCTGCGAGGGCTACGTGTGCACCCTCCGCGGCACCGACGGGATCTGCACCGTCCGCTGCGACGCGCAGAGCGGACCGCACACCGTGCACCTGACGACGACCGTGCAGCACGAGAGCACCCGCCCCCGGCAGATCACGCGCGAGGCAGGCACGCACGCAGGCGCCGACCGGCGCATGCTCCTGGCCCTGCCCGGAGCGCTGACGAACCCCACCCGGGCGCCGCAGTTCGCCACCGCCGCCGAGGCCGCCCTCGCCGTCGCCACCGGCACCGCGATGCACGAATCCAGCAGCCAGGGCCGGCGCGTGCCGGTCCCCCAGTTATCCGGAGAGCGCCGATGAAACCCACGACCGTCCGCACCCTCAACGGACTCGACCTCACCTACCACCAACTCCCCCCGGGCGAGCTGCTTGCCGTTAAGGCCCGCCCCGAGCAGGAGACCGCGCTGATCCTGGTCTGCGGCCAGCTCACCGCCGCCGTGTCCGACGGTGACTACACGGTCGAGCGAGCCGACCCCTTCACCGCCCCCGCAGCCGGCTGGCACCTGCCGCCCGGCACGGAGGCGACCGCGACCGCCGGTCCCCACGGCGCCGAGGTGGCCGAGGTGCACTCGCCGATCACCGCAGCTCTCCCCGGGACCGAGGACGCCACCGCGATCACCGCGCCCGAACGGGAGGTCCGCGGAAGCGGATCGTGGCAGCGCCACGTCACCACCCTGCTCCAGCCGCCGCAGACCTCCGGCCTGCTGCTGGGCGAAACCCTCGCGCTGGACGGCCGTTGGTCCACCTACCCGCCGCACCGCCACCAGCACAGCAACCCGCCCGCCGAGACCGCGCTCCAAGAGGCGTTCGCCTTCCGGGTCCGCCCCTCCAGCGGCTTCGGTGTGCTGCTCACCTACGACGACACCGTTCACGACGCCCGCAGCACGGTGATCACCGACACCGGCCTGGCCACCGTCCCCCACGGCTACCACACCATCGCCGCCGCAGCGGGACACGACCTCTACTACCTGTGGGCCGCGCACGGCGAAACCGACACGCACCTGGCCCTGTACACCGACCCGGCCCACGCCTGGCTCCTGGACTCCTGACCCGCCCGAGCCCGGACCGCTCGACCGCTCCGCCCTTGATCAGCCAACGCCATGAAGGGAAAGCCCATGAGTACTCAGTCCCCCCGCGGCCTCGCCGTCGTCACCGGCGGCAGCGTCGGCATCGGTCTGGCCACCGCCAAGGCCCTGGAAAAGGCCGGATACGCCGTCATCTCCGCCTCCCGACGCCTGACCACCGTCCCGTCCGCCCCCACCGGCATCACCACCCACCAGCTCGACGTCACCGACGCCGACTCGGTGGCCGCGCTGGAGCGCACCGTCGCCGGACACCCCGTCCCGCTGACCCTGCTGGTCAACAACGCCGGTATCCCGACCGCGGCCGCCACCATCGCCGACAGCGACATCACCGACTGGCGCGGCACCTACGAGACCAACGTCGTCGGCACCGTCCAGACCACCCAGGCCCTGCTGCCCCACTTGATCCGCAACCGCGGGCACGTCCAGTTCATCGGCTCCACCGTCGGCCGTGTCCCCTACGAGCGCGGAGCCGCCTACGCCGCCAGCAAGTACGCGCTCACCGCCCTCGTGCAGACCCTGCGCCTGGAGCTGAACGGCCAGCCCGTCCGCATCACCGAGATCGCCCCCGGCATGATGCGCGGCGACGCGGCCGGCGGCGAGTTCATGCGCACCCGGTTCAACAACGACAAGTCGGCCATCGACGCCGTCTACCAGGGCGTCGAGAACCCGCTCACCCCCGAGGACGTCGCCGAGTGCGTGGTGTGGTGCGCCAGCCGCCCCGCCCACGTCGACATCGACCTGATGGAGATCCGGCCCCTGGCCCAGGCCGCCCAGCACAAGGTGCACCGCACGAGCTGACCGCCCTCCCGGGCCGGAGCCTGTCCAGGTCCCGGCCCGGGCCAACCCCCGGGGAGACCGTCATGCCCTCCGCCCAGCCGTCCACCACGCACGTGGTGATGATCCTGCGTCACTTCACCGTCGGCGGCCTCGAGCGCGTCCTGCTCTCACACGTCCGCATCCTGCAGTCCGCCGGATACCAGGTCACCGTCTGCGTCCTGGACGCCGGCCGCGACAACGCGCTCGTCGCCGAACTCTCCTCACCCGCCCACCTCGTGATCGCACCCCGCGCCCGCCTGGCCCGCCTCGCCTTCCTCGCCCGCCTGGTCCGCGGCACCACCGTCCTGCTCCAGTTCGGCGACGGCCGCCTGTACCCCTCCATCCGCCCGGCTCTCCGCGGAGCATGCACGGTCGTCCGTTTCTGCCACTCCGACTACTCCCACCTGCGCACCGGGGCGAAGAACCGCCTGGACCGGGCCCTGGCACGCGCGGAGGACAGCATCGTGGCCGTGGGCGGCCGCTCCACCCGTTTCCTCCTGGACGACGTCGGCGTGCCGGCGGGCAAGGTCAGCACGCTGACCAACGCGACCTCGCCCCGCACCGCCGCGCCGGCCCCGCCCTGGCGGTGGGCACGCGATCCCTACCTCGTCGCCGTGCAGAGCCTGTACCCCCACAAGGGCCACGACGCTCTCCTGCGCGCTTTCGCCCGCGTCGTCGACCAGACCCACGACCCGGTCCGCCTCGTCATCATCGGCGACGGCGACCAGACGATCCCCCTGCGGATGCTCGCCGACCAGCTCGGCATCACCGATCGCGTCGTCTGGCTCGGCGCCGTATGGCACCAAGACCTCGTGGACAGCGTGCTGGCCGGTGCGCGGGCCTTCGTGTCGATGAGCCGCTTCGAAGGCGTGCCGATCTCCATCCTGGAAGCCCGCCAGCACGGCCTGCCGCTGGTGCTCACCGACATCCCCGGCCACCGCGACGGCGCCGGCACCTCCCCGGCCGCCTTCGTGCCGGTCGACGACACCGCCTCGTTCGCCCAGCACATCCTCGCCCTGCTCCGCGACCCCCGCCCCCACCGCCCCGACACCACCGCCCTCCACGGCGAATGGGAGCGCTACACCCGCGAGTTCCTCAGCATCGTCGCACCCGCACCCCGCACCGGCCCGTCCACGCGCCAACCGGCATCCGAGACCGGCAGGGGGCACCGCCGGTGAACAGCGGCTTTTCCACCCCGATCCTCTACCTCGCCTACAACCGCCCCGACCTGACCGCCCTCACCCTGCAACGGCTCCGCGAACTGCGCCCCGCCCGCCTCTTCCTCGCCGCCGACGGCCCCCGCCCCACCCCCCAGGACACCGCACGTACCACCGCCGTCCGCACCCTGCTCGACACCGTGGACTGGCCGTGCACCATCACACGCCGCTACTCCCCACACAACCAGGGCTGCCGGGACGCCGTCGTCAACGCCGTCGACTGGTTCTTCACCCACACCCCCGCCGGCATCATCCTCGAAGACGACTGCCTGCCCCACCCCAGCTTCTTCCCCTACGCCGAAGAACTCCTCACCCGCTACGCCGACGACCCCACCGTCATGCACATCAGCGCCACCAACCCACTGCCCTACTCCGGCCCGCCCTCCTACCACTTCTCCAAGTACAACCGCATCTGGGGCTGGGCCACCTGGGCCCGGGCCTGGCAGCACAACGACCCCGCCATCCACGGCTGGCCCGAATGGAAAGCGCAACGCGCACACCACCCCCACTTCCCCGACCCCACCGAACGCCGCTTCTGGGAAGACCGCTGGGACGCCATCCACGCCGGAGCCCACCGGGAGAACTGGAACCACCAGTGGTCCCTGGCCTGCCTCATGCACGGAGGAAAAGCGATCGTCCCCGCCGCCAACCTCGTCTCCAACCTCGGATTCCGGCCCGACGCCACCCACACCACCAACACCGGCGACAGCGAAGCCGAACTCCCCTGTACCGCCCTGCCCACCCCGCTGACCCACCCCGCAACACACGACATCAACGCCGCCCACGACCGCCTGTACCGTCAGCGCTTCCTACTCCCACCAGCGCACCCCGCGCCGATCCGACCCGCCCCCGGCACGGCCCGCGCTACGCTCATGCCCACCCCGATCACCAAGGAGCCCATGCCTCCCGTGCCGTCGTTCTCACACCTTCCCCACGCCGCACAGCTCGACCAACTCGAAGAGCTGACCCGGGCCGCGCTGACCGAGCACTACGGACTCGACGGCGCCGCCGTACGGATGGACGTCCAGCAGTACGAGGACAACGCCGTCTGGCGCATCACCCTGCCCGGCGAACACTCCTACGTCGCCCGCCTGTCCGTCCGCGACGGCCGACCTGCCCACCAACAGCGCAGCGAGATGCGCTGGCTGGAAAACCTCGCCGAGTCCCACACCGTGGCCGTCCCCGGCCCCGTCACAACAGCCGACGGCCGCTACACGGTCCCTGTCAACGTCCCCGGGCACGACGAATCCTGCACCCTGGCACTGCTCCACTGGGTCCCGGGAACCGCGGAACCTCCGTACCAGCAGCCCGGCGTGGCCGAGCAGATGGGCATCGCGACCGCCCACCTCCACCAGAACGCCGCCACAGCGACACTCGCCGACTTCGACCGGCCGGTCTGGGATGCCGAGACCATCCTGCTCAAGGGCCACGCGCTGAACGATCCGACCGCTCACAAGCAGTTGGGGCCCGATGGAGTCGAGGCCCTGCAGAAGGTTGCTGCACGCATCACGCCGGCCCTTCAGGAGAGCGGACAGACCGATTGCGGACGCATCCACGGTGACCTCCACCGCGAGAACATGATCCTCCTGCCTGGCCAAGAGACGGGCGTGGGAATCATCGACTTCGACGACTGCGGTACCGGCTCCTTCCTGCTGGACATCGCCACCGTGCTCGGGTCCGTCCACCGCATCGCACGACAGGAACCAAGGGCCTACCAGGACTTCGCCCACGTCTACCTGACCGGATACACCCGCGTACGGCCCCTTCCGACGGACTTCGACCGTCTGCTGGAGCCCTACCTGCTGCTGCGTGACGCCGTCGTCCTGAACTTCGTCACCGCAGCGGTGCTGGGCAACGAGGCAGTTGCATCATCGTGGGGCCCGGCTCGTATCGCTGGCATCGTCGCCACCATGCAGGCATACCTGGCCGGGCAGCCCTACCCAGGCTCCGTTCGCGACTGACTCCTTGCCTTTGAACGGGCGATCGCGCGAGCCCAGCCCTCACCCGCCTGCAAGGAGAGGTCCGGCGCCGGTTGGCGACCGCGCACCTGCTGCGCCGGGCCCTCGTCACGGCCAGAGGCATCGGCCAAGGACGGGAGGTTCGAGTCGGTGTCGCCGTGGGTCACCAGGCCCGACTCCGTTCGCGACGTCGACTCAGTCCGTCAGCGGGCGGGGGCTTTCGTGTCCTTCCTGACCCGCCGCTACCCCCGCCAGTCAGCCGTCGAGGGACTGCGCGAACGGCTGACTGCCGTGAGCGTGGCCGCCCGACCGGCCCTCCGCCAACCCCATCCGGAGCATGAAGAAGACGCGATGACCACCCAACAGCTGCCGTCCAGCGAGCACTCGCTCAACATCCGCGAGCCCTACTTCGATTTGATCGCGACCGGAGCCAAGACCATCGAGATCCGCGTGGGCTATGCCAAGATCCGCAAGATGGCCGCCGGCGACAGCCTGCGGTTCAACTCTGGCGACGACACCCTGCTCACCCGCATCATCGCCCTCAAGGAGTACCCATCCTTCGAGGAGATGCTCGACGTCGAGGACAACACCGCCATCGGGGAACCAGGCATGACACGCGACGAGTTGCTGGCCGCCTGCCGCGCCATCTACCCGCCCGAGAAGGAAGCCCTCGGAGTCTTCGCCATCCACCTCGACCTCCTCCCCGGATGAGGCGGACCTTCCCCCACCTCGAGGAACGAGGAACGGGGATGTACACGCGAACGTCCCCAGCCGCGCACAACTGCCTCGTGCACCATCGTGTATGGATCTGCTTGTTCAGCCAGATGCCGCGGCGGCCCAAGACTGCGACTTGCCGCCACCGCGCACTTCTGCGGCGGCGACACTCGCCGCCATTTCGCCCGGCGACGCTTCCATCGCGCGTACGACGGAAATGGCCCGCTGATGACGGCTGACCATGCACTATCCGCCGGGCCGTCGGCCTCCGTAGCCTGCCCTGATGCAGTGGACGACCCTCATGGCCGCGCTCGTTGGAGCGGTCATCGCGATGACTTCCACCGTCCTGGTCGAAGCACGCAAGGACCGCCGAGAAGCGCAGGGCGAGTGGAGGCGAAGCAAGCGCGAGCTGTACGGCGCCTATCTGGCGTCATTGGCCCAGGTACGCAGCGAACTGAAACTCATCGTCCTTGACCGCGACATGCCGGATGCCGAGCGTCCTGCTGCAGCACGGCGGGCCTTCGCCCGCTGCTACGAACTGCGCTACCAGCTTGAAGTTCTCGCTCCAAGAGCCGTCGTCGAGCCGGCCCTGACGTACTTCCGCGCCGTGCGCAGCCTTCGGGACGCGACCGCAGCTGGTGCGGACCGCCATGCGGCAGGCCTGGACAACCTTTTCGACGAGGTGTTCTCCACTCTCGCCGAGGTCCGGAACGCCATGCGGAAGGACATGGGTACGGACGCTTTGGCGGCGTCGACCCGCCACGACGCCTGACGAGCTGCGGTGTTCGCCAGCGAGCGACTTTGCGAACGTCCGCGGCGTCCAGCCCGGTTTGCTGAGGTCGTCCGCGATGGCGCTCAGGGAGGCACCACTGGCTCCTGCCAAGCTCGGCTGATGCAGCCCGAAGAGAAGCCTCAAGCCAGTTCGGGCAGTATCGGCAGCGAAGGGGCACACTGTCCGGATGAGCCACCAGGACAAGCTCAACAAGATCTTCGGTTCCGTCGCGCGGCAAATGCAGGAGCGCTTTGAGTGCACGAGGACCGTGGTCCGGCACAAAGGGCTGAAAGGCAAGGCCGCCGAGAAGAACGTGGTCGCCTCGTATCTCGACCAGTACCTGCCGAGGACCGTCAGCATCCGACAGAACGTCGAGATCATCAGTTGTGCAGGCGATCATTCCACCGAATGCGACGTGGCCATCTGCGACGCTTCAACCCCGCCACTGTGGGCCGACGATGCCGAGCTCATTCCGGTCGAATTCCTGCATGGCCTGATCGAAGTCAAGTCGGTCCTGAGCACGGACGAACTCCGTGAGACATGGCAGAAGACCGCCGCCATCAAGCGTTACGCGAAGACCGCGTGGATCCCCAAGCAGACCCCAGAGGTCTTCCAGCCCACCATCTCGACATACGGCAAGCAGTTCGACTGCTTCCCTACAGCTGGCTTCCTCTTCGCCTACACGTCGTCCGCGACATTGCAGAGCCTGGGAAAAATCATGGGGGAACTGGCGCAGGAGACAGAACCCGAGCATCGCCTGGACGCCGTTTGGATCCTCGACAAGGGGTCGATTACCTGGATTTCATCAACATCCGGAGAATGGCTCACCGCTCAAGCCGGGGAGCCCTGGATGCGTCTCCTCACACCCCCTCCCGGGGGATCACCGCTGCCCCTGATGACCATGCAACTGCAAGGGATCTTCCAGTCCGTGTTTATGCGGCCCTTCCGCATCGGTGACTACATGGGGGACCTGCCCCTCGGCACAGGGGACATCATCGGGCCCGCGAGCCCCACGCTCATGCCGCCATGGCTCACTCCCACCGGCCCCGAAGACACCTGACAGCCCCGGACCGCCGGGCGTCGCGAGCTCACCAGCTTGAAGGTCTTGGAGCAGTCCGACGCACACTCCGCCAGATCGGCTGCAAACCCGCCAACCGAAGTGCAACGTCTCAGCCACGCAACCCGACAACATCCGCGGACTACCGCTGGTGGTTCCAGGACGAGTTGCGCTACACCAGCGAGACCGTGTACCCGCGGGGACTCGCTGACTTGATTGCTGCAGTGGCCGATTGAGGGGGTGGCCTCTTACTGTTCGGCGGGCGGGGAGAGAGCCTGGCGCAGATCGACGAAGGCCCGAAGTCGTACGCCGGGCTGGCCCGGATCCCGGGTGGTCCTGTCGGCCGCTGCGGTCGCCCACCTCCCCCGCGATCGCCGCCTGGAATGCGAACGCCGTCGCGTCGTCTGCTGCCGCCACCTCGACCACCAGCAGGCCGGGTTCGGCCACATGCGCTTCTTGGATCGGTCCCATATCCGGCAGTACGCCCGCAGGCATTACGAAGTTCTCAGGCTCGCCGGATTTCACCCGTTCGAGTCCGGCTGCAGCGAGGGCGGAACCTGCCGAGAGCCTTCTTGTGATCTCGAACGAGGGCGACCAGTTGTGACTTCCAGCGGTAGAGGTCACCTTCCAGCGATTGCTGTCACCGCCGTGGCAGCACGCGCGAGTCCAGGCCCGAGGGCGTCCTGGCCGGAGAGGAGGACTGACGGCGGGTGGCGCGGGGGCGGCGGTGGGCGTAGACCGGAGGTATGGCTGGCACACAGCGGACCTGCGCCATGTGCCACGAGCCGCTGCCCTCGGGCTCGACACCGCGGCGCCGGTACTGCTCGGCCCGCTGCAAGTCGGCCTGGTTCCGGCAATACCGCCGTTACGGTCGCGGATTGGACCTCATGGCCGCCCACACGATCGGGATGGGCCCCACCTGCCCGACATGCGGCCGCCGCCTGGCCCCCGGCTACTTCACCCGCTCTGACCAGGTATTTTGCGGAGGTCGCTGCCGTATGGCCGCGTGGAGGGAGCGGGGACGGGAGGGTTCGGCGGAGCTGGCCGTGTGACGGCTACGCGATCCGGTTGGCCGACCGGCCCGGCCGGACGGGATGACCCTGGAGGTATGGCCCAGCTTGGCGCCGGTGACAACTCCGTTGAGAACAGCCCCGTCCGTGGTGACAACTACCGCGTGAACCTGGTGACAAGAAGCGCTGGAACACCATGCGCGGACCCCAGGTCACGGCACATCGTCGGTGACACCTAGCGCTGGAAGTCACACCAGTGGTGTCCCCGACGGCTCGGGGGCGTGTGCGAGGGGGCGCTGACCTAGGCTGAAGGTCCCGCAGGAGGTTCCGGTGCCGCCCTTCGCTCTGCCTGCCCCGCTCGCTCTGGCCCGCGCGGTCACTGCCGTTCCCGAGTTGCCGGGCTGGACGCTCGAGCCGAAATGGGATGGCTGGAGATGCCAGATCCACACCGCGACCCGACGGGTGTGGAGCCGGCACGGCACTGATCTGTCCCGCCAGTTCTCCGACGTCGCAGACGCTGCCGCCGGCCTGCCGGACGCCGTCCTCGACGGTGAGCTCGTCGCGGTCCTCGCCGACGGCACTGGCGTCGCCTTCGACCGGCTGCAGACCCGGGCCGGCCGCCGCGGCCCGCGACGCGGCGCCGACTTCACCGTCCACGTCGCCCTCTTCGACGTCCTCGCCGTCGGCGACACCGACTGGCGGCCCCGCCCGTATGCCGAGCGCCGCACCGAGCTACTGCGTCTCCTCGAGGGCGGCCCGCCCACCCTGCGCGCGGTGCCGACCATCGAGGACCGCAGGCAAGCCCGCAAGTGGGTCGGGGCACTCGCCGGCGTGGAAGGCCTGGTGGGCAAGCGGAACGACGCACCGTACGCCGCAGGCCTTGCCTCGGGCTGGGTGAAGTGGCGCGAGCGCCACACCACCGAGGCC
>WUUC01096911.1_pt1 | contig 28215 bp, 19 predicted proteins | sample 6278441 | NCBI WGS metagenome assembly WUUC01 (sample SAMN13675441, study PRJNA597444) | soil metagenome | isolation source: soil | place: USA: Washington | collected 2017-10 | reverse complement strand
TTTCTGATTCCGCTCCCGCAATAGTTTCAAGTCCGACTTTTTCATCACCAAACCTCTCACGAATTTCGTTCGCCAGATTGAAGAACGCCAGCGCTGCCGGCGATGCCATATTCGTCTCGTAGACAGATTTACCGATGCCGACAGCCTGATTGACCGCCGCCGCATCGGGTACCCACGTATCGAACATATTGGTCTTAAACATTGCCTCGACTTGTGAGCGCACCTCTTTATCCACGGTCTGCCGTGGCTTGTATTTTGTCGAAAGCGCCATAATGATCATCTTCGGTGCGTGTGCTTTGCGCACCGCCGAGACCATTCTCATCACTTGCCCGAGGCCGACAAGTGCGAAGTTACTCGATTCGATGGGGATAATCGTCATATCCGACATCGCCAGAGCATTAAGGGTCGGGGCGCGCAGGGCAGGCGGCGTATCTATCACGCAATAATCATAGCCGGAGCGCACAGGGGCTAACTTATTCTTTAACAACAAATCGCGAGAAACCGGCTGTCCTTCGATGAGCGTTTCCGCATCGTGGTCCAGACAAGCCGGTATGAGGTCAAGCCGGGGACGGGCGCGCATCCTGTAGGCCGCAATGTCGCCGCGCACATCCAGCATCAAACGGTGTGAGGTGCAGCGCGTGGATTCGAGTTCTTGCAGGTCGGCTCCGCACGCCACGGAGAGATTTCCCTGCGGATCAAGGTCAACTGCGAGCACGCGCGATCCCTGATTGGCAAGTACGACGGCCAGATTGAGCGCCGTAGTCGTTTTCGCGCAGCCACCCTTGTGATTGGCAATAACGATAGTTTTCATGTGGTTTTCACCTCTCACGCGGCTTTCAGTGGTTTAATCCGCTGGTACACTTCTTTGTTGGCTTCAAGCGTGTCCCACAAATCAACGTCCTGCTGGAGCCCCAGCCAGACATCCGGAGAGGTGTTCAGGGCACGGGCCAGACGGTGCGCCGTGTCAACCGTCACGGGCCGTTTTTCCTGTAATATCTCATTCACCGTGCGGCGGGATACCCCGAGCAGGCGAGCAAACTCACCTTGCGAAAGCCCCGTCTCGGGTAACACGTCTTCGCGCAAAATCTCGCCCGGATGCGTGGGTCTGCGCTTTCTTCTATTCAACATAGTCTTTACCCCTCAGTGGTAATCTTCCAGATCAACGTCAAAGGCGTCCCTATCCTGAAATGAAAATGTCAAACGCCAGTTCCCGCTAACCGTTACACTCCACGTGCCTTTCCGCTCTCCCTTCAATTCATGCAGGCGGTAGCCCGGCAGATTCATATCTGCGGGGGAGATGGCACGATTTAAAAAGTCTAGTTGCCTTGTCAGACGACGCGAAAGATCGGTTGAGATGGCGCGGGATTTGCCGGTCTCGAAAAGTTGCCTCAGCCCTTTATGGCGAAAGGTTTTAATCATTCGTGCCTGTTACATAGAGTGTAACAACGGGATGGTAACGCGAGATGTTACATTTGACAAGAGGGGAGTGGCACCTCGGGCAATATTCTCACTTACATCACACGACCTGATAACAGTGTCATTACTATTGGCAGCAACGTGTATAACAATCAATCTTACGAAGCTAAGTTGACCGCTTCAGGTCCTGCTAAAGAGTTGATGGGGAATTCGAAGAGTTGACGGGGAATTCGGTCGGCGGTCGTCTGCTGCTGTCGGATATTGTTCCGCTCAGCGGATAGCAGTTGTCAGAGCATCAGAGGTGGGCGACGCGGCGTTCTAAGTCCGCAGTAATTTGTGCCGCCTCGACGTGCGCATCGAATCTAACCGGCTCACCGAAAACAACGGCTACTTGCCCGCGCGACGCAAAATACTGTTTGCGTCGTTTGAGTTCGTACAAGCCGTGCAACTTCACAGGCACAACGGGCACGCCCAACTCCCGAGCCAGCACCCCTATGCCGCTCTTGAACGGACTCATCACCATCTGGCCGCTCGCCGCGCGCTCTCCTTCCGGGAAGACGAGCACGCTCTCGCCGCGTTCTATGCACGCGCCTGCGTACGCGAAGCTACGGCGAAAGCCGCTCCGCTTGGGAAGCGGAAAGACGTAGAAAAAGGTTGTGACCAGCGCGTACTGCGCGAGCAATCGCAAACGTGTGAACAGAGATGTGCCTGCGGGGGGATGGAGCCAGCCGCGCAATCGTTCGCCTTCCATCGCAATCGCCAGCCGGTGACGCAGGCGCGTGGGGAGAGCTGCGAGAATCAACGCGTGGTCGGCGAGCGTGACGTGATTGGCGACGAACAGTGCCGGGCCTGTAAGTTGGTCGAGACGGTCGCGCCCCTCGACGCGCATACGGCTCATGCCCCGTGTGATCGGGAGAACGAGCGCGTAGTGGAGAATCAGGCGTAACCATCTGAGCGGCGCAGTGCGGCTCCACTTGGGGTAAGGATACGGCGCGCCGTGCGCTTCCTCCGGCGACTCACCACGAACCAGCTTCTCAATATCGTCAACGGTTGTCGCCGCGCTGAAGGCAGCTTCATCAAGCTCGATCTGGTAACGATCTTCAAGCGCGCTCAAGAGTTCGACGCGCCCCAGCGAGTCGAGTTTCAAATCCGTCGCCAGGTTCGCCGCAGAGTCGGTGCGCGTCGGCTCATTGCCGCTCAGGCGCGCGGCTTCCGAGATGATGAAGGATTGAGGCATGAGATGTAGGTCGCGCTCGTTCGGATGCAAGGCACTCGTTTCGCTGTCGGTGCTTAGGCTTCGCGCGTTCAACTTTTCAAAGACCGCAGACGCGACTTCGCGTTTCAGTGTTTTGTGTGTGGCCGTGCGTGGGAAATCCGGTTCCGTCCAGACGAACCATCGGCGTATGCGTTGATGCTCCGCGAGGTCGCTGTTGGCGCGCTCGATGACAGCTTCCACGCTCGTGCGTTCGTCTCGAAGGATGACGACGGCGAGCGGCTCAAGTCCGCGCGCGCCTTCCCATGCGACTACGCAGCTTGAGCGCACTTCGGGTTGGCGATTCAAAGCGGCTTCGAGGTCTTCAGGATAGACGTTCAGCCCCGCCGCCGTGACGATCACGTCCTTTTTGCGCCCCTTAAAGTAAAGGTTGCCGTCGGAGTCCATCTCTCCGATGTCGCCTGTGCGTAACCATCCGCCGTCGTGCGTGTCAATCTCGCCTTGCGCGGACCAGTAGCCCGGCGAGACGCTCGCGCCGCGCACTATGATTTCGCCCGTCTCGTCGAGCCTGACTTCGTACCCGGGCATCAACTTGCCGATGGAGCCGCGACTCTGTTTGAACGGATGATTGACAGAGATGAGCGACGCGGTCTCCGTCATGCCGTAGCCTTGGAGTACGGCGAATCCGAGTCGCCGCCAGAAGGCGTCGGTCTCTTCGTCGAGCGTCGCGCCGCCCGACAGAAAAGCCCAGAACTTCCAACCGAAACGGCGATGCACCCGTCGAAACTTCCACCACTTGTGCAGGAAGTTAGCTCCTTTCGCAGAGGCCAGCAGTGTGCGCAACTCTCCTTCTTTGCCTCGCGTGGCATAGTCGCGCGTCACCCAATCGCGCAGCCCTTCGAGCAGGCGCGGCACGAGGACGATGACGGAGATTCGTGCTTCGTGCGCGCGACGAACGATCTCCGCAGGGTTGAGAGAGTCTTGAAAGTGAACTTCGCCGCCGAGCAGTTGCGGCACGAAGATGCCCATGAACTGGCCGAAGACGTGGCTCAGCGGGACGAGATTGAGGAATCGAATCGGATGAAAAGGTCGCTCCCACTTGATGTACTTTTTGATCTCGGCTTCGAGCGGTTCGAGGTTCGAGCGCAGATTGCGGTGCGTGAGCAGGACGCCCTTCGGAGTTTGCGTCGTGCCGGATGTGTAGATGATTTCTACGAGCGAGTTCTGGTCAATGCCTTCAACACGGTAAGGCTCGGCTGAATGATGCGCCACGCTCGCCTCTAGTTCGTCAAGGAAGAGATGCACGGTCGGCAAACGTTCGAGCGCGGGGACGCCTGCGCCCGCCAGCGCCATTCTCGCGTCCGTCTGTTGCAACACCGTCGAGAGAAACTCAGTAGAACTCTCTTTGTCGAGCGGCACGACGACCGCGCCGCGCAAGAGGCAACCCCAGAACGCCGCAACCCATTCGGCGCTGTTCTCGCCGCACAGCAACACGCGCTCGCCACGCGCGACGCCGCGCGCCTCCAACTCGCGCGCGAACCTGCGCGCCGTCAGCACAACTCGCTCGTAAGACCAACGAACGCGGCGCAGCCCGCACGCGCGCACGAGCATCGTCGCGCTCCCGCGGCGCATGTAGTCGTCAAGATAGCTGAGAACAGTTTGACGGCTCGTGTCGGATTGCGGCGACATTTGTTTGATTATATCCGAGCAGCGATTAAATCGAGTGAATACATAAAACGGAGATGCTTGCTAAATGCAACGCGAGAAATCTTTTGACGCACGTCTACTGACGCATCGCGTGTCAGTAAACAACGAAGCATGCGCTACAGCGGTGGATAACCCTGCGTCTGCTCCGACGCGCGTGACTCTTAAGATAGTTGTCGCGACACTGTCTTCTTAACAGAAAATTTCATTGCAGGTTATTGTCGGACGTGACTAAGATACGGGCGTCCCGATGATCGAGTCTCTTCTCTGAACTACCGCCGGATTCCCCCGGCGACCCAACGCGCAAAGTTATTTCTCCTCTCGGCTACGCAACCATTGGCCTTGCGCCGTGCTTCGGCCCTTTCCGCCGTCGGCTCGCGGCCTTCACCCACCGGAGACCCAAAATATATGAACCTGAGGACCAAACTATTCGCGTGCGCGCTGGCGCTCGTGCTGGCCGTGCTGTGCTTCCAACACACTTCAATCGTCAACTCGCAGACGACTTTCACAGAAGGCTTCGAGGCGGGCGGCAAGACCGCTTACGCCGCAGCGACCGTGCAACTCACTTCCGGCCAGTGGTATTTGGATGACGCGCTGACGGGCAACCTCTCCACGGACCGCAAGACCGGGGCTTACTCGGCCCGCATACGCAACACCGGCGCGGTGCAGATGAACTTCAACACGTCGAGCGCGGCCACGGCCTCCGTACAGCACGCCGTCTTCGGCACGGACGGTGCGAGCAGTTGGGCGCTCTATAAATCAACGAACAACGGCAGCACTTGGACGCAAGTGGGCGCAGCCGTCAACACTTCCTCCACCTCGCTCGCCACCGCCACCTTCACGATCAATTCTGCCGTCGCCGTGCGCTTCAAGGTGGTGAAACTCACAGGCGGGACCAACCGTCTGAACATAGATAACATCTCCATCACCGGCTACGCGTCGCCGACGCCCACGCCTGTGCCATCGTCGAGCGTGCACCTGACGATGGGCAACCCGTCGAACGCCACGATTGATATTAACCAGCCGACGAACTACCTGATGGAGAAGCCGCAATACGCGCTCTCTTATCACCGCGACAAGGGGCGCGCCAACTGGGTGAGCTGGCATCTCGACAGCACGTGGATGGGCAGCGCGCCGCGACAGGACGACTTCCGCGCCGACACGACGCTGCCCTCCGGATGGTATCAAGTGCTCGGTACGGATTACGTCGGCTCAGGATTCGACCGGGGCCATTATTGCCCGTCCGCGGACCGTACGAGCACGATAGCCAACAACTCCGCGACCTTCCTGATGACGAACATGATGCCGCAATCGCCGGACAACAATCAGGGGCCGTGGGCTGATCTGGAAGACTACGCGCGCACACTCGTCAACGCGGGCAACGAGTTGCACGTCGTCATGGGCGGCGCGGGGCAGGGCGGCACCGGATCGAACGGCGGCGTCACGATGACCATCGCGGGCGGCCATGTGCAGGTCCCGGCGCAGACCTGGAAAGTTATACTCGTGCAGCCGCAGGGAACGAACGACGTGTCGCGCGTGACGACTTCAACGCGCGTCATCGCCGTGATCATGCCGAACGTGCAGGGCATCAGGTCGAACAGCTGGCAACAGTACCGCGTGAGCGCGGACGAGGTGGAGCAATTGACGGGTTACGACTTCTTCTCTAACGTGCCGTCGAGCATCCAGTCGGTTATCGAGTCGGCAGTTGACAACCTGTAACGGCGGAGCATGAAGCGGGGCGGCCTGTTCGCAGGCGCGTGCGGGTCGCCTTGCTCTCTGCGGGAAACGCGCATGAGGAGTGTTGAATGAAGAGCGATGAACAATTGTATAAGGAACTGCAAGAGGCGACGCGCGGGCTGCTTTTCATGAGCGAGTCGGACTACCCGTTCGAAGTCGTCAGGTGGGAAGGAGTCGAAGAGGTGTCGCCGGAGTACCTGCGAAAAGTCGCCGGACAGGAGGCGACAGCCGTTGTAGAAGAGAGAACAATCGCGGACTTCTTTCGCGTCGCGGCGGGCGAGCAGGAATGGAAGGGCGCGGCGGAACTCGCGCTGGCGAAGCGGTACCAGTCGCTCGTGCGATTGCTCGAAGAGAACCTCAAGGAAGTGAAAGTCTACCGCGTAGGCGAAATAAACATCGGCGTCTACGTGTTGGGTCGAAGCGAGGAAGGGAATTGGTTAGGCGTTTCCACACGCGTCGTAGAGACCTGAGGCGGCGGATTATAACTGGAAAAGTGATCGCTGCATTTGTAGTAATGACCTGCTTTCAGTTTATTTCTGCGCCCGCTCTGTGTTCTCTGTGACTCTGTGTTGAGTGGCAATCAAAAGCACTCACCACAGAGTCACAGAGCGCACAGAGGAGGAATCAATTTAGGATGCCACTAATGTGCGGGCAATTTTCTGTACGCGCCGGTATGCATTACCTTCACCGTGCATCCTTCAAGCTCGTCCGGCAAGTTTTTTTTGACTTCCGGGTCGTCGGTCTCGACGTGTACCGCCAGAACAAACTCCCCTTGCTCGTCCTGCTCGACGCCGACTCCCGTCACGCCCGGCAGATTAAGGAGGCGCATCGAATGCCTGGCCTTCACCTCGTCAACATCTTTCTCTGATGCCATTTGAAAACCTCCGCCATCCTTTCGTCGCCGCTAGTCCAAACGCACGTTCAACGCTTGAAGAACGTCGCCTATGTGATTAGCGATAGTATTTGTCGGAGAGCCTGCGAATAGCAACCCTACGGCGCGTTGCGTGCTGCGCTCTACGATGAGGGCACCGGAGTCGCCGGAGTCGCTGAAACCCTGTCCGTTCAGTCCACGGATAATGATCTGGTTTTGGAAGAAGAGCGTGCCCATGTCGTAGTTGACACGCACGTCCGTGTTGATGCTGGTGATGCGGCCGACGCTGTAGCCGGTGGTGCGCCCGAACTTATGGACCACCATGTCGCGCCGGGCGAGAGAAGCGCCCTGCGGCACTCCGATCATGAGGATCGAGTTGGTCACGAGCGAAGCGTTGTCCACCTCCGCGATGGCGCAGTCAACCTGGTTGACGCCGGCCGCCTGAAGCGACACAAAGGCGGAGAGCCGTGCTATCTGGCCGGTGTCGGGCGGGTTGCCCGCGTCGAGGAATCCCGGCTGGAAGATGGGCGAGCCGACCGCCATACGGTTCTCGTTGGCAAGTACGTGGTTGTTGCTGAGTATGAAGCGACGTTGGCCCCGACGCGCGAGCGCGCCGAAAGTGCCCGCCATGAGTTCGACCCCGGCGGGAGACTGGAATCCTACGGAGCAACCAGGCGGCGCGGGGCGAATCCTCCGCCGTGGATTGGGCGCGGCCAGCGGCAACGCGGCCTCGTAGCGGCGGAAAGTGCCAACCTCTTCGATGTCGGTCGGCAATCCGTTAATGCTTTCGGGCAGGCGGTCGCTCGGCGAGAGTTGGTTTTCGCTGTACTTGATGCGCACCAGAATTTTGATCGCGAGCAGCCCGGTGTACTTGCCGCCCACGACCTGCTCGCCGACGCCTATGCCGACGACGTTATCTTCGGGCGCGGGGCTTGTTCCCGCGCTCAGCGCCGAGAACGGTTCGGCTCTGCCCGGATACATCAGTTGTTCGGAGAGGGATTGTTTCGCGGCGATATACTCGTCCGGCTCCGAGTCGCGCAACGCCGCCATAGTGAGTAGCGTGGCCGGCCTCGCGCCTGCCTTCCTGCTACCCTTCGAGGCCGACTTCTTAGTTTTTCTGGTTGCCATAATGACCTCTTTCAAAATTGTACAGACGTTTGACGGGAGCGGGGCGGTGTCGTCAATTCGCGCCCGTGCGCGATAACGCGACGAGCGACCGCCCCGCCTGAGGCGTTCGCGAACCTCCCGGCTTTCGCCTTATTGACCCGCGCCCGGACCTTTGATCGGGAGCCGGTAGGTGAATGAGAAACCGGGCTTCCACACGTAGTCCTTGCGTACGGGAACCTCGCCATCAGCCAGCTTGGCTCCGACGAAGGCGTCGCCCGCAAGTTTCTGCTGACGCCCTGCGTAGCCGCCGAAAGTGAAGAACATTTTCCTGTTGAGGAAGTTCACGGAAGGGCCGACGAGGTATTCGAGGTCGAACCCTGCGTTGTCGTTTTTACCCGTCACGCCGACCGAGAAGAAGAGATTGTAGTTGGGGTTTTCCGTGAGCCGCGTGTGGAGCACGGCGACGGGAGCAAAGCGGCTCTTGGTGCTCTCCGTGAGCCCTATGATGCTGGAGAGTTCTCGCTTGTCCGTGGGGTTGCCTTCGTCGTCAACGATCTTGCCCTCCGCGTTGCGCGCGAAGCCGAGCACGGGCTTAAACTCACGCCGTTCCAGCGACGAAAATACCATGCCCGCAGATAGTTCGAAGCGTCGCGCCCCGATGATCGCGCGCGCTTTGATCTCTTTCTTGGGTTCGCCCTGCGTGCCGCCGTTGCCGCCGCCATTGCCATCGCCGCCGTCCGACGCATCCTGCGCGGACGCGCTCAGGCCGGCGGGGATGAACGTCTTGGTACGACTGAAACCGACCTCTGCGGCAGGGGTTCTCGCGCTCGCCGTAGAGATGTCGCCCACGACCGGGAAACGCTGTTGCGCCGTCGAATTTTCCGGCAGGCGCTCGGGGACCACTCTGATGTCGGCTGCGCTGATTTCGTGCTCGCGCCGGAAAGTTACTTCACGCTGGAGCATCAAGTGCTCTTTGTCTTTCAACCCGCGAACGGCGGCGACGACGGCGTCGTAACTGTTCGTCTCGTTGGCGAGCGTAGTGAGCACTTGCTCGTAGGCGTTGCCCAGATCGTCCAACTCGGCGGCGAGCCTGATGAGATTGTCGAAGTAGATCATGCCGTTGACGCGAACTTTGCAATCGGCGTAATCGGCCTTGACCTCGGTTGCGCTGCTCTTCAACTCGGCAGCGCGAGACCTGAACGTGGTCAGCTCTTTTCGCAAAACCTCCAACTGCGCGCCGGACGGGTATCTGCTGGTGGTCAGCCCCGTCAACATATTGTTCGCCGCGTCGCAGAGCATACGCATCTCCGCATCGTCGCTGTAGAGCGTCCCTTCGTTAGCTTTGAACACGCGCCGCGCAGAGTTGTATTCGAGGATTCGCGCGGCGAGTTCGCGTTGGAGAAAGTTTCTGATGTCGAGCGTCTCACGTCGAACGTCGGCCAGTTCGGTGACGGCCTTGAGGGCTTCGGCCTTTTCCGCGCAGGCTCCTGAGAGCGTGGGTGTGCCGTTGGTGCGCCTCTCAAGGATGGAGAGGTTGCCGCCGACCGGCACGGTCTCGTCTGCGCTCAGGCGTACGGCGCTCTGCGCATCAATGAGGCCGGAAACCGGCGCGCCGAGCAGCTTCAGGAAATCGAGGAACGCCGTGTCCTCAATCGCCTGCTGCTGCACGACCACCGTATACTTGTATTTAAACGGGTTCATGTTGACGATGCCCAGCTGCGCATCGCGCCTGAATTCGGTCTTGCCTCTGAACGAGTTGATCTGGTTAACGCGCGCGTCAATGACGAGGGTGGTTCTCTCGTCGAACGCCTTCAACTTGGTGGAGTCGCATTGACCGTAGACGTTGACGCCCGACAGCAAGTTCAACAGCACGAGAATACTCAAGGCGATAGTTAACTTCTTCATGTGCTTTTTCCTTTCAAGATTAAGAGTGCGCTGGAATGAGAGGGCGATAAATACACTGCGGCGCTGGCGCTAATCCCGTGTGCCGGGCACCGGAGCAAGCGTTGATCGGCCAGCCGGTATGTTTAACGGCGAACCCTCCGGCGCATGTCAGAGCATTCGGCGTGCGAGTGCCGCGCCGCCTTCCAGAGCGGGCACTTGTTCGCATCTACTCCTGAAACTCAAAGCGTGAAAAAACATTTCAACGAGAACCGTTTTACGTTAATGCCGATGGTCCGCAGCGATGCATGAAGGGATCGAGAGCGTCTCGATATTTGCGTGCGGGAACGTTTAAGGAAAATTCAGTGGGCGTGTGAACGCAGACGCAAGGGCAGGGAACGCGGCCCCGTCGGCAGGGCGATAGCGGGGCGATGCGGTTGGTCTATGCGGTTGGTCTATGCGGTTGGTCTATTTCAAAACTCGGAAGTAATAACTGCCGATGTCCTGTGTTTCAGCGGAGGAGTTCACGCCGCTCAGTTGTATCTCGTAGTCGTCCGGGCTGAGGAGTCTGGCGGGTATATTTAACGGAAGGGACTTCTCATTGCGTGTGCGCAGCCGTGGACTTGAAAACACCTCGCGCCCTTCGACCGTACGCACGACGGCGCGATAGCTGCGGTAGCCGCCTTCCGGCAGGTCGAGTTGAATCCTCAGTTCGCGTGTGGCGGGCGATATGGATACTTTTTTCCACTCTCCCGAATCCCTTATGGCTCCCGGCGAGAGCGTGAGGGCGACGAACGCGGCAACTCCCGACTGTGAAGCCGGGGAGCGCGTCGGGGTCGGTTGCTGCTGCTGTTGCTGTTCGCGAGCCAGTTGGAGTTTGCGCGATTCCTCTGCGAGTAGTTCCTGCTTTTGGAGAAGCTCTGCGGAAAGTTGTTCGTTGCGACGCCGCTCCGAGTCGAGTTGCGCCTTTAAATCCGGCGTAGTGGCGGGCAGAGGCGTTTGTTGCGCCTGAAGTTGTTCGACCTGTTTTTTGAGTTGCGAATTTTGTGTGGCGAGCCAGGTGGCTAACAAGACCGCTAGGAGCAACGCCGCCGCGAACGAAACGCCAATGGCCGGTTGCATGAAGAATTGCCTGAGCCTATCGAGCAGCGAAACGCGCCGGGGTGACACGGAATCTCCCTCTACGACCGGCAGCGCGGTTTTCAAGGCGTACTTCCTGAGTGCGATAGACGACCTCACATCCTGCCGCAACTCTGGCACGCGCAGAAAGCGGCGACTGAACTTCACGCGCTCTTGTTCGGAAAGTGCGTCGGAGATGTATTCGTCTATGAGCTCGTCCTCTGCGAGCAGGAGTTGCTGGTAGAGGTCGTCGTCGGACATCAGGCGTTGCTCAACCTCGTCGCGCTCCGCTTCGGATAGTTCTCCGAGCAGGTAACGCCTGATCGAGCCGCCGTTTGCGCTTTGCACATTCATCCGTTGTTACCTTACCGACAATCCGCCCCTGATAAATATCTTGAAAACGCTTAATTCGTTTCAGGCCGCCTCCGCCTCAAGGCACTCTCGCATACATTTTTTGAAGCCCGCACGCAGACGGCACATTAAGATTCTTAAGGCGTTAACGCTTACTCCGCGTCTTTGCGCCATCTCCTTATGATGTTCAATCTTGGCCTTACCTTCGTCCAGATAATACTCAAGCAACAGCTTCCGGTCAGGCGGCGCCATCTGCCCCAGACATTTTTCAAGGCACTCGTGGTCGCGCTCCGATTCGTCCGGTTCTTCGACGGGCGCAGACAGCACTTCCGGTATGACCGGCACTTCCTCAGGCCGGCTCCTAAAGTATTCGATGTAAATGTTGCGAGCCACGCCGTAGAAGTAGAGAGCCGGGTCGCCTACGTAATATGCCTTAATCTCGTTGACCTTTCTGGCAACTTGATTGAGCGTCTTATCGGCCAAATCTTCCGCCGTCGTGCAACCGCGATGCATGAAAATTCTTATGAGTCTCTCGCGAATGTCTTCATACTTCTTCGCCGCCTGCTCGCGGTCGGGGTTGAGCCACGCGAGTAGCTCGTCGAACGCTTCCTGAGTTAAATCCCATCCTTTCCGTCGGCCACTAGTCAATATTCACACTCCGCTTATACAGGATCGTTTGCGCCTGATGCCTTACTCGATCTGACTTACTTCGACTCGCCTTGCAGGATGAAGCCAGCCCAGTAGTAAGGGTTGCTCCAACGCTTTTGCTCGTACATGGACGCTTGCGCCGCCCTGAGCGACGCGGCGGGCGTCATCCCTTCCTTAAACATCTTCTGATAGAAACGCTTCATCAACTCGGCCGTCGCGTCGTCGTCAACTTTCCACAGGCTCGCTATGACGCGCGGCGCACCTGCATGCATGAAGCCGCGCGTCAGCCCGATGAGTCCTTCGCCTCTGACTTCCTTGCCGAGGCCGGTGCGGCACGCACTCAGTACAACCAACTCGACCGGCAGGCTCAAGCCGTAGATGTCCTTGAGATGCAGAAATCCGTCTTCGTGAAAGGCCCCCTGTTCGTCATAGAGAGAAAGGACCACACCCGAAAGCTCCGGGTTTTTCTCGTTGAGTATGCCGTGAGTTGCGAAGTGCACAACGCTGTACTCGCCGAGCGGCGCGCTGTTCATGTACGCACGATTAGCCTTGAAGCCGGTGGCCCCCATGGAAGAACCGGGGGGCGCGATGGAAATAATATCCCGCGCCTCTCGCCCGCTCGCCGGGAGGCGCGGGAGTTTCGAAGTGTCGCCGCCGTCGTCCGTGTCGCGTAGGGTCTGCGCTAAAGTTTCGCGGCGTTCTACTGTGTTGACGGGTTGGCCGCGCTTCGCGACTTGAAGCCGGGGGTCGTCTTTTTCGAAGACCGGGTCCGCGAAAACGGCCACAGACTTCGACGCACGCTCACGGCGAGCGGTCTGGCGTAAGACCGAGAGCACCGAGGCTGACGGGAGGTTGACGATCTCGTGATCCCTTATGAGTAAGGGATGGGAGGGCATGCCGTCGGGTCCAATTCCTGACGCGGAGGTAGCATCAGGAGGCGGCAGCGCAGCGAACGGGAGATAACCCAACTGACCATCGGTAACAATAATTAAGCGTTTTTTCTTCGATAGCGAGGCGACCTGTCCGAGCAGCGTCCGGCTAAACGCCACGGCCTGCGGCCAGTATTCCGACTCGGATTGCGCCATGCGCGATCTGCGCTGAGCGGCGGGTTCATGCGCGATGGGCTGGCCCGCTCTCAAAAGCTTCACGAGTTGCCGCGCAGTGCCGTCGAGTTCGGAACGCGGCGGCAGAGAGTAGCCATGCAGTTCGGTGGCCGACACGGCCCAGACGTAGCTACGCTCATCGCCCAGGGCGAATTGCAGGAGAAGTGTCTCGTCGTCCAGTAGGCGTTGTACCTCTGCGACTGTGAGCGGCTGCGGGTACATGAGCGCGGCGTAGCGCGGGTAGCGAGTTCGGACCTGCGCTTCGAGTTGGTCGCGCTCCGAACGGAGTTTAGAGATTTCCAGGTTGAGCGCGGCGGCTTCGGCGCCTTCTTTCTCTTTCGGCATCTGCTCCCTGAGCGCGGCTTTCGACTGTAGCTCACGCTGCACACGCCTGTATTTATTGACGAGCGTTGCGAGTTCCGGGTCGGATTTCAGACCGGCCTCGATGCGGCCTTCCGAGAGCGTGTCGAGCAGGCTGCGGGCGCGCGCCTTCTCGCTCGCTTCGAAAGCCGCAGCCGTCAACGCCGCGCCTCCGGGCTCCGCGCCCAGACGCATGTTGAGGTCTATGTACAACTCGTAGTAGTCCACCTTGGAGGCGAAATAAGAGACGCGTAGTTGCTGGCTGGTGACGTTCGCGCGCAAGGGTTCGATGGCTTTGAGCGCATCCTCTACGTGCTTGAGCGCCGCGTTCAGGTTGTTGCGACTCCGCTCGACGCGCGCCATCCCGTAGAGCGCGAGCGCTTCGCCATTTCGATCTTTATAATCCTTCCAGATTTGACGCGCACGGTCGTAGGCTGCGAGCGCCTCCTGTTGAGCGCCGAGCGCGGCGTGCGCCTCACCGCGCCTGCCCTGCGTGATGGCTTCGGCTTGTCGGTCCGGCCTCTCCTTGTTCTGCTGAATTTCGAGAGCCTGCTCATAGAACTCAAGCGCCTTCTTGTGCTCGCCCATCGCGGCATGCGCGATGCCCATGACGGTGAACGTGTGCGACTTGCGAGGGTCGCCCGCCTCTTCCTGCAACGGCAAAGCCTGACGGCAGGACTCAAGCGCCTTGTGAGGTTCGCCCGCCAGCGCATGCACGTAGCCCGTCATCATAAGCGTGATGCCACGCCCGGCAGGATTGTCGCGCAACTCCAGCGACTGCTTCAGGAGATCAAAAGCCTTCGTATAGTCGCCGAGGGCTGCATAGGTGAAGCCGAGGTTATAGATCGTACTCGCACGCGTCCTGCGGATAGCAGGCCTTCCACGCTCCGCCGTCGTCTCTCCCTGTGCGTATAGCGCGAGCGCCTTCTCGTATTTGTCGAGGGCCGCCTGCCAGTCTCCATGGTCGTCGTCGAGCTTGGCGAGGCTGCTGTAAGTGTTACCCTCCTGCGCCGGATCGCCTGTCTCATGCCAGCCCTCAAGGGCGCGCTCAAAAAACTCCAAAGCCTGCTCGGGCTTCCCCAACACGTCGTATGCGCCGCCTATCGCATGGAGCGTGCGCGCCTCTTCGTGGCGATCACGCGTCTCCGCGTCGCTATAAATGCGCAGCGCCTGTTCGTAAGCCAACAGGGCATCGGGCATCTCCCGCCGTCTCGCCTTAGCCAGGCCCATGCCATAGAGTGCGGCGGCCTGCCCGCGCCGGTTGTTCACCGCTTTGAAGATTTCAAGTGCCTGCTCGTAATGCGGCAGCGCGTTGGCCGGGTTGCTCAAGTCACGGTGTACCTCCGCCAGCCCGAGGAGCGTGTAAGCCACGGCCTGCCTGTCATCTTCAACACGGCGCGCGAGGACCTGCTTATAGCTCTCGACGGCCTTCTCGAAGTAACTTCTGCCGGAGGCTTTGTAAGTCTGCGCGACGAACTGTAGGGTGTTGGCCTCCTCGAATAAATCGCCTAACCCTCTCCAGAGCGCAAGCGCTTCTTCATAACTGGCGACCGCGTCGCGGCGGGAAACTTGCGTGTCGAGTAGTTGCTGTCTACGCCCTTCGGAAACCTTACGTTCGGCAGCAATCCGCTTTTCGTCTTCGGGAGTGGGCGGGCGAACAACTTCGAGTTGTATTTCGTAACGCCCCGCAACTGCCCAGCTCTCGACCGGACGAACTTCCACAGTATGCGTGCCCGCCATCCCGGCTATGATTGACACGGACAGAGGGCTTTCAGGTCCTGCGGGATTCTCGTATCTCGTCGTGTTGCGCCCGTCCGAAGCGGAAGCGGTAACGAGTAGGTCTACGCCCCGCCTTCGCACTAAGAGCCGGGCGTATTGCCCCGCTCCCATCGAAACGCCGAACAGGTGTATCTCGCCGCCTTTAATCGCGCGCTCGACCATTACGCCCGGGGTGAGTTGGCTCACCTGGTTCGAGCGTGCGCGCGGGGCAGCGCGGACGCTTCCGGCTGATACGTTCCGTGCGTTCCCCGCGGCCATCATGTGTGAAGGCGTTGAGAGTGAGAGCGCGGCGCACGCAGCCGTCAATAAAAGCGTCCTGTTCAGCCACCGCCTTTGTTTTGAACACGTTCTGTTAGTGCTATGTGGAGCGATTCGAGGGAGCATACAGCGACTTTCTTTAACGGACTGGTTTTTCGCCGGAGCGTAAAGCTTTGCCGGGATAGCGTTTAATCTAGCGCGATGACGACACGCCTCCGAACCTGCGACCGGCGTGGTAATAAAGCAGTGTCCGAACGGGTCTGCGCGAGTTCCGACGACTTATCATTTAGACGTGGACGGTCAGCTGGAATGGTCGCTCTTAACCATAGCTATTGATTGAGAAGCCGTCGTTAAAGGCTCAGTTTGCTTTGGCTGTGGATTCTAATGATAGAGCGGAAGGATGACAAGTCAAAGACAGGGAAGTGAGGTTGTACGCAGAGGCGCGCGCCCTTAAGGCGGGCATCATGACGGCGGGCGCAAAAGAGCGGCGTCAAGCGTGTTGCGCCAGTATCCCACCTGAGGCCCGCCGCCACCACACGGGCCTCAGGTATTGTGAAGCCTAACTTAAGTCGGCTTCTCAGTCTCCCAATCGCCGCCCACGGTGACTAACGTAAGATTGACATCCGTTGTAGTTCTCGTGAACCTCCCCTTCCTGACCAGAACTGTTTGTGTTCCCGCGACGACGATGACTATACCGGTGTATACGGTTGTTACTCTTCCGCCATCGTGGTTACGCGTAAACGTAATCCGCGATCTTTGGCCGTTCGGTGTGCAGGTTCCACTTGTAAGGGTGTCCCGCAGCGGGTCCCCGGTATCGGGGTGGAGAAATCGCCCCGACAAAACCCCGCCAGCTACGGAAGTCACCTCAAGAAAGTGGTCGTCTTCCCTTGCATCGTCAACATTATCAAATATGAGGCGGGCGCGAGCCCACGTACCTGATACACGATCACAACTCATTGCTTTTAGCCTCCTGTAAAGAATTGCCTTGGATGGTCAGTAATAGGTGCAAGGCAGATTGTAGTTTGCGGCAGACACTCTCCTACAGTGGAGACATATCCGCAAAAGAGAACTTGATGGACGTTGATGCCAAGCTCCTTAAGACGACGGCTTGTGAACAGACCGCCGCATCACCTTCACTTTCCTAACGCACGAGGGTTAAATTCGTTTCCCTTCGCGACCCGCATGGAACGCCGAAGCCGGAAACGTTTTGCCTCAAAAACAGATTTACTTGTAGGAGACAGCACTCAAAGGCAATTTTTTAGCGCTCCAAATTTAAGCGGAGGTCGCCGGATCGCTTTATTCATCCTCTACAGAAGTTAGAGCGAGCAGTTAACGGTGACTATAACGGCCCGAGCGATGAGGCCGGTATACGAATAGGCGGCATAAGCTAACATATCTTCAGAGAAGAAACAGTATGTAATTAACTCATGGTACGCCGTTATGATTCGGCTCCCGATGTTTAGTCAATGAGAAGACGAAGCGGCTCGCCCCGGAGAGAGCTTTTTTCGCTTGCATGGGCTGACCGTCCGTCGTATTCCACAGACCCTTCGGGTTTAAGTTTCCCCTGTTTAGACAGTACGAGGAGAAAGCGATGTCACAACTAACTGCAGAGATGCTGGAGCGACTGGCTTTGAGAGCTGCCTATGTGGACAAGGTGGCCCAAGCGTCAATCAACCGCCGTTGGGGCGCTACTAACTGGGGGTTAGTTTTCCCCTGGTGGCGTAAACCTGCGGAAGTTCGCATCCTGATGTACGCCGATGGGCTGGTGCGGTTCTCGGGCGGCACTTTTGGCGGCCTGCAATATGTTAAGAAGTTGATGGAGAGCAAGGCGTACTTTTATGTTGATTTTCGCGTCTCCACAGCTCACCGCGAGGGTGCAGACGCGACCGCTACGATTCAAGGGGCAAAGAAATTAACCGAACTCGATATTCTGGAAAACTACGACGAAATATGGTTTTTCGGCCATAACAACAATCCCAACACGCTATCGGGTGAGGAGTTGGCGCGTCTAGATGAGTTCATGGCGAGGTCCGAGGGCAGTGCGGCGCCCAAGCGCGGGGGCGTGCTGGTCACCGGAGATCATAATAACCTCGGGCAAGGACTCGGGCGGAGGATCAAGCGCGCGGGCGCAATGCGGCAATGGGATACTGATGCCGATGGGGAACATAGGTTCAGCACACTGGAAGAGGGACCCGAGCCGCATTTGAAATTCGATGACAACGTACAGTCCGACGACCGCCCGCAGAAGATTCGTTTGACGCGTTTCCCCTTCGGTTCGCCGTTCGGATTGAACCGCGACTTTCGCCCCCACCCGGTGATGTGCGGCCCGGACGGTCCTATAGATGTGTTCCCGGATCATCAACACGAAGGCGCAACCCTGGAACCGTCCGTTGCAGGTAACACGGACTGGCCGACTAAGGATAGCCATCAGGAGCAGCCTTACATCATCGCCTACGGAATGACCAAAGACCCACAAGTTACCTACAGGGAATTTGGGCTTGTGTCCGCTTATAACGGGCACAACGTCAATGTCGGGCGCATCGTCGCCGACTCGTCGTGGCACCATTGGTTCGACATTAACCTGCTCGGGAGAGAAATCCCTCACTACATGGGGTTCGACGCGACGCCCGAGGGGGAGGCAGCCCTCAAAAAGATAGACGCCTACTTTCTCAATTGCGGCGTTTGGCTAGCGCCGCCCGAGAGGCAGGAGGAGATGCGCAATGCTGCGTGGTGGTCTATCTTGTGGACGGACCGCATCGTGGAAATTCCGGAAGACGCGCCGCTCTGGTATCTCGGTGACCAATGCATCAGAGCCCTCGGGCAGTACGCTTCAAGGTGCGCCGTGACTGATTGGATCATGGGCTCCCCCGCCTTCAATAGAGCGGTTTCCAACCTGGCATTGCAGCAGGTCTCCGAGCAATTTCAGCTCTTCAACATGCCGTTCGAACAATACATAGCCGGCGGCGTGCTCCGGCAGTTGATGCTGCAAGTAGGCCCGTCTAATCCAAAACTTCAGTTTCCGAGTGAGGTGCCGCCGGATGAGCTTCTCCAGAGCGCTATTAATGATGGCGTTAACGAGGGGTTATCAGCACTCAGGGCGCAACTGGAGAGCGAAGCGTCGCTTCTTGCAAAACTGTTTGCTAATGACTTCCGGCTGGAATAACCCGCGAAGGCAACCTCACTATGGTGGCCTACAGAAGTTTAAGGTCTCTCACTCTGCGCGGGTTAATTTCACTTTTATGACGCGTCGCGTCTCTGTGAAGCGGCACGCCCTCGTCAAGTATTTTTCTATTTGAAGAGGATCAGAGCGTCCGATAATCCAGTCTCCCAAGTGCCTCCGGTGCGACCGACAATCTTAACCGCAAAGAATCGTTGCGCGTGGTCTGTTTTGATGGCTTATCGGACGCGTTATTGTGAATATGAATTGTTCGGTTGCGGAAGTTGAGCGCACGCCGGAGGGCGAGGTCAGAGCGACCTTCTAGTCAATAAGTAGTTGCGGCTACAGTATTTTTTGCAAGCTGACCTGCAATACTTGCCCGAATGACTTGCAACGAGTGCGTGCGAATGGTTTCAGTTTTATCGTTATGTGAAGAGGCCGTCTCAGGTGGTTTGTCGCCCGTAGGTTGCATTGGTTTTGATGTGATAGATGGCGATATGGCTGAGACGGTGCCAGGGGCCGATCTCTGTCTTGTTGATGGCGGGCGTGAGCGTCTCGTTGTGCTCGGTGATGAGTTGCATAGCACGCTCGGCCTCGTCCGGCTTGGTGATCTTACGTGCCTGGCCGATGACCATGACGCTCTGCCAGTTAGACGAGTCCGTGATCTCTTCGACCTGAAAACAGACTTCGGAATTGACGGCGATGTATTCGGTCTTTGTCCCTTCGGTGGTGAAGAAATAAATGTCTTGCCCGTCATAGGCATAATGCATCGGCACGACGTAAGGGTGGCCGTCTCGCGTGCAGCCGAGATGACCGAATCCGACGCGCAGCAAGAGCGCCTGCATTTCCTCCGTCGTCATGTCTTTAACTTTTAACACTTCGTCTTCCTCCGGTTATCTGTCTTAGTCTTTGCGCTCTTTACTCACACAGTCTTGCGTCCATCAACCGTGTGAGGATGGACGCGGTAAATAGCCGTAATGTTTGCGCGACCCAGGGTGTCAAGCTGCGTGAGGTTGAGCGCGGGCGTCAGCGTGGGGTTACGCTCCGTGATAAGTTGCATGGCGTGCTCCAACGCTTCCGGTTCGGTGATCCGCTCTGCGCGCCCGTTGACCATCACGCTGCGCCAGTGCGCGGCGTCGCGCACTTCTTCGACCTGCAAACAGACTTCAGGATTGTCCGCGATGTACTCGGTCTTTGTGCCTTCCGTGGTGAAAAAATAGATGTCTTGAGAATCGTATGCGTAATGGATCGGCACGACGTAGGGACGGTTGTTATGAGCGCAACCGAGATGACCGAACCCCACCTGTTGTAACAAAGCCTGCATCTCTGCGAACGGCATATCTTCTACATTCAACATTTCTTCTGCTCCTTATTAACTGACTAAGCGTGACCAGGATTAACTACTGCCTGAGCGTGACCGTGCGAAGCGATCATCAAGAGTGTTGTCGTTGCCAGTATTTTTCATGCACGCGCTTGGCCCAACTCCAGAAGCGACCCTGCCTGACGCTGGCCGGTTCGTCCGTCCACATCTTCTGATGTAGATAGATCGCGTCGTCGTCGCCGCTATCAATCACGAGCATCAACTCGTGTTCGTATTCTGCGCCGGGCGCATCACCCACGATCAGGGCGGCGACGTTTGCAGCCGCCACCTCGCCCTGTCGCACAGCCATGTGGCCCATCTTCGCCCCTTCGAAGTTCACCGCATCGCCCGCCGCGTACATTCTCTCGACGCCGAGCACGCGCATGGTCCTGTCAACGCGTAGGTATCCATCCGCATCCGTGATCCCGGCGTCCAGCCCGGCGCTCGCGCCCTGAAATGGAGGGACTAGCATCAACAGATCATATTTGAGATAGCGGCTATCCTTCGTTCGCACCGCGCCCGCTTCGACTCGACTGATGGGGAAGTCGGGCACAAACTCTATGTGATGCGCGCTCAGAGCGGCGTTAAGAGTGAGCGCCAACTCTTCTGCGCCACCTAAGGCATCAGCGCGCGGCTCGGGGCTGACGAGCGTGATCTTGACGCGGTCTCTTAGTCCGCGTTCGTCAAGTAGACGTGAGAGCGCAAAAGCCGTCTCGTAGACGGGCACGACTAAACGTGCGCCCGGACAGGAGCCGATGATGGCGTGACCTTCTTGAAAGCCGCGCAAGGCTTCTCCGAACTTCAAAGCCGCGCCGACGCCCAGCAGGTGATGCGCGTGCTCAAAGAATCCGGGCACGCGCTCCGTAGCCAGGCGGCGACCCAACGCGTAGATGAGATAGTCGTAATTAAGCTCGCCTTCGAAGTCGCCTTTCGTGACGGTCGCGCGGCGCGTATGCGTATCGAGTCGCGCAACTTCTCCCTGCACGAAGCGTATGCGGCGGTCGAGCATGGCATCGCGCAGGTCGAAGGAGACATCTTCCGGCGCACACTTGCCGAAGGCGAGACGGACCAGCGCCGGGTAGAAGGTGAATTTCCCGTCGCGTGAAACGAGCGTGATCTGGTGCTCGGAGCCGAGCGTCTGCGCCAGACGTTCGGCAGCCACCACGCCGCCGAAACCGCCGCCGAGGATGAGTATGTTCGCCATCACACGTCTTCTTTCTTACTTCTGTTTCGGAGCATGTAAATGCATGTCGCCAGAGCATTCGCGACGGTCCCGGCCTTGATGGGCACGTAGCCCTAAACCGCGCAACGCTTCCGCCAGTGTCCGGCGGATCAACTGCTCGTCGTCAACTATGAGAATTTTATCTTTGAACATCAACTGAATAAGCTCTAACGGCAAACAGTTTGATCATTATAAGCAGGGCGGCAACTTGAAAGAAAGGATACCCGACGCGCGACAGTTCATGCCGGGCGACATGCCACGGCAGTGCGCTTGCCGAATGGCTTGAGATAATATGACGAGCGACGCGAAGCTAACGTAATGAACTTGCCTGCGCTTGTTTCGAGCAAGCACGCAGAGGGGTTTAAGGCTGGCAACGATCCGGCAACGCGAACCTTGCGCGACGTTTTAAATGCGCGACGTTTTAAATTCGATGCGATTGGCGTATGCAGTATGACTGATAGAAAGTGGTGAACATAGAGATGACTATGCTTGAGCTAAAAGAAACACTTCCACTGACGGCGGAGGAAGTGCAATTAATGAATGCTTACTGGCGCGCGGCCAACTATCTCTCCGTCGGCCAAATCTATCTTTATGATAATCCCTTGTTGCGCGAGCCGCTCAAACTTGAGCACGTCAAACCGAGGCTGCTCGGCCACTGGGGCACAACGCCCGGTCTCAACTTCATCTACGTGCATCTCAACCGTCTCATCAAGCTGCACGATCTGAATGTGCTCTACATCGCGGGGCCGGGGCACGGCGGTCCGGGTCTCGTCGCCAACACCTATCTCGAAGGCACCTACAGCGAGTTTTATCCTGACATCTCTCAAGACGCCGAAGGCATGAAGCGACTCTTCAAGCAGTTCTCCTTTCCCGGCGGCATCCCCAGCCACGTCGCGCCGGAGACGCCCGGCTCGATCCACGAGGGCGGCGAATTGGGGTATGCGCTGGTTCACGCCTACGGCGCGGTCTTCGATAACCCGGACCTGATCGCAGCCTGCGTCATCGGCGACGGCGAAGCCGAGACCGGACCTCTCGCAGCCAGTTGGCACTCCAACAAATTCCTGAACCCTACGCGCGACGGCGCGGTCATTCCCATACTGCACCTGAACGGCTACAAGATCGCCAACCCCACGGTGCTGGCGCGGTTGAGCGTTGAAGAACTGTCGAGCCTCCTGGTCGGCTATGGTCACAAGCCTTACTTTGTCGAAGGCGACGACCCCGAAACGATGCATCAACTCATGGCCGCGACGCTCGACACAGTGATCGCGGAGATTCAGGAGATTCAAAAGAATTCGAGGGAACACGGATTCTCCACCCGGCCGAAGTGGCCGATGATCGTTCTGCGCTCGCCAAAGGGCTGGACGGGGCCGAAGTCTGTGGACAACCTCCCGACTGAAAACTCTTACCGCTCGCACCAGGTCCCGCTCGCGGAACTGGCAGAGAAGCCCGAACATTTACGGCTGCTCGAAGAGTGGATGCGTAGCTACCGTCCGGAAGAGTTATTCGACGAGAGCGGGAAGTTGAACGCCGGGTTGTTCGAGTTAGCGCCCGTAGGCGAGCGTCGCATGGGGGCCAACCCGCACGCCAACGGCGGTTTGCTCTTGAAGGATTTGAAACTGCCGGACTTTCGCGACTACGCCGTCGAAGTCTCCAAACCCGGCACGATTGAAGCGGAAGCGACTCGCGTCATGGGAAAATTCCTGCGCGCCGTTATGGAACGTAACGCGGAGGGCCGCAACTTCCGCATGATGGGGCCTGACGAGACCGCTTCAAATCGTCTGAGTTCGATCTTCGAGGCGACCGAACGCGTCTTCGTGGACCCCATTCTTGCGACCGACGATCATTTATCGCCCGACGGTCGCGTCATGGAAATCCTGAGCGAACATCTCTGCCAGGGCTGGCTCGAAGGCTATCTGCTGACGGGGCGACACGGCTTCTTCAACTGCTATGAGGCGTTCATACACATCATTGATTCGATGTTCAACCAGCACGCCAAGTGGTTGAAGACGACGCGCGGCATTGCCTGGCGGCGTCCTATCGCTTCGCTCAACTACCTGTTGTCGTCTCACGTCTGGCGACAGGACCATAACGGCTTCAGTCATCAAGACCCGGGCTTTATAGATCACGTCATCAACAAGAAGGCCGAAGTCGTGCGCGTCTATTTGCCGCCGGATGCAAACTCTTTGTTGTCCGTCACGGATCACTGCCTGCGGAGTCGCAATTACGTCAACGTCATCGTTGCCGGTAAGCAACCGGCCTTGCAGTATCTCGACATGGATGCCGCCGTGAAGCACTGTAGCGTCGGGGCGAGCATCTGGGCTTGGGCGAGCAATGACGAGGGCGAGGAGCCTGATGTGGTGATGGCCTGCGCGGGAGAGGTGCCGACGCTCGAAACGCTGGCCGCCGTAGATATTCTGCGGCAACATTTTAAGGAGTTGAAAATTCGTGTGGTGAACGTTGTGGATTTGATGACGCTGCAACCTGAGAGCGAGCACCCGCACGGCCTCTCGGATAGGGATTTCGATTCGCTCTTCACGACCGACAAGCCCGTCATCTTCGCCTTCCACGGCTACCCCTGGCTGATTCACCGCCTGGCTTATCGCCGGACTAACCATCGCAACATACACGTGCGCGGTTACAAAGAAGAAGGGATGACCTCCACCCCTTTCGACATGGTCGTCTTAAACGACCTCGACCGTTTTCACCTCGTGATGGACGTGATCGAGCGAGTGCCCCAACTGGCGCAGGTCGGCGCACACGCCAAGCAGGCGATGCGCGACAAATTGATCGAGCACAAGCACTACATCAGAAAGTACGGCGACGACATGCCCGAGATACGTGATTGGAAGTGGCCTCACTGATCGAGTCCGTACGTCAGACCGGATCAATTAATGACGCGTGGGAGCGGCGCATAGCTCGCGTCCGCTTCGGCGTGCGCGCAGGTGCGCGGAACCAATTCAAACTCACTTAAATTTACTTAAACAAACTGCTTAAAACTTGCCCAAGCGGCTGACGACTTCCGGCGTGAAAAAAATTTTCCGCCATGTGATCCTATTCTCCCAAAAAATTCGCGTTAAAGGGTGGGGGCGCATTCGAGTATTGATCCTTACATTTCAAACTTCCCCTGCGCCGCCTCAGTTCTCCTAAAAAAAAGACAATTTACAGAGGTAATTTTCAATGGTTCACACCTTCTCAAGGAGAGATTTCCTTCGCACAGGTCTCTTCGGACTGGCCGGAGCCACGATGCTCGGCCCCGGAATTATCAGCACTCTGGCGGCAAACAGCGAGCCGGTCGAGGCCATCGTCATCGGCAGCGGATTCGGCGGGGCGGTGGCTGCGCTGCGCCTGGCGCAGGCCGGTGTCCGCACGTTGATGCTGGAGCGCGGGCGTCGCTGGACAGTAACGTCCGCACAGAACACCTTCGCCACCTTACCCAACCCGGACGGGCGCGCCGCCTGGCTCAGTTCGACAACCGTTATCGGCAACCCCGTGCCGATTGACGTATATACGGGAGTTTTGGAACGCATCGCCGGAGACGGGGTCACAGTCTACGCGGGGGCGGGCGTCGGCGGCGGCTCGCTCGTCTACAACGGCGTGACCTACCAGCCCACGCGCGAACTGTTCGAACGCTCCTTCGGCGGCACGATCAGCTACGACGAGATGGAGCAGACTTATTACCCGCGCGTGCGCTCCATGCTCAACCCTTCACAGATGCCCGCAGACATTCTGGCGACCGACTATTACAGAATGACGCGCATCTTCCTTGAGATGGCCGACAAGGCCGGATTGCAAGGGCGTCTGGCAGACCTGAACGTTGACTGGAACGTCGTGCGCGAAGAGATCGAGGGGACGCGCGTTCATTCGGCGCTCTCCGGCGAGTTCTGGTATGGCAATAACAGCGGTTGCAAAAACAGTCTGGACCGCAACTATCTCGCGCAGGCCGAGGCGAGCGGCTACCTGCAAATCATGCCGCTCACCGTCGTGACGGAGATCACAGAAGCCCCCGGCCACAGGTACGTAGTGACCTGTGACCAGATTGACGAGACGGGCACGCCGCAACGCAGCGTGCAGTTCACCTGCAATCAACTGTTTCTGGCGGCGGGTTCGATGGGCACCTCCAAGATGCTCGTCAAAGCCAGGGCGAAAGGCACTCTGTCGAAGTTGAATGAGCACGTCGGGCGCGGTTGGGGCAACAACGGCGACTTCTTCGGGATGCAGGTCGGCTTGCCGGACACGAATCCGGGTCAGGGCGGTCCGGCTTCGGCTGTCATCGAAGACCACAATAACCCTCTGGGGCCAACCGCCGTCATGTGTGCGCCGCAATGGGACGCGCAGGGCGGCGTCATCAACACGCTCGGGTTGTCAATCCCCCCGGCACTCGGCGTCTTTCGCTACGACGCGGCGACGGATTCCGTCAAACTCAACTGGCCGGGCAACGACCCGCGCATCGCGCGCACCATCGCCGCAGGTCAACAGACCTATGAGACGCTCAACCGCGCCAACACGACGGACGACTACCAGCCCTCCACGGCCTTCGTCGCGGGCGGACTGACGGCGCATCCTCTGGGTGGAGCGGTCCTCGGTAAAGCCTGCGACAAGTATGGGCGCGTCGAAGGCTACCGGAATTTGTACGTCGTTGACGGCGCGTTGATTCCCGGTTCTTCCGGCTGCACGAACCCCTCTTTCACGATCGCGGCGTTGGCCGAACGTTGTATGGAAAAGATCGTGCCCGAGATCGTTGAAAAGAGTAACCGGAAACTCTTCGCCGTCGCGTCCTAGCGCGGAAGCGTTAAAGGGCCGGCGCGGAAGCGTTAAGCGTTAACGCGGAAGCGTTAAGTGCTGGCGCGAAAGCGTTGGGGCGAGAGCAAGTGCCGTAAAGTAGTGCTGTAAAGTAGTGTCGTAAAGCAGTACCGTAAAGAAGATGGGGCGAGTCGCCCGCGCGACTCGCCCCATCTTGATCTGTCTCTGAACGTACTCACGCCCGCGAGTTTCAACGCCAGGGCCGGGGCGCGATCCTCCCGGGAGGCAACGCTCGCGGCAGAACGCCACGCCCGCGAAAAGGTATGATTTTCCGTGGGAAGGGGCGACTTGGCCGCTGTTGGTAAGCCCACGTGCGGCCATGCGGGATGCGTCCGAACTTCCCGCGCCCGTACAGTCCCCTGTGTGCGGATGGAATGACGGTGATGAGTTGTGCGGGCGGCGCGTAGAAGTAGGGATAATAGTTCGTGTACGAGTGCGCGGGCGCGTAGATCGTTCCCTGCTGCGATAGGCTCAGTTCGCTGAGATGCTGCCTGACGTTCACGAGTTCGGACCTCAGAGACTCCAACTCCGCCTCCATACGCTCTTCCCGCATCCGCTGCGCCCACTCGCTCAACCAGCGATCATGCTCGTCAATGCGCTGTTGCAACTCCTGCCTGGAAGGCATGCCGCGCTCGCGTCGCGTGCGCTCGTACTCCTGCTCCTGCGCTTCGCGCGTCAACCGTGCGGCCTCAAGTTCCTTATTGGTGACGACTTTCCGGCCAGCCCCCCGCGCCACCTGCGAGGCTTGCGGCGCACGCGCACGGGCGGCGGCGTGCTCACCATACGGCTCGCGTCTAATCCTTCCGGTGAAACTCCCCGCAGGCTCGTTGTTAGCCTTCTCGGTCGCGGCGATATCAACGTTTGACAGCCAGACCGTGACCCAATAGCCCGGCGACGCCTCGTAGATGATCGCCGCAGGCGTCACTTTAAACGTATCGGAGACCGTGACGACGCGCCCGCTGCGCAGTACGAGTGTGTAGGCATGCGCCGCGAGCGGGAGCATGAAGAAGAGCAGGGCTGCAAGTCCGGCGCGGAACAGCCGGACGGACGAAACGCTCCAACTGCGTGCGGGGCGACGTGCGAAGGTGTTGGCTGACATTACCGTATCTCCCCCGTAGAAATTCTATAGAGATAGATGCGGCAAGGCGGCCGTACTCTGATAGCTTGAGGCTCCTGCATACAGAACAGAAGAATAAGCGAATCAGGTTTCATAAGCTGCCTTGCCGTTTTCGATTAACGTAACGAGTTAGATTGAGACATCTTAATTCTTTAAAAAGATTTAGTCATCAAAGACGCATGCGCCCGCCGTCGCGTAAGGCTCTCGCGCAGACTTCTCCCTGTGCGCTTCAACTCTCAAGCGGAAAGTTGAGCGGAGTGGTCTACGATCCGGCTCAGTAGATCGTCGAAGCGCGGGTCGAGGCGCAAGTTGTCGAATCTGGGGTCGAGTTCGAGAAAGACGAGCAAGCTATAACGCTCCTGATATGCTTTCTTGAGCCATTCGAAGGCCATGTCATTTTCTCCCAGCCCCGAGTAGATCATCGCCAGATCGTGCGGCGGGACGTAGGTGTCTCTGGCGTGTCGTTCCAGTTCCGCCAGCACGCTTCGCGCCGCATCGTGCCTGCGCATCAACGCGTAAGTGTGCGCGATGGAAGCACGCGCGTCCGAACCGCCTTTGAACGCCGCCGACGCTTTCGCCGCCGGACTGTCCGTGGAGAGCTCAATCGCGCTCCGGAAAGCATTGACGGCCTCTTCATACTTTCCAAGCTGCTCGTAGGCCAACCCGATACGAAAATGCGCCATGACGAAATTCGGTTCGGTTTCGAGCACCCAGCGACATTGTTTGATGGAAGCGTCGAACTGGCGCGTGTAGTAGAGCGCGCAGGCGACATCAGTGTTGATGATCAGCGAGAGCGGGTCGAGTTCCTGAGCCTTTCTAATCGAGGCCAGAGCCTCTGCGGTCCGGCCTCTCGCCATCAGGTAGATGGCGAACCAATCGTGCGCGGCGGCGTAGCTCGGATTGAGTTCGAGAGCCTGCCTGAACTCCTTTTCGGCTTCCGGCCAATCGCGTTCATAAAACATTCTCACGAGCGCCAGCGAAGCATGCGCTTCGGCCACCGTCTCGTCCAACT
>WUUC01238854.1_pt1 | contig 28232 bp, 26 predicted proteins | sample 6278441 | NCBI WGS metagenome assembly WUUC01 (sample SAMN13675441, study PRJNA597444) | soil metagenome | isolation source: soil | place: USA: Washington | collected 2017-10 | reverse complement strand
GGAGGAAGCTGCTGATATTAGGCTGTCCAGTGATGTCCCTTTCGCTATACTGGAGCGAACCCATGATAATAGGGTATCTGCATAAACTCTTCCTTAGGAGCCATCTCAGCTAAGGATATCAAGTTTCCCTCTGGGTCTTCAATGATCGCGTGCTTACCGAATGACTCATTTTTCAGATTCTTATAAAATTTAACGTTTTTCTTGTTTAGATCATTGCATACTGATTCCAGATCGCTGACATTGAATCCTATTAGAATATTACCACTTTTTATGTTCCTAGAGATTTTTTTTTGCTCGTCAGATTTTGACTTCTTCCCAATAGGGTGCAGAGCTAAAACTGTACCTTGTTTCATGAATTCCACCCAGTCTTCTGACTCTTGTTTCTTTTCCATACCTAATACGTTATTATAAAAATCAATCGATTTGTTCAAGTCTTTGACTAAAAGTATAATTGCGCTTATCCGACGGAACATTAGGACCTAAACCCTTATAGGAATTTTAGGTATAAAAACGCTAAGATTAGTCAAGTCAACTCATACTCGACTGAATTACAATAGCTACGAGCAATACCAAGGCTTTAGGCCTAGCTTGATGCAGAAGTTCATGACGCCGCAAGAGGTTAGCTAATATACACGATGAAATGGCCAAAGAGACAAGTCATAACATCACTCTTTATCATGGTATTTTTCACCTATACTAGCAACATCGACTGCTTGCTCAAGATTTCAAAGTAATTAGATATGTGCTTGCATAGCAATTGAGATATTGACGGTGTATGAAAGGTGAACTTGGATAACAATGACGTTACTATCACCGCCTCATGTCACTAGCGATATCCAAGGTTAGATGAAAATCCATAAAATATAATTTGCTATTAGCCTTTGTACTTTACAAGAACCAAATTGCGTGACATGATGCATTTTCACACTGAACGAGATTATACTCAACCTTATCGATAAAGATGAGTATAGTGAAGATAAAATTTGAAAAGCAATGATGGGTGAAAAGAGCAATTAGATTTCATGCGGCAAAAAGAGAAATTGATATTCCACAGATAATGGTAACGAGCGAGGATATTATTCTAGTGAACTCTAGGTTTGCATTGAATCATCAAAAAAATAACAGAAACAGGAATCATCTTATTCTGTTCATTATAGTATCATATTCTTGTTCTACAGCTTTTAATAAGCTTCTACCATCAATTTGTCCATTTGATTTCAATATAGCAACAATCGAAAGACCACCTGCACCGACGCCCTCTTTAACAAATCCCCTTGCGAAAGCCCGTAAGCCACGATGTGATGAAAGTGCCAATTGTGGATCTAGTTTGTATATACCGATTTCATAAGATATCGCTTTAATGAGGTTTGTTAGGTTAGAAGAGCTATCTTCTGCCACATAGACTGTGGTACCGACAGAGATTCTCTCAAGAGGACGACCGAGGGATTTTAGAATGGCAAGTATCGCCGCCATCTGAGTACCCCCTGCTAACATCACATGACTATCACCAGAGCCAGAGCTAAGAACTCCATCAACCATTCCGGCCACTGCAGGCATCATTGGGTCACCTAAAAAGGATACTGCTCGCAGCGGGTCATTACATAGACTTCCAAATGAGATATTAGCTTTCTTTAAGCCCTCCGAAACTGTCCGGTTCTTCAAATCATGAGGATTTTGCGGCATGCTGCTGCTAGTTTTGTTTTTTGCGTCGATCCCAAGTGCAGTTAGCACTCCCAGCGCAGTTGTGGTACCTCCCGGTATGCTTTCACCTATTACTACCATACTGCTAGTTCGTCCTAACTGCTTTCCAAGAATTATTCCATATTCAAATGCCTGATTGACTTTATCGATATCTAATGCATTTCCGAATTGAATATTCTTTCCAGATGGTATGTCGAATGAAATGTGAGGTATAGAAGGTTTTATTTTTGAACCCGCGTCGACTACGAAAAATGGGATATTTGACAATCTTAGGGCAGCCCGTGTAATTATCGCGGGTGTCGGTTTGCCATCTGGTGTTATGGGAACTCTATCAATACACTTGCAATGGCCATAATAGAGAAATTCCGCGTCTGCTGGAGAGGTGTATTTTAATGATTCTAGATTGGCACCTGCGACAGTGATGCCTGGAGTTTCGCATGTTGCTGTATAGGAGATCACACAGACAAAAACCGGATTTCGTATAGGCAGTGATGCTAACTCTCTTTTTGCTACCGAGGATGGCGTATCATTTGCAGGCAATATGTCTTGAAATTTTGATGGAAACACACTTAGTATTTCCAAATAATATTTATCATAGATATATTATCTTTTTACATTCTTAAGCCCAATCATGAAACTTCTACCAAGACAGGATAAAGTCTTTATCTTTAATCGTGTTCTAGCGTTCTAGCAGTCATATTCAAATAAAAACTTATAACTACACAAGGATCATTTGCTTAATATTATGGTTATAAAGAAAAAATGCATAAACTGTGAGTAGATATTTCGATCCGCATATTCATATGTATTCTCGGACCACTGATGATTACGATGCAATGTCCAAAGCAGGGATTGAGGTCATAGTTCAACCTTCCTTTTGGCTTGGCGCTCCCAGAAGATATGTCGGAACTTTTGAAGACTATTGGGAGCATATGATAACATTTGAAACCAGCAGAGCTAAAGAATTTGGAATTGAACATTTTGTATGTATCTCGGTTAATCCGAAAGAAGCAGCAATGAGGCCGCTTGGCGTAGACGCTTTGCATGCTATGATTAATCATGGTTATCTAGACAGAGAGAGGGTAGTTGGAATAGGAGAAATAGGATACAACTTGATTAATGATTCGGAGGAGGAGATATTCATAAAACAAATGGACCTCGCTTCGGAGAAGAATATGCTTATGACAATTCATCTGCCACATGAAAATAAGACAGAAGGAATTAGAAGAATTGAAAGAATTTTATTGGAAGATAATAAACATCGATACAACAGAAAAAAAATACTGGTAGATCACAACGTAGAAGAGACAATAGAAAAGACATTGACGTTGGGAATGTGGGCTGGATTGTCAGTATACCCTTTTACTAAGCTGTCCCCAGAAAGGGCGATGAAAATAATAAAGGAGCATGGAACGGAGAGAATAATGGTTCATAGCGCAGCCGATTGGGGAGTTTCAGATCCTCTCAGTGTACCATTGGTTGCGAGAGAGATGAGAAGATCAGGAAAATTCACCTCAGAAGATATTGAAAAAGTCACGTTGAATAATGCATATGAGTTTTTTAGACAGTCTCGGAAATTCACCTGGAAACCATAGACATGCATATTTCTACCAGTGTTTTCAAGATAGGATAAAATTTGAAAGGTTGGCCTTGTATTCTTCTGTGGTCAGACCTAGAAGTCAGCAGAATGTTGAACCTAAATAATTTTAAGATTTAAAGCGAAAATTTGTTTTCTTTTAAAGGAGGAATTGTGGATAGCTCATTTGGAATCAATGTTTTCACATGCAGCTGGACAATTCTTTCTCTATTGAACTGCAGAATGATACTTTAGACTGCATTTACAATATTGTCAAAATAGACAGTTTTGTAATTTACGCAACCATAACCACCTGCAATAGCTTACATGTAAGCACTGAAAAGTTAGCTGAATCCCTTTCTATCGATTTTAGTTGACCCGCAAACATCACGTCGATTACCGAAAGACAATATCTTCACCTAGCCAGAGGATTTTTTACTAACCAAAGGATTGAATATATATAGTCGTCCCTATCACTTGATTCAGAGATTTCCCATGACTGATGATGCTAATGATAATACTTTGGCGTGAAGCGTGGCTAAAACCCTTATCCGACCTTGATATCGGCAGCAACCTTTGTAACTCATGCAAGCAAAAATTTAGAGAATTGGAATTTGTAACATCGTGTGAATTTTGTGAAATAGGGGTAATGCATAATATTTGTGCAGAAAAACATATTTTAGGTCAGCATAAAGGCGATCTTGAAAAAAAGATAATGTTTCAAAGAGAGAGACGATTACATGATTATCAATAGCATATATGGACATTTCTTTAGATTACGTCTTTATCGAAATGAGTATACAATCCATAACAATTTCTTCTTAAAGAGTAATAAATATCGATTGTACCAAGGTTCCCTCCGTAGTAATCGTTCTATCTGTAAAGGCACTACTGGGCACTACTGACTTGTTGGATTAGCCATACTAAACATTTATACATCAAATACATTCCGTTAAATTGCTGTGGTGAATTTCGATTTCTGTCGATGACGTTGATGCAGCTTTTTGTTTTTCTTGTGGTCACTCTATCGAATATCATAGCATTTCTTACAACAGTAGGGGGGAATGCTCATTCGAAGATTGCGACTGCCGAAACTATCTCGACCAGGAAATAATTCCTCAACTAGAAGACATCGATCATCAATGAAAAGCAGTTATGGATACATAGTGTGATATAACACAACATTGAAGCTGATGTAAAGGAAGTCAATTGAATTTACAACCTGATGGATAGCGTCTAGCTGTAAATGACACTGGAATATAACAGGACTCGGTACGCCATATTACTTTTATAGCATAAGCGGTAATTTTAAGATCGGTCGCATGAAGAGGAAATATGCCGAAAAACCACCGATGATTGTGATTTCCGGATCGTGTCTGAACTTCGATAAAGAGAGACCACGAATAATGGAATTTATAGGAGAACTAGAGTGGGGAGTCCATACTAAGTCAGACTGTGAAGTTTCCTCCACAGGAAAGGCCCTTGGTTGGGATTTTTTTCAGATTTACTTTGATCAGACTTTCGTAGAAAAATTGATTGAAGTTTACCCAGATATACAAAAGGAAGAAGGGCATATACTAGAACAAGAATTTGTGTTCTGGCTATCAAGGCAGCTAAAGAAAAGGAACTTGGAGTATTATCTCAAGTTGGCGGATATCCCCTACGAAAATACTGGTGGATTCAGATTGAATCCAGAATATTACCGCGATGAAATGGATTTGGATGACCTGCGCTGAAAATATTAGAAATAATGGATATGATGTCTAGTCTTAAAATCTGATCTCTCCAAGATTACTGCATATCGATCCACGACCATAATTATTCCTTTGGAGGGCAGATAGTTAACTGATTCATATTGGTAAGTTCAGATTCAGATTTCATTTCAAGCTACTTGGTTGACCTACTATGAATCTTTCAACTGAAACAAGGTAGACAATCGAATCATGATCAAGTTGCAGTAAAAGCAATATGATACAGTTATTAGGTATCGCGTAGCGGTAGCTATTAGATGCGTCGTAACCCAGACAAGATAACTGACGAGAACATTATGAGATTAATTGATGGGAGAAACTTCGCATTCTTAGCAACCGTTAAGAAGGACGGGTCTCCTCAGGTCACACCGACGTGGATAGACAGGGATAAGGATATTATTTTAATAAATACTGCTGAGGGAAGGATAAAACACAAGAATGTTACAAAAGATCCCAGAGTCGCGATTTCTCTGGTTGATGATCAAAACCCGTATAGTATGGTTACCATAAGTGGTAGAGTCATAGAACAAACCAACGAGGGTGCAAACGATCATATTGATAAATTAGCAAGAAAATACCTTAAAGCCGAAAAGTATCCAGGTCACTCCCCGGACGTAAAAAGGATAATCTTAAAAATTAAACCTGAAAAAATATTCTTTATACCCCCAAGATATCAACAATACCTTCCTAAATAAACATATCATAAAGAAAATAAAAGTAGAATGAAGTTTTTGATCTGATCTTGTTGTGTGAGGATTTTGAAATCTACATAGATTATTTACAAATAATAAATGGATGAGCCTCAAAATTAAACTAGCCCAAAGTAGTCTTGTTGAATTTTAGTGATTAAAGACTTTAATAATAAACCAGATGAAGCCCTTGTAATTGAAAAATATCTTGAAGGGAAGAATAGCGGTTCATTCACATGAAAGTGCTGTTCTGAGATCTAACCCTTTAGATGATCCTTATACTAGGGAAGTTGTGGTCTATCTCCCACCTGAGTATTCCCAATCCTACTCTAAAGGATATGTTACTGTCTTCATGTTGGCAGGTTTTGGCGGAAATGGAAGGTCACTCCTAAACTACGATCCTCTGGGAGAGGATATAGAAAGTCGGATGAATAGACTAATCTCCGAAGGAAAATGCGGACCGATGATTCTGGTAATGGTTGATTGCTTTACTAAGTTCGGAGGAAATCAGTACATAAACTCAACTGCTACAGGAATGTACGAAGATTACATTATACAAGAAATCGTTCCCCTTGTAGATCAATGCTATAATACGTCATCTCACACTGTTTTGGGAAAATCATCCGGGGGGTATGGCGCTCTCATGCTTGGAATGCGTAATCCAGAGATATTTCAAGGACTTGTAGACCACTCAGGAGACGCAGCTTTTGAATATTGCTACCTCCCTGATTTTCCAAAAGCACTTGAGGCATTTAGAGCTTCAGGCAACAGTCCTAGAAAATGGTTTGAGACGTTCTGGGACAAATCAAACCGCCATAGAAGTGAAGACGCAGCCGCCCTAAACGTACTTGCAATGGCTGCACATTATTCACCGAACCCGAAGTCAGAATTGGGAGTAGATTTGCCTTTCAGGGTAGACACGGGGAAGATTCTGGATGACGTATGGAGTCGGTGGCAGGCTTGGGATCCCGCAAGGATTATTTGGAACTACGGTGATAACCTAAAAAAATTAAAACTCATATTCATAGATTGTGGGATAAAGGATGAGTTTAATCTACAATGGGGTGCAAGAATAATACATTCAGCTCTAGACAATATGGATATCAAACATCACTATGAGGAGTTCGATGATGGCCACTCAAATATTAGTTACAGATACGATACTTCACTACCTAAGATTTATTCTGAATTATCTTAAGCTGCGTAAGAATTAGAAAAGAATTGGAATATGATGCAAATGTTGAATCCTTATTTATAGCGCTATTCGAGTCTCTTGCCCTGAGCACTGGGTATTATTTTTCCACCAAGTTTGTTTATCTCTTCTCTGAGTGCGTCAAGAACAGTAGCATATCTTGCCTCAACGTGTGATTTATCTTTTCCCTTTGAGACAATTTGGATATTGAGTTTAGGTTTCGATCTGATCTTTCGGTTTCTTGGAACCTTCATTTTGTAACCCTTGGGGCGAGTTTTTAGATATATGTCGTTGGTGGGATAGGAATCAACCAATCCAGACAAAGTGGGAGCAAGCATCGACTCGCTCACGCCGATCGTCTCAAACATCGATTCTACAAAATAATATTTACCTATGGATTTCTTTATTTGTGGAAGTATGGTTCTAGAAAACACGGCTTTCATCTCATTTGGCACCCCCGGTAAACAGAATATCCTTGTTGTTCCGACACCGCTCTTAACGTCTATACATATGGAGGGAGCACTACCTACGGGATTCTGGATCGGGATTGAGCCTTTAGGTATCCTTGCCATCTTTAAGCGGACTTCATTCAGCCTGCTATCATTTCTTACTAAGCGCTGGTTATGCCGGGCATAGCCTTTTCTGAGCATTTTGACAGCGCGATGGTCAAGTATAAGCTCACGTCCCAAGGCTCGACCTAGACCCTGGAGAGTCTTATCATCGTACGTGGGACCTAGTCCCCCTGATACAATGAGCCATCCAGGTCTTCTATCAATACACTCGTTGAGTATATGTGATATCTCGATTGTTCTATCTCTTACTGTTGTTATTCTCTTTACAATACCTCCGGCACCAGTGATCTTACTTGAAATCCATTGAGCATTTGTATCAACAATAGTACCCGTGAGCAATTCATCTCCAATAGATAACAATTCTACGGTATCTTCTTTCTGGCTTGCTTTAGGAATTAATGTTTTTGAGATAGTCATGAATGTCCGCACTATCGAAAGACAATCCTTTTCATATATTTTTTAGTATTGTTAATGTGTAACAATAATTTGGGAACAAAGTTATCTTCTTAGTTTTTGCGCTGATGTGGCTTGGAGCAGATCACTATCATTAAGAAAATACCACACAACAACGTCACCAAAGTACATAGCCAGACCAAGAAATCATTTTTTGACAAATTCAGGGACAGAGTAGGCTACGTTCAACTTTGTTGTTAGCCTCTTGTATGCACTCTTGTGTCTGGAAAAAATTCTGAAATCCTTGATTGACTTCTCTTAAGACCTCTATACAATTTACTATTCTTTATCCACTCAGTCTGTGAAACCGATAATGAAGTGCTAGCATAACTGTATGCACTTTCGAGGCTATCGAATTCCTTTTTCTGATACGTCTTATCAAGAAGAGCTTGACGTACTCCCTCTCTTATCTGCCACACCCCTACGGGCATGACATATTCTTCAGGACGAATTTCCCTTAACACTATAACTCCAGCTTTTCGTTTTCTTTTCAGTAGATGTTCCGTTACTCCCAATCTCGCAGCAAAGTAGGCTCCCGCTACAGAGGAAGGGTATTCGTGCAAACCACTGGCATCTTCAAAGTCAATAGCAATTCCTAGGTTACCGAATTTGTCAAACCATGCCTCTTGCATTTCGAAGCTCCATAATTGGTCCGGTATTATTATTATAGAATAAGAATTACCGATATGAGAATATTTGTATACTTCAAAATAGTCTACCGATGGATTCAATTCAACGGTTTTGACCAAATGAGATGAGATGCCGCCGTCAACTGCTGATATACTCCATCGAGTCGGCACCAGTTTCCTTTTTTTCCTATATCCTAACATCCCTAGGCTAAATACGCGCTGTATGGTGCTTACGTCTATTCCACTTCTATAAAGTGATATTATCGCACTATTGGCCTGTAGGTCTTTATCATAGTAAACATCTTCTATTCTGTGATCTGCTCTAATCGAGGAAGACGTCTTGAAGCTCTTTAGAGGTGCCACCGGACCAAGGGGTGGAGATTCTGTATCAAGTCCATTTTTCTTTAATTGTTCGATATCTGAAACAGGTCTCTTTTCGAATGTTACCTCACTTTCGATAGATTGTTCAGCCATTGCTAATTCATGTAGGGACTCGATATACCTTCCAGATTGTGTATGGACATCAAAGTCCATGACTCCCCTTACAAGAGATAACCGGTAACTAATTATTTCTTCAATACTTTTACCGCGCCACATTTCTGGCTTGTCTAAAATCGTGGTGTCCCCGTGCATCGGCGGCACCATCGGCCCGATCTTTACTTTTGGATATCCCAAGCGCCCAACAAATATCGAAGGAGGTGAAGCCCCTGCTAATGAGTTAAACGATAATTTAACTGAATTCATATTTAGAAATTGAATCCAATTATTTTCTAGGCGCTGTTTGATTTCATTTGCTACTGCGTGGACAATAATAAGGGCTCTAGCTTGATTCGTATTTTAGGGTTTTGTCACGCTATTAAGGCGCGATCTTTTCTCCATAGATTCGAACAAGTGGTATACTTCTTAGCTCCCTTCCTTTCCAACAATTTTTCTTGGGTTCCTAATTCATCGATAGATTATTTCTTACGCTTACAATTCTCAATTGATTGTTTACTCTTCAACATACCAGAATTATCTTATTAATCTTGTTTTAACCTAATATTGGGTACTATGCTAAAACGCTGTCCCAACTTGACCAACCACCTATGAATTTGAAACCAGAAATATGCTAAATGTAAGCTGCGGTGATATGGCAATCACTCGATTATCTCCAATGAAAAATTTGAAGACAACAGTGAAAGGTGCACAAAACAAAAAACCAGAAAAAGAAGACATTGGTGATGGTGGTTCAGCTTATTTCAGATGAGCCCAGAACTGTATCGGTGCAACACGCAAGGCAACATACGCGATGAAGAATTCAAAATAGTAAAAGCTTTCTGTAACTTATAACCTACGTCTGACAAAAAGACTGATGATACACTACCTAGAAGACCTAACACGAGTCTTCATCGAAAGTGCATCTCGGAACAACAGATGTTAGTCTTTTGATATCTTGCAATTAGGGTCTGGTCATAGAAGTTAGAAATGATACCAATGTAGTATACCTTCTAAGTGGACGGGAAAAGATAGTACATGTATACCGATTCATTTTAGAGTGTGTATTACGTTATAATATTTACACTAAACTGATGAAATACAGAAGTAGACTTGAAATAATTGCTAGCATGTTAAAAGTAGCAAGCAGCGGAGATGCTTCCCGAACAACTATAATGTATAAATCTTTTATTTCACACGCCCAGTTAAAAGAATTTCTTTCATTTCTGTTACAGAAAGGTCTCATGTTGGAATATCATAAAGAAGAAGCAAAGTCTCACAGGGGAGAAAAAACCTTACAATACAAAACTACAGAGAAAGGACTCTATCTGTTGCATCTCTATAATGAAATGAATGAGTTACTTGGACTCCGAAAAGATGAAGTTTGAAACTAGATTATCTTGATTAGGATCGATGAAATGAAAAAGCAATAATATCATTTTCATAACCATATAAGCTGAGCATCCAAACATGATTAATGCCGTCTTTCAAAAATTAATGAGCAAGTCATAACATTTACTTAAGAAACCTGTTTTCTCTTTCCCATGAAAATCCACTGATAACGACCAAGCTACATTTGAGCTAGTTTCCCCATGGTTTGTCACAATATGCGTCTGACATTATTCTCCAAGAAGTGAATAGTCTTTTTCTATTACCTATTAGGTTGGCAAGAATTACTAGAGATGATGTGAGTATGAATGCTATTTTTATCTCCAAAATGATATTCTCGGAATATTGCGTAAGCAATTATGTGGTATTCCAAAGCAGGATAAGGAAAGAAAGTACTTGGCTGTCCTAAGCGAAAGAAACGCGAACTACGTATCATACCCTCCAAATACCTCCAAAATACGACCTTAATAGAAGTACAAAAGATTAGACGTGCCGTCCTCCTATAAGATAGATCATCGCACCCTTCAACACATCATCTCAAATCATCGGCCATTAATTTAGAAGCTAAAGACCTTCAATTTTGTATGGACTATGTTGGCTGGCGCGGAATTCTCATATTCCATATCTTGATGGCAAATTTCGCTTACTTTACTATTTCCTTACTTACTATCGTCTTGGCCATCATTAGCGATACCACAATCACTATAAATGCTCCAAAATACAACCCGGTTCCAACTAAGAGATTGCCGTTAAAGCCGATAATCATGGAGAAAATAGCTGTCAGGACTGTACCAATCACTGACGCAATAACGTTCACACCCCATAGTAGCGTAACGTCTTCTTGCCGATTCTCTGCTTCTGGTTGTCTTGTCTGTTTTTGTGCATACAGTGAGGATATTCTAATAATAGATGGAAACTGGAAACCCATCAATAAGCCGGCTGGCGCTAAAAGTGCAAAAGTTAGTCCTATTCGATATTGGATTTGGAATCCTATACTTGTATTAATAATATCCTGCAGGAAGTTATAGTAACATAAAATTATTACAGTCAAAATGGGGATTGATATAATCGTGCCAATGTGGGGGCTTTGTCGGAAAAGTTTGCCACTTAAATAAGCACCTATCCCACTAGAAACGAGAATGGAAAACAGAATGACTGTCAAAGCCATTATCGGAGTTCCTAACAACAAAAGGAATTTCTGAATGAACGTAATTTCTAGAATCATGAAACCGAGTCCAATAAATATCACAAAAAGTACAAGCAGCCATGACAAAGAGGAGGAACCTAAATGGATATTGTTAATTCTTGAATAATAAATTAATAGTGTCGCAAGGACACCGGATACAGATAAGACTGTTACCAAAAGTATTATCATTTGGCCAGGAATTTTTTCTCTTGCAAAAAAGAAAGGTGAGTCATCTGTGGGTGGTTTCAACTCCATTATAGCCCTGATGCTATCATTATCACTAATATCTTGTCCTCTCAATCCTTGCTGATGCTGATTTTTTTCCAGGTTGTCTTCAAACATCAGTAATTTGTCATAGGGAGGCTCTGCATATACCCCGGGAATCAAGAATACTTGGGCATCATTCTCGCTAACCCTTTCCGTTACTAGGTTAATTTCTGAATCGGTGAATGGATTATTTTTAAGCATTACTAATACGGGGTATATAGTTCTGTTTTCATTCGCTCCAAAATACAACCCAGGGCTGTCTTCGACAACGATCATCTGCTTACTTACATCCTGAATACTCTTTCCCGTTTCCTGACGCAGTGATTCAACTAATAAGGGCATAAGCCTCGGTAACTCAATGTTCCACCTAACCATAACCAACATGCCATTATTTTGATCTAAATGCTGTAGATATTGCCTGAAAGCTTCCACAGTATATAGGTAATTTTCTGACAGCGCGTATCCACCAGCAAGTTGTGCAGCCCAAGAATCGACTAGCTTTATAGTTATCATATCATATTTAGAATTACTAGAACTGATAAACCGTCTCCCGTCGTCGATAAATACCTCTACTTCCTTGCGTTCATAGAGGTTTCCCGCAGATTTACCAAACTCCTTTGCTTTTGAAATAATTAGTGGATTTAATTCCACAGCAGTAATATTCTTTGAACCACCAGCCAATGCAATCAGAACGTCCTCACCTCCTCCACTACCAATAACCAGAGTATTGTTTGCTTTCGATAATTCATATGGCAAGTAGTCCATGTACTCTCTAACCCACGCTATATCGTTGTACGATCCATTCCATCGAAACACAGGGGTATCAGCGTCTGCATCTATAATTATAGAAGCCAGGGCTTTGGACCTCCCAGAATTTATTGTACTACTATTGGAGGAAGAAGTTTCGGCGTTGTAATCGTGGTGAATTTGCCTTGAAACGTCGATTCTGGAAAAGGAATTCCATTGTGTAGATAGGTGCTGGAATTCTGATGGCTTGGCTAACTGATAATACAGACCTTTGCTAATTCCTGGTTCTATAGCAAAAACATTGGAGCTAATGTTAAATGCTAGGAGTAGTGTTGCTGATCCAAGGACAATAATTCCATAAATTTTTGCCTTCCTTTCAATCGAAACTGGTGCGCCATCATTTTTATTGCCTGTAATGCTTTCGTCGTTATATCGGCGTCGAACCAACAACAATGCAGCGGCTATGGAAGGACCAATAACAAGAAGAGATATTGAAAGCATTACAGATTCGGCCCCCAGTACTTGAATAATAGGATCGAGGACAAGAGCGGCAGCCCCTGCCCCCAAGAGGTCAATAAAGTATAGCTTTGTAATTTCCCTGGGCATACTCAGGTAGATCATCGCTACTGTTATACCAGCAAAGAAGAAAGGAATAGATGAAGAAAGATAGAATACATAAATGAAAGATGTATTTGAAGGAACAAAATGACCCATAACAAAAAGCACAACGGGAATAGATATTGCAGACGCCATTGTAGATTGGAGAATTCTGGAAGGTAGATTTTCTTTGTTCAGATTATTCTTTATGATATGAACCACTAGGGACCCAATCCCAAGCCCAAAAAATGCAACAGAGATCACCATAAAAGCATAGTCATACCAAAGAATTATTGAAAAAAGCCTCGTAAGCGTCAGTTCTAAGAGTAATACGCTCAAAGACACCATGAAAAGGATAATCATAAGAAAAGCTAGAAGTGTTGAGCGCACTTGGTTACGATAAGCTATATTTCATATAGGTCTTTCTTTCTCAGAAGTTGTGTTGATACCCCATAGTTCGCAGATACAGGCATTGACTAGGACGACTTAAATTTCGCTGTTGTGACGCAATAGTTCAAAGAAAGATCAGTTGAGTAGTCAATGTGAAGATTACACGTGGCCAGTCTAGCCCAATTTTTCGAATTAAAATACCGAGAAGGAATAGGTTTTATGGTGGTTAACCATCGATAGTCAGTCTGTTTGTTATTTCGTTTTGAATAGTGGCGATAACACCAGTCAAAATCATGGTTGACGCTTCAAGACTGTCTATGAAAAGTTATCAACTTGACTTTAAATAAATTAAACCTTCGTTTCTCTGATCATAGACTTTGCTGATAATCAAAAAATATCCTTGTCGATCTGACTTTTATATGACGTATCTTAAAGAAGAATTGGAAATTCAACTGTCTTCTTCACCCTCACTACCAACGACGTCAAAATTCTCTGACCTTAGAATAGACTTAAACCCTTCATCCTGGCTAACACCTTACCGTCGAACATCGATTGGCTATCTAACGAAAATGCTTCTCTTCTATCATGGGATAGGTATACTTATCATGACCTTAGGGACTGTTATGATCGAACATCTTGTTCCGGAATACCAGGATGCTTCAGTTCCCCTTTCCATTATCTCGGTTTTGTCTGCTGGACCAATTGAGGAGATTTTGTTTTTCGGACTGCCATATTATATTTTTGGTAACCATCTGGTAGTCCTAGGAGGGGGTCTAGTATGGGTTATGCTACACATTCTGAATACAGATACACTTGAACTTACCACGCTTTCTTATGCCAACTGGTTATTTGTTATACCATCACTTTTCTTTAGTCTTAGAACATGGATTAGTGGAAAAGGCTGGTTTGCAATCCTCACTCACTCTTTGTGGAATGGAATTTTTTTTACATTGGGATGTCTAGTCGGTGAAGTATCTTGCAGCGTAACTCTACGAGGAAATGATATTTTGGCAAATAGTAATAGTTTATGGTTATCTGCTATTCTCATTGTTCTGGTCTTCATTTTATATAAACGAAAACCTAGCACAAAGTTGTAGAATAGTAAATGTAAGACCGCTCCTGCTTTCTATCCTTTAATAATTCTAAATTCTTTTTTAAGCTTCTTTCCTGGATAAAATGATAACTTTAGACTTAACTTCGTAATTCGTATTTAATTGATCTATTCAATCGTTAACAACATGAAGCCGCTATATAGTATGAAATGACATTAACTCTTAGAATAACCATGACAACTTCAATTCCGCCACTCATCGCGGAATCTATTGTGTTCACTAGGATTTTGGACGAGCAACGGAGGTTGTATCCCGCATGAGCTTGAGCCGCTCTTGCAACTTAGCCTTTAATACCTCATTAACTCGCTGACCGTCAACTTTGCCTCGGAGGACTGCCATACTCCTGCCCATTAACATCCCAAGAGCACCCATCTGCTTCTCCATAATTGTTGACATGTTATCTTCCAAAACTTTGGCAATTATCTCTTCCAACTGTTGAGTAGTGAGTGAAGATATTCCGAGTACTTCTATTGCCTGTCCTACATTTTCCACCTCTTTTTTCATTATTTTCTCGAAAATCAATATAACTGATTCCTTACTGATTACACCTTCTTCTAATTTCCTAAAGGTGTCAATTATTATCTCGTCAGTCAACGAAGAAGTATCAAGACCCTGCCTTTCTAGGTTAACCATATCCTCTGTCAGTTTGGAAACAATAAATGTTGGGGGTATTTTTTTTATTAATCCCATAAGCTTTTCAAAGAGATCGTAATAGCTTGAATCAAAAACCTGCTCGGCCAGTTTTTGATTTAAGTCATACTTCTTGGCAACCATATTGATGGTATCATCCCATGATTGAGGGACCATGGAAGATAGTAATTCAAGTTTGTGATCATGTATAGGAATAGGAGGGACGTCGGTCTCAGGATACATCCTCGCTGCGCCAGGTCTAGGCCGACTGTACACCGTCTTACCATCAATCGTTGCTGCACGTGTTTCAGCAGGCACTCCGTCTAGTACGTCATTTAACCTTCGAATTAGGGCTTGTACTGCAGATTCCATTTTCTCCTTAGGACCTCCTAATATTATAAAGGCGTCACCTTCAGATGCTATTTCTAACCTCTTTACAACAGCATCAATTTCAGCTTCATTAATTCCATAGTTTGGGAGCTCATCAGAATGAAATATCCCTCCTAGGCCGTAAAATCTTACTAACTCTCCTAACTCTTTACCGATTCTTATACCAGGATATGGCTCAAAGCCCAAAATTCCTGCAAGGCCTCTAACTCTTATCGCTTTAAAACTACAATCGTTCGCGATAAACAATTCTTTTATTACTTTTGAGGACGACCTCCTGAATATGTCAGTTACTTCCTCGATTTTTCCTCCTACTTCAATTTCTTCAGGACTTCTATCCCTCCTTAATCTTTGAGCAATCAAGAAAAGAGCGTGTTGTCTCATCATCTCATATTCTATCACTTTCGATAGCTGCTCTAATCGCTGAACCCCTTTGACTTCTACTACAGACCCGTTCATAATTGAAATATTGATATCTTGCCTAATACTACCTAGCCCCCTCGTGACTCGTTTGGTTGCTCTCAATAATCGACCCAATATATGAGCAATACTCACAATCTCACTCGGTTTGCCACCAACTGGTTCTAGGGCAATTTCTATAAGCGGCACGCCTAGTCTATCTAATCCATAATTTCTAGTCATTGCATCATCAGAAATTAGTTTAGCTGCATCTTCTTCAATACAAATGCTCTGAACTCCAACCTTTTTTGTATCAACATTCAATATTCCTCCTGTCCCGATAAGTGCTGTTCGCTGAAAGCCGCTGGTATTGGAGCCGTCTATTACAATCTTTCGCATCGGGTGTACCTCGTCGACAATTTTGGAATGGAGTGTCAGACACAAAATTAAAGCGGTCTTCAAGGCCTCCTTATTGATTTCATGAGGTGGTTCTTCATCTGCTTCCACCAGACAACTAGAATTGTACGAAGCATGATATTTTATATTCCTCACTTTCTTAAATTCGAATATTGCAGCAGGATCAAAGGTTCCAAGTTCGCTTTGTGTTGGACGCAATTTACGCATGAAGCTCATCTGATAGTTTTTCACGTCCTCATAGTTGCAATTGCAAAATAGCTTGTTCTTTGTGGCCAATTGTTGATGGATTTCAAATCCAACCTTTAGGTTAATGGCTACTGGATCTAATGTCACTTTGGGTGATAAATTCAGCCGAAAAGATAACTTTTAAGTCTTCCCCATATCCCCTATACGATAGGACTAACAGGAGAGATTTCGTGAGCAATATTCTCCTGCATTAAACTCTTTGCAACTTCGAGAGAGGCGGAGTTTGCTAATACCCACATGACTTTCACTAAAGCAGTTTCAGGCAACATATCATATAGCGGGATAACTCCGATATCGAGCAAATCCCTGCCTGTATCGTAAACCGTCATCCCAGTTCGCCCCCAGATACATTGAGATGTCATGAAGACCAGTAAACCTGCATTCAACGCCTTACGTATTTCTGGATAGCAATCTCTGCTTACATGTCCTAATCCTGTTCCTTCAAGTACAATTGCCCTGTGTCCCGAGCTTACGACATAAGAAATTAGTCCTGGGTCAAAACCAGGATAAAATTTCAACAGAGCAGCCTTAGAATCAAAATCAGGTTTGATCAAAAAGCGATTATGCTTACTGTCAGATACTGGTATTTTTTGAGTCTCTTCTCTGCTAGACCAGCCGTCCTGCACTATTACGTTTTTACCTTTAACGATAGCGACTGGTTTTGTGTCTATTGATTCAAACGCATCTCGTCTGCTCGTATGATTTTTTCTTACACGGGTTCCGATATGACAGGCAATGATATCATCAGAAGTGCCGGCATGCATTGCTACGTACACTCCAGTAAAATTTGATTTGACCGCAAATAATGTCGCACCGATAAGATTCAAAGCCGCATCAGATGACGGCCTGTCAGAGGATCGCTGTGCTCCAACCAACACTACAGGGACAGGGAGACTTTGCAAGGCAAAGCTCAGTGCCGATGCTGAATAATGCATAGTATCTGTACCATGAGAAATAATAACCCCTCGATATTCTTCTGAATTTAATTTCTCGGATATTCTCCTTGCGATAAGACCCCAGTGGTGAGGATTTAAATTCTCGCTATACTCATTCATTAGAACCTCAGGTTCGATACTGGCATATTCTGCCAATTCGGGAACTGTTTCATAAAGTTCCACAGCTGAGAGCGAAGACTTTACACCTCCTGTTCTGTAATCTATCTTGCTTGCAATAGTGCCCCCTGTACTGATTAGTGCAATTTTTGGAAGACTCAATTTATCCTCTTCTACAAGAGAGGGTCGCTGAAGCTTTTCTAATTTTGGTTCTAAACTACCTTTGATCCCTCCCACTGCAATGTATGGAACCTTTGTTGAGGATTCGTTATATTGGTGCAGGCCAGCTTTGCAAATCGACTCAATCTTGGATATCTTAATCCCTATATTATAGCCACTGTCTAACTTGATGACAATATGTTTCTTGTCGGCAGATTCATATCTGGGCATCAAAGTTCCTGACATTTCACCATCACGTGTTTGTACCATAATTCTATCTCCTATAGATACATTTGAGCGGGCTAGCATTTCTAGTGCATCCTTGCTATAACCCCTTGGATGGCCTGCTTCTTGTGACAATGGTGCCGTTCCCCGCTATAATTCGTTACTCGCTGTGTATATGTGTTCTACTTGCCTTTAACCTAAACATTTTATCGACATGGGGACAAGAGTAGATTTAGCCAATCTGATTAATAACATAATTGAAGAATAATATTATTTGGATTTTGAGTTCAAAAATTACTTGTCAAATTCATTATAAATGATGATGAAGGGTTATCATGTCGAACTTCCAATGAAGGAAACATGTCAAAAACCAGATTATTCAGCTATTTCAATGGTTCTTAATTGAAATAGGGCAAGAACAGCCTCTTTCATGTCAGTTTTAGTGATCTCCCCAAAATCCCACGCGTCTATGAATCGACGATATTGCTCTTCGAGAGTTCGCGCGACATCTTGAAATTCCGCCATCCCTTCCAATGTATTGGGTGTCTTATGGCCCTTCGCTATCATAATAGGGCATCTCTTATCGTCTCCTAGAGGCACATACCAAGCATTTTTCGCAAATTCGTAATCATTTGCCAGAGTGCTATAAATACGGATTAGTTCATCATTAGACAGCCTACTCAAATCCATGAACCATGGCTTTTTTTCGAGAATCGAAATTGGAGGGATTTTGAATTCCTTCCTAACCTTGGTCTCGCCTCTAATCCTCTTATTGAACATCCGCTAGTAATATGAACGCATAGTTATAAAAGAATTTTTCCTGCGGAAAGTGAACCCAGTACTAGTGAAATGTATGCAATACAGGTCGAGAAATCCAATGCCCAACCACCGAAGTAAACTCTTATTAATAAACGGGATTTAGTATTCAGTCTATCTGGTATCACTTAACTAGATTTCAATTGAAATTAAAAAGTCATGGGCTGATATGAGACGCTTTTTTTCTTGCGGATATTGCCTTGATTCTTTTTATGCCATCTATCTCATTTATAACCCTCAAAGTTCCTGTGGTAACAAGTCTTTTCCAGCTTGCATCCTTGACAATTCTCGATCTAATCTCTGTTGCAGAAAATAACTTTCTATTGTATAACCGAGCCCCAACCACTCTTGTTCCTCTTTCTCTAAAAAGTATGCTTGTTAGTGGGTCATTGGAAAAAACTATCTCATATTTCGGTACTAGCAAATTTATCTGACTAGCCCAAAGAGCGTGCACATTTATGTCAGGAACTGGAATTATGAATATCCTCGAAATTTCGATTTCGTTGTCAGTATCTAATGAAGATTTGATCATTTCAATACGCTCCCCTGCTGTAAATGGGTTTCTCAGTTCGTGGCTCTTGTCTGCACTTCCTACTACAATGACTAGTTGTTCTACTGACTTCAAGGCAAACTTAATTGTGGCAAGATGGCCCAAGTGAAAAGGTTGGAATCTTCCTATAAACAGTCCTCTCTGCAGCACGCTATGATGGGCACTTTACAGTAATTTAAAAGTAAATTCATTTGATATTTTTTTGATACTGTATGGTCTACTAGAAATATTACGTAAGCACAAGAAATTGCAAGCTAAGCATCCCTCAACTTTTTGACCTTGATAATTCAAATTATAATATTCAGATTTTTAATGGTATTTCTTGAATCTCTAGAACTGCGAAAGCTCTGATATCGTCATGAATAAATATATGTCTAAAAGTTGAGTAGTTTTTGCTGAACTGGTGTAAAAGGGATAGGTATGCAAGTGATTTGCTAAGGGTTGATGGGTCATACGGTGAAGGAGGAGGTCAAATTGTACGTACCGCAATTTCTCTTTCAGCTGTAACGAGAAAGCCTATTGAGATTATCAATATTCGGATGAATCGAAGGGTTTCTGGACTAAGGAGGCAGCATCTATCTGCACTCAAAGCGATAGTGGATTTGTTTCATGCGAAAGTAGACAATCTGAAGATCGGTGCAGATTGGATACGATTCATTCCAAGCCCCGATAAATTTGAAGGAGGAGATATGAAAATTGATGTGCAGAGCGCAGGTAGCATACCTATGATTCTTCTCGCTTTGATTCCTGCAGTGTCTCTTTCCGGAAATAGTCTTAGAATACAGATCATTGGTGGTACTGATACGAAGATGGCCCCCACTACTGATTACTTGCGCTATGTCGTGGGCGAGGCATATCGAAGTATTGGAATAAAGTTTTGGTTACAGATATTGAGAAGAGGATACTACCCCAAGGGTGAGGGTATCATAGTTGCAGAAATTTATCCGTGCAGGTTGCCAAATTCAATAGAACTTCTTACTACAAGGCAACTAGCACCCAAGATCGCAAGCGTGTGCTCCCATCTTCCAGCGCATATTGGAGAACGTCAGATTTCATCGGCACTTTTAAGGTTGGAAAAAAACGGAGTGCAATGCAATAACTATTCATCATCATTCGAAACCTCGTCATCCCCAGGTTCTTCAGTTCTAGTCTATTCCGAATCAGAGTTTGGACCTTACATAGGTGGTGATTCATTAGGAGAGCTTGGAAAATCTGCCGAAAAGGTAGGATCAGAAGCGGCAGAGAAATTCTTGGAAAGTTACAGAGCTAATGTACCTGTTGATTTTTTACTTGCAGATATGCTTGTAGTACCGTTAAGCTTAATGGACGGAATATCCCGGTATAGAGTAGGAAGAGTGACAGAACATCTGAGGACAAATCTTCATATAGCGAGTATGATTACTGGCTGTGAATACAGAATCCGCCCTGCGAATAATACTTACATAGTAAGTATTGGTGGTTCAAGGTGATGTCATCTCCTTTCCATACCTGCCACTACCAATACATGGGTCTTTGCTCTACTGGAGGCCTAGCCGTAGAGTGAATGGTTTCCTTAGACAAATAGTCTGGCGTACCATTACGGTAATGTAATGAACACATGAAAAATATGAAAAGTTCCTTAGCATTTTCAGACTTTCTGACTTCGGCTAGTCTGTTGAAAACATCTTTTATCACAGTCTCTAACTAACGTGGTTTGTTATTGATTGGTCAGCAGTTGAGTCTCCTGCGGCTCCCTTCAATTATATCCAGCTTCTATCTGACTGGCAATGACCGGGAGGGCAACGCATCCCTCTAACCGGGAGATGTGGTATGATGTAGTATGATATGGCATGATATACTCCATCACTTGCCTATTCACCGGATCATCTTTCATTATCCACTCTCAAATGCGGCTTTCTTTAGTTCCGCGCTCCTTTTAAAAATAACATTACTTGCTTCAGTCATCTCGTCTAAGCTTGGTTCTCTTCTGTAGCGATAGACAAAATCGGACAGAAAGGCTGTCATAATCCTCCCGTGGGCTACACCCATTACATAATCCGTCTCATTCTGAATATGCCAGGCTGACTTATTCGCTCGTGCCACGAATAACAGTGCGGGGAGTTTGATTACAGCCTCATCAATTAGCTTTTCAAGAATTCCCCTGGTGTTACTGTCTAACATATCTTAGTCTTGGGATATTCATCTTAAAGATTATTTCTCTTCATAGTTTGTAAACTTGAATCCTTGTCTCCTTAGCGCTTCAAAGAATTGTGGTAGCTATTGTTGTCTGTACGAAGTAGCTGATGCTTCCTTGGAATATCCAATATTGCAATAGGAATATCATTTTCTCCTATCACATTACCGTGTGAATCTGTAGCTGGTCCTAGAAGATCTAACTTGTCTGCTTTCTTGAATGGTGTCTGATTAGGCCGGTAATCAATGGTGCATTTGGTACAAACATAACCTCCCACCATATATTCCTGAGTTAATGGGACCAGTCTTGTATTGCAGTATGAACAGAAGTATTTGTTGGTAGTACCCGAACTCTTGGAAGAATTTGTGACGACGGAGTTATCGCCGCTTAAGCTTTTCGAATTATTATCGATAATCATTCTTTACTCCGCTTAAAGATTATTAATGACAATCTCCAGTGTGCCTATTGTCCCGGTCATTGATTCCTCTATTACTACTATAACAAAAGCTTTCTTATAGTCGGGATATTGTAGTAATCCTTTTCTATTTGCGAAGGCAAGAATGAAGATGGAACGAGATCCCAACAATAAGAGAATAAATGTTAGATTAGTAAATCATGCTTTACTGGCTAGCTTTAAATAACTCAGCTAAATGCGATCCCCAACTAATCTTATATGTTTATATGCTGAGACTGAAGCACATAAGTATTTCGTATCCAAAAATACAGAATATTATTTGAAGTATGGTTGCAATCTTGATGGTCTTGTAGTGTGCTTTATAGGAGAAGACACATATCCTTTATGTCATCACCATCATCAACGGGTAATTCAATGGCATCAGGAAACAAGTAGACATCCGGATTTGAGGTGTAACTCTGTTTGGGATATCAAATGGGAATAATTTGAACAACTCGGACGTCAGTTGCGCCTTACAATAGTCCTAGATCCTGATTCTGATCACTTACCAGCAATTGATACTAATGAACTCTTTTACAGATTCGAAATTCAAATGCAAAACCAACCTCATGTAGTTTCATGGGATGGCCTCAATTATTTTCTAATTGTTCAGACTTGATTTGCTCAAATCAACCAACATTATCAATCGGACCATTTCCACGATCATTAGTTCGAAATTAGTGGTTTGGATAGTTCGTAGTTTTGATGTATGTACGTTAGTGTTTCCAGATTGCCTCTTCTATTACCCCGGAATTCATCTTCTGATACTTAGCTTTAGATTTCGTCGACTTCATTATCAATGTATAAGGGAGCTGCAGCGCCACCATCAACCATTGTTAGACTGGACTATCAAAATCCTTTACGACATCCCAAACGTTGAGGACATACCCATCAGCGCTCCAAGCATGATACGTAACTGAACATAGAAATTACGTATATTAGAAGACAAAGAAGAATTCTAAGATGGAAATGACTATTTTAATCAGATTTATTGTCTATAGAATAGGAGAGACTAGGCCGGGACAATGGGGAAATTGTAATAACTTGTGAAACAAGGATGGAGTCCCTAAAGAGATTCTGTCTGCTAGATTTGCCACAGGGAATAGAAAAACGAGATCACCAAAGCATTACTATTCCTACACTAATCCAAGGGGTAAACCATTTAACCACATAGTGAAATTAAGGTTATGGTAAACATGGAAGCAAAAGCAAGATGGCAGTGTTCTAAATGTGGCGTTGGATTACCTTATAATCCGACTTATAAGTTAGAAGGTCTATGCTCTACGTGTAGGGCTTATGACGATAGTGATAGGCTCCTTGGAGGTTATCGACTAAAGAAAAGGAACTAAAAAAGAACCGCAATACTTCCTATAGGAAACGGAAATTTGGTCTGGCACAGACAAAAATAAGTGAAAATAGAAATTATTTTGAATAAACGTCAATAAATACTGAAGTGGCCTGGTGCAGTCAGATTGGGCTAATGCCTCCTACCTAATTGAATGAGTCACTCCTTGTAGGATTCTATGTTATAATTAGTTCCACGAGAAGAGGAGCTAAGTATTCCACTTCTATTAATAGAAGTTTGCACTTCCTCTAGACTTCTTTTGATATCACGCATATTTCTTTTCAGGTAGTGAATATCCTTTGTTAATTCATTAATCTCACTTCTGGTGGGGAGATTCAAGGTTTGAAAACTATTTTCGATTAGCTTTTGGGTATATCTAACTATATCAATCTGATCGTTTGATACCTTACTATAGATCTTTGGAAATTCCTCAGAGGTGAACAATCCAGTGAATGCCTCTTCAAAAGCTTCGATTGCAACTTTTCTGTAATTTTCAAAATCTTCTTTGGAATTATAATGTTTAGGCGCTCTATCTGTGGTTTCCTTTAAGGCTTTGCTGTAAGCATTTCTCATTTGTGACCAGTATTCGTTAAGATCAATTTGTAGCTTAATTAAAGTCTGGCTTATATCTAGGAGTCCTTGTACATAGGGGTCAGCCTCCTGAGAAAGTGCGTGAAATGGTCCTATAGTTGGCAATTTAAGTAGTTCTGACCAACTATTCATTACTTGGGTCAGTTTCTCCTGCTGTGGGTCCTGCTCACTTCTCGATGACAAGTCCTTATAATCAATGTTGCCGTGACTACCTTTAAGGTTTTCCTCTTCATGGATGACAACACTTTCTTTTCTAAATTGTGTTACCCAATTGACGAATTTGATTTATTCTACATAATAAGAAAATTTGATTGCTCAGAATTTGAGCAACTATTCTTGTGGTATATTTCCTTTAACGTCATCATAAGACTCTAGAATTAGCGGAATGCTAGATATTGTCATCTTGAAGATTCGTGCAAACCTGGAGTTATGATAACATGGTCAGCCTCAAAACCTAGAAAATCGAAATAAAAATGTAATAGTCATTTGCCATTCGAATCTTTCATGGTTCAAACGAAAAGGCAATAACAAGTTATTATCGACAAAGAGCCAGCATGACTGTTGCCTGCATCTTTTCACATTATATAGTAAACATTTTCAGCATTAACGTAATGATTGTAAAGAGCAATAGTTTGTCCTATTGATATCTCTGCTTGTTAATTTATGATAGACTAACTAGAAAAAAACTAATTGAATTGAATAGAAGCTAATCCAAGTGGTGGAATAAGATTGAATATGAAGGAATTATTATCTAGTCAATCAACGGAATTGGAAGTTCAAATACAAGTAAGGGTAATACCATTAGGGTATTATAACAGCCTATTATGTAAGTATATATGATATAATAATCCAAAGCAAAACTGATGTTTTCGAAGCTCTTGGTACCCGTAGACGGATCTGAAAATTCGGTTCGGGCCTTAGAGGCAGCTATATTCCTTTCTAAGAAAATAGACGCTCATGTGACTGTCATGCATGTGATGGAAAAAGCTCCCACCGTCTACATCCATCCCCAGAAAGAGTTGGAAGAGTTGCTCAAGAACTATAGAAGGGAAGGCGAGCGGATCCTGGAAAAATGTGAAGAGATTGGCTCCAAGAATGGGGTAGAACTCAAAACAGTTATTATCGAGGGTGACGTAGCATCAAAAATTATCCAATATGCGGAGAAGGAAGTATTTGATATGATTGTAATGGGTCACAGGGGTTCCGGAAGATTCAAAGGGATGGTACTAGGAAGTGTATCTGAAAAAGTTTTGCATCAGACAAAGCGTTCTGTTCTAATAATCAGATGAAGTGGTAACCAGCGATCTCGATGCGTTTAACTATCCTTAGCATTTAGGCAATCCCGTTACCATCTTACCCGCGCAATTTTGCTATTCGACTGATGGTGAATCCAAATAGATCCCCTCCATGGCATCCAACCACGTATTTTAGCTGCGTAAAACTTCCAGCTAAATATGGTGTAAACCATTGTCATGTTCTATCTTTTACACTAGACACAAAAAATATTGATTTAAGCGGCAGATGGCTATACAAAATATCCATTATACTTTGCTTTCCCTATCATTGATAAATTTGCCTTGTCTCTGAAAATTGTTGACCGTGATGGAACCAATCCATCAGGTTTTACGAGATGAGGTGTACCATATATGTCAGTGAGTACAAATTCATATCGCCATGAAAGATATTTTTCCTCAGCTGTCATTAAGCTTTTCAGTGGAACACTGGGTTCTAGGTATCCTCCAACAACCTTAGCATTATCGTACCATATAGGGTATTTCTTCCAGATCATATCCGAGGGCTCGGGCCTATTTCTTGTATAGAGTAATGACGGTTTGTGTCCTATGATCATGCTAAAGACAATCATACCTATTCCTAGATAGAAATACCCGTATGAAGCAGTTAATACGGATTTTTCTGATGTGAATCCGTAAGATGACTTATAATAAACCTCACCTACCATGTCCATAATGTATGAAGGGTAAAGAATTCCTGCATATGACAAAGTGAGGCCTAAGGTACAAACAGCTATGGGGACTATACCTTTCCAAAATATAGAAGATGCTATCAAAAGAAGAAGGGAGATTGTAATTACAATTACAAATTTCTGAAGAATAGAGCCCGGATTAGGATGCATAGTCGTAGTAGATGAATGAATGACAAACAGCAGAACAATGCTAACGGTTGCTGTTACTAACAAGAGGGACTGTTTTCTTTCAAAGCATATACAAATATCAGATAATAGGTTGGATGAGTGATCTTTAGACAACCTGCGAAACCCTGAAGGTATCATAAATAATAATAGAAGGTTTCCCTATAAAAGGGATTATCTTCAAAAAAACTATCTACAGCTAACATATTTTACAATTATTTTATTTCTAAATCAAGACCACACTATTGTACTTGTCGAACTCAAATTTCTACACTCTAGGAGCAAGCCACTCAATAACCATGTCGAGTTCATCTGATTCAATAATTACTTTTATTGCCCCCAGTGGGGATTCTTCCTTATTTTCTATAAATGCTACCGTTTCCGCCGCTGCTGCCTGTTTATTAAGAAGGAACCATGTAGCATCTGCAATTCTATTAGTAAGCAGTGCCTTTCGTAGTACTCCTAAAACGGCCTTTGACCTGACATGTTCGTATATAGTATTTAGTGCTTCGCTTCCAATAGATCTTCCGATAACTTTACCATGTTTGGATTCAATAAAGCAGTCATCTACTACATTATTTACCGCTGTACTTACCTTTTCAAGATCTTCAGAGGGGTTTAATGGAGTCTCTGCTCTTACTACAAGTTGGATTGCTGAAGGTAAATTTTTCATTTTTTGTTGCCATCCAAATATTCGATATTTTTATTATTAATCTTATTAGTCCATTTCCTGACTATAGCGAGAACCTTATTTCTTAATTCATCTTTGGTGAGATTATTGTTAGATACCACCTCGTCCGATAGCGCGATAGCCTCGCTAATACCTATGTCTAGCTCCCTTTTATCGCGGATTTTAAAATCATTGTGGTCTATTGCAACATCAGATCTACCTCTTTCCTTGATATGCTTGTATCTCATATCAGCAGAGGCATGAACTGCCAACAGCCTTACTTGTCCCATTTTTTTTAATACATTAACCTCGGCAACGTTCCTTATGCCATCAATGACTATATTGTCTATCAGATTTGCTTCCCGTTGCATTTTTTTTATAATTAGATAGGCAACAGCCGCCGGACCCATGTTCTTACGAAGATTGAGCATAAGATTGCCGAGATTTGCGTCACTCATCTCTAGTTTCTGACGAATAGCCTCCTCTCTGATGACATCACCCATAGTTATTACTGAGAATCCGTCATTGTGTAGTATTGTAGCAACAGTAGATTTACCAGCACCAGGCATACCTGTGATGCATATAATTAGTCGTTCATTTCCGGACGTGCCTTATCCATCCTTTGATAAACAATTGTAGATGCAACATATATGTATGTGATTCATCGAAGATAATGGTTACTTTTAGACTAAGTTTAAGTCAGGATGAAGTCCTAATAAAAACACAGCGCTATTTGCTAGTAAGAATGTACAATTCGAGTGAGTTGTGAGACGAGATAAGGATTTAACCTCAAATAACTATAGTACGTGGGAGTTGGTCGAAACAAAAAAGGGAAAATTGAAAATCGAAATCGATGTTGACTTACCTTTAGATATTATCGAGAATGATCACAGACGTGAAGCAGTGGAAGAGGGTCTAGTACGTAGTATCTCAAAGGGTCTCTATGAAGAAGGAGTTTCATTCAAAATAAACAGTGTTGATTTCAGAATTGTCTAGTTGAAAGCTCTTTTACACGTAGGTTAGAATGATAACGAAAATTCCAAATTAATGGATAAGTCCGTTATGGACGGCTAATGGATATTAAAAAAGTGGGTATAGGAATGAAGTTATGTTATGGACAGTAGGGTTCAGATTGACCTGGAACTTGCATACAATCCTCTCATATGTTTACGTCTGTGCTGTCTGGCAAGGTGTTATTTGTATTTCCTATATTTGTGTCATTCTCAATAATGGTCGTGTCGTTA
>WUUC01102332.1_pt1 | contig 28232 bp, 37 predicted proteins | sample 6278441 | NCBI WGS metagenome assembly WUUC01 (sample SAMN13675441, study PRJNA597444) | soil metagenome | isolation source: soil | place: USA: Washington | collected 2017-10 | reverse complement strand
GTCCCCGCGGGACGCCAAGGCTGCCGGCTGGTTCGCGCTCGCCGCAGAGTTGGCCGCCGAGGTCGACGCGACGACGGCAGGCGCAGTCAACGCCGAGGTGCTCACGCTCCACGGGGGGCGCGCGTGAACGCCGCCGAGGTCGCCCAACTCTTGGGTATCGCGTCCACATTGGACAACCGGATCAGCGCGGGCAGCAAGATGCAGGTGCGGACCTGGTCGCACGTGCTCGACGACGTGCCATACCCGATTGCCGAGCGGGCGCTACGTGAGCACTACCGGCGCAGTACCGCGACCATAATGCCCGCGGACATCGTCGAGCACTGGCGCACCAGTCGGCGTGAGGCTGCCGAGCAGCGCCACAACGCCGAACTCCGCGCCCACGCCCAACCCCGCCAGCTCGACGCCGCCCGGCTGCGTGCCCTCCGGTCCGGGTTCGCCCGCGTCATCGCCGCGCTCGCCCAGGCCCGTGGACTCGACCCCGAGCACGCCCAGGCCGAGGCCGACGCCCGCCGTGCCTGGCTGGCCGTGGCGTGCCCGCACTGTCACGCCGGCCTCGAGCACCCGTGCATCGGACCGGGCGGGCGACCTCTGCGCAAGACCGCAGCGCATCCCGCCCGGCTCGACGCCGCCCGCACCGCCATCGGACACACCACCGAGGGGCAGAGATGACCACCGAGGACCACAACGAACGAGAGGGCGCGACCGGTCGCCGGCGGCTTCGCGCGCACGCGCGCGAGACCGTCGACCGCCCCCTGCTCGGCGTGGCCACCCTGCGGAGCGCCGAGGCCGAACACCGCACTGCGGGGCCGCGCGCTGCCGGCTACGGAGCGCCACCGGCGGAACCAGCACACGGCGCGAACTCAGCTACAAAGATTTTATTTTGTACGCGAGATCAGCGGCGGGGTCGACACCTGGTCGGCCAGGCTGGCGTCGACACCGCCGGGGTCGTGCCGTTCGTCGAGGGTGCCTGGTGATCCGCGTTCCCGAGTGGCGCACACGCGCCGCGTGCCGTGGGCGGGTCGACCTCGACTTCATCGACCCGCCCACGCCGGCCGAGGCCGGCGAGTGCCGCGCGCTCTGCGCCGGCTGCCCGGTCCGCGAGCAGTGCCTCGCCGAGGCACTGCTCGCCGGTGAGGCGTGGGGAATCTGGGGCGGGCTCGACGCCGACGAGCGGGAACCGCTCGCCGAGCAGCAGGGCCACCCGGCGCCCGCGGTCAAGCCAGCGCACGGCACTAACCCCCGGTACGCCAAGCACGGCTGCCGGTGCGATGCGTGCCGGCAGGCACACACCGCGTACGAACGTGCCCGACGGGAAGCTCGGCGGGCACGTGCCACCTCGCCCTGGACGCCCCTTGTCCTGTCCGAACCGATGCAGAACGGGCACACGCGGGCCGGTGTCGGTCAGTACCTCCTGCCCCTGCCCGGCCTCTCTCTGCCCTCTGGCGCCGAGCCCGTCGACCCGTACCCCGAGCGCCACACCCGCCACCTGATGCCCCCGAGCGCCGCCTGACACGGCGCTGACCAGCGGTTCTATGTCTGCGAACTACGGATGGTGTCTCGGAGGAACATCGCAAGTCTGTCTTTGGGGAAGTAATGCGGAGCAATCGCGGATCAGTCCGCTAGTTAGACGAATAGATGAACAACGAGATGCGCAACGACGTTGTGAAGAAGTCTGACGAAGGGAGATTGAAGATGACAACTACGGAAAGACTAGAGAAGAGAAGTTAAAAGGGGATTTGCGGGAAGGATTTAGAGACAGTATCGTAGATGTGCGAGCGTACGAACGTTGACGCTCGAAACGGACGGCGGCCAAGCGCTACGAGTGTGGCATCACTCTCTCGCCTGACCGCCGCCCGCGGGTCACCTCCTATGGCGCATTGCCCATGCGGCTACGCGGAGTGCCCAGGCGAGTGGCCTGGTCCATCGGACCAGGTCACTTTCGCCGAGTAACTCAGCGGCGGCGTCAACCCCGTTGATCCACTGCGCCCAGGCTTCTAGCTGGTCAGCCAGTGTCCGACGAGGCACCTTAGGAGGCCATGGCGGTCTCACCATGATCGTTACCTTTCTTCCTTGCGCTCCGCGGTTCGGAGCGGCAAGCCTCATGTAGAAATCCGAGGCCCCCAGGTAAAGGCTGAAAGGTCACGATCAGATTCGACCGCTACCCATATTAAGAGCGTGGAAGAGGATTCGCAAACCACCTATGGCTCACGTGAGGACATTTGAACGTCGCTGTTAAGCTACCGCGCACGCGCGCGGTTGTTAGGGCTCACCACTTCTAGTGACGTGCGCCACATCACCGGGTTGGTGCCATCGGGCCGAGATGCTCGGATGCGTGATGACGTGCAGCGTTCCCCTATGCGGCCACCCGGCGACCGGCGGTTACATGTGCGGGGTGTGCCTCGGCCGGCTCGACGGTGACCTCGCCGCGGTAGCCGAGCTGGTCGACGACCTCGACGCAACGATCACCCGCCAAGCCCGCACCGGGCACCGGGTCGGGTCACGTCCGGCCGAGGTGGGGTTGCCATTCAACGATGGCGCCGCCGCAGTGCGCGACGACCTACGTAACGTGCTGTCGACATGGGTGCGGGACCTGTGGGAGTCCTGCGGTCCGTGGCGCGAGGTGCCGACCGGCGAGACCAGCCTGGACGGCGCGCCGGTCGTCGAGTGGGTACTCGATCCGCTCGACCTCGACGACACCCTGCAGGAGATGGCCGCATGGTTGCGCCGGCACCCGTCGTGGATCGAACAGCACCCAGCCGCCGGTGAGCTGGTCGACGAGATCGGCGACGCCGTCGACCGCGCCCGGCGCGCTGTCGACCTGCCGCCGGCGCGGGTGTTCTGCGGGCCGTGCCCGGACTGCGGCGCCGACCTCTACGCCCGACCCGAACGCGCCGTCGTGGGATGTCGGGAGTGCGGAGCGCGGCACGACGTCGAGGCCCGACGCGCCGCGCTGCTCGACGCCGCCCGCAAGGTCACGGCTACGGCCGCGGAGATTGCCCGCGCGTTGCCGGCGCTGCTCGGCCGCGAACTGTCCGCGAACACCGTGCGCACATGGGGACGTGCCGGCAAGCTCACCCGCCGCAAGCCCGATGAACGCGGGCGCCCGCGGTACCTGGTCGGTGAGGTGATCGACCTGGCGCTCACGACCCCAACCCGGTCGCGTGTCACCCGCGCCGACCCGGTTTTTGCTTAAACTGCTGAACCGCAGCGGGTGATCTGTACCCACTCCACGCCAGGCAGCCCCGAGACTCTCCCCGGTCCCGGGGCTGCCGCATGTCTGGGGGTGGTCATGCCGACAGCCGAGATCATCCGTGGCGACGCGCTCGCGTGTCTGCGGGACATGCCGACAGCGAGTGTAGACGCCGTGATCACGGACCCGCCGTATTCGTCGGGCGGCATGATGCGCGGCGACCGTACGCACTCGACGCGGGTCAAGTACACCGGTGAGAAGCGTCGTAAGTCCTCGGCGCTGGAGTTCGCCGGCGACAGCCGCGACGGTCGGGGTTGGGCGTACTGGATGGCGCTATGGCTCGGCGAAGCGTTGCGGGTGACCAAGCCGGGCGGGGTGCTGGTGATGTTCACCGACTGGCGACAGCTACCCGCCTCGACGGACGCGGTCCAGTCGGGCGGGTGGATCTGGCGTGGTCTGGTCCCGTGGATCAAACCGGACGCGCGACCGCAGCGCGGCCGGTATACCCAGGCCGCGGAGTTCATCGTCTGGGGCACCGCCGGACCACGCCCCATCGCCGGCGAGACGCTGCCCGGCTACTACCTGGCGCGTGTACCCCGCGCGAACGATCCCGGCGGACGCCAACACATCACCGAGAAACCGCTCGACGTCGTCCGGTCCCTGGTCCGTATCGTCCCGCCCGGCGGGCTGATCCTCGACCCGTTCGCCGGAAGCGGCACCACCGGCCACGCGGCGGTCCTGGAAGACCGCGAATTCGTCGGTGTCGAACTCACCGAGCACTACGCCGAGGTGGCCCGCCGCCGCATCGGCGCCGCCCTGCAATCCCCTCAGCCGGCCGCCGGACAGCTCACGCTCGACCCCTAGACGCACGGCGAGGTGATCACCCCTTGCCGCGCAACCTGATCACCGATGCCGACCGGACCCGTGTGCGCGAGCTACACGCCGAGGGTAAGAGCCGCAACGAGATCGCCCGCGCGCTCGGTCGGGCACCCTCGACCGTGACCGGGATAGCTGGCGCGCTGGGGTTGTCGTTCGACCGCTCGGCCACGGCCGCGGCGACCCACGCCCGGCAGGTCGACAACCGCGCCCGACGTACCGAGATCGTCGGCCGCTTGTATGACCGCGCCGAGCAGATCCTCGGCCGGCTGGAAGCCGACCAGTACACGTTCACCGCGACCACGGTCAACGGCATCGAAACCAAGACGCTTGACCACGTGCCGGCGCCGGATGAGAAGGCACTCGCCTCGGCCATGTCGACCCACCTGGGCGCCGCGGCGCGGCTGGAGCAGGTCGACGCCGACAAGGGCGCCGAAGGCGCCAAGAGCATGCTGGGCGGGCTCGCGGTCGCGCTGGGCATTCGGACCACGGTCGATGGTTGAGGTTGAGCTGCCGCTGTCGCCGAAACAGGTCGAGTCCCTGCGCGAATCCTCGACGCGGGTGTCGATCTGGTCGGGTGCGATCCGGTCGGGCAAGACCATCGCGAGCTTGCTCCGCTGGTTGATCTACGTCGCCAACGCGCCCCGCGGCGGGCAACTCGTGGTCGTGGGCCGGACCCGCGACAGCATCGCCCGCAACGTGTTCGCACCGTTGCAAGACCCGAGCTTGTTCGGGCCGATCGCCGAGCACGTGCACTACACATCGGGGGCGCCGACCGCCCGGATTCTCGACCGGACGGTGTACGTGCTCGGCGCGTCGGACGCCAAGGCCGAAAAGGTTCTCCGTGGTCTCACGTGCTGCGGCGCCTATGTGGACGAGCTGACCGTGATCGCCGAGGACTTCTTCGTGCAGCTCCTCGGCCGCATGAGCGTTCCGCACGCACAGTTGTTCGCGACGACGAACCCGGACTCGCCGGCACACTGGGTGAAACGGCGCTACCTCGACCGGCTCGACCAGTTGCCTGACTGGCGCTCCTTCGTGTTCACGCTCGACGACAACCCAGCGTTGGCCGAGACGTACAAGACGAACATTCGCCGCGAGTACACCGGCCTGTGGTACCGGCGGTTCGTGCGCGGTGAATGGGTCGCCGCCGAGGGCGCCGTGTTCGACATGTGGAACCCCGCCGACCACGTCATCCCGTGGGCCGACCTGCCCAACATGGCGCGGCTGCTCGCCGTCGGTGTCGACTACGGCACCACCAACCCGACCGCCGCCGTCCTGTTGGGCGAGGGGGTCGACCACCGGCTGTATTTGGTCGACGAGTGGCGCCACGACCCCGCACACGCGCGAGCACGGCTCACCGACTCGCAACTCTCCGCAGGGCTGCGGGACTGGCTCGCCCTCGGCCACCTACCGAGGGCAACCGGATTGCGTCCACAATGGATCATCGCCGACCCCTCAGCCGCGTCGTTCCGGGTGCAGCTCCACAACGACGGCGTGACCACCGCCGCGGCCGACAATGACGTCGCCTACGGCATCCGTGTCGTGTCGTCGCTGTTGGCCGAGCACCGGCTACGTGTGGCCGACCGGTGTCGCGGGTTCATCGCCGAGGCGCCCGGCTACTCATGGGACGACTCGGCGACCGCCAAGGGCGACGACCGCCCGATCAAGGTCGCCGACCACTCCCTCGACGCCGGCCGCTACGCGATCACGACCACGGAAAACCTGTGGCGCTCCACTCTCGCGCTAGCCGCTTAGCTCGTCTTCTCAGACCAGATCAGGCGTCTAGACACTGTAGTTCCGATCTTCTCCTGGTCACAGCGCATGGTGTCGACCCGGTGGGCTATTGTCCGTCGACTTGAGTAGTGCTGCGGAGCAGGGAGTTTCGGTGACCGACTGGACACAGGTTGGTGCGCTAGCAACAGGTGCCGGCGCCATTATCACAGGGGTAAGTGCGGGATTGATCGCCTGGCAAGCGCGGGAGACCAGGAGGACAGCGGACGTCGGTCAAAGCGGGGTCGAAATCGGTCGTCAATCGCTTGAAGTGTCTCAAGCTCTCGCGATTGATTCGACAAAAGCTCGTCTCGATGCACGCGCGCCGCGCATTTTTGTGCGTTCAGCACCAACACAGGGCGAAGTCGTGATGGGACGGTCAGGGTCCGGGCTACCTCAACCGTGGCCGATTGACCGCACATTTCGACGCACGGAGGATGACTACACAACCCTATTGGTCGGCGCTCAGATCGACGTGACGAACGAGGGAGATCGTTCACAGCGGATATGTATCATCGGGGCTGTCGGCGCCTCAGCCCCGACGCTGGTGTCGTCTGGGAGTAAGCGCGCCCGAGTCGGTGGATACATCGAACTACTTCGACCAGAAGGCGCAAATCTCACACCCAACTCTGACCAGGTGACTATATTTCTCGCGCCCGGCGAAAGCTGCGAATTTCGACTCACAGAAGCCAGGACCGTACAGCAGTGGGCGACCTGCTGGGATGCGCACACAAAGGGTGACGCGAACCCGTCTAAGAGTATTGGCCAGGTTACCTGTAGCGACCCGTACGACGAAGGCGTTATCGATCGTTGGACAATTGAACTCTACGGGTATCCGATTGAGCCGATACCGAATGATCTAGCAGGATGGAAGGTCCGGAACGGCCAAAAGAATCCACAGGTCGCGGAAGTAGCAGTGATGCAACAGGAGCGCGCGTACTATCTTTCCAAGAAAGAAAACCGAGAGCTTGGCGGCACCTCGAACACGGATGAAAGTACCGAGAGCTAGATTCTCGGCAATAACAAAATAGTGACGCCAGTTCACCTCTATTGCTATGCGACGCAAAAGCCTTGGGGGTGAAAGTGGCTGATTCATGGCCTCCGAAGCCGTTTGATCAGGCTGCGGCAAAGATGCGCGAGTGGAACGCTTGGTACGTCGGACGCGCCGAGCAACTCGCCGCGGTCTATAACACCGGTCCAGTCGTGCATACTCGCCCGTCGCAGTACCACGGCGGGCTGGTCGGCGCGGTGTCCCGGTTCTTCTGGGGCCGCCCAACCACACCTCGAGGACAGCAACGGACCCGGCTCCACGTCCCGCTCGCCTCGGACATCGCCACCGCCTCGGCCGACCTGTTGTTCGCCGAGCCCCCGCGGATCACCGTCGAGGACACCACCGCGCAGGCCCGACTCGACGCGATCGTAAACACCCCGGCCGTCCACTCCAGCCTGTTGGAAGCGGCCGAGGTCGCCGCCGCGCTTGGCGGGGTCTACCTGCGGGTGGTCTGGGACGCCGACATCGCCGCACATCCGATGTTCGACACGGTCGACGCGGACGCCGCGGTGCCGGAATGGCGTTGGTCCCGTTTGTCGGCGGTGACGTTCTGGCAGACCGTCGAGCACACCGACGGCTCGACCGTGCTGAGGCACCTCGAACGGCACGAGTCCGGCCGCATCGTCCACGCCCTGTACCAGGGCAGCGACGACGAACTCGGCCGCTCGATCCCGCTCGCCGAGCATCCGGCGACTGCGTGGGCCGCGCCGCTGGTCGACGCCGAGGGTGCGATCGAGACCGGCACCCGCCGGCTCACCGCCGGCTATGTGCCCAACGTCCGGCCGTCGCGGGAATGGCGCGGTGTGTCGGCGCTGAAACCGTTGGGACGCTCCGATTTTGACGGTGTCGAGCCACTGCTCGACGCGCTCGACGAAACGTATTCGTCGTGGATGCGTGACGTCCGGCTCGCGAAAGCGCGGTTGTTGGTGCCCGCTGGTTATCTGCAACCGCAAGGTCCCGGCCAGGGTGCGGTGTTCGACGACGACCAGGAGATTTTCACCGAACTCAACATGTTGACCGGCCGCGGGGACGGTGCCCCGCCGATCACCCCGTCACAGTTCGCGATCCGAGTGCGTGAGCATCGCGAGACCGTCGAGCAGATCACCCTCGACACCTTGCGCGCCGCCGGCTACTCCCCGTCCAGCTTCGGCGAGGTCAACGGGGCGACCGGGGTCACCGCGACCGAGGTCACCGACCGACGCGAAATGTCCGAGACCACCCGCGACAAGAAGTCACGCTATTGGCAGGCCGCGCTCGGCCCGCTGGCCGGCGCGCTGCTCGACGTTGACCGGGCGGTGTTCGGCGGGGCGGGTATCGGGCTCGACGAGACCCCGGGCGTCGACTTCGGCGACCAGGCCCAGCCGGACCCGGCCGAGCTTGCCCGCACCGCCCAAACGCTGCTCGCCGCCGAGGCTGCCTCGACCAACGTGCGGGTGCGCCTGGTCCACCCGGGGTGGGACGACGTCCAGGTCGACGCCGAGGTCGCCCGCATTCTCGCCGAGACCGGCCGCGCCGTTCCGGACCCGGCCACCTTCCGCGCGACCGAGGGTGGAGGCGACAGCGATGCCGTGGGAGCCGCCCCCGGGCAGTGACCCGGCCGACGTCGTCGAGCAGCTCGCCCGCGACATCCTCGCCGTGTTCACCGAGGCCGAGGCCCGGTTGCTCGCCGACCTCGCGCGCCGCGCCCGCACAGAGGCCGGGGTGCCAGCGTGGGCCGCGGAGAAAGCCGCCGCGGTACGTGAGGTCCGGCTCGCCGTCGAGCGCATGATCACCCAACTCCGCGCCGACGCCGGACAGGGCGCGGCCGACGCGGTGCTCGCTGCCTGGCAGGCCGGCGCCGCCACGGCGCTCGCCCAGCTCTGGGACGCGGGCGCGCTCGACGACGACCAGCTCGCCGCCTTGCGCGACGTGATCCCTGGCATGGACGCCGCCGCCCTGCTGGCCGCGGACCTGACCAGCCGACTCGACGCGCTACACCGGCGCATCCTGCGGTGGGGACAGGACGCCTACCAAACCGCGGTCGCCGCCGCAGCACCCGCGCAACTGTTGGGCACCGACACGACCCGCTCTGCGCAACGCTCCGCATGGGACCGCCTGGTCTCTCAGGGCGTGACCGGGTTCGTCGACCGGTCGGGCCGCGGGTGGAATCTCGCGTCGTACGTCGAGATGGCCACCCGCACCGCGACCGGGCGCGCGTGGAACGAGGGTCACCTCGCCCGCCTCGACACGCTCGGCGTCGACCTGGTCACTGTCTCGAACACCACCGACGGCTGTGCGCTCTGCTCGATCTGGGAAGGCCGCATCTTGGCCCGCGCCGGCACCGCCGGAGAGCGAACGGTCGAGAACGAACTGACCGGCGAGCCGATGCGCGTCGAGGTCGCCGCCACGGTCGAGGAGGCTCGCGCCGCCGGGCTCATGCACCCCAACTGTCGCCACACGTTCCTGCCGTTCCTCCCAGGCGTGACCCGGCTCGCTGAGCCGGTCGAGCACGACCAGGTCGCCGAGGACGAACGCGAGCACCTGCGAGAGCTGGAGCGAAAGGTACGGCGGGAGAAGCGCAAGGAGGCCGGCGCGCTCACTCCGGCCGGCGCTGACCGGGCACGCCGCATGATCCGCGCGCTCCAGGCCCAGATCCGCGACCACGTCACCGCCACCGGGTTGAACCGCAAGCGCTACCGCGAACAGCTCAACCTCGCCCACGGCGACATCCAGGCCGTTCGACGCCGCCGCGATGCACTCGCCGAGCAGGTCGCCGAGGGCACCGTCGAGCAGACGCGCCTCGACGCGGTCACGGCCGAGCAGGCATACCGCCGCGAGCAAGAACGGCTCGGCGCGGAGAAAGCCAAGCGCGACCGGTACGTCGCCGAGTTGCGCGAGCTGTCCGACGAGGATCTCGACGCTCGGCTCGGCGAGGTCGCCGAGGACGAGACGCTGCTTGACCTGGTGCTCGCCGAGATGGACCGCCGCCAAGCTGACGCCGACGAGACCGAGGCCGAGCCGGATGCGGAGAAGTGGGCCGAGGTCGATCGGTTGGTCGCGGAGGGCTGGACCGATGAGCAGGCGTACGCCGAGGTATTCGGCGCCGACATCGAGCGGATGCGCCGTGACGAGGTGATTGCGCGACTTCGTGAGGACGGGTTCACCGGCCGCGGGTTCGACGAGTTGGCCCGTGCCGCCTACCGGAAGGCGCTCGAAGATCAGTACTTCGCCGCCGAGGCTGCGACAAACGGCTACCTGCTCACCGCCGAGGGACAACGCAAGGGAATCGATCCGCGCGCGCTGTGGCGGCAGAACGAGACCTACGCGCGCCGCTGGGCATCCGAGGAACTCAAGGCATGGTGGGACGAGCACGGTAGGCTCACGTTTGATCAGTTCGCTACCCAACTTCTTAGCGGTGGCAACGAACAACGGTTCCGCACAGGTGGTGAAACGTGGCTCCAGTAACCGCCGAGCAAGTACGCGCGGCACGCACCGAGGGCTACGCTGCCGGCTACAGGCTGCGCCCGTCGCGACCCAACCCGTATGCACCCCCACACGTGCCGATCTGGCAGGACCGCCGTACCCCAGCCGAGAAGGCCGCCGACGAGCAACGCAACCGCCCCGCGCTCATCCTCGCGCGGGTCTGGCAACGCGCCCACACCGACGGGCTCGCCGCCTACGCCCGTGACCGAGGACTCGCACCGATGCCGGCGACAGACACGAACTGACCTTGTTTCGGTGGGTCATTTGTCTTCGTGATCGTTCGCCTCGTCCGGCTCGCTGCCACGTTCGACGACGTGGGGATCTTCGCCGGCATAGAACCGAAGTGGCTTGCTCTTCTTGGTCGTGCCGTTGCCAAAGTGGACAGCGGCACGAAACCACAGTTCCGTCATCGCGGTTCGACGTAGACCCTCGTGCACGTTGACGTTAACTTCGCTCATGCGCAGCAAGATCGTGTGTGAAGCATGCACGTCCAATCGTGCAGGTGGACCACCTTCCAGGAAGCGAGCCGGCAGATAAGACATGCCTAACCGGTCAACGAGTTTGACCCCATCGATCGTCAACCCCTGCCGCCCCTTGCTGAATACCCGGATAACCAGAACAGGGTCAAACGAGCTTCCGATGGGGTTGTCGTAGACGTTGATGCCCTCTTTAGGGGTCGGCATGGTGTATAGGCTGCCTCCCTTGTAGATGCCAGTCCCGATCTCGACGGACGCTCGCCCACCCGCCAGCCTGTACGCCGCGACGTTCCAAGCAAGCGATGTGCCGCCGGTGACGGCGCCTATGACCGATAGAACATCCGAGAACGCCACGCGGCCAACCTAGACCGACTTGCGCGGTCGACCAGTGCGACCAGGCAGCTTTGCCCGCCACATTTCGATCTCAGGTAACCGATCGGGTGACCACCCAGGTACACCCCTCACGTTGTCGTCGTCCTGCTCGGTCGCCAGCTTGCCATCCTGCCCGGTCTCGTATGACCCGATGATCACGTCGGGTTCGGGGAACGGATGTGCCGAGTCCGTTGGGTACCGGTCTCGCCACTTGCTGACCGCGTGACGAGAGACCGGACTCGCCAGAGCCCGGCCCACCCCCGCCATATCCAGATACCGCGCAGTCATGCGCCGAGCACCCCCTGCCCCGTGATGGCCTCACGCGGGATCAACTCCCACGACGCCGGCATGACCGGCGACCCGACCACCGGCTCGACGACCGTAGATGCCGGTGCCTCGGCCGAGATCAGCAGCTCGTCGAGGGCAAACTGCCCGTTGTTCTGAGCGAGCAGGTCACCGGCGCTGAACAGTGCGTACATCCCAACCCCTTAAGTCGTCTCTGATGACGACAACCTTACGGTACCCGCTCTTAAGTTGTCTATAAGCGAGACAACTTTTCTTCTGATTCCCATTTTCCTAGGAGGTTCTGCCATGTCCGCACCCGTGCCCGCCTCGCCGCCCACCGGCGCACCGCAGGACACACCGCCAACACCGACCGGTGACCCAACCACCCCACCCGCCACGCCGGTACCGGCACCAACGCCGACAGAGAACGACACCAGCACACCTCAGGGTGAGCAGGGCACACCGAGTGCGGCGCAGAACGTCGAGGCCCTGCGCGCCGAGGTCGCCGACTGGCGCACCAAGGCCGAGAGCACGCAGCAGGACATCGTCGACAAGATCGCCGCCGCGCTCGGCCTCGGCGGCGCCGACGAGACGCCCACCGTCGCGCAGGTCACCGAGCAGCTCACCGCCGCCCAGCGCGACGCCCGCGAGCGCGCGGTCGACCTCGCGGTGTACCGGGCCGCGCCGACCGCGGGCGCTGACCCCGACGCGCTGCTCGACTCGACCGGGTTCCGCCGGCAGGTCGCCGACCTCGACCCGGCCGCCGAGGGGTTCGCGGACAAGGTCTCCGCCGCGATCACCGCGGCGCTCCAGGCAAACCCACGGCTCGCCACCACCCCGACCGCGGCACCGCCGGCGCCTCGGAGTGGCGGGCAGATCACCGGCGGACAGGTCACCGGTGGCGACGACCTCGGCTCACTGTCGGTCGAGGACTACATCAAGCGCACCAGGAAGGGGCGTAGCTGACCATGCCCAACCAGCTCCTGACCGTCGACGTGATCGCCCGCGAGGCAATCGCGACGCTCTACGAACAGACCGTCATGGCCGGGCTCGTGCACCGCGACTACGAAGGCGACTTCACCGGCAATTCGGGTGACACGATCACCATCCGCAAGCCTGCCGTGTTCACCGTGAACGAATTCAACCGGCAGACCGGCATCGTGTTGCAGGACGTGACCGAGGGCTCGACCTCGCTCACCCTGAACAAGATCCCCGACGTGTCGTTCGCCGTCACATCCGAGGACTGGTCGATGCGCATCACTGACTTTTCCGAGCAGTTCCTCACCCCCGCCATGGAAGCAATCAGCCAGTACACCGACCGGCTCGTGCTCTCCCTACGCGCGGACATCACCCAGGCCGCCGAGTACAACCCGACCGCAACCAACCCGTCCGATGTGCTGATCGACGCCGGCAAAGTGCTCAACGACGCCAGCGTGCCGACCACCATGCGGCGCGCGGTCGCCGACACCACCCTGACCGCACTGTTCCAAAAGGACCCGCTATTCACCCACGCCGACCAGGTCGGCGACGACGGCACCGCCCTCCGCGAGGCATCCATCGGCCGCAAGCGTGGTTTCGACAACTACATGAGCCAGAACGTCAAGGACGCTGTCTCTGTCGCGTTCCGACGCGAGGCGTTCGCCCTGGTCACCCGAACGCTGCCGCTACCGCGGGGGATCGGCGCCGGGCAGGGTTCGGTCGTAACGTACAAGGGCCTCGGGCTTCGGGTGATCTACGGCTACGACATGTCCAAGAAACAGGACATCGTCTCGATTGACTGCCTCATGGGCGTCAAGACCCTCGACCCCAAGCGCGCCGTACTGATCCGGCGACGGGTCGGTGCCTGATGGTCGCCTACCGCAACACCCGCACCGACGAAACCCACCAGCCCGAACCCGGCTCGTGGATGGCCGACCGGCTCGCCGCCCTGCCGGGCATCTGGGAACCAATGAAGTCCACACCGGACACCGCTCCGATGCCGCGTCCAGCCAAGACCGCGCGCAAGGCCGACTGGGTCGACTACGCGATGTCCCGCGGCTACTCCCGCGCCGACGCCGAAAGCCTCTCGCGGGATGACCTCGCCCGGCTACTCGACGACGAGGACGAGGACGAGGAGAGGTAAGCCGGGTATGCGGGTCTACGCCACACCGGCCGACCTCACCAACTACGCCGGCCCGAACGTCGTCGACGACGACAGCCCACGGCTACTCGCCCGCGCGTCCGAACTGGTCGACTCGCAACTGCTCGCCGCCGTGTACGACACTGACGCTGACGGGTACCCGGTCGACGTCAAGGTGCGCGCCACGTTGCGGGACGCGACCTGTGCGGTTGTGGAGTGGTGGCAGGACACCGGCGACTCGACCGGCGCCGGCGCACAGTTCACCGAGTCCCAGATCGGCACGCTCCGGCTCAAACGCACCACCCCACCACCGGACCTACCGCCGGCCGCAGCACGCATCCTCACCACCGCCGGCCTACTCGCCCACGCACCACTCGCCCCCGACCGCCAGTCATACGGACGCTAACCGGTGATCGGGGGTGATCCCCGTGCAGATACCCGCGGTACTGCTCCCACACACGATCACCGTGCGGGCTTACCTCGGCACCGGCCCTTATGGCGACGCATACGGCGACCCCGTGGTCATCCGGCGCACGTTCGTCGAGGACCGGCGCCGCCTGATCCAGTCAACCAGCGGGGAAGAAGTGATCAGCGAAACCACCGTCCGCACCCGCCCGCAGGTGCACATCCCCGTCCGGTCGCAAGTCACCGTCTGGCAAGGAACACCACACGAGCGGACCGCACGAGTGATCACCGCGAACCTGTTCGATCACCCGTCGAGCTGGTCACATCTTGAGGTCGCACTCACCTAGACGAAATGGTCATCGGTTGACCTGCGGAAATCGGTGCCGCTGCGGCGGAGTGGCGACTCCGCTCCTCGTCGCTTCATCACGCTGGCGATACTGTGTTGTCCACAGCTTTGGTTGTGTCAGTAGCGCCTTGATTGGAGCGGGTCATCCGATGACAACGGTCGATCTGAGAAGTTCTCGCCTAAAACTGCAACGCGCACGCCATCATCGCGATGAGCTCAAAAGGAAAATACAAACAGCACTCGACGACCGCGCCAACTGGGCGATCCTGAGCGCAGAGCTAGATACCAGCACGGGTTATCACATTTTCCGCATTGCATATACTCCAGCGTACGACGAACTTATCGAAGAATTCAGCGTGTACGTGGGTGATGTTGCCCATGGGCTTCGAAGTTCCCTTGATCACCTAGCCTGGCAACTCGCAAATTCTCACGGCCCGATGACCGAATCCCAGAAACGTCGGATACAGTTCCCCGTACACCATGACGCCGGGGGGTTCCAGAACAACGGTACAGCTTCCTGTTTCGATCCGCGTGACTGGACCCAGATGGAGGGATACCAGCCATTCAATGGGGTTAATGGCAGACCAGACCGCTGGTCGGGTCCATATATTCACCAACTTCAACAACTGCAAGAGCTATCGAACACCGACAAGCACCGGGAATTGTGTGCTGTGACACTCACTTCGTCCCAATTCAGAACCATTCAAATCGAGGGTGGCCATCCACCCTGGTTAGTGGAGGAAAATGGCGAATGGGTCCTGGATGAAACAAAGTTTGGCGAACCCGATCCTTATGCTGCGCCACCGAACTTTGATCACAGATCGAACGACGTGGAGATAGGTGCCGAAGTGGCACGATTCAAACTGACCAGTGATTTTGCACAACAGCACACCATCGAGATGGCTGGCGTAGTTGTGCCGTCCGTGACACTCGCAGACCTACGGCCAATTATTCCAACCTTGGATCGCATCGCCACGTTCGTTGAGCTTGTCCATGATGAATTTACCGTTCGACTCCAAAAAGACGGTCGCGCGTAGGGCCTGCGTGGCGCAGCACCGACGCAGCCTTCGTCTCGAACGAAGGAGGTGCGGAATGGCGTTCGAGGTCCGCGGAAACGGTGGCATCCGTGTTGAAACGGATTGGCACGGCGGCCGTGTCGACGACGCCGCGCGTCGAGGGACCGCGCGTGGGCTCGGCCTGGGTGCCGAGCACGTCCGGGGAGTGTCGGTGGACCGAGCGCCGCTCGACACGGCGGCACTGCGCAACAGTGCGACCGCTAGCCAGGACCCGGAGTCACTGACCGCGGCCGTTTCGTATGACGTCCCGTATGCCGCGCGCCAGCATGAGGAACTGACCTGGCATCACCGCACCGGCGGGCCGAAGTTCCTCGAGTCCGCGTTGGCATCCGAACGTGACACGGTCGCTCGGCTCATTCAGGCGCAGATCCGTAAGGCGCTTGAGTCATGAGCTGGACCGCCACACTCGTGCACGGGCTCGCCGAGTACCTCGACTCCGCCGGCATCTGTGTTTACCGACCGACGGGAACCTACCGCGACGACGAGACCGGGATCGTCATCGGCACCGTACCCGCGTCGCCGCCGAGGGTCGTAGTGCTCACCCCGTACCCGCTGTTCGACGACGTCGCCCAAGCCGACAGCGTGCTCGGCGTGCAAGTCCGGATGCGCAGCGCAAGCGGCGATCCACGCGAGGCGCTCGACCTGGCCGACGCCGTGTTCGACGTGCTTCACGGCGCGACACATCTAGACCTCGCTGGCGCCTTGGTCCACCTCGCCGAGCGCACCGCCTCGCTCCCCATGGGTCGAGACCAGTCTGGCCGCTACGAGCACGCCGACACCTACCAACTCACCGCGCACCGACCTACCCGACATCGAACCTAGGAGGCCGCCAGGGATGGCGACGCGTTCCCAACTCGCGAAAGACTGGGTGCTCGAAGCGGACACCCGCGCATCCGGTGCGACCGCGCCACAGTGGACACGGGTCAACGGGATGACAAGCTTCACCGAGACCACCGACGACAACACCGAAGACGACGCCGCGTTCGAGGATGACGGTTGGGGCTCCACTGTGGTCACGCAACGCACATGGTCGATCGAGGCCGAGGGCCGCCGCAAGCGCACCGACGCGACCGCGTTCACCCCGGACCCTGGACAGGAAGCCATCCGCAAAGCTGGGCGCCTGGTGGGGTTCGCCGCGAACGTCCGGGTTCGCTGGTACCGGCGCGACGGTGCTCCCGACGCGTACGAAGGTATTGCCACCGTGTCCGGCCTCACAAAGGGCGGTGCCGTGACCGATCTGGAGCCGTTCAATTTCACGTTGAACGGGCAGGGTATCCCGGTCGAGATCACCAACCCCGCCAACCAGACTGCCACCGCACAGGACAGTTCGACCGTCGAGGGGGTCGCCTGATATGGCGTTTCGTGATCTGTCCGATGTACTCGACGCCGGGTTGCCGTTGCCGTACAAGGGAAAGACCTATCTGGTACCGGCAGTGGACGCCGAGACCGGTCTACGGTTACAGCGCCTGACCGAGGTCGCCGCGCAGGCAGCCAAGGCCGCCGAGGACGGCGTGCCGCTTGACACGGTCGCGCTCGACGACGCGGAAGAGGTCGACCTGTACCGCGACGCGCTCGGCACCGTCTACGACGAGATGCTCGCCGACCGGGTGCCGTTCGACGTGCTCAAGGTCGCCGCGGTCACCGTGTGGCTCGACACCACCGTGAGTCGGGAGGCTGCCGAGGCGTATTGGAACGCCGCGGGTGCGCCGGACCCGGAAGCGTTGGCCGGGAATCGGGCGAACCGCAGAGCGGCGGCCCGATCGACCCGGCGACCGGGCTCCGTGAGTGGTACGACCCGCACCCCCAAGGCCACACCGGCGAAGACGGGTACGCGTGGGCGCAGATCCTCGGCCACTGGCAGCTAGTTGAGGCCGACCTACACGAGCGATACGGCATCGATGTCGAATCGGGCATCCTGCGTGCCCGTTCGTGGCGGTGGCTGCGCACTCGCATCGTGGGCTTGCTCACATGCGAATCGCGGCTAGCACGCGCTTTTAGTGCTCAGGGAGGCACCACCCATTGAGATTGCACTCTTGATAGGAAATGGTTCCCGGCGGCTACCGGGAACCATTTCACTTCTTACGCTTGCGCGGCTTAACAATCTCCACAAGCGCCCGGAGTAGCCGCTCTAGGCGCTTGATCGGCTCCGATCGTCTAGAGAAAATCGCCAAGACAATCGTTAGCGCAGCAAGGTAAATCAAACCCCACTGCAACAATTCAGTTACCGGCACTGCCCACCTTACCTCTCGGAGAAGAGATTCCCCTTTGGAAATCTTTGGAGTAGAGAAATCTCTTCTCCGAGAGGCACCGGTGGGCAGTGCCGGGTCGCGCATGCACAGAGTACCAGTTGTGCCCGCCGAGCCCATACCTACTAGGTCTCGTCAGTTTCCGTGCTGCACTCGTGCCTCGCGCACCAAGATCATTCATTGAGTAGCTAGCGGGGGTGATCCCCGGTGGCACTCACAATTGGCGAGCTTGTCGGGTATCTGAAGATCGACGATTCGGCGTGGCGTCGTGGGCTCGCTACCGCCCGCGCCATGTTGGCGAAGGCGAGCAGCGACTCGGTCAACGAGATCAACGACCTTGCCAGCCGGGTCGACCAGGCCGGCGCCTCGTTCGCGCGCCTCGCCGTGACGGTGGCCAAGGTGGTCGGCGCCGCCGGCGGTTTGCACGGCACGGCCACGGTTGTCGGGCAACTGGGCGGCGTGCTCGGCCTGTTGCCAGCGGTCGGCGCTGCCGCTGCCGCGGGCATGGTCGCGCTCAAGGTGGGCATGGCTGGGTTCGGCGATGCCATGAGCAACGTGGGCGATCCGGCGAAGTTCGCTGAGTCGTTGGAGAAGTTGTCACCGGCGGCTCGTGAGACCGCGCTCGTTGTGCGGGATCTCGCGCCGGCGTGGCGGGAGATGCAGCAGTCCGTGCAAGAGGCCCTGTTCGCTGGTGTCGCCGGCGATGTCAAAGCGCTGGGATCGTCGTATATCCCCGTGTTGAAAACCGGCTTGTCGGGCATTACGACGGAGTTCAACACCGCGACCCGTACCACCGCGCAGTTTCTGGTCCAGTCGCAGCAAGTCGCCACGGTGTCCGGGATTTTCGGCAACCTCCGTGCCTCGATCGGCGACACGTCCTCGACGTTGCAACCGTTGGTGTCGATCCTGCTCGACGTCGTCGCCGTCGGTTCGACGTTTCTGCCCGGCTTGTCCGGCGGGTTCGCCGAGTCGGCCCGCTCAGCGGCCGACTTCGTGCGTGAGGCGCGCGAAACCGGGCAGTTGCACGAGTGGATCGCGTCCGGTTTGGACACGCTCCATCAGCTCGGCCAAGTGTTCGGCAACGTCGCGGCTATCGCTCGGCTGGTGTTCGAAGGCTTGAATATGGGTGGCGTCGGGTTGCTCGACACGCTGCTGCGCGTCACCGGCGGTGTACGCGACTTCTTGTCCTCGTTCGAGGGACAAGAGGCGTTGCGGTCTCTCGGTTCGATGCTCGCCACGGTGTCCACAGTGGTCACAGATGTGTTGCTGACAGCGTTGCAGCAACTCGCGCCGATCGTGATCGCGCTAGCGCCGGGCTTCGCGCAACTCGCCAGCCAGGTCGGATCGGCGCTGGTGGTCGCGCTCCAGGTCGCCGGACCGCTGCTGGTGTCCCTGGCAACCTTCTTGTCCCAGAACGCCGGATGGCTCGGACCCCTCGCGATCGGGCTTTACGCCGCCGCACAAGCTTTCCAGGTCGTGATCGGCGTGATGCGCGTGTTGAACGTGCTCGCCATGGTCAACCCCTGGGTGCTGCTGATCGCGGCCACAGCCGCGCTGGTCGGGCTGATCGTGTCCAACTGGGACTCGATCACACAAGCCGTGGCCGCGGCCTGGCAATGGCTGTCAGATGTAGCCGCTGAAGTGTGGGGCTGGATCGAACGCAACATCGTCGAGCACATCGCCAACGCCGCACGCTGGGTGGGTGACCGGGTCCAGGACGTCCTGGACTTCTTCGGCTGGCTGGGTTCCCTGCCCGGCAAGGCGGTCGAATGGTTCGGCGGCGTCGCCCGCGCCGCCGGAGACAAGCTGGCCGAGGTGGGCCGGTTCTTCCGCGACCTACCCGGCAACATCCTCGGCGCGCTAGGCGACCTAGGGTCGCTGCTGCTCAACGCCGGACGCGACATCGTGCTCGGCCTGCTGCGCGGCCTGCAGGACTTCGCCGGCAAGATCTGGGACTGGATCAAGGGCCTCGCTCAAAAGATCTGGGACGAGATCGTCGACTTCTTCTCGATCTTCAGCCCATCCAAGAAGATGCAGTGGGCGGGACGCATGATCGGGCTCGGTCTTGCGAACGGGCTCGACGCCATGACCGGCACCGTGACCAACTCAGCCAGCCAGCTTGCCCAGGCGGGCATGGTCACCGTTCCGGCACCGGCGATCGGTGCCGCGTCCTTGCCGCGAGTAGAGCGGGCGCCCGTTCCGTCCACCTCAGCGTCCGCCCCGGTCATGGCCAGCGACAACGACCGGCGCGCGGTGGTGCATATCGAGAACTACCACCCGCCGGCCGACGCCACGCCGGGGCAGGTCGCTACCGATCTTGACTGGCTGATGCGGGGTGGTGGTCGCTGATGGCTGGCGAGCTGATCACCCGCGACCGTCAAGTCGAGTGGCGCGGGCTGCTGCTCGGCGCCGGCACCCGTGTTCGAGTGACCAGCCTGACCGGCTGGCTGGATCTGCCCGAGCAACGGGGCAGCGACCCGGTGCTCACCGGCCGACACGGTGCCTACCCGGGCCAGCGGTTGAGCGCCGGTCGGACCATCACCGCCGAAACGTCGATCCTCGCCTCGGTTGACGAGTTCCCAGCCGTGGTCGACGCCCTACGTCGGGCGACGGCGCCGGATGAGGACCCGGTCGAGGAACCGCTCGTGATCCGGGTCGGTGGTGAGTCGTGGATGGTGTGGGCACGCTGCACCCGCCGGTCCATCCCCACCGACCGCGAGTTCGCGATCGGCTACACCCGCGCCTTGCTCCAATGGCAGGCCACCGACCCGCGGCTGTACTCGGCAACCGAGCAAACCACACAGACCCCGCTACCGGCGCCCGCTGGCGGAGGGGTGCGGTTACCGATCCGGTTCCCGGTTCACTTCGGCCCGGGGCGCACCGGCGGCGAACTGGTCGCAACCAACGCCGGGCACGTGCCGACCTGGCCCGTGCTCGAAATCCTCGGCCCCTGCCCGGGACCGGTGATCACGTTCGCATCCGGGCGGCAACTGATCTTCGACCCCGACCTGACGGTCTTGCCCGGTCAAACTCTGGTGGTCGACACCGCGCTGCGGACGGTCGAGATCAACGGCGTGTCACTGCGGTCACGGTTGTGGTCACACCAGTGGACCCCGTTCCACCCCGGCGCGAACCCGGTCCGGTTCTCCACCGCCGCCGCGTTCTACCACCCCGACACACGTCTACGCGCCCGCTGGCGCCACGCCCAACACTGACAGGGAGGGACAAGACCGATGCCTGAACGCCCTTCCTGGGCCGCGATGGATGGCGACACACCCATCCTCGACGCCGAAGCGTCTCGGCTCGCCCTAGCTGCTCTGTGGACGCCGGCAGGCCCGACCGCGGCCCGGCCCGGTCGGCGCCCGAACACCGTCACGCCACTGTGGGTGTCAGCGAGCACGCTGACGCCGGATACCCGGATTCACGTCGCACCCGGGCAAAGCGTGCTGGCCGCGTCACGAGGTCGCGGCGAGTACGTGACCACTCTGGACACGGCCAAGACCATCGACGTGTTGACCGGCCACCCCGCGGACCCATCGAACGACCGTATCGATTTGGTCGTCGAGCAGCAGGCGGACACGTTCTATGGTGATCCGGCCACGGGCTATGTCGTGCGGCATGTCCCGGGACACGCGTCGCAGAACCCGCAAGACCCGGACATCGACGGGTCGCCCGACGTCGAGCTGCTCGCCCGTATCCGAGTTCCCGCCGGCGCGAGCGCGATCACCGCCGCCATGATCGAGAATGTTCGCCCACACTGGACGGTCGCGCTCGGCGGGCTTCTGCCGATCGCCGACGCCGTCGAGCGGGCCGAGATCACCACACCGTATGACGGACAACCGATCTACCGTATGGATCGGGACTGGGTCGAGATCTTCGACGGGACCGCGTGGCGTGTCCAAGGCATTGCCGTCTGTATGTCCATATCGGACCGTGACAACGCCATCACCAACCCGCACAACGGGATGCACGCCTACACCGCGGACACGGGGACGCTGTGGCAGCGACACAACGGTGCGTGGCGGGTGGCCTTCCCTCGCGGCGTCGTCGGCGGTCGCGTCATCACCGGGGCGAACAACCTCGGTAGCGCGATCGGCACGACCGAGACCATGCCCACGAATATGAACTCCGGAACGGTGGCGCTGTTGCCGAACCGGCGATACCGGGTGCATTGCCGCTACAAGATCCAAGGCACCGTGGCAACCGACACCTGGGTGATGCGGCTACGCGTCGGCACCGCACCGGGCACGAGCGGAACCCAGATCCGGCAGGACGTGCAATCCACAGTCAATCCCGCCAACGGCTACACCTACGAGGTGCTCGGGGAATACGAGACCGGCGCGGCGGCTGAAACCCGCGTGTTCAGCCTCACCGCCGGACGCGGAGGCGGAACCGGCATTGTGCAGTTCCTCGGTGGCGACACCGCAACCACCAACCCGGTCGGCATCTGGGTCGAGGACGCCGGACACGCCGGCATGCTGACCGTCACCGCGAGTTGACGTCGTGCCCGTACCCGCCTACACCTACATGGTTCACGACCTGCTCACCAACGCACCACTCGGCGAACTCCCCTTGACCGGCGTTCGGCACGGGCGCCGGCTCAATGACGCCGGAGAGTTCGCCGGCACGTTCGACCTGGACTCGAAGACCACGACGCGCCGCCGGGTGAAAGATCCGTACGACTGGACAACCCCGGTCCGGCGCTGCATCTACGCCTACCGCGACGAACGGCCCGTGTGGGGCGGCATCATCTGGACACGCCGTTACGACAGCGCCACCCGCAAAGTCCAGATCGGCGCCGCGGACTGGTGGTCCTACCTCGACCATCGGCGCGTCGTGCCTCTCTTGCCACCCAATCCGCCGATTGATCACGTTGCCCCTCAACAGGTCCGCTATGACAACGTCGATCAGAACGAGATTGCCCGCCAGCTCGTGCAACTCGCCCAAGCACACACCGGCGGCAACATCGGTATCCAGCTTGACGGGTCGTTCTCCGAGATCCTGCGGGACCGGACTTACGCGGGGTACGAGCTGACCGCGTTCGGCGACGCGCTGCGCAACCTGGCGACCGTGCTCGACGGCCCCGACATGATGTTCGGCGTTGCGTCCACACTAGACACTCGGGGCAGACCGATCCGGCAACTACGGATCGGCGAGCCCTACCTCGGCCAACGGGGCTCGGCGCACGTGTTCGAGTACGGCGGCAACACCACCGCCTACACCTGGCCCACCGACGGCACCCGCTACGCAAGCCGCAGTTTCGCCACCGGCGACGGCGCCGCGGAAGGCATGCCCATCGCGGTCGCCGAGGACCGCGACCGCTACACCAACGGGTGGCCGCTCACCGAAACCGAGCAGGGATACAGCGGGGTCACCGACCCGGACACGTTGCAGCAGCACGCCGATGCCGACCAGCTCGCCGCACGCCTGCCCGTTGTCTTGCCGACACTGACCGTCCGCGGTGACATGCACCCGGTCGTCGGCGAGTGGAGCGTCGGCGATGACGCCCGGGTCGAGATCGAAGACGACTTCATGGTGCGTGGCATCTCCACCCCGATGCGGATCATTGCTGACGAGATCGCACCCGGCGACGACGCCGAGGTCGTCACGCTCACCATGGCGCCCCTGCTCGACGACGTCGCCTAACACCGACTGGAAGGAGGTTTGTGTTGTGGGGCAAGTCAATCAGCCGTCGAACTTGCTTGACCGCATCATCAGGGTAGAGAAACGCGTGGAGGAGATCTGGAAGAAAGTAGGGCTCGCCTCGGCCGTGATCCGCCGAGGCGGCCTGACCCTGCTCGAAGACGCCTACCTACGCATGGTCGACGACAACGATCACGAGATCGTCTACATCGGACCCGACAACGAGGGCAAACAAATCATTCGGATACGCCGCGAAGGCGGCGCCGAAGTCCTCTACACCTACACCGCCCAAGGCGGCCGACAGTTCTGGGCCTTGACCGACAACGCGCAGCAGATCGTGTTCAGCGACGACGCCGTGTCAGGTCAAGGAATCGCCCGACCCTGGATTTCGATCCCCGTTCAAACCACCAGGTTCGATGACCTGCCCAGCACCCCCAACACGAACTGGGAACAACTCCAGAGCACCGCGTGGCGACCCAAGCAACACCCCTTGTGGAAAGTCTCCATCAGCCACTGCGTCGACAACCCGGACACCACCGGCGAGGCCCGGATCATGCTCGACGGCGTCCAGGTCGGCAACACCATCGCTGTCGGGTGGGTCAACGCCTGGACCGATGTTGGTCCGTTCCCGGTGCCCGGCACACACATGTCGCTGCACCTTCTCGAACTGCATTGCCGGCGCACCACCGGCACCGGACGAGTCGGCGCCAACATGACCGTAGAAGGCCAACAGTCATGACGCCCGAGGAAGCCGAGGCGCTCGCCAACGCCCCCACCGTCGACATGTCCGAACCCGCGACGCCTGCCGGGCCGGACGCACCGGCCGTATGCGCGCTCAAACGCCCCGCACCGGCACCGCTACTACCCGGCGAAACCCGCACCCCCGACGGCGGCGTCGTCCTCACACCGGGCTCATCCGAACCGGACCCCTTGTAGTCCACCTGGCCCGATCACGGCCAGACGCCTTCTCCGTTTGCCAGCCGACCGACGATCTTTCGTCGGTCGGTCGCTCTCGCCTGTCCACAAGAGAGGAACCCATGAGTACACCCGTCATTCCCGACACCGGCGACGTCGTCGACCCGACCGCCCCCGATCCAACGCCAGCCGAGGTCACCGACCCGACGCACTCCGACTACGTCGAGCCGTTCGCCGCCGCAACGCCGACCGCCGAGGGGGTGTGAACTGTGGGCATCTTCATCGGATACGAGCCCGCGCGATCCTGCACCAGCTCGGCCACCACCGGCGCCCGCTCGCTCATGGCGTGGTTCCTCGGTGCCTATAGCGGCCAGGGTGGCCGTAACCTCGGTATCTACAACTGCCGCAGCGTCGCCGGTAGCTCGACCACCAGCCTGCACGGCGAAGGACGCGCCGCCGACCTGGGCGTGCCCGTCGGCGCCGGCTGGGCGCAGACGCTCGCCGATCGGCTCGTCGCGTTCTCGGCCGAGCTGGGCATTCAGTGCGTGATCTACAACCGCCGGATCTGGTCCGGGAGCTACCCGCACGCCGGGTGGCGCCCGTACAACGGCACCCACCCCCACACCGACCATCTGCACGTCGAACTGTCCTGGCACGCGGCGGGCACGCTCACCGCCGAACGCGTGCAGCAGGTGCTCGGCGGAGAGACCGGCGGGCAACCGGCGCCACCCAAGCCCGGCGCCCGGCCGACGCTGCGCCGAGGCGCACGCGGCCCCGCGGTCGCCGAGGTGCAGGGCATCCTCAACGCCTGGTACCCGACGCTGTCCCGGCTCACCGTCGATGCCAATTTCGGCCCCGCCACCGAGGCACGGGTCAAGTACATGCAGCAGCGCGCCGGCCTGGTGGTCGACGGCATCGTCGGCCCGGCCACGTGGCGCCGGCTGCTCGGCGGATGACCGCAGTGCGCCTAGTGCTCCTCGTCGCGCTCGGCCTGGTGCTCGTCACGCTCGGCCGCCGCGCGTGGGTCGCGGTTGGCGAGATCGAGCAGGCACTCGCCGAGGCCGACGCCGAACTCGCCCATCGCGACTGAACCTCGAACAACCACTTGATCTATCCCCAACCCTGTCCCCACCTGTGGAGGAAACACATGTCCGACCGCTTCATCTCGTGGCTACGCACCGTCTTCCCGGTCGCGTGGTCCGCACTGATTGCCTGGCTCGCATCTCTCTGCGTACCCACGTTCATCACAGGCGCGCTCGGTGCCGCCGGCGAGCTGGTCGTGCTCCCGATCGTGCTCGGCGTGGTCTACCCGCTCGTGCGCTGGATCGAGCCACGCCTGCCCGCCTGGCTCACTCGCGTACTGCTTGGCTCAGCTCGGCCACCGACATACCCGACTGATCTCGACGATTCGGTCGAATGACAACGCCCCGCACCTGAGCAGGCGCGGGGCGTCGTCTTCGCTCGACGTGATCAGGTCGCTTCCGCAGGGCTCATGCGGGCGTCGGCCCATTCGCGAGCCGCTTCGGCCATTCGCTGTTTCCAGGGCTGCGGGTCGTGGTCGGCGATGCTCTGCCACATGCGCACGCAGGCCCTCGCGAAGACATCGAGCGCGCCCGACGGTGCGGAGTGCCATGCGGGCAGCTTGCTTACCCACGCCTCCGCATCCTGCGCAGTGTGCCCCGCCGCGATCATGCGGATGAGCAGGCAGCAGGGGTCGATCCAGGCGGCGCCGCGGGTGGGCCATGCCCAGTCGATCAGGTAGGCCCGTTCGCCGGAGACCAGGAAGTTGTCGGGGTTGTAGTCGGTATGTAGCAGCGCGTCTCCGGCGAACAGCTCGGCGTCTGTGGGGTCGTCGAGGTAGGACGCCCAACGTTTGCCGGCGTCCTTGACGCTGTCGAGGTCGGGGCAGGTCTCCTGGCCGAGTGCTCGCAGGGTGTCAAGCACGAGCGGCAGGTCGTGAGAGCCGGGTCGGTAGTCGGCGACCCGCCCGTCGACGTGCTCGAACCCGAGCACGTTCCAGCCGTCGACATCTGGGAGATGCCAAAGCAGTTCAGGCGCGACTGAGTGCACGTGCGGGTTGATCTCCGCTTCTCGCTGCTGTGCGACGACTCCCGGGTTGTCGTTGCGGATGCCCTTGACGAACACACGCTCCCGGTCGGTGCACACCACAGCGGCAAGAGCCGAGTTCATCCCCGTGGACACCGCGTGTACTTCGCGGATAGTTCCCGTGTGAGCCTCGATTGCCGAGCGAGTGCCGTCGGGCAGAACTTCCCAAGAGATGCGCTGTTGCATGAGTCCTCACGGATGCGACGGCGACGGACCCGCGAAGAATACCGAGACAGCGCCGTGGGCCGGCGCGTGACGCGCCGGCCCACAGCATCACATCACTCAGTAGGGCTGATCATCCGACGCACCGCATGAACACCTATTGAACGCACTGAGATCCTCGACGTCGTCAACGAGCACAACGGCGTCCGACTCCACGGCAGGAGGAGTCAGCTCTTCTGGCGGAGGAACCAACTCCACAGGCGCAGAAGTCAACTCCAGCATGACAACAGACATGGTTTTCACCTCCCTCCGTGCTGGCAGTAGCGGGACAGAGGGGCCTTGGCCTCCTGGTAGAGCTTCGCGAGGGGGCGGCATGTCCAGCAGGACCCGGCAAGCTGACAGCCGGAACAGCCGCCAGTGCGCAGCATGAGCCCGTCAGCAGCCTCGGCGAGGCGCCGCAGACCGGCGATGCCCTCGTCGATCAACGGCACCGCTGGGTCACGGCCGACCTTGCAGATGCTCGCCTTGCCGTGCGGGTCGGTGTGGAAGTGCGTGTGTCCGGCGCCGCACCCGGTGAACGGCTTCCGGGGCTTGACGTGCTCCTCTGCCTGCGCAATGAGCGTTTCCGACCCGCTGTAGATCGTCGGCGAGATGTTCGAGAACACCGCGTACGAAACCCCGCGGTCCTCGGCGAAGGCCCGCATCTGGTCTACCTCGTGCGCGTTGTGTTTCGTCACGACAATGTTCAGGTTGATGGAGAGACCGGCCTCAAGTGCCGCAGACAGGCCCTTGGCGAACGCCTTGAACGCACCGCGCCGCCGGGTAAGCCCGTCGTACGAAGCTTCGGTTGCCCCGTACACGCTGAGCGTCAGCCGGTACGGGCGCCTCTCGGTGAGCATGTCGAGGATGGGAGCGGCATGTAGGCGTGACCCGTTGGTTGAGACCGTGATCATCATTCCGAGGTCCCAGGCGAGCGTGTAAACCGGAGCGAAGAGACGGTCGATCGTGGGCTCGCCGCCGGTGAGTTGCAGCCAGAGCACCCCGGCGTCGCGGAAGATGTGCAAGAGCTGTTCCCGCTGCTCCCAGGGCAGGCCCTCGAACTTCTTCAGGCCCAGGTAGCAGTGTTCGCAGTCGTAATTGCACCCGAGGTTCAGCTCGTAGGACGCGCGGCCGTACCCATACGCAGAGCGCTCGCGTACGAGCACGGTGTCAGCGACGGTGTGTCCGTCGAGGTTGAGCCCCCAGCTCTGGCGAGCGGCGTCGACCAACCAGTCGGGGCACGGAGTGGCTGGGGCCGCCACCCCGTCGACTAGTTCGTCGTAGCGGCCGCCCCCGACCTTGACCGCTTGCCGGCTATCGGGGCTCAAGACCACGTAGTTGTCCAGGAATGGGCTTGCAATCAACGTGTGCACGAGACACCTATCCGATCATCGCTAATACCGAACTGTTGCCTTCGTTCTGCATGCCGTCGAACCAAACAAATTCATGGAGTTCAACGGTGTCCTCCATCTGTTGACGCCACAAATGATCAACGTATGGACGCGGTCGAGCGACAAACATGCCGCCGCGATCGGTAGTCGGGTCAGCGTTCTCGTCGCCAACCCGGTAACCGCTGATGACGTTGGCACCGAAGAGGTCGCCACGGATGACCGTCTTCTCAGAACCTGTCCTTGAACCCGGAGTGAGGCATGGGAAGGGCCTCTGCTAGTGATCTTGACACCACATCTCG
>WUUC01008165.1_pt1 | contig 28232 bp, 24 predicted proteins | sample 6278441 | NCBI WGS metagenome assembly WUUC01 (sample SAMN13675441, study PRJNA597444) | soil metagenome | isolation source: soil | place: USA: Washington | collected 2017-10 | reverse complement strand
GCGGGATCGAACCGCCGACCTCGTGAATGCCATTCACGCGCTCTCCCAACTGAGCTATGGCCCCTTCAGATGTCCGGGTGTCAGGTGTCAGATTTATGCCGGAGAACGGGCTCTGTCAAAGAACTGCCTTCAGGCTCGCGGAGCCGCCCACCCCTGCCACTGACCGCGATCTCAGCTCTCTTCCGTCTCGGGACCGCTGACGATACCGCTGACGTCAGCCTCCTCGTCGGTTTCCGATTCCTCGAGGAAGGTGTTGTCGTCGTCTCCTGCCGGGATGTCGGCCTCATCGCCAATGTCGGCGATCTCGGCTTCGATTGCGGTCTCGTCGGCGCCCTCGTCGATGTCCTCAAGGCTGATCGTCTCGGGCTCGATGGCGACTGTTTCGAGCTCGGGCTCCGCTTTTTTCGGCCGCACGTCCGGCGCCACCGCCTGGCGCTCAGCCCGCCGCGTCTGCGGCGCGAGCTGATAGACCGTCTGGCAGACCGGGCAGACGATGGGCGTGCGGCCCAGATCGTAGAACCGTGCGCCGCAGTTCTGACAGACGCGCTTGGTTCCCCTTCCGGGTTTCGACATTCATGGCCTCGTTCGGTTGGCTGAATTTGGCTCCCCATTGCCACGCTTGGTAGGTGCTGTCAAAAGCTATCGGGCGCCAAAAAGACGCCGATCAAATCCGATGCCGCGACCTCTCACTGCTCACCGATCGCGCGCCCTTGCGGGCACGATAACGGTGCCTGGCGATAAATCGATTTCGCATCGGGCCCTGATCCTCGGGGCTCTCGCCACCGGGCATACGCTCATCAAAGGGCTACTCGAGGCCGAGGACGTCATGGCGACGGCGCGAGCCGTGCAAGCGCTTGGCGCCGATCTTCGCCGCCAGGACTCGGCCGTCGAGGTGAAGGGGCAGGGAGTCGGAGGCTTGAGGTCTCCGCGTGAGCCGCTCGATTTCGGCAATTCTGGCACCGGCAGCCGCCTCATGTTGGGCGTCGTGGCCGGACACGATATGGAAGCGCGTTTTACCGGCGACGAGTCGCTATGCCGCCGGCCGATGGGGCGGGTGCTCCTCCCGCTCGAGCGGATGGGGCTAAGACGCGAGGAGGCGGACCGGGACACGTTCCCGCTCACCGTACGGGGTACCTCAGACCTCTTGCCGATCCGCTATGAACCGCCGGTCGCTTCGGCCCAAGTCAAGTCGGCGGTACTGCTGGCCGGCCTGCATGCGCCCGGCCGGACGACTGTGGTCGAGCCAGCGCCTGCGCGCGATCATACCGAGCGCATGCTCGGCCATTTCGGCGCCGAGATTTCGCTTGAGGAGGTTTCCGGCGGTGGCCGCGCCGTCACGGTTCGCGGCGATGCGGAACTCTCCGGAAAGGGCGTCACCGTGCCGGGAGATCCCAGCTCGGCCGCCTTTGCCATTGCCGCGGCGCTCATCTGCCCGGGCTCGGAAGTGGTGATCGAAGGCATGCTGATGAACCCGACGCGCATCGGCTTCCTCGAGACGGTGCGGGAGATGGGCGCCGCAATCGAACTCCTCGACTTGCGCGACGAAGGCGGCGAGCCCGTCGGCGATCTCAAGGTGAAGGCACGTGATCTTAAGGGTATCACGGTCCCGGCGGGGCGGGCGCCGAGCATGATCGACGAATACCCGATCCTCGCCGTGCTCTCAGCGTTTGCCGATGGCGAGACGCGCATGCGAGGGCTCGCCGAGCTTCGCGTCAAGGAAAGCGACCGCCTTGCTGCCACGGCGGCAGGATTGGCGGCCTTGGGTGTGGAGACCACCGTCGACGGCGACGATCTCATCGTGAGCGGCATGGGTGCCGGAGGCGTGCCCGGCGGAGGATCGGTGCAAACCGAGATGGACCACCGCATCGCCATGGCTTTTTTGGTGGCCGGCCTTGCGTCGAGCGCGCCGGTGACCGTGGACGACACCACCATGATCGCGACGAGCTTTCCGGATTTCGTGCCGCTGATGGCCGGCCTCGGAGCCCAGTTCCGATGAGCTGGCAATGATCATCGCCATCGATGGCCCGGCGGCCTCCGGCAAGGGCACGCTCGGCAAGCGCATCGCCGCTCATTACGGCTTCGCCTATCTCGACACCGGATCGCTTTATCGCGCTGTCGCGCGCGACCTGATCGCGAGAGGCGAGAATCCATCGGATGACGCGCCCGCGATGGAACGGGCAAGACAGCTCGATCCCGCGACGCTCGACGATCCAGGCTTGCGCTCGGGGGGTCTCGGCGAGGCGGCGTCGCTCGTCGCGCGGCATCCCGGCGTGCGCAAGGCTCTCTATACTTATCAACGCAGCTTTGCGGGGGTAGAACCTGGCGCTGTTCTCGAAGGCCGCGACATCGGCACCATCATTTTTCCCGAAGCCGAAGTGAAATTGTTCGTAACGGCCACGCCGGAGGAGCGCGCCCGCCGCCGCTATGAGGAGCTGAGGGCGGCCGGAAGCGACATCAGCGAGGAAGAGGTCCTGGCCGATATCAGGCGGCGGGATGAACGTGACAAGAACCGAGCCGTTTCACCCTTACGCCAGGCTCCAGACGCGCACTTGCTCGACACCACTAATTTAGATATAGACGCCGCGTTCAAGGCTGCCATCGATCTGATCGATACCGCGATGGACCGTGCAGGGTGCGCCTCTTGAGGCCGTGCCCCTTTCGCATTAGCGCTCCATTCCGATGTCCAACCCGCGAAAGCGGGGCAGGTGATGGCCGTTGAACTTTCCCCCGCGCTTTCGCGAGTTGGACCGCGTTGGCGGCGGGGGATCGGGTAGCGCGAGTGAAGGGATCGGCAGCAGGAGTTTCGATGAACGAGCCGCAGGCAAGCATCAGCCATCCGAGTCACGACGAGTTCGCGGCTCTCCTTGAGGAGTCGCTGAAGGGGACCGCGCTCCAAGAGGGCAGCGTCGTCAAAGGCACCATCGTCGGGATCGAGAAGGACGTTGCGGTCATCGATGTCGGCCTCAAAACCGAGGGGCGAGTGCCTCTAAAGGAATTCGGCGTATCCGGCCGCTCTTCCGATCTTAGCGTCGGCGATCAGGTCGACGTTTATCTCGAGCGCGTTGAGAACGCGGCCGGCGAAGCCGTGCTGTCGCGCGAAAAGGCCCGGCGCGAGGAAAGCTGGACGCGGCTCGAGGAGAAATACAAAGCCGGCGAGCGCGTCGAGGGCGTGATCTTCAATCGCGTCAAGGGTGGTTTCACCGTCGATCTCGATGGCGCCGTCGCCTTCCTTCCCGGAAGTCAGGTGGACATCCGTCCCGTGCGCGATGTTTCCCCCCTCATGAACGTTCCACAGCCCTTCCAAATTCTGAAAATGGACAGGCGCCGTGGCAATATCGTCGTATCCCGCCGCTCGGTTCTCGAGGAGACGCGCGCCGAGAAGCGCAGCGAGATCGTGGCCCGCCTCGACGAGGGTCAAGTCATCGACGGCGTGGTCAAGAACATCACCGATTACGGCGCCTTCATCGACCTCGGCGGCATCGACGGTCTCCTGCATGTGACGGACATGGCATGGAGGCGCGTCGCTCATCCGAGCGAGATGGTGAATGTCGGCGACACCGTGAAAGTGCAGATCATCCGCATCAATTCGGAGACCCAGCGCATCAGCCTCGGTATGAAACAGCTCGAGGCCGATCCGTGGGAAGGCATTGCGGCCAAATACCCCGTCGACGCCAAGCTGAAAGGTACTGTGACAAACATCACCGACTACGGCGCCTTCGTTGAGCTCGAGCCCGGTGTGGAAGGCTTGATCCATGTCTCGGAGATGAGCTGGACCAAGAAGAACATCCACCCCGGCAAGATCATTTCGACGAGCCAAGAAGTCGAAGTGCAGGTGCTCGAGGTTGATGCCGAGAAGCGCCGCATCTCACTCGGCCTTAAGCAGACCCAGGAGAATCCGTGGCTCGCCTTCGCTGCGACACACACTCCCGGGACCGTGATCGAAGGTCCGATCCGCAACATCACCGAGTTCGGCCTCTTCGTCGGGCTCGAAGGCGGAATCGACGGCATGGTGCATCTTTCCGACCTGGATTGGTCGAAGCCCGGCGAAGAAGCCCTCAAAGACTTCAACAAGGGTGAAACGGTGAAGGCCGTCGTACTCGAGGCGGACGCCGAGAAGGAACGTATCAGCCTCGGCATCAAGCAGCTCACGGAGGATCCGTTCGCAACAGCGGCGGCTCAGGGCGGCGCGAAACTGAAGAAGGGCATGCGCGTGACCTGCGAGGTGGTTGCGGTCAACGACAATGGCATCGAGGCGAAGCTGATTGCCAACGATCTCACCACCTTCATCCGTCGCTCGGATCTGTCACGTGACCGCTCCGAGCAGCGTCCGGACCGCTTCGGCGTTGGCGAGAAGTTCGACGCCCTCGTCACCCAATTCGATGCGAAGGCGCGGAAGGTGGCCGTCTCCATCAAGGCGCTGGAGATCTCGGAGGAGAAGGAAGCCGTCGCTCAATATGGCTCGACCGACTCCGGCGCTTCCCTTGGCGACATCCTTGGCGCTGCCCTGAACAAGGCCAAGGAGGACGACGGCGAATCCGAAGAAAAGCCGAAGCGCAAGTCGCGCGGGAAATCCGCGGCGGCGGAGGCATCCGAGGACTAGCTCTTAGGTCCGCGACCCGTCGCGGAAGTCTCTGGCTCCAAGTGAGAGCGCACCGTGGTTGACGCCGAAACAGTGGTCGAGCGCCGTCAGTTGAGGCGGCGGCTCAGCCTCTGGCGACTTCTCGCCGTGCTCTTCGCCCTGCTTCTGCTTGTGGCCGTCACGTCGAGCGGCCTGACCTCGATCGGTACGGGCGGCGTCCTGCCTCACATCGCAAGAGTGCCGGTGCATGGCATCATCACGGAAGATCGGAAGATGTACGATCTTCTCGATCGCGTGGCGAAATCGTCACACGTCAAAGCCGTGATCCTCGACGTCGATAGCCCGGGCGGTACGACGACTGGCGGGGAGGCGCTCTACAACGCGATCCGCCGGCTTGCGGAGAAGAAGCCGGTGGTGGCGGTTTGCGGCACGGTAGCCGCCTCGGCGGCCTATCTTGCCACCCTCGCCGCCGATCGCATCTTCGTTTACGGCAATACCGTCACCGGCTCCGTCGGCGTGGTGATGCAATGGCCCGATGTCAGCCAGCTCCTTGCCTCCATCGGGGTCAAGGTCGAGGAGGTGAAGAGCGGTGCGTTGAAGGCCGTCCCCAATCCGTTCCAATCGACCAACCCACAAGACCGAGCGCTCGTCGAAGAGATGGTGCAGGACGCAAAGTCTTGGTTCATGAAGCTTGTCTCGGACCGGCGCGGGCTCCAGACGCAGGCGGTGCCGGGACTTGCCGACGGACGCATCTATTCCGGCCGCCAGGCGGTATCACTGAAGCTTGTCGACGAGATCGGCGACGAACGCGCTGCCAAGTCCTGGCTCGAAAAGAATCGGGGCGTGACGGAAGGTCTTTCGGTCATTGAATGGAAATTGGCCTCCGAAAGTGGCGGGGTTCTCGACTGGATTCTCGGGTCGCTGGCCTCCGCTTTTGGGCATGCGGGGCAGGGAGCCGCAGCTCTGTTGGGCACCTTTGGTGTCGGGCTTAAGCTTGACGGTCTGATCTCCGTTTGGCACCCTGCGGGCGGCTAACGCTGGCATGGGCTAGCGGGGGACGGGCGGGGCTGTTCAATGATAAAGTCGGAGTTGATTCAGCGGGTGGCCGCGGCCAATCCGCATTTGTTCCAGCGCGATGTCGAGCGCATTATAAACATCGTGCTTGAGGAAATCGTGGGTGCGCTGGCGCGCGGCGATAGAGTCGAGCTGCGTGGCTTCGGCGCCTTCACCGTCAAGCATCGGGCGGCGCGGCAAGGGCGCAATCCACGCACCGGAGACACCGTTTTTGTCGAAGACAAATATGTGCCCTTCTTCAAGACCGGCAAAGAACTCCGCGAGCGCCTCAATCGGGCGGATGGGGCGGCGTCGAATTAGGCTACCGTCCTCTTTGGAACGGCTTTGATGCGGAAGCTCACTGCGGGGCTGATCGTCATCCCCCTTGGAATCCTGCTCGTCGCGCTCGCCGTGGTGAACCGGAGGCCGGTCGCGCTTGGCCTCAATCCGCTCGATAGCACCTCCGGTGCCGCCGTCGAAGCGCCGTTCTTCCTCTTCTTGCTTGGCGCGTTTGCGCTTGGCCTCGTCGTCGGCGGCGCGGCGACTTGGCTCGGACAAGCAAAATGGCGTTCGCTGGCGAGAAGCCGCGCGCGTGAGGCATCGGCCCTGAGAAGCCAAGCCGATCGCTTGGAGCGGGAGTTGGAGTTCGGCCGCGCCGGGCGTCCGGCTCGCCTCGCTGCCGATTGATCGTCAGCCTCATGGACGCGAGAGCCAAGGCCGAGCTCGAGGAAGAGATCAAGCTCTACGACTGGTTCCACACCATCGATTTCGGCGACGGCGTTGTCGCCAACGGCCACTGCACGGCCGACATCCTGAAATCGAAGGCGGATTGCTATTTCAGCGTCTCCCCCGCCGGCTGCTCGGTGCTCGATATCGGATGCTGGGACGGCTATTTCAGCCTCGAGGCGCTGCGTCACGGCGCCAAGAAGGTCCTCGGCACCGACTTCTATGCTTGGACCCAAGGCTGGAGCCGGGGCTCATTCGAGCTAGTGCGCGAACGCCTCGCGCCGGAGATCGAGGGCAGGGAGATCGATGTTTACAATCTTTCTCCAGTGACAGTGGGCATGTTCGACTTTGTGTTGTTCACGGGGGTCTTCTACCACCTGCGGCACCCATTGCTCGGGCTCGAGCGCGCTGCGAGCGTTTGCAACGATGTCCTTGTCCTCGAGACCGTGCTCGACGCCCCGAGCCTCAAGCAGCCGGCGATGGTCTTTTATCCGGGAGGTGAATTGAAGGGGGATCCCAGCAATTGGTGGGGTCCGAACCGGCTCCTAGTCGAAGCCTTGCTGCGGGACCTCGGCTTCAAGCACATCGCCTACACGCCGACGCCGATTCCGCGCAAATGGACCGTTTTCGACTATTTTAAACGAAATCCCGCAATCACGCCGCGAGCCGTCTTTCACGCCCGCCGCGGCTGACAGCCGGCATGTTGCAGTGCGATGGACTTGGCGCCGCGGATTGCCTAGTTTGGGCGCCGAGGTTCCGTCGCCGGGTCCCGACCCCTCACTCAAAAGGCGAGCCAATAAGGTGTCGGTAAAGGTCAAAATTTGCGGTGTGCGCAGCCCAGAATTCGTGGACGCCGCGGTCGAGGCCGGGGCGGATTATGTCGGCGTCGTGTTCTTCGAGAAGAGCCCGCGCAATGTGACGCTGGCGGAGGCTGCGCTCGTGACTAAAGCCGCGGCAGGCCGAATCCGCTCAGTCGCCGTGCTGGTCGATCCCGACGATCCCCTGATTGAGGACGTAGTCGCCATCGCCGGCCCCGACATGCTTCAGTTGCACGGCCGCGAAACGCCGGAACGCGTTGGTGAAATCAAGGCACGTTTCGGCCGCCCGGTGATCAAAGCCGTCCGCGTCGCCACATCGGCCGACGCCGCCGGCGCCGAGCCCTTTTGGAACACTGCCGACATCGTCCTTTTCGACGCGGAGCCGGGCACTGGCGCTCTTCCGGGAGGGAACGGCATTGCGTTCGATTGGCAGGCTCTCCTTGATATCGCGAAGAACCGAAGCTTTGCCCTTTCCGGCGGTCTGACCGCCGAAAATGTCGCCGATGCCATCCGCTTCACTGGCGCGAGCATGGTTGATGTTTCTTCCGGCGTCGAACGCCGGCCCGGCCAGAAGGATCGCGACGTCGTACGCCGCTTCATTGAGGCGGTGAAGGCGGCATCTAAGCCGGTGGAGGCGATCGCCTCATGACAGTGATCGAGCAGACGCCCCTCAATAGTTATCGAACCGGTCCCGACGAGCGCGGACATTTCGGTCTCTATGGCGGCAGGTTCGTCGCCGAGACGCTGATGCCGCTCATACTCGATTTGGAGCGCGCTTATAGCGAGGCGAAGGACGATCCGAGCTTCCAAGCCGAGCTCGATGCGCTTCTTGCACATTACGCTGGCAGGCCGAGCCCGCTCTATTTCGCCGAGCGGCTCACCACTCATCTCGGCGGCGCGAAGATCTATTTCAAACGCGACGAGCTGAACCACACCGGTTCGCACAAGATCAACAACTGCCTCGGGCAGATTCAGCTCGCGCGTCGCATGGGCAAGACGCGCATCATCGCCGAGACGGGCGCCGGCCAGCACGGCGTCGCCGTCGCCACAGTCGCGGCGCGCTTCGGCCTTCCTTGTGTGGTTTATATGGGCGCGACCGACATCAAGCGTCAGCGCCCGAACGTCTTCCGCATGAAGCTTCTTGGTGCCGAGGTGCGGCCTGTGACCTCAGGTTCCGCAACCCTGAAGGACGCGATGAATGACGCCCTCCGCGATTGGGTGGCGAATGTTCACGATACTTTTTACATCATCGGCACGGTCGCGGGCCCGCATCCCTATCCCGCCATGGTGCGCGATTTTCAGTCCGTGATTGGGCGTGAAACGCGGGAACAGATCCTGGAGCGCGAGGGAAGGCTTCCCGACACGCTCGTCGCCTGCATCGGCGGCGGCTCGAACGCGATGGGCCTTTTTCATCCCTTCCTCGACGAGCCTTCGGTCTCAATCTATGGCGTCGAAGCTGGGGGCTATGGGCTCGACGTGGCGAACGGCCATGCAGCTTCCATGACCGGCGGTTCGCCGGGCGTCTTGCATGGTAATCGCACCTATCTCCTGCAGGACGATGACGGGCAGATTCTCGAAGGCCATTCCATTTCGGCCGGCTTGGATTATCCCGGGGTGGGACCCGAGCATTCCTGGCTCAGGGACTCCGCTCGCGTGAAATATGTTGCGGTGACCGACAAGGAGGCGCTCGACGCATTTCAAATGTGCACGCGTCTCGAAGGGATCATCCCCGCGCTTGAGCCGTCGCACGCGCTCGCTTTCGTAAAGAAGCTCGCGCCGACGCTCTCGCGCGAAAATCTTCTCGTGATGAATATGTGCGGGCGCGGAGACAAGGACATTTTCGCGGTTGCTGAGCATCTCGGCATGGAGATGTGATCTGGCCGGCATGACACAGACGCGCATCGATCAGAAATTTGCGGAGCTGAAGCGGGAAGGGCGCGCCGGCCTCGTCGCTTTCATCACGGCAGGCGACCCGGACTACGACTCCTCGCTCAAAATCCTGAACGCCCTGCCGTCGGCCGGCGCCGACATCATCGAACTCGGCATGCCCTTTTCCGACCCCATGGCAGACGGTCCCGCAATTCAGGCCTCGTCGCAGCGTGCGCTTGGCTCCGGCCAAAGCATGCGGAAGACGCTCGCCATGGTGCGCGCGCTTCGCGAGACGGATCGGGAAACTCCCCTCGTGCTAATGGGCTATTACAACCCTATATATATTTACGGCGGTGAGCGGTTCGTTGCGGATGCGGTCGCCGCCGGCGTCGATGGATTGATCGTGGTCGACATGCCGCCGGAGGAGGATTCGGAACTCCTTCCGCAGGCGCGGAAGGCGGGTCTCAACTTCATCCGGCTGGCCACGCCGACCACCGACGCCAAGAGGCTGCCGGCAGTGCTCGCGAATACCTCCGGCTTCGTCTATTACGTGTCGATCGCCGGCATTACAGGCACGCGGGCGCCGGATGTTGCAGAGGTCGCTGCGCATATTGGGCGCATCAAGGCTGCGACCGAGCTTCCGATCGCCGTCGGTTTCGGCGTGAAGACGAAAGAACAGGTGCGCGAGATATCTAAGGTGGCTGAGGGCGTTGTGGTCGGTTCGGCGCTTGTATCGGCGATCGCGCAGAGCCTCGATGAGGAGGGCCGCGCGTCGCAAAATACGGTCGCGAAGGTGCTCGGCCTCGTCAAGGAGCTTGCTTCGGCGCTCCGTCAGCCGGCCGAGGTTGCGGCGCTTTAGCGCCCTTTGCGTTTGGTCTGTTTCCAGGTCGAGTGAGAGTCCAAGGTCCCCGTGAACTGGATCAATAACGTCGTAAGGCCCAAGATCAGGAGCATCCTTCGCAAGAAGGAAATGCCCGATCATCTGTGGGTGAAGTGCCCCGAAACGGGGCAGATGATCTATTACAAGGATCTCGAGGCGAACCAGTTCGTCGTCCCAGGCTCCAACTACCACATGCGCATGTCCGGCCCGGCGCGGCTGAAGTCCCTCTTCGACGGCGGGGAATATGAGACGCTATCGCTCCCCGAAGTCCCGCTCGATCCGCTGAAGTTCCGTGACGAACGTCGCTATACCGACCGGCTCAAGGATGCCCGCAGCAAGACGGGGCTCACGGATGCCGTGATCGTCGGTCGCGGGCACCTCGAGGGGGAGAAAGTCGTCGCGGCGGTTCAGGATTTCGATTTCCTCGGCGGCTCGCTCGGCACAGCGGCGGGGGAGGCGCTCATCGCCGGCTTCCGGCAGGCTGTGACCGAAAAGGCCCCATTCATTCTGTTCGCCGCGTCCGGAGGGGCGCGCATGCAGGAGGGAATTCTCTCGCTCATGCAGATGCCGCGCACAACGGTCGCCGTGCAGGAACTGCGCGAGTCGAGGCTTCCTTACGTCGTGGTTCTGACGCATCCGACCACGGGAGGAGTAACCGCTTCCTACGCCATGCTCGGCGACATCCACATTGCGGAGCCGGGCGCGCTTATCGGTTTTGCAGGCCCGCGCGTCATCGAGCAAACGATCCGCGAACAGCTGCCGAACGGCTTCCAGCGCTCGGAATATCTCCTGAGCCACGGCATGGTCGACATGGTTGTGCACCGGCACGATCTGCGCGGCACTCTTGCCAGGCTCTGCCGCCTGATCATGCGTCCGCGGCCTGGCCGCGACATCGTCATTCCGGATCAGATCGACGGGGTCAACGCCCATAAGGCGCCCGCTTCAACCATTGTCCGGCGCCCGGGCAATGGCGAAATCATTGATATCGAAGCCGATGAAGCGGATGATGATTCCGAGCGCGCCGGAGACGGCGCCGAGCCCCGCCCGCCGCACAACGCCTAAAGGCCGGCCCAGTTGACCACCCTGCCGCAAAGCGACGACCTTCCCTCGCCGTTGCTGGCCTCAGCGGGGTCGTCGGCGCTGCTCGATCGCCTGAAGGAGCTGCATCCACAATCCATCGATCTGTCGCTTGGACGCATCGAACGGCTCCTTGCGGCACTCGATCATCCCGAGCGGAAGCTTCCGCCCGTCGTGCATGTCGCCGGCACCAACGGAAAGGGCTCGCTCCTCGCCTTTGTGCGCGCGATGGCCGAGGCTCTTGGCCGGCGCGTGCATGTCTACACCTCGCCGCATCTCGTCGATTTTCACGAGCGCATTGTGCTCGCCGGCCCCGAAGGGAGCGCTCCGATCGGCGAGGCGCAACTGCTCGACTGTTTGGTGAGGACGGAGGCAGCCAATAAGGGAGAGCTCATCACACTCTTCGAGATCACCACCGCCGCCGCGCTGCTCGCCTTCGCCGAGACTCCGGCCGACCTTCTCCTCCTCGAAACGGGTCTCGGCGGAAGACTCGATGCGACGAATGTGGTGGAGAAGCCTCTCGTCACGGCGATCACATCGATCTCCATCGATCACGTGTCGTTCCTCGGAAACACCATCGCCTCCATCGCCGGCGAGAAAGCTGGCATCATCAAGCCTGGCGTGCCTTGTGTCGTCGGGCGCCAGGAGGCCGAGGCTCTGGAAGTCATCGAGCAGCGAGCGGAAGAGTTGAATGCGCCCCTCTACACATTCGGGCGCGATTTCGATGCCCTCGAGCAGCATGGACGGTTGATCTTCCAGACCGAAGAGCGGCTCCTCGATCTTCCTATGCCGCGGCTGAAGGGCCGGCATCAGATCGACAACGCCGGAAACGCCATTGCGACTGCAAGCCTCATCTTCGGCGATGCTCTGACGGCCGCCGCCATCGAGAGGGGTCTTACGCAGGCCATTTGGCGCGCGCGGCTCGAGCGGCTTCCCGCCGGCGCGTTGTACGCCCATGTCGGCGACGGCACGGAGATCTGGCTCGATGGCGGCCACAACGCCGCAGGCGGCAAGGCCATTGCTCAGGCGATTGCCGAATTCGAGGAACGCGTCCCGCGGCCGCTCCACCTCATTTGGGGCATGATGGAGACGAAGGACGCCCACGCCTTCGTTGCCCCCTTCAAGGGGCTTGTCGAGCGCGTTTACACCGTGCCCATTCCAGAGGAAGTGAACGCTTTTGGCGCCGAGGAACTTGCAGCAATCGCCGCAAATGAGGGCTTCGAGGCCACGGCAGCGGCAAGCGTCCAGCACGCGCTCCTTCAGTCACAGGCGGCCTTAAGCCGCCCGGGACGCGTGCTCATTTGCGGATCGCTCTATCTTGCCGGACATGTGCTCCGGCTGCACCGCGAGAGGAATTAGGCGGCTGCAACGCCCACAGCTTCGTTGATCCAGTCGGAAAGCCGGCCTTTCGGCAAGGCACCGGTTTGGGTTGCGGCAAGCTGCCCGTCCTTGAAGATCATCAGCGTCGGTATGGCGCGGACATTGTAACGCGAGGGTGTCCGCTGATTCTCGTCGACATTCAGTTTGACGATCTTGACCTTGCCCTGAAGCTCCTTGGCGATTTCTTCGAGGGCCGGTGCGATCTGACGGCAGGGCCCGCACCATTCTGCCCAAAAATCGACCACCACGGGGGTGGAGGATTTGAGTACGTCGTTCTCGAAGGTGTCGTCGGAAACGGTCGCTGTCGCCATTTGTCTCTCCTACCCGCCAGCTCGCGCGCTTGTTGAAGCCGGGGTCTTTTCGTCGTCACGAACCTAGGTATCGTCCTCTTCGGCGTCAAGGTTCGCTCCGTCTCGCGCAAACCGCGCTTCCGCCTCATCAAGCAGAGTTGATGGAATCTCCATCAGCTTCGGACCGTCGGTCCAGATGATGGCCGCGCGCAAGCTGTGCTCCGGATAGATTTCGCGAAGCGCGAGACGATACGCGGCGAGTTGTGAGATGTAAGCAGGCGCGACGTCGTTCAGCGTCGTGGGGGGCGGGCGATTGGTCTTGTAGTCGAGAATGAGCAGTTCTTCCGATCGAATAACGAGGCGGTCGATTTGACCTGAGAGATCGACGACGTCGTCGCCGATCGTGATCCGCGCCACGATCGGGACTTCACCGAGGCTTCCAGGCTCGAAGAAGGGTGCAAAGCGCGGCTCTTCCAGGATCGCGAGCGTCTCTTTCACGATTTCCTCGCGCAATGCCTCGGACAAGTCGGCGCCACGGGCTGAAACAAAAGCGCGCGCCGCAGGCTCCTGCTCGTCTCGGGCCACCTCCGGGAGATATTGCAACAAAGCATGTACGAGCCGACCGCGCGTGAAGCGTTTGTTCTCGGCCAAAGCCGTCGGGCCAAGGGGCGGCTGCTCCGCCTTGTTGCGGCCATGAACGAGGACGCCGCCAATCCGAGAAGGAAGAAGCGCGCGGCGCGTCTGTTCCTGCGGCGCAGGAGATACGGCCCAGGCCGGCATTTCTGGCGCTTTGGTGTCGGTCGCTTGGGTCGTCGCCGTTGCGGCAGTCGATAGCGGGGGCGTGTGATTCGCCAGACGCCGCACGGTCATGCCGTCATGCGCTTCGGTCTCGACAAGCCGCCCGGCGAGCCCAGCATTAATGAGGTCGTACCAACAGCCTCCCTCGGGTTTCTCATTGTGATGCCACCCGCTCACATAGAGGCGGTCCCTGGCGCGCGTCATCGCCACATAGAGAAGGCGGTGGTACTCCTCCAATTCGGCTTCGCGCAGCCGCGCTTTCGCGCTCTCGATGAGCTCGATCTTGTTTGCCGAAACGGGCCAGATGAGATGTCCGTCCGGTTCCCCCGAAAAGTTGAGCCGAGGAGCGGTGAGCGGAATGTTGTAGAGGCTCACGCCCTGACGCCGCGGGATCATGCAAGTGTCGGGCAGGAACACGATCGGGGCCTGTAGTCCCTTCGCGCCATGCACCGTCATGATGCGAACCTCGTCGCGCGCCTGCTCCATGTCGCGTTTGATCTCGACAGGGGTCAAACGAAAGCGACTGACGAAGCCTTGCAGCGACGGAGCCGCCTCGCGGTCATAGGCGAGGGCGAGATCGAGAAACTCATCGAGCGCTTCGGACGCCTCGGGCCCGAGACGGGTCATGATCCGTCGTCGCATTTTCTGGCCTTCCTCGCCGAGCACTTCGAGGAAGAACTCGTAGGGCGGCGCAAGGTCGGTGCGCGAAAGCCATCGTTTAAGTCGGTGCGCAGCTTCGGCGTAGCGAGCGTCTGTCTCCGCCTTCTTCTTCAGCGCTGTCCAGAGTGAACCCTTGCGGTCATAGGCAAGTTCGAACAGGTCTTCGTCGTCGAGGCCGAAGAGCGGGCTCTTCAGCACTATGGCGAGTGCAAGGTCGTCCTCCGGCAATAAAAGAAAATCGGCTAGTGCAAGCAGGTCCTTCACCGGGAGCTGCTCCCCCAGAAGCATGCGGTCGGCGCCGGCGACCGGGATCCCCTCGCGCTTCAGCGCGCGGATCATGGGCGTGGTGAAGGGATCGCGGCGCCGCAGCAGAATGAGGATGTCGCCGGGTTGCACGCGGCGGTTTTCAGACAGGAGCATCTCCCCATCATGGACCCAGGAGCGGATGAGGCGGGCGATGCGGAAGACAAGCTTTTCAACGGCGCGGGCCGTCGTCGCCTGCTCGTTCCAGGGCTCGAAAGCGTGAGCGGGCTCCGGCTTCTCCTCGGTCTCAAATTCCCAAAGCTCCACAAGGCCCGGTTGACCCTCACGGAAGGCGTGATGCACGAGCGGCGTGTCGCTCCACACCACACCTGCGGTCGCGGGAGGCTTGGAGAAGATGGCGTCGACGGCTTCAAGCACAGGTTCCGTGGACCGGAACGAGACGTTGAGCGGCACGTCGTGCCATGTTTGTGCCGCGGCGCGGGCCTTTCCCCGAAATTTGCGCCCAACTTCGCCGAACCACTTCGGCTCGGCGCCTTGGAAGCTGTAGATCGATTGCTTCTCATCGCCGACGGCGAAGAGCGTACGTCGCTTCCGGCTTGCACCCTCGCCTGCGAAGAACTCCTCGGAGAGCCGCTCGATGATCGACCATTGATCCGGGTTTGTGTCCTGCGCCTCGTCGACGAGGACGTGTTCGATGCCGCCGTCTATCTTGAACAGAACCCACGCCGCGGCGCCCGCGCGTGAGAGGAGGTTGCGCGCCTTGAGGATGAGGTCGTCATAGTCGAGGACTGCTTCCCGCCGCTTTGCCTGCGAATATTCGTTCTCGACGGCATCCGCGAGGCGCAACAGCGCCCCGCTCGCTTCGGCGCAGGCAAGTTTGGCGCATGCGTCGGACAACTCGGCGAACCGCATCTGGGCCTCCCGAAGCCTCGCGCAAGACTGAGAAGCCAATCGTTCGAGCGCCTTGCTGTGCAACCGCGCGCGCGGCTCCAGCTTTCCTGTCAGGAAGATTGGTGCGAGCGTCTTGGCGCGCGCCGCGCCCTGGCGGCCTTTCGCCGTCTCGAGCGCTTGCTTCAAGTTACGGTCGTCTCCGGTCGGCGTCTCGTGCCCGTCAAGGATATCGAGCCATATCTCGATCTCCTCATCGCTGAGGACATTCGCCTGGCGCTCCACAAGGCCTTCCTTCGTGTCCTCAGGCGTCAATTTGAACAGTTCTCGGAGAGCTTCAGCTTCGGCCCTGAGCCAATTCTTCTTTCGGTGGCGCCTGATGATGGCCTCAAGTTCGGCGCGGCGATCGAGTACCTCGTCGACGATCCCGCGAAATTGATCTTCGCCCGCATATGCGATGATGGTGTCGAGCGCCTTGCCGAGAGGCGTGCTCCGGCTTCCGGCGGCACGGCCAAGAACGACGTCGAAAGCCTCGCGCCGGAGCTGCGCCGCCTTCGCCTCATCGAGAACGGCGAAATGCGGCACGACATCGGCTTCCAGCGGAAATCGCTGCAGTAATCTTTCGCAAAAGCCGTGGATGGTGTGGATCTTGAGTCCGCCCTTTGCTTCGAGCGTCTGAGCGAAGAGGCGCCGTGCGACGGCGATCTCCCTCTCATCCGGCTCGCGCGCAAGCAGGAGCTTCAGAGTGCCGTTCAGGGATCCCGTTTCAGTCGTCGCCCAATTCGACAACTCCTTGAGGAGCCGGTTCTGCATCTCTGCAGCCGCCGTCTTCGTATAGGTGAGGCAAAGGATCTTCTCGGGATCGACGCCGGCGAGCAGGAGCCGCAGGAAGCGCCGAACCAGCACCTCCGTCTTGCCGGTTCCGGCGTTCGCCGACACCCAGGCTGAAGCGGAAGGGTCGGATGCGAGGACCTGATTGGCATCGGCTGACAGCTTGGGATCTGTCGCCAGCTCGTTCATGACGCCTCTCCCTCGCCGTGCGAGGAGGCCCATTCCTGCACGCGCGCAAGCTGCGCGTAATCGTCAAAGGGATAGACGCGCCGAAAGGCGGATGCCGAGCGCCGCGCGGCCGCATAGGGCGTTTCCGGAAGATCGAAACGTTCGATCAGCACGCGCAATGCATTGACGGCTCTGTCGCCGAGAGATGCCGGGCCATTCTTCGTCGCCTCGACCTCATCGCCGCCATCCCGGCGCCCCGAAGCGCGGATGTAGCGGAGCGCGCGGACTGAGCGCGGGCCGAGATCGGCGAAACCGCCGGCAGTGGCGATCGCAGCTTCCAGCGGGAGCTGCGGCGCATGGAGTTCGTCGACATTCGCTTGGCTTGGCGCAAAGCCGGATTTGTAGTCATAGATCAGCACGCTTCCGTCGGCGGCGATGTCGATGCGATCCGCGCGCGCGGTCAGCGTGAAGGGGTTCTGGGTTTCAATAAGCATCGAGCCGTCGACCTCGCCTTCGAGTCTGACGATGTCGCTCCGCCGCACCGGCTCGCTCTCCGCAAACCACAGGGCAAATCGCTCGAAACTCGGGCGCCAAAAGGCCTTCACGCGAGGGCTTCCGCCCTGAGCCTCAAAGAGTCGATCGGCGATCGCGGTCAACCTGCTGGCGATGTCGTCCGGGAGGTGCGTGGGATAAGTCTGCGCGAATTCACTCAGCGCTGCGTGAACGATGGTCCCGTAGAGCGCCGCCCCGGGCTCCGTTCCCACAGGCAGCATTGGCTCGAGCTTCAAGATGTTGCGCGCGTAAATGTCGTAAGGGTTGGCGAGCATTTTCTCGATGCGGCTAACGCTTAGTTTCCTCGGCCGCGCGGCAAGCGGCGGGCAAGGTCTGGGTGCCTCCGCCGGCCTGAAATCCGGAACCTTGTCTCGCCGCCCAGCCCATTCGACCCAAGGCTCGGCGGGAGCGAGCCGATCCCCGAATCCTGCGGCCTCGGTGAGCGCCTTTAGTCGCTGGATCCAGCGGGATGGCACGGTCGGAACGCCCTCCACCTTGATGGCGCGGGTGAGATAGACGGTGCCCGCGCCGAGACATTGTTCGAAATCGTGCGCGGCAAGGCCAATGCGTCGCTCAGGGGGCGGGAGGCCCAGCCTCTCGGCCATTGGCCGGCTCAGCCAGGGGCTTGCCTCCTGCGGCCGCGGCCAGGAGCCCTCGTTCAGGCTGCCCAAGATGAGGACGTCGGGCTGCTGAAGCCGTGCCTCGAGAGGCCCCCAGATGAAGAGGCGAGGATGCGCCGGGCGCCGCGGCCGGGCGACGCGGCCGATAAGCAGGCTGCGATAAAAGCCGGGATAATCTGCGGCGGCAATCTCCAGGTCATTTCCCGCAGCGATTAGCTCGGCGAAGAAGGTCGAAAGTGCCTCGCCCGCCTCCCCGAGCCAGAGATCTGCCGACGAACCCCGATGATCGCGGGCGAGCGCCTCGGCCACCGTGACATGAGCCGCGGCGAAGGTCGCGGCGGATTTGGACTTTTCGCCGGCGAAGAGCGCAGACAGCGGTGCGAACGCGCTTTCAAGATCGGCCACGAGCTGAAGCGCTACCTCACGATCGCCGTCCCAAAGCCGTTTTCGCGACCGTTTCCCATCGCTTGGATCGGACTTTATCGCTTCGGCGACCCCGACGACGTTCTGCCCGACATAGACGTCGCGGAAGGCACCGCGTTCGAGTGAACGTGCCGCCCCCCGAATATCGCGAGGATGCCGGCCGACAAGCGTGAGCGGGTGCTTGAGGAGCGCCATGAGGTCGGCGGGCGCAAAGCCGTTCTCGACGGCGCCGAGTATGAGATCGAGGAAGGCACCCGGCAAGGTGCGTGCAACCGGAACGCCGGCCGAATCGTCGATCAGAAGATCGAAGCCCTTTAGGCGTGCTGCGACGCGCCGGGCAAGCGTTCGATCTGGGGTGACAAGCGCGGCCGTCCGGTCCGGCGTTTCAGCCACGGAGCGCAAGATGAGGGCGATCGCCTCCGACTCATCATGCGCTGTCGGCGCTTCGATCAGCTGAACTCCGGCGAGAGCCGTTTCTAGCATTGCCGAGCCCTCGTCCCGCGCGAGAAACGACTGCCAGGCATCGGTTCGGCTTGCGGGTCGGAGCGCTTCGCTGACCATTTTGAGGCGCGCCATTCCGCCCGACGCCGGCTCGCTTCCTGCCACATAGGCGACGTCGCTGCGCGCCGCGCCGAGCTTTGCGAGGAGTTCGGCCATTCCGGCCTGCGGATGTTCGGCATGCTTGGAGACCTTCGCCCAACTCTCGTCATCCAGGGAGAGGTCAAGACCGGGCAGAACCACGGCTCCGTTCTGAAGGTGGGCAATGATCTTGAGCAGCCGCGCCGTTGCCGGCACCGTGCCGGTCGACCCGGCGGCGATGACGGGTCCTGCTTGCGGCCTCTTTTGCAGACGCTCTGCCTCGGCGTGCATCAACAGGTCTCGCCGCGCGGCAGCCGAAATCAGGCCCTTCTCACGCAGATGACGCGGCCAGTGCTCCGTCACGATTGAAAGGAAGTCGATCGTCAGCTGCCAATGGACGGCATGGTCCTCCGGCACCAGATCCTTGAGTAAACCGAGACTGACCTCCTCCGTTTCGAGGAAGTCCATGAGCCGGCCGAGATCCGCGGCAAGGAAGGACGCCTGGGCCGGACCCGGCACCCGCGGAATTCCGGCAACGTCGTCCTTGTCCGCAGCGCCTTGTGTAGCAAGCGCTGTGCTCCAGGCGAGCACCAGCCGCATCAAGGCAAGCCGCCGGGAGAGAGGGTCGATCGCAGGTGCCGAAACGGCTTCGCTCAGACGCCCCTCGTTTTCTCCCTCGGCGCCGAAGATGATGGCCGCATCCTCGTCCGGATCGCCGAGCGTGCGGATGCGAGGCAGAAGCGCGGCCTTTCCGCCCGATGCGTCGAGAAACGCTTCACGCAACCCGCGCGCCGCGCGCCGCGTGGGAACGTAGATCGTAGCGAGAGGAAGTGTCAGGGGATCGAGCTTCGCACCGCCGGGAGACGGCAGGTCGCCATTCAGGATCGCGCGCGCAAGCGTGATGAGGAACGGCGCCGTCGGCGGGATCGTGTAGAGTCGCGGGCGCTGTGGCTCCGATTCAGGCACCTTCGTGCTCGAACCACTGTTCGGCTTCGGCGAGCGCCTCCGGCGTCCCGATATGCATCCAATGTCCGTCGAGGCGCACTCCGTAGAGCCGTCCCTCGGCGAGCGCGCGGTCCCAAAGGCGGTTGATTGAGAACGGTCCGTCAGGGCTGTCGGCGAACAACCGCTCGTCACACAGCGAAACGCCGGCAAAGGCGAAGGGGACGATCTGCCGCTCGCCGCGGCGTGCGAGCCTTCCGTCCTGCCCCATGGAAAAGTCGCCCTTGCCCCAATAACCGAGGCTCGAGCTCAGCGGCGCAAGTAGAAGCAGGCAGTCCATCGCGTCCGGATCCCACAGTTTGAGCATGCGCTTCAAGGCGGGGGTGGCCCCTTCGCTCCAAACCGAGTCGGCATTGTGGATGAAGAAGGGGCCTGGACCGAGGATGGGCAAGGCCCTTTTCGCTCCGCCGCCGGTGTCGAGCAGGAGGTCGCGCTCGTCCGAGACCAGGATCTTCGGCCATTCCGGGTCGCGCTGCGAAAGCCGGTCCTCGAGCTGATCGGCGAGGTAATGCACGTTGACGACGGCCGTCTCGACCCCGGTGGTCGCAAGTTTGTCGAGCACATGATCGACGAGCGTCCGCCCGGCCAATTTGACGAGCGGTTTCGGAATGCTGAGCGTGATGGGCCGCATCCGCTCACCGCGGCCGGCGGCAAGCACCATTGCCGTCTTAGCGCGCCGCATGGTCGATACCTTCAGAATTTGTAGGCGGGCAAATCCTCGGCCCGGGGCAGCTCTCTTCGATACCAGGATCGAAGGCCCGAAAGAGCCGGGTGGGCGAGATCGCGCTCAAGGTACCGCGCGACTCTGGGAATGTGGGTGAGATAACCGCGCTTGCCGTCACGTTTCGCCAATCGCGCAAAGATGCCCAGAATCTTCGAATTGCGTTGCGCGCCAAGCGTTGCGTAGAGCCCGCGAAACCGATCGCTCGAGAAGTTCCCGTCCCTGGCGCCCCGCGCGGAACAGTACCGATCGAAAAGCTCCGCTTCAAGCGCCTCAGGAACGTCGAGGCGCGCATCCTGCAATAGGGACACAAGATCATAGGCTGGCGGCCCGCGAAGCGCGTCCTGAAAGTCGAGGATTCCAACGCGTTGCAGGCCCTTCCGCTCGGCCAGCCACATGAGATTTGGTGAATGGAAGTCGCGTAAAACGAGACCCTGATCGGACCGGGAAACCTCCTCGAGCAAAGGCATCCAGAGGTTGGTGAACTCCTCCCTTAGCGAATCGGGCGCCGGACGTTCGTGGAGGGCCGACCAAAACCAATCGATGAGCAGCAAAGCCTCGGTGAGGAGCGCATCTGACGTGTAGGAGGGGAGCGTGTAAGACCCGTTGCCATCGACCGGTAGGTGTCGGGGTGGCGGATTGTCCGAGAGCGTGACGAGGACATCGACGGCCGACATGTACAGCTCCTTGGGTGCCTTTCCGGCCGCGATCTCGGCTCCGAAGACCCTGTCACCCAAATCCTCAAGCAGGAGGAACCCCTTTTCGAGGTCGAAGCCATAAATGGCGGGCGCAGCAAGGCTCCGCTTTCGGATCTCCGCTCCGAGAGCGACGAACGGAGTCACGTCCTCGGCAAGATGCACGAGCGCGCTGTAAGGCTTCCCGTCTCGGATCGGGGGGCCGTCCGGCTGCCGCGGGCAGTCCATGAGGATGGCGCTGCGGTCCGGAAGCCGAAGCCGGGCATAGGCACGGGTCGAGGCGTCCCCTTGGAGATACTCAACCGCGGCGTCAGCATAGGGCGTTCGGGCAAGGAACTCCGAAAGCGCCGTTAACCGTTCCACGCGCGGTGCCCAAGATCCATGGCCCGTGAGCACGATTCTCCGCCGGTTCGACTCCGCCGTCTCGTCTATGCCAACGTCGAGTCGGCTTTTGGGGAGCCAACCGCCGGCGCGTTCCGGCCATTCGATGACTGTGACGCCAGAGGCGATGCCGTCCTCAAGACCAAGTTCGCCAAGATCGCCGGGCTGAAGCCGGTAAAAGTCGCAATGCTGGACGGTGAAGCGTGGCGCGGCATAGGCCTGCACGAGGGCAAAGGTCGGGCTCGGCACCTCGTCTTTGACCCCGAGCCGGTTGAGCAGGAGACGCGCGAGGGTCGTCTTTCCTGCGCCGAGCGGCCCTGAAAGGGCAACCACGTCTCCCGGTCTTAGGAACAGGGCAACGCGCTGGGCGAGCTGGTCAAGCTCGGGGAGGCTCAGGCTTTCGAGGCTATGCTTTGCGCTCATCCCGCGCGGCGCGACTCGTATTGGCGCCGAGGTTCCGGCTCCGTGTCGCCGGTGTGCTGCTCGATCGGCAGGCGCACGGTCACTTTTGTTCCTTCGCCCGGCTTCGAGACGAGCATCACGGTCCCCCCGTGCAACTCTACGAGACTCTTCACGATCGCAAGTCCGAGGCCCGGGCCGCGATGGCCGGAGCCGTTCGACCGGCTTTCAAAACGCTCGAACACAATGGCCTGATATTCCTCCGGAATACCGCGTCCCTGGTCTTCGACCTCGAAGGCGAGCACAGTCCGGTCGCGTCTGCAAGAGAGACGAATCCGCCCCCCCTGCGGGGAGAAGGCGACGGCGTTAGCAAGCAGGTTGTACAAAATCTGCGTCACGCGCGCGCCATCCGCGGCGAAGCTATCGATACCCGGCTGAACATCGATATCGAGGGTCATTTCGCTCTGCTTGATGCGGCCGCGCAAGCTTTGCGCTGCTGCGTCGATGACGGTCTGAACCTTCACCCGCGCCAGCTTAAGTTCGAATGCACCGGCATCGATGGTCGCGAGGTCGAGAATCCCGTCGATGACCGTAAGGAGAGTGTGTCCGGAGGAGCGAATGTCATCGAGATACTCACGCTGCTTGTCGCCCAACGACCCGAACATGGGGCTCGCCAGAAGCTCGGTGAAGCCGATGATGTTTGTGAGTGGCGTCCGAAGCTCGTAAGACACGTTTCTGACGAAGGCCGTCTTCAATCGGTCTGCCGCTTCGAGTGCATCGTTCCGCTCGATCAGTGCGCGCTCGACGCGCTTGGAATCGGTAACGTCGCTATAAGTCAGCAGCGTTCCGCCGTCTGGAAGGGGCAGAGCCGCGCAGGCGATCACGCTGCCATCGGGGCGGACGAACTGCGCCTCATAGGACCGACGCTCGGCAAAGATCGCGGTGACTGCCGCCTTCGTCCGTTCCCAGTCCTCCGGCACGTCATACAAGGGACGGCACGAGGCGATGATCGCATCGATATGCGGCTCGCCGTCGAGCTCATCCTCGCTCAGCCGCCAGGTGGAAGCGAAGGCACGGTTGTGGAGTCTGAGCCGCCCATTCGGCGCGAACACCGCAACGCCTTCGCGGAGCGTGTCGAGTGTCTCGCGCTGGACATGGATGAGCGCGTTGTAGCGGCTCTCCAGCTGAAGTCGCTCGGTGACGTTCTCGTAGAGATAAGTCACCCCGCCTTCCTGCGCGCTGTCGGCGATGACGTGGAGAGTCCGCCCGTCCGGCAGGTGCCACTGGTCTTCCTTCTGCGTGTTCGATCGGTAGGCGGAGAGCCAGTCGCGTTTCCAATCGCGATAATCGGCGCGTTCAGGCAGACGCCGCGCTTGCCGGAGCCGGTCGAGGATCTCGCCGTCGCGCGGGTGGCGCGCGAGCCAAGCCGAATCGAGCTGCCAAAGATCGATATAGGCTTGGTTGAAATGGGTGAGCCGCTGCTCGGCATCGAAAACGGCGAAGGCGGTCGCCAGCTTGTCGAAGCTGCGGAAGCGAGTCTCAATACTTTCCCGGTTGCGCCCTATAGTCGTTTGCTCGGCTATTCCCGCCTCACCGGAATCGCGTGCTGCATCACCCGGCTCTGCCGACACGAGCGCGCGCAGCGCTTCGACGCCCGCGCCGAGTTTTCGCTCGTGTTCACCGAACGCCGAAAACTCGAATCTGCGCGAAGCACCGATCTCGACGCCGGCGCGGATCTTGAGCGCAACCGCGTTTCCGGCGATGCGGCCAGTCGCATCGAGCGCGTGCTGCCCCTGCGTCCTCAAAATGAGACGAAACGCCTCGCCGCGATCGGCGAGACGCTGCAGGGCCTCGACGAGGGCATTGGCGGAGCCTGGTTCGAGCCAGTCGTGGAACCGCAAGAGTTCGGACGCGTCGCTTGGCACGCCCGCTGCCGGCGGGAGATTGGCGACGTGCAGCCGCGCGCCTTCCGCTTGCGTCCAGGTGAGAAGCACCTGTTCTTCGCCAGCCAGTATTGTGTGGAGCACGCTTTCGCTTGCCCGGTAGTGCTCTGCCTCGACGACGGCGGCGTCACGGGCCCGACGCGCGGCTTGTGTCGCCCGAAGGCAGGCGATTGCGCTGCCGATTGAAAACGCGATCATGCCGAGCGTTATGCCGAGGGTCAGCAGCATGCGGGCATCAAGCCCACCGCCTAAATCGGCAGCATACGCAGGCGCGCTCGCGAAGAGCGCAAAGGACAGCGTCGGGAAAAACAGCAAACAACATCGACCCGAAGACGCGAGAGCGCCTTCCGAGCAAATGCCGATGGTAGTCTGTTGCCGCATTTTCCCCCTGCGCCGCGCTCCTTAGAGATGTGAACGCTGCCACAGAGACGAGCGGGCCCCGCGATCCTGAAGGGCGAATCAGGAGTAGCTTAACCGCAACCGCGGAAATTGCCCACTCTGGCCCGGCCTCTTACGGCATCGCGCGGAAATGCGCGCCGCCGCGGTGCGGCCCCGTCCGGGGTGCTAATAGCGGTAATGCTCCGGCTTGAACGGCCCTTCGAGCGGAACGCCGATATAGGCTGCCTGATCCGGCGTCAGCTCGGTGAGCTTCACGCCGATCTTGCCAAGATGCAGCCGCGCCACCTTCTCATCGAGTTGCTTCGGCAGGGTATAGACGGCCTTCTCATAGGCGCCGGCATTCGTCCAAAGCTCGACCTGGGCGAGCGTCTGGTTGGTGAAGGAGGCGCTCATCACGAAGCTCGGATGTCCCATGGCGTTGCCGAGATTCACAAGCCGGCCCTCGGAGAGAAGAATGATCCGCTTCGCGTCCGGAAACTCGATCTCGTCGACCTGCGGCTTGACGTTGTGCCATTTCAGATTGCGCAAGGCCGCCACCTGAATCTCGGAATCGAAATGCCCGATATTACAAACGATGGCGCGATCCTTCATGGCGCGCATGTGGTCGATGGTGATCACGTCTTTGTTGCCGGTGGCGGTGACGAAGATGTCGGCCCGAGGGGCGGCCTCTTCCATGGTCGTGACTTCGTAGCCCTCCATCGCCGCCTGTAGTGCGCAGATTGGATCGATCTCCGCGACGAGCACGCGGCATCCCGCGTTTCGCAGCGAGGTGGCGGAGCCTTTGCCAACGTCGCCAAAGCCAGCCACCATCGCCACCTTTCCAGCCATCATTACATCGGTGCCGCGGCGGATGCCGTCGACGAGACTCTCGCGGCAGCCATAGAGATTGTCGAATTTCGACTTCGTCACGCTGTCATTGACGTTGATGGCCGGGAACAGCAGCGTGCCCTTCTTCTGCATCTCGTAAAGGCGGTGCACGCCGGTTGTCGTCTCCTCCGTGACGCCCCTGATGTTGCGCGCAATCTCGGAGTACCAGCCGGGCTTCTCCTTCAGCCGCTTCTTGATGGCGGCGTAGACGACCTCTTCCTCTTCATTCGTCGGCTTGTCGAGGAAGCCGGTGTCGCCCTTCTCCGCACGAACACCGAGATGCACGAGCAGGGTCGCGTCGCCACCATCGTCGAGGATCATGTTCGGGGTCCCGCCGCCCGCCCATTCGAAGATGCGGTGCGTGTAGTCCCAATATTGTTCGAGGCTCTCGCCTTTGAAGGCGAAGACCGGGATGCCGCGTGCGGCAATGGCGGCCGCGGCATGGTCCTGGGTCGAATAGATGTTGCAGGATGCCCAGCGAATATCGGCACCGAGCGCGGCGAGCGTTTCGATCAGAACGGCGGTCTGGATCGTCATGTGCAGCGAGCCGGCGATGCGGGCGCCCTTGAGCGGTTTCTTCGCCGCGAACTCCTCGCGCACGGCCATTAGCCCCGGCATCTCGGTTTCGGCGATGGCGATTTCCTTCCGGCCCCAATCCGAAAGCCCGATATCTCTGACGTGATAGTTCATGCTTCCGCTCCGATCCGCTGCTTGCAAATAAAGATATAAAGAACTCCTTATATCCAATCTGAGGCGACCTGAGTCAAGCAGCCATTAGAGACCCGGGCGAACGCCGAAACCCCAGGGGTTCATGCTTGGAACTCGGTCTGAGTGCCCCCCGCTGGCAGCAGCTATCTCGGAAGCACCTCCAGCTCCCGGAGCGCCTCATAGAGGCTGTCGAGCAGGTGCTCCGGCGTCGTCGGCCTTGGCAAAAAGCGCGCCTTCGGCGGCAGACCCCCGGGGTCGGAAGGCCCCGCGACATCGGAAACGACCAATATGGCCGTCCCCGGAAACCGCTGATGAAAGCGCCAAGCGAGTTCGCACCCGTTCAGCCCGCCTGGCATGTCGATGTCGGTGAGAAGGGCGCTTGGCGACGTCGAGCTCAGCGTCTCGTTCAGGCGTTCGAGCGCTTCGTCGGAATCCGATGCCTCGACGACTTCGAAACCGCCGGCCTCGAGCGCCTCGGCCATTGCCGTCCGGATGAGCGGCTGATCTTCGAGGAGGAGGACGACGTTTCGCCCTTCAATTTGACTCTCTGTGCTCATGAAACGGCACACCGATGAGTCATTGGCGGTTCCTTCACCGAAGCTCTCACCTGCCTCGGGCCGCCCTTAGGCGGCCGGCGCTAATCGTCCTCGCCAAAGCCGGACTCCACGAGACGGATCAGCGCCTCCATCGCGGCCTGCGCCTCCGCTCCCTCCGTCTCGATCAGAATCGATTGTCCTTGTCCGGCCCCAAGCATCATCAGACCCATGATGGACGTGCCTCCGACGGTATGGCCGTCGCGCGTCACTTTCACTTCGGTGTTGAAACCGGAGGCGCATCGCACGAATTGCGCCGAAGCGCGTGCGTGCAAACCCTTCTTATTGCAGATCGTCACTTCGGCGAAAAAGAGGCCGTCGGCCTTCTTCTTTGCTTTGCCCAAATGCGGTTTCACGGAGGTATCCAGGACGTTCACCATCAATTGGCGGCGAGGATCTGGCTCGCAACACTGATATATTTCTTGCCGGCTTCCTGCGCTTGATTCGTGGCATCCGCGAGCGCGCACTCGCCTCTCACGCTTGCGAGCTTCACCAGCATCGGCAAGTTGACGCCTGCGATCACTTCGACATGCTCCCGATCCATAGCCGAGATCGCGAGATTGGAAGGCGTGCCGCCAAACATGTCCGTCAGCACGACCACTCCCTCGCCGCTATCTACGCGCTGGAGCGCGGAAAGCATGTCGGCGCGCCTCTCATCGAGGTCATCATCGGGGCCGATCGAAATTGTCTCGATCTGCTCCTGGGGTCCGACCACATGTTCGAGCGCCGCGCGAAGCTCATGCGCGAGCCTGCCATGCGTGACGATGACGACACCGATCATATGGCCCTGCGAGTTGGCCCCTCGAATTTTGGCCGCATCTTTGCCGCGCGGTGTCATGTGCGCAAGTCCAAGCTTTGACATATTGGAAGCGCTATCAGGAGGCGCCAATGAGGGCCAATTTTATCTTGAGTGGAGCCGAAGGCTCGAAGGCGGACAGCTTCAGGAGCGGAACCGCTCGACCCGCAATCTCGATCCTCTCGAGCGATTCTTCCGGCATGCGCGGAACATCCTCCAAGCGGACGAGATCGACCGCAAGCATGAGCGTAGCTTCGCGAAGATACGGTACTTCGACAATCCCGAGTCCACGCACCTCGATCTTTCCCGCTAAAGTTGATGGTGGCGAAACAATGAGACCGGATTCTGCGCGCGGATCCACGACGACCCGATCGTCGGCGACGAGGCGTGGTTGTAGCCCTCCTTCGGGAGGAAGCGAAAGGAAACGAAGCGCAAGGTCCGATTTGCCGGAACCCGAAGGGCCGCGTAGCAGGGCGGCCTTCCCCCCAAGAGCGACGCAAGTGCCGTGCACGAGAACGCTCTTGCCGCTCAAGCCTGCCTCTCCGCAGCATCGATTCCGAGTTGCCTCACGCCGCAGGAAGCCGGATGACAAAACGCGCGCCGCCGCTCTTGCGCTCCGCCGCTCCAGCACTCCTTCCGCCGGCATTCGTCGAAGCTCGGTTTTCGGCCCAAAGCCGCCCGCCATGGGCGACGACGATCTGACGGGAAATGTTGAGGCCGAGCCCGGAGTTCTGCCCGAAATTTTCCTGCGGCCGGTCGGTGTAGAAGCGCTCGAAAATGCGTTCGAGATTTTCGGGAGGAATTCCCGGTCCCTCGTCTTCGATGGTGATTTGAATGTCGGTGCCGACGCGCCTTGCCGCCACACTCACCGTTCCACCGGGTGGCGAGAAGGAAATGGCATTGTCGAGTAGATTGGTCACGACTTGGCTCAGGCGGCTGTCATGCCCCAGGGCCTTATAGGGGCGGGCGCCGGAGCTATAAGCAATATCGAGAACCACTTCGGGTGTGTCGTCGCGGTGAATGTCGTTGAACAATGACACCGTCGTGCGCAACAGCTCGGCAATGTCGACCGGCCTTGCGTCCTCTCTCGCGAGCTCGGCGTCGAGCCGCGAGGCATCGGAAATATCCGTGATGAGACGGTTCAGCCGGCGGATATCGTGCTGGATGATCTCGACGAGCCGCTCCCGCGACTCTTCGGTTTTGGCAAGCGGCAAGGTTTCGACGGCGCTGCGCAAAGAGGTGAGCGGGTTCTTTAATTCATGCGCGACGTCCG
>WUUC01073261.1_pt1 | contig 28244 bp, 47 predicted proteins | sample 6278441 | NCBI WGS metagenome assembly WUUC01 (sample SAMN13675441, study PRJNA597444) | soil metagenome | isolation source: soil | place: USA: Washington | collected 2017-10 | reverse complement strand
CTGCTTCGCGGAGGATGCGCCGCTCGCGCTGGCCGCGCGTCCACACGCTATGGTCGTCGCTATTGTCGTGCTGCCAGTCGTGACGCTTGCAGCGGTCGTGATACTCGTGGGGAGTCATGGGCATGGGATAGCTCACCGCCCCTGCGCGGCGCGCTTAGCGCGCCGCTCCTGCCGCCGGTTGATCGTCTCGCGCTTCGCCCGATGCGTGCGCTTACGGTCGCGCGGCCGGTAGTCGGCAGCGCGGTCGTGGTGGTCGTGGGATCGTGCCATGGTTCGGTGTCTTTCGGTTTCGTGGTTGGTCGGGATAGCTCGCGCGGCTAGAGGCCAAGCTGCCCGCGCGCGTACGCGCGGCGCGTCTGGCACCCGGCCGCTTCCAGCTTGCGTACTGCGGCGTCGAATGCGTCAGCGTCGAACTTGTCGGCGCCTTCGATCATTCGAGTGATCGTGGTCCCTGCCTTTCGGGCATCCTTCAACCCTTGCAGGGTGCGGCGGGTTACGACTGCGGGATCAAGCGGTGAACGGGGCATGGATAGCTCCTGACTCGTGGTGGATTGGACGTTATGCGGCGTGGCGGACGAATCCGCTATCGTCGCGCTTTGCTCGGCCCTTCGCACGTAGGCCGACGATTACTGACGGAGCATCGGTGAAGCGTAGATCAGTCTTGTCTCCGTCGATGACTTCCCACGTGCGCTCCCCGATTGGATAGCTCTGGGGAAGGTCCCCGCTTTTGCGGGTATCGAACACTACGGCCACGCCATACCCGGCCGCTAGGTAGTCGTAGGCGTGGGCTTCCGCCCCGCGCTTTTCGGACAAGCTGTAGGTCAGCCCGTAGTTCGGGACTGCCTGCACGTCTCGCAAGCGCAGCGGCCACTTTGTGTAGTCGTAGAACGTGATCGACGGGAACGCGGCGAACACGTGCGGATAGCTCATTCCGTCCCGCGCTACCGGGAACTTTTCCCATGGTAGATCGCTGGTCCCGTTCAGCCTTACGGCCGCGCGTAGACCATGGCGGATAGCTGAGCGCTCATGCCGCGTAATCTCGGCCACAAGGTCCGCTAGGAACCCGGCCCGGTCACGGTGGAAGTAGCGCGTCCGCCGGATGCGTGCCGCTTGGATCGTGTTCAGCCCATCGGCGTCTAGGCCGATGCCGCCCCTGCCAGCCGTGTTCAGGCAGGCAGCGGCGCAACCCGCGCTAGCGTGCGGGCAGGTATTCCGCCCACTCACCTTGTGCGGCGAAAGGTGGAGGATTGCGGTCAGTACGCCGAACCCTTCCCCCTTGGCCGTCTTGGGATTGCCGATCGTGAGCAACCCGCCCGGATGGGCGTCTAGGTCGTAGCGTGGATAGCTACCTTGCATCGGGAGGTTCACGCGCGCACCCCACAGGCGCCGAGGAAGGTACTCGTGTTGAAGCGGGGATTGGTCGCTGAAAGCTTGTCGCAAAAGCGGTGCGCGACTGCCCTCCGCAGGTCGTCGCTTGCGATTGTGGACACAACGTCAGCGATCAACTCAAAGTCCTTACGGGACATCGTTACACCTTTCGGTACCCGGCTAGGACGGTTGCGCACCCTAGGGCGGACCCTAGGATGATGCCCGCCTGTGCCAGCCGGTATTGGGTATTGGACATAGCCGCATACTGACCCGCCCCTGCTCGCTTGTCAACCTTTGTGTGACGCATCGCACACAAGCCGGGCTGTGTGACGCATCGCACACAAGCCGGGCTGTGTGACGCATCGCACACAACTACCCCTTGACAAGGCGCCTGCTCTAGCCGATACTGCACCTATGAACTACCGAATCCCCACACTCATCGCCGTACTCGTGTCCATCTGTCAGGTGGCGGGCATGTCCGCTGCTGCCAGCGTCGTGGCCAGCGAGCCGCGCGCTAGGGAGGTAGCGCTGGAGGATGCCCGCGTGCCACCTACCCGCTTGGCCTACCTTACCCCCGGTCAGTCCCGCACGTACGCGCGGGGCATCGAGGGGTGGAACTGTGCCGGACGTGGCTGGTTCTCTGACGTGCAGGCGTACCACTGGGATGGCAGCGCGCTTGGGCCGCAGGAGTTCAACCCCAAGCGACAGATCATCTTCTGGCGCAGCGTGCGCGGTCGTGTGACCTTCGACGGGATCACGTTCCGCAACCGGACATCCATGCCGGTGATCGTGGCCGGGTGGTGCGAGTAGGGGTGCACGCCCCCACATAACCAGCCCTCCCCAGCATCCCTAGGAACCCCAGCGACCCCAGTAACCCGAACCCTCGACCATTGGTTGAGGTATTAGGGTTACTGGGGTTGCTGTTTTCCGCAAAAGAATCGCTAATTCTGCCGGCGAACTCCTGGTGTTCGTGGTAGTAGTCCCACACATAGAGGGCCATTTGGAAGTGGTACGAAGCATCCCCAGCGACCCTCTGATCCCGAGGGAGGGGGCCGTATAACTCGAACTGGTACGGAGCCAACGCGCTCATAGGGGTGCTTCACCCCGCCGGAACCCTCAGACTGCTACTATTGCGCCATGCCTGACACCTTCGACATCCACGCCATCGCACGCGGCTCGGACGGATTCCAGTTGGTGCAGATCACCTTGCGAAATTGCTCGGTGTGGGCAAGTGACTCGCTTGCGCGCGCCGAGAGTTGTGCCTGGCTCGGCTACAAGGCTCAGTTCGACGAGGAGCCAGCCGCAAGCTTCGCGTGGGCCACCGAGAGCGCCTGATGCCCGGCCTCGAACCCGACCCGGACGAGCGCCGCTTCCGCGAAGCTGAGGAGGAACGCGCCCGCTGCGAGCGCGAGGCCGCGCCGCATCGCGAGGAAGCCGCCCGCCTCCGGGCTGAGATCGAGAAGGCCGCCGATCGAAAGATCGACGAGCGCCGGGCCTTCGACGAGCGGCTGCGGGCAGCCATCGAGGACCACCGGCCGGCACTTGAACGACTTGCGCGCGGCCCCGGCGACCCTAGGGATGCTGAGTGCTCCGCGACGTGACCCTCACGCGGCTGGCGGATCGCCACATCGGCCTCCACACTCGCGACTTCGCTGAAACGGAGCGCGTGGCCGTCCCGGACGGCGATCTGGCCGACGTTGCCGCCGCTGCGATCCGAGCGAGTACCCTCAGCACCGACGAGGCCGCCCGCCTCATCGTTATCATCGACGAGCCACGCCTCTAGCAACCTGCTAGACTGCTTTCAGCCACACAGTCCTCGAACCGCTGGCTACGGCTTGACGGCTGTGTTTGAACGCCCGCCCCAAGACCTGCGCTGCTAGCGTGTAGGAGGGCGGGCGTTCTTCGTTGGCGCACTCGCCCAGTAGACTCGGCCAATGACTCGCGAGTACCAGCATGGCCGCCGCTAGGTGGCTGCGCGCGCTGTTCCGGCGATGCTGGAACTGCGGCGCGGGCCTGACTGGCGGGCCGGGTACCCGCTGCTGGCGCTGCGGGGTTCTCCAGCGCGGTGGCTAGGGGTCCTAGGGTTACTGGGCTGCTAGGATGTGCGAATGCGCGTACTCGAACCTGATCAGATCGTCGGCCTCACCGTGCGGGTCGTCCCCTCCGACGCCGTCAAGCGTGCGCCCGAGCATCGGCGCGACTTCACCGGCCTCGTCGTGGCGCGCGTGCAGGAAGACAAGCACGCCCCGCCCCAGTGGGTCACGCTGCCTGTCGACGCGGAGGACGAGCAGCTTGCCTACTTTGCGACGCCGGGCGAGATTTTCGTCTCGACCTGATGGAGGACGAGCGCATCGAGTTCTCGTGGTGGTGGGTCGTCGCCCTTGGCTTCGTCCTCGGGCTGGCGGCTGGCGCGGTAGCCTTCTGATATGGCACTCGCAAGCATTCCCAAGCTTTCGCGCTCTCAGACGGTCAATTACCGACGCTGGCTGATTCGGGGCAAGGGCCGTACGCAGGCGACCGCGCTGGCGCGCTCGTCCAAGGCTTCTCGGCGCGGCTAGCAGTTGCGCGCGAGCGCGCGATGTGGTACGCTTCTCTCAAGCGCGGTGATTTGTCCAGACTTCCTTGCATGGGACCTGGACACGTCCGGCTCGGATCCGGCCCGCGCGCCATCGTAATCTACGCATAGGAGGTACTACCACCATGAGTGTGCTGACCGGAAGCAACGCCGCCGGCCTGAGCGATGAGCTCGTCGCGGCGCGGAAGCGGTACAACAAGAAGGTCAACTCCGTCCTGACCAAGGCGCAGGGACGCCGCAAGGTCGTCCGTCAGGCCATCGCGGGCCTGACCGCCGAGGACAAGAGCCTCGCTGACGTGGAGAGCGCGGCCAAGCAGGCGTAGTCGGGAGGACGCAGTGCTACACTGCGTCCGGTAGGGCCTCCATCGGTGGCCCGGCTCCTCAAGGCGCGAAGCGCAGGGAGCCGGGGCGGGTTCGAATCCCGTGGGGTCCATTCTCCAAGAGCAGCGCCTCGGCGCGTGTAGGAGATCGGACGGGGACGGGTCTTGTGAAGCGGGTGAGGTAGCTCGGCTCATTCGCACCGAACACACGGGGAAGTAACGGTTTCGACGCGCGGCTGAGAGGCCGCCGGACGCGGGTTCGACTCCCGCCTTCTCCACTCGGGGCCTCCGGCCGGAGGCGGTAACTGCGCTGGTACCGCGCAGGGCGGGTTCGACTCCCGTAGGCTCCATGTAGCACGCGGCCTCGGCCTATCGCGGGCGCTCCTTGCGGGTGCTTGAGGAAGTTCGGGGCACTCCGCGCCTGTTCCAGCAAGCGGACTGAGCCGCCACCCCGTAAGGGCATCGGCTGAGGGAGGCGCCGGCAACCGTCATAGACGACCGGGCCGTCCGAACCTCAACAGCACCGAAGGAGTGCGATCTCAAGTGTGTCGACGGGAACAGCGTCGGCCTGGTGAGAGCAGCGGTGTAGGTGACGAACCGCACAGATGTATCTGATACATCTGTAGGTGGATGATGGGCCTCGACAGAACCCCGGCTATAGAGGCCGCGTGCTACACTCCTTACGTGAACTTCGATCGAGGAGACACCCGTGCCTGTTAGGTAACCCAACCTAGGAGGCACACATGAACGGCGCACAGCCCGTTCGCTCGTCGAAGAAGGAGTCCCAGAAGGGCCGTAAGATCGGGCGCAAGCACCGCAACGGTAAGCCCTTCGGCCGCAACGGCGACTGCGGTTGCATCACCTGCCGTGCAGGTGGCAGGAAGATGTGCTAGAGTTTCGATCTCGGGGAAGCGCGACCCGCCCGCTGGCGCGGGTCCGCCTACCTGATACGGGTCCTTAGCTCCAATTGGCTAGAGCGCAAGGTTTGCACCTTTGAGGATCAGGGTTCGAGTCCCTGAGGATCCATCCGGGCGATTAGCTCAGTAGGTTAGAGCGCCGGCTCGACACGTCGGAGGCCGAAGGTTCGAGTCCTTCATTGCCCACCAGGTCCCTTAGCTCAGTTGGTTAGAGCGCCTGTTTTACAAGCAGGATGTCGTAGGTTCGAGTCCTACAGGGACCACTATGGGGGCGTAGCTCAGTTGGTTAGAGCACTCGTCTGATAAGCGAGAGGTCGTAGGTTCAAGTCCTACCTCCCCCACTCCGCAGCGGTAGCTCAGCAGGTAGAGCGCGTGCTTGCCATGCACGAGGCCGAGGGTTCGACTCCCTTCCGCTGCTCTCACGCCTCCATGGTGTCAGTGGTGAACATGCCGGACTCTTAATCCGTGCGACCTAGGTTCGAATCCTAGTGGGGGTACTCAAAGCGTGCGTGGTGTTCAACGGCAGCACGACAGCCTTCCAAGCTGACGGTACGGGTTCGATTCCCGTCGCGCGCTCTGAAGTCAACGCCGGGGTCGCCCGGTCGAGGCCCTGACCGCGTCAACCGCGCGGCGGCTGCGGGCCACGGGACGTTGGGTAAGTCTGAATCGGGTGAGAGCCCCGACCTGCGGTGCTGTAGCTCAGCGGTAGAGCAGTCGGTTGAAACCCGGCGTGTCGATGGTTCGAGTCCATCCAGTACCACTCCGCTTCCTAGGTGTTTCAGGTGGCACGCCGGTTTCGTACTCCGGTAGACAGGGTTCGATTCCCTGAGGGAGCTCCAGCCGCCCTAGCTCAGTTGGTAGAGCACGTCCTTGGTATGGACGGGGTCACGAGTTCGAGTCTCGTGGGCGGCTCTGTGAATGAATGGCGCACGGCCCCGGTCGTGCGTCGCAAGCCCCGCCGACGAGGTCCGATCCCTCCCGGCGGGGCTTTGCCGTTCAGTGACCCAAGTGGTACTTGCGGCAGAACCTGCACTTGTAGGCGCGCATCGTCGGGTCGGTGTTGGACGCGCTGGCCTCCTGCTTCGTCTGGAACGTGCGCTTAGCGCGCCCGTCGCGGCGAAAGTGTTCAGGCCACGGACGCCGGGGCATGCGCCGGTTAGAGCGTCGACCAGTGCTCGTGCGGCACGTAGCAGCGCCCCTCACAGCCCGGACACAGCGCGCCGGCCTTCATGCCGGTCGCCTCGCAGTCCGAGCATTCCTCAACCCACTCGTCGTCGGTGAAGGGCAGGCCGCCGTTGCGCGCGAGGACTTCAAGGTCGCTGCGGTTGCGCTCGCGCAATCCCTCGCGGCGGCTAGAAGACTTGATTACGCCCCAGACGGCAGCCGCCTCAGCGGCGGCGCCCCACACGAGCCACGCAGTGACCCTAACAATCCGGCGGGGGACGATCACTGCTGACGTGCCCACGTTCGGACCTCGTCAGCAACCCCTGCGACGCTGTCGTGGATGACTTGGTCGGGCAGTTCGAGCCGGGTCTGGATGATGACATCCTGCCGCCGGGCGTAGTCGGGGTGCGCGCCGATGAACAGCGGCTTGTCCTTTGGGTAGCTATTGGTCCAGGCTGCTTGGCTCTTAGTTCGCGCGGTCCACTTGCCCAGTTCGTAGAGAACGATGGGGCACAGCGTCTCGCACGGGAACCAAAAGATGATCCCATGGCAGCGATCAAACATTTCGAACTCCCACTTGATCTGGCCCTCGGCGGCGTTGGGGTCGTCAATCGGGAAGTTCGCGCGACGGGGGTTGAGGAGCGTTAGATGTTCGCCCTCTAGGCGGGCGCGCACTTCCTGCTGCCAATCCGGGCAGTCTGTGATGCCGCCGCCCAAGAACACCCACGGCTTTGGGATCAGCGGCGGGGCCGAGTAGCTTGGGGCCTCAATGTAGTACATCAGCGCGCCACCGTAACCTCGACGCCAACCGTCAACGGGTCGCGCTGGCCACGCTCAATGGCGTGAGCGCGCACAAGGGTGTAGCCCTCCTGTGCGTTGTTCAAGAGGAACTTCCCGAACTGCTCGGTCGTGCCCGCGTCGGTCGGGACCGGCACCCGAATCGTGCGCTCGTCCTTCACGTCGACGCCGAATGCGACATCACCCACGGGGCCGCCCTCCCCGCTCGAAAATGCCCAGCGGGCGCCACTCCCACGGCTGCTCAACAGCCTGTCCGCGCTTCGCGAGCGTGGTTCCCGGTTCGATCACAAAGCCATCGGGGTCGGCCGCGACATCGGCCCAAAGGGCATCCACCTGCTCGGCGCGGCGCCGGAAGCTACGCTCGCCCTCTACAAGGCGGTGCAGCGACGAAATCGCGAGCGTGAGCGCGCCCGCCACGTCCTTGCACGAGCGGTCGTGTTCGGAGATGGCCTCGATGCGTCCGATGTCTTCGAGTTCGCCGCGAATGTGGGCCAAGCGATTACGGATGTCCTCGACCCACTCTGCCGCGTCGCGGTAGTCAGCGCCCCTTGGGTCGCCCTCACGCAACACGCGCCGGATGACCCTATGCATACGCGCTCACGTTCGCTTCCTTGCGCGCGGCTGCCTCGGCGCGCTGCTCAGGAGTTGTCTCGGCGTAGATCCCAAACAGCGCCGCATCAAGCAGGGCCTTGAGGTTGACCGGCCGGTAGCGGGTCTGCTCACACGACAGGTTCAAGTGCTGGCGCAGGAACGGGACATAGCCGTTGCGCGTGTAGCCGCTGTTGTGGATGTGTCCGTGCAGCCGCCACTCCCACGGATTCTGTGGGCGGCCTTCCTGCTCGTCGTCCCACGGGTAGTGGGCGAACGACACGTCAGCGTAGAGGCCGGCCCCGACCAGCGGCTCGTAGCGGATCGAGAACGGCCGCACGGTCCTGAAACCGGCGTCGTTGTAGAACCGGCCGGGGTGCTTGTCGTGGTTGCCCCGGATGAGCAGCTTCCGGGCGCCTGTCAGTTCCTTGGCGATGATGTGCTTGAAGAAGCCGTTGTTGCGGTAGGCGAGGTCGCCAAGATGCAGCACAGTCGCGTCGTCGGGGACGTGCGCGCGCCACTCAGCGATCAAGACCTGCTCGTGGTCGTCGGGCCGGGCGCAGTGGGCAACGATGTTGTCGTGGCCAAAGTGCGTGTCGGAGACAACCCACGTCGTTGCGGGGTCGAGGTCCGACCGGAAGCGTTGGGAGGCTGGAGTGGGCGGCATTAGAGGTCCGTCTCCGTGATGACGGCCATCAGGTCCCGCGCCCTGTCGTTCAGCGCGTTCGCCTGCTCGCGCAGGTAGTTGGACCGCTTGCGGTCGAGCGTTTGCGCCTCAAGCTGGAGCGTCGTCTCTAGCTCCTTCGCAACAACGGGGTAGGCGAGCGACGCTGCAATGATCTTGACGTGGTCTGCGTTCATGGGATGGTATACCTCCAGTGCATTGATGGATCGTACCAGTTGGGGCCGGGCTACGCAGCCCGGCCCCGTCCGGTTCAGGCGGCGCGCTGCCGCACGTCTGCCAGCGTGTCGCGCACGAGGATCTCGCCGTCCTCGAACACCGTCCGCAGTACGTCCGGGTAGTTCTTCCCGGCGCCGGTGTTCTCAACGGCAGTCTGCAACTGGCCGTTGATCTCAACCAGCTTGAGACGCCCCGCCTTGGACGCCTTCGTGCGGTCGAGCGGGTTCTTCGACACCGGGACCCACACGCCATTGCGGTGCTGAGCGCTGGCCTTGAACGCGAACCGCTGCGTGTCGCGGTTGACCTTCTGGAGCAAGCCGCCGCCCATGCCGAACACCATGTTCTCGGCGCTGAACCCGGCGCGCATCGCCTCGTCGAGGATCCGCTCGATCCCGTCCGGGCCGATGCCGTCGCCCCACAGAAGGCCGACGTGCGGGTCAAGGACGCGGAAGCCCTTGCTGTTGGTCGCCCCCTCGAACGTCCTCCACAGCCGCTCCAGCAGGTCGACAACGAGCGCCTCCGGCGTCGGGTGTTCCAGCGTCACCGAGTCCGGGCGCACGACGAACTTGCCGTCGCGGGCGAGGATGCGGTGCTTGAACTCCCCGCCAACCGCCTCGACGAAGCGGTAGATGTCGTAGGAGTCCGCCACCACGCTCAGGATCCCCGTGGGGTGGGCGTCGATCAGGTCCGAGACGATCTTGTGTTCCCCGGCGGCGCCGAGGCTCGTCATGACCGAGTGCTCGGTCGCCGGCACCGAGAACGCGAGGTCCCCGAGGTCGGCCGCGTAGTCGCGCATGAGCAACTGCATGGCCGGAAGCGTGTCCGTACCCATGAAGTTGACCAAGTGGCCCGCCCCGCCGATGGCCGCAGCCTCGTGCGTCGTCGCACCCCGGTAGCCAAAGTCGTGCAGCATGAAGGGCAGTGCGTCGAGGCTGTCAGCCGAGGCTTCCAGCTTCGCCTTGAGCATCTGCTTCGTGTTGTACGACAGCGATGCGACCGTGGTCGGGTACCACACGTGCAGGAGCAGGGACTCCAGCGCGTTGGTCAGCCAGAAGCACTCGGGGTCAGTGTTCTCGACCGTCATGAGGACGTTCCCGGCCGGGACCGGCGTGCCCTCCGGCACGGCCCGGATCCGCACGGGCAGCCTGCCGCCGTGCTTGGTCGTGATGCGCTCCCAGCCCGCCTGATTGAACAGGTCCGGCGTGCCAAAGTGGGCCTCAGCCAACTCGCGCGCCCGGACGATGTCCATAGGCCCGACGACCTTGTCTTCGAGGTCCCGCAGGATCGACTGCAAGCCGAAGAACACGGTCTGCGGGAACGTTGCTCCAACTCGGGCCTCCAAGTAGGAATACACGCCGCGCGTGCCAGCCGGGTACTGCTTCCAGTGGCCCAGCTTGTAGCTGTCGGTCGCGAGAATGAAGTTCTCGGGGTTCATGAGGTACGGCTCCTTTCGTTCAGCATCTCCATCAGCGGACGATGCTCGTTGACGATCTGCTCGGGTGCCACCGGGAAGTCGAACCAGCGAACTTCCTCGATGTCGTCGCCCGGCGCGGGGCGGCCGAACAGGTACTTGCACCGGAACAGCATCGTCTTGATGCAGTCCGGCTCGTTGCGATAGCGCCAGTCGTCTACGACGGCGCTGCCGACGTACTCGATGTCTCCGATCTCGATGTCTCCAGCTTCCTCCCGCGTCTCCCGCTTCACGTCCGCCTCGAAGGAGGGCGAGCGCGGGTCGGAGAAGCCGCCGATGAGGCGGTACAGCGTCTCGTTCGGCTTGCGGCCGAGGAGGATCTGCGGCTTGCGGTGCGCGTCACCGGGACCGCCGCACGTCATTCGGTCACTGTGCCGGAAGATGGCCACGTCGACCGTCGTGTAGGCGGTCGGGTAGCGCGACTGCGACGCCCAAATCACTCCCGCGCGGAACTCAGCCGACGCGCGGGCGCGCGAGCGAGCGATGTCTCGGCGCTGGGCGGTCCCGCTGTAGAACGTGGACTGGACTAGCTCCTGCACAGGGTAGCGCCCCGCGTACCGAGCGATGAAGGAGTCGCGTCCGCCGTACAGGAGCGCCGTCTGAGAGGGGGTCAGGACATCACCCACCATCCCGTCCAGCTTCTTCGACCACACCTTGTCGGAGGGCATATCGTTGATGTAGAGGACGTTGGCCTCGGGAAACTCCGCGAGGATCATCTGCTTGCGCGCCTCGAAGTCAAGGGGGTTGCTCGTGGAAACCATGAGTGGCGACAAACCAAGGAAGATGACTACCTTCTCGTGCCGGTCGCAGACGTACTGGATGAGGTCGCGGTGAGCCTGATGGAGCTCGTGAACCTGAAAGCGGCCAACGATCACGCCTACGTCGTACTGGTCCTGGGCGGGCTGCATCAGAAGCAAGCCTCCTTCCTATGTCGAGTTGCCGCGCATCAAAGCAACGGCTTTCGAGCAGACTAGCACACCCCAATGGCAGCCGTCAAGTCGATCTGCTACATTTCTCGGACGGGGCGCAGTCACGGATGACCGCCGCGTTCGTCGGATGGGCTGGTGGTACCAGCAGCGGGGCTGTAACCCTCGCGCCCATGGCTATGTGGTTCGATTCCACCATCCGGCACTCTCGGAGAGTTCCTTGCGGTGGCGCGAAATCCGGTTCGAACCCGGAGGCGAGGTAATACTTGGGGGTTCGACTCCTCAACTCTCCGCTCAATGGGGTACGTCCTCGGCCCTCGGGCCGTTGCGCTAAGCCACGACACCGGCTCGCCGGAAGTAGTTGGCCCCTACCGCGCGGTGGCAGAGTGGCGATGCTGCGGATTGCAACCCCGTACCACGCCGGTTCGAATCCGGCCCGCGCGTCTAACGGAGGGTGAACCTATAAGGCTTGGGGTCCGCCTGCTAAGCGTGACGGTCGCTCCGGCGGCTGCGTTTCGAGTACGCCGCCCTCCGCTCGCGGGTCCGATCGAGAATGGTTGCGGTCAACAGCGCGCCAGCCCGCATCTGGAGGGTGAACCTGCAAGGAGTAGGGTCCGCCTGGAAAGCGCGACGGTCGTTTACGCGGCTGGCGTTCGAGTCGTCCGCCCTCCGCTCAGACGTACGGCTTCTTGAACCACGCCTCCGGCGTCATGTAGCCCGTCTCGATCAGCACCTCGTCAGGCGCCTGCCAGTCACAGCCGTGCGAGCAGGCGTTTCCGTACGGGTAGCCCCTACACATGTTGGGCCGGTCTTCGTAGATCGTGCAGAGGCGCGTGTCCTCGTCCCATGCGCGGCAGGTGTAGTAGCCGTTCTTAGGCCGCTCGTTGATGCCTCGTAGAGAGCGCCCAAACGAGCCGCGCACATCGTAAGTCAGCCCGCGCGCCTCAGCCTCGTCGTCGCTGATCGGCCGGAGGATCTGGAGCAGTAGTAGGTCGTCGGGCTGACCCTCCCCGGCTGCGTAGCGCTCGGCAATGTCCTCAATGGGCGTCGAGTATGTGAACAAGGAGCAACAGCGCCCGTCGCACGTCCGGCACGCCTCGTCCCTGTTACACGTCACGGTCACCGTTCTTCTGGAACAACCCTAGGACCACGAACGGGCCGATGCAGCAGAGAGCGAGCAGCGCGAGGATCGCAAGGATCACGGGCAGTGCGAGCATCACTGTGGCCACCAGCGCCGTGAGGCCGAAAAGAACGGCGAGGCCGAGTAGGTCATCCACGAATGGGCCTCGTGACTTCCACGACCGCGCCGTCTTGCGCCCCTGCGGGCTTAGTGGCGACGTTGGTGGTCCCCGATACAACGCCATCGGCGTCTAGATAGTCCTTCACCCAGACACGTGGATCATGAGGGTGCCGGTACAGCCGGACGCGGAGTAGCTCCATCAGCCCCACCACCCGGCACCGGCCATGCGGTCCACTGCGGCCTCCCTGTCTAGCAGCCGTGCGAGCCAAAACCAGCGCTGCTTCCGGCGCGCCAGCCCAGCGTACGTCGCCGCTGCGTCGAAGTCGGAGCGCTCGTGCCAGTAGAGCGACGTAGTTAGCAGCGAGTCAACGCGGTCCACGATGCGAATAGCCAGCCGCTTGCGCATCAGTGCCGCCCCAGCCGGGCGGCGGCGGCAAGCTGCCAGTCGCGCGTCAGCTTCTGCTCGGACGGATCGCAGACAACCTCGTCGAGCACGCCGCGCAGCACCTCACCGATGCGGCGCCCCTCTGCGCCGCGCGGCAGCGCGTCGTGGACATCGACGCCGTTGATCTGTAGATCCTTGGGGCTGCGGGGGACGCCGGCAGCCTCGGCCGCCGCGCGGGCGGCCTCCAGCTTGCCGACGTTCAGCAGGAACTTCGCGTTCTTGTTGCCCTTGCCCGACAGGTCGCAGGACCGCATCAGGTACAGGTCGCGCAGTAGCTCGTCCCCGAGGCGTACGCGCGCGCGGCGGGCCTTGACCTCGTCGGCCTTCTCGCACGGGACCATGTGGCTCAGGATCAGGGTGCGAACGTCGGCGCGCAGCTTCCGGTCTGCGCCGAGGCGCTCGGCTGCTTCGTCCCAGATGCGCGCCCCAACGACCTCGTGATCCTCAGTCGCCGCGCTAAAATCCCAGCCGTCGTTGCCGCCAGCGCGCTTCGAGCCGTCCTGCGCGTAGTAGTGCTTACGGCCGTCCTTGCCGATCCACGCCGACTCCGGCTTGCCCGCGTCGTGGAACAGCAGCGCCATACGGACGCGCAGCGGCGCGTTGACGTGCGCGGCAGTCTCCAGCGCCGTGAAGGTATGCTCGTCGGTGGTCATATCGTGGTAGCGCGACCCTTGATCGAAGCCCAGCATCGGCCCCAGTTCCGGCAGCGCAACTGCAAGCACGCCGGTATCGCGCGCGAGCCGCAGAGCCTTCGCCGGGCACTGCCCCATGAGCAGCTTGCCGAGTTCGTCCAGCACGGTGCCGGAAGTGCCGGCCTGCGTCAGTCCGGTCACGGCATCCGCGTGCTGCTCCATGAGCCAGCGCGTCTCCGGGCCGAGTTCATAGTCGAGCGTCGAGACAAAGCGCAGGGCGCGCAGCGTCCGCAGCGGGTCGTCGCGGAACGAGTCCGCGTGCGTGACGTTTACCAGCCGGTGCTTGAGGTCGTACTGCCCGCGCCCGGTCGGGTCGATGACCGGGTAGGCGCCGCCGTAGTCGCACTCCCGGCAGCACAGTAGGTCACCGTCGTCGACGCGCACGTAGAGCGCGTTGAAAGTGAAGTCGCGGCGCTTGGCGTCTTCCTCCAGCGAAAGGTTCGGGTCAAGGACGATCTGGAAGTCGCGGTGGCCGGGGCCGGTGCTGACCTCAGTGCGCGGAAGAACGATCTCAACGAGGCCGAGGCCGCGCCCCGAGACGCGCCAGCCCGCCTGCCGACCATCCCGGAGGACAAGCGGTGCGACCGAGAACTTCTCGACATCCTTACCAGCCTCATGCAGCCGGCCGCGAATCTCGCGCAGCGGCGCGCAGCGAATCATGTAGTCGCAGTCCTTGACCTTGCGGCCGAGCAGGTCGTCACGCACCGAGCCGCCTACGCGGTAGGTTTCGAGGCCAGTCGAGGCCATGAAGGTGTCGATGCGCTCCACGTAGGTCATGTAGGAAACGTACCACATACCGCCGGGAGATGCAAGTGTCAGGAAGATGTGCTACGCTGCACAGCAGCCGCATCACCGGGCTCCGGCGCGGCACCACTCGGGAGTCGTTTCTAATGGCAGGAAGCTGGGCTCTGAACCCAGAAGTGTAGGTTCGAATCCTACCTCCCGATCTTCACTGGCGTGTAGCTCAGTCGGCAGAGCGCGTGGCTGTTACCCACGGTCGTCGAAGGTTCGAGTCCTTCCATGCCAGCTTCTTCGGGGTGTAGCGCAGTTGGCAGCGCACTCGGTTCGGATCCGAGAGGTCGTAGGTTCGAGTCCTACCATCCCGACTCACGGTGTTGTAGCTCAGTCGGTTAGAGTGCTGCCCTGTCACGGCAGAAGTCGCGGGTTCGAGTCCCGTCAACACCGCTCCGCTCCGTTCGTCTAGTGGTTAGGACGCTGGCCTCTCACGTCAGTAGCACGAGTTCGAATCTCGTACGGAGTACCAGTCTCACTAGCTCAGTGGATAGAGCGCCATCCTGCGACGGTGGAGGTCATAGGTTCGAGTCCTATGTGGGACGCTCTCGGGGCGTTGGTGTAATGGCAGCATTGCCGGTTCCAACCCGGCCGATCAGGGTTCGAGTCCTTGACGCCCCGCTCGCGGCCGTGGTGGAACGGTAGACACGCAGTGTTGAGAGCGCTGTGCTGAAAGGCGTGAGAGTTCGACTCTCTCCGGCCGCATGATTGCTCCCGGCGGTCTAGCTGTGCTACACTCGTCGGGTCCGTCTCTGTAGCTCAGTGGATAGAGCGCCGGTCTTCGGAACCGGGCGTCGAGGGTTCGAATCCTTCCAGGGACATCACGGTGGATGTGGCTCAGCGGTTAGAGCTCCCGGTTGTGATCCGGGCGGTCGCGGGTTCGAATCCCGTCATCCACCCCACAGGCTATAGCGCAGCTTGGTAGCGCACTCCCTCGGGATGGGAGAGGTCGCAGGTTCGAGTCCTGCTAGCCTGACTACCGCCCCTCTGGCGAAACGGTAAACGCAGCGGCCTCAGAAGTCGTGGCCTTCGGGCTTGAGAGTTCGACTCTCTCGGGGGGCATTGAAGTGCCACGCCCCTGTGGCTGGAATGGTAGACGCGGTCGGCTCAAATCCGGCTGTCCTCCGGGACGTGTAGGTTCGAATCCTACCAGGGGCACTACGGCTCTGTAGCGCAGCGGTAGCGCGGCTCCCTCATAAGGAGAAGGTCGGTAGGTTCGAATCCTCCCAGAGCTATACGTCCTCGAAGGCGGAACTCGTCGGGCCTCCTAAGCCTAGCGTCGCTGGTTCGAATCCAGCCGAGGACACTCACGCGCGGTGGAGCAGTCAGGTAGCTCGCAAGGCTCATAACCTTGAGGTCGGGGGTTCGAATCCCTCCTGCGCTATACGTCCCCGTAGTGTAGAGGTCAGCACGGGTGCCTTTCAAGCACCAAGTCAGGGTTCAAGTCCCTGCGGGGGTACTATGGAGTTCCCGACAGGCCCCGCTACGGCGGGGTCTTTGTCGTTCTAGCGGTACCTGCGCGGAGCGCTGGGGTCCGGCTTAGGCTTGGGGCTCCCCGGCGTCGGCGGACGCAAGGCGTCCCGCACGCGCGCCTTCCTAGACTCTCCGACCTCCGTAAGAAGCTGAGCAGCGCGGAGGACGCGCGGCAGGCCGCGCTCGGTGCGCTCTGACCCGTCACGCATCAGCCAAACCACGCGGAAGCCGCTCCCGCTCTCGGCGGTAACCCGAACGTGGCCGCGCGTCACGCGCGGGAACAGGCCCGTCGTCCGCACGCCGCGCGTTAGGTACTCGCGGCCGACCCGAACCTCCGCACGCCTCACAGCACGACCTCGATAGGCGGGTTGACCGGCTCGTAGAACGTCGTGTTCAGTGAGACGTTGTAGACGGTCGTGTGCTTGTGTTCATGGACGCCATACTGCTCGTGGATGTGCCCGCATACGAGCGCGCGCGGCTTGATTCGGCCTAGGTTGGCCTTGAGCGCATGATCACCGACGTGGACGGAGCCGTACTGCGGGTCGACGAAGTCGGCTGTGCCGTACGGCGGCCCGTGCGACAGCAGGATGTCTACGCCGCGCGGGATTCCCGCCGCCCGGTGTTCGAGCGCCTTGTCGGAGGCGTGGAACGCCCAGCGCGGCAGCCCCGGAACCCAAGGCGTGCCGTGAATCCGCAAGCCGTTACGAGTAATCGTCTGATCGAGCAGGTACGTCCAAGGCAGCAGAAGCGCACCGACCTCGACCGCAAGCTTCTCGAAGACAAAGTCATGGTTGCCGGCGATGCCGACCACGTCGATGTCGCGATCATTCAGTTCCCGCAGCCAGCCCCGGAACTCGTGGTCGAGCCAGTCAAGCTGCGCCTCCGCGCCGTTCAGCGGCTCGAAATACTTGCCCAGCTTGCCACTCGGATGGTCCGGGCAGACATCGCCGGCGACCAAGAGCAGGTCGCAGTCTGGGATCTCCGGGAGCGTCCCGTGCAGGTCTGCGGTCGCGTAGATCACTACGTGGCCTCCAGCGCCTCCCTGACGCCGCAGAACAGGGGTTCCGGCAGTTCGTCCTCGTCGTACCACAGCCAGCCCTCGCACTTGTCCGGTTCCATGTTGCGCGGCTCGGCGCGCGGGTCGGCGTAGCAATCGAAGTAGATCGTGACGAAGTGAACCTGCTCGTCTTCGTAGCGATCGTATGTCCAAGTGGGGACCTGAGTTAGCCCGTAGGCGACGAGGCCAGTCTCCTCATAGAGTTCGCGGAATGCTGCGTAGCCCGGATCCTCGCCGGGATCGGGCTTGCCGCCGGGGAAGCTGAACTCGCCCTTCCCGTGCTTGTCTGCGATTCGCTTGCCGAGGAGTACCTGCCCCTCCCCGTTGCGGACAATGATCCCGATGCCAACTGGGACGGGCTGACTAAGGGTGGCGATGAGCGGCTCAGACATCCTAGTAGTTCCCGATCTTTCCCTCAAGGAAGCTGGTGTACGCGAGACAGCGCTCTGGGTCCTCCTCGGTCCTCAGCATTTCTCGGATTTGGTTCTGGCTGTATGGGATCCGCTGCCCATCCTCCTCATACGACAAGTGGGCTTCAAGGCCCTGACCCCTGAGCGGGAAATGCTCAACACCCGGCAGTCGCTCAGGGAACGGGTCGCTTCCGTCCTCCATGTTCCCGATGTCGTCGAGCCGGTCGTCGAAGTCTTCTGCCTCGAACGGGATCCCAAGCGCCTCCAGCCCCTCCTGGATCCGACACGAGTGAGTGTTCCAGACCCGCTCGCCGTCCTTATAGACGGCGATCCAGTCGTCGCAGGTGCGGATCTGGACCCTCATAGCTCCATCCCGGCTGCGCGGCCTGCTGCGAGGCAACACGAGATGAACTGGCGGAAGTCGTGGGGCCGTAGCTCGATCTGAGCATCCCCAGCGAACCGAAGGATGAATGCCTCGTCATCCTCGCCAACGTTCCTAGGGATCTGGAAGTCGATGAACTGCCGTCGCACGGTCTTGTGCTCGTGGGTGACGGCGTCCGGTGTGGGCGCTCGGCCGGGCACTACTCGTCATCCTCCGTGACCGTCTCAACCCGGTAGTCGTAGACCTCGATCTGGACGCGCCCCAAGTCCGTGGGCCGCTTCTGCGAGGAAATGCCGGTGCTGGGCACGACGCCGACAACCTCGCCGTTGATGAGCGCCTCGACGCGGAACAGGCGACCGTCGGCGCGCTTGACCACCCGGAAGTGGATCTGTCCGTCGTGTGGATTGGGATTCATGGTGCCGGGGCCTCCTCGCAGTCGACAGTGATGTGATCGGGGACCAGCAGACTCAAGTCAGGCTCAGAGAAGCTGGGTCCCTTGACCGTGCGCCCGTCTGACAGCGTCAGGGTCATATTGGAGCGGTGGATCTCCTCGAAGGCGCCCTCGAAAGGAAGGCCGAGGCTGATCGCGGTGCCCTCGGAAACGTAGCACAAAGCGGCAGTGGCGTGCAGCACCCTACGCAGCAGGTCCGGGACCTTCTGAGGATCCTTCGCGCGCGCGAGGACCGCTAGCGCCGCTCCCAGCGCCTCGTACTGCTCGCGCACGAGGCGTCCGCGCCGCCGGACTTCGTCCGGGTTCGGAACGAGCGGCGGGTAATCGGGCGCCGGCTCGCCGTAGCGAGTGTGGAAGTCGCGGACGAGGCTCATGCGGGCAGCGTGAGTGCTGTGAACGGCACGCCCCACTGAGTCCATGGGACTACTTCCCAACCGCTTGCCGGGTCGAATGCGGGCGGCGGGTCACCGGGCCGGAACCAGCCTCGAATGAATCCATACCAGTAGGCGTCGCAGTTCACACGCTCTCGCGTTCAAGGCAGTCCTGAATCGTCGGGAACAGCTTGTCCACCCAGTCGTCGTCGGGCGGTGACCAGTATGCCGGGTCGTCCGTGCGTGTGTATCCAGACTCAAGCAGGTGCGCCTCAATCTTCTCCAACAAGGTCATCAGCGGTTGGCCTTGCGGGCGTTACGCACGGCGCGGCGGCGACTCTTGCGCGGGTCAGGACGCTTGATGCGTGAGGAGGGCGGCCCCGGCGGCTTGGAGACGCCCGCTGCGGCGGCCAGCTTAGCCATAGCCGCCTCGACACCCGCAGCGACCCCTGCGTCGCTCTCGGCGTCCGTGGCGGACGCTAGCGACCCCTCATGCGAGACAACATGCGGCATGCGGCTCATGACGCCTTCATCTTCCACAGCTTCCGGCGCTCGCGCTGGATCCGCTCCGACACATCACGAATGGCCTGCCGGTTCGCCTCGGCTGCCTCCGTCTGTGGGCCGTAGGGGAAGCGTCCAATCTCGGAACGCAAGGGTGCCATGGCCTCCTTCAAGCGCGTGATCGCGAGGGCGATGTCGGACTCGCGCTGCGCTGAGTTCTTGTTGGTGCGGCGTCGGTGCATCCGGCGCACCTGCTGAGCGAAGATCACAGCGGCGTCGGCAGCCTCGATGGCGTCCTTGGGTAGCTCAATCGGCATGAAGGAATCGTACCACATCTAGGAGCGCGCCAATGCGACTTATAGACTGCAGAAAACCGATGAAGTGGTACGAATGTGGGTCAGAGATTTGGCTCTATCACTGGGAGTTTCGGACGTGACCTCGTTGGTCACTTAGTAAGTGACCACGAGTGCGTCGATTACTCCCACCCGGTGGCCCTGAAACAGCCCGGAGGAACCGTACCACCCTGCCGGTGGCTAGCGTACACTCGGACGCTATGGCCTTCAGTCTCGACCGCGCCTTGGGCGCTAAGGCCCTCACGGCTCACCCGGCCTTGATGGATCATAGGACGCCCGTTACCACCTACTCGGTGGGTCATCCACGCGAGGATGCGGTCATCTCCCAGCGTAGCGCCCCGCGCCACATCGACGCCTACGGCGGCGGGCAGGCCATCGACCACGTCTACGACTGCATCGGACTGTACTCCGATGCCGTGTCGACCGCGCCCTACCGGCTGGAGCAGCCGGATGGGACGAAGCTGGTCCCGATCAAGAAGGAGGGCACGCCTCCCGATCACAAGGTCGGCCCGGCGGATCTCTACAAGCTGCTCGACAAGCCCAACCCGTTCTTCCTCTACGACGAGTTGGTGTCGCTGCTGGTCATCGACCTCATGCTCGTCGGAAACGCCTACTGGTTCAAGTGGCGTGTAGGCGAGTCGGGCAAGCCGCTGGCGCTTTACCGCCTCGCGCCCTCGCACGTCAAGATCAAGCCGGGTCCGTATGGCCCCAAGGCGTACGAGTACAAGCCGCCGGGCGTTCGCGACGCCATGAAGATCGCCCCCGAGGAGATCATCCACTTCCGGCGCCCGAACCCCCACGACCCGTACTACGGCATGGGCGTGATTCAGGGGGCGGGCCGCTCCATGGATCTGGAACTGGCGATTACGGACACGATGGCGTCCTACTACGAGAATCGCGCCGATCCGTCGATGATCGTCACCACGGAGCGCAGGGTCCCTCGTGACGTGTTCAACAAGCTGCGCGCGCAGCTTCGCGCGCGCGCCTCGGGTTCTCGTCGGGCCGGCGAACTGCTCGTGCTGGAGGCCGGCCTGAAGGCCGACACGCTCTCCACGTCGGCCTCGGACGCGCTGTTCGACAAGCTGGCCAAGATGTCACGTGACCGCGTGTTCACGAAGTTCCGGGCTTCCCCGATGCTGTTCGGCCTCATGGACGAGACTGCCGGCTCCAACAAGGTTGCCGACGTACGTCGCGAGTTCGACAACTACGTCCTGCGGCCGTTCATGGCGCGCCTCGCGCGGCAGGTCACCCACGCCCTCTGCGAGCCGTGGGATGTGCGCTACATCATCGAGCACCAGCAGATCCTCCCGCCTGAGGAGGCCATCAAGGCTGCGGAGTCGGTTGCCAAGGCGCCCGGCGTGAAGATCCGCGAGGTCCGCAAGCAGTACGCGCAGTTCGGCATCGAGGAGTCCTCGGGCGACCCCGAGATCGACGAAATGGTCATCAACGTGCCGGGCGAGGAACTCGACGAAAACGGCCAGAACGGCATGGCGGACCAGCCTCTTTCGTCAGAGCCGGGCCGTCCGCCTAAGCCCGCGAACACGACCGCATTCGGCGTTGCCAAGGTGCGTAAGCCGAGTGCGAAGGCGATGAGCGCGGCTGAGGACGCAATGGACCGCCTCCAGGCGGTCATCGCCGCGCGCCCGCAGGCCAAGGCCGTCCCGGCTGAGCGTCAGGCCCCGGACAACCGCCTGCCGGGGGAGCAGCGCCCTGATGACACCTTTGCCTCTGCCCGCAAGTTGGACATCGACGGGGTGACGGGCTTCATCGCGAGTGGCCTCCGTGAGGCGTCTGTGACGCTGGAGCGTGAGCTACTCGACCACGTTGAGGGGAAGGCGCTGAAGACGAGTGACATCGTCGGCCGAATCAAGAACAGCGCGGCGTGGAAGACCTTCAGCGACCGCGTCGAGGCCGTCCTGACGGAGGGCGCGCGTCGCGCAGCGGCGTCCGGCGTCATGCACTCCGGGCTGGAGCCTGAGGACGACGTGGACTACGACGCCCTCGTGAAGTCGGTCGTCCACCGTCCCGAGGGGCTGCGTTCGATCATCGCCACGATCCGTGACCGCGTCGTGGCGCGCGTGAAGGCCGCGCGGGACGGCAACGCCGAGCGCACCGAGTACGAGGCGGCTGTACGTGCCGTCGTCGCAGAGTGGGCGGATTCCCAGGCGGCCCTGATCGCTGACTCGGAGGCAACCGAGGCGTACAACGAGGGCACGCTGACTGCTGGCGAGTTGGCGGGCGTCAACTCGTGGCTGGTGGTTGAGGAGGAGGACGCCCCGGATGAGCCGTGTCAGGAAGCCCGGCATCAGGTTTGGGATACGGCCAAGGCCCGCCAGAACCGCAAGGAACACCCTCGGTGCCGCCGAGCGTTCCTCGCCCTGCCAGAGGGCGCGGTAGCCTAAAACCATGACTTACTTCGTCTCCATGACCGATCACAACGTCACGGTTGGGCGGAAGAAGCGCAAGCGCAAGCCCGGTGCTGGATCCGCAGTTGGCGTGAAGCCGCACACGCGCTCTCCGCGCGGCCCGAACAAGGGTAAGAAGCGTGTGCGCGTCGACAGCCACAAGCGCGGCAAGTCGAAGCGGAAGCGCAAGCGCCGCCGTTAGCGCTGTGGTAGGCTTCCCGTTCTGACGAGAGGAGCCGCTAACCCGTGAAGTACAGCAAGCATGACTTCTTCGACCTGATGGCTCGGATCGACGAGCAGGACGGCGAGCATCTGGACGAGCAGTGCCAGATGCGCACGTACGAGTTCTGCGGCGACCTGCTGCCCGAGCGGCTCCAGACGATGCCGGGCTGCGGCGAGTCGGCGCTGTTCATGGTCCCCTACGTGGGGATCACCGGCTCGACTGACAACGGCCCCGTCAAGGTCTGCGCGGTCGACGACGATATGGGCAGGTGGCCCCGGTTCGGCGGCGACAGGTTCGGGGCGGTCTGATGGCGGTCAGGATTTGGTTCCGGGACTCGTTCGAGCCGGAGACTGTCGCGGGTGACTTGGTCACGCTGATGAACAACCTCAACGTGGCGGCGGCAAACGGCAAGCAGTTCGCGATCCTCAACGACACGGGCGGCGAGGGCCTCATGGTCGAGACGCGGAACATCATCAAGGCGCGCGAGTCAAAGGACGAGGATGCTTTCGTCGGTGGGTAGCGCCGCCATCGGGCTGGCGCTCGTTCTGGCGATCCTCGGGTTCGCGCTCCCGGCGGTCCTCGTCGGTGCTGCCGCTCTCGTCTGGGAGGGCTTCCTGTTCTACCTCGCCGGTAGCACCGCCTGATGGTGAAGCGGCTCTTACTACATACGACAGGGGCCGGGTTCTCCGCAGCCGTAGCAGGCGTCGATCTCGCTCATCGCACGCTGTCGCGCCTCCCGCCCTACCGGGTTGGGTTCGACGCAGTGCTGGATGGCCTGTTCGGGCCTGCTGACAGTTTCGAGTACACCAGCACGACCACGCCCGCGCGTGTATAGTTACTAGCGGAGGTTACGACCGCCGAAAAGCGTAGGCGGCGCATAGGGCTTACGAGCGCCGCGTCTGGACCCTCGCAGCGACCCGCCCCGACGGGTCGTTGTCGTAGTGGGGCGTAGGATTCGTCCCCATGGAACTTCCCGTCGAGTCCTTCCTGCGCGCCATCGAGGGCGACCCGGATCTGTTCGCGTTCACTGCCGGCGGCAAGGCACTGACGGATGAGTCCGTTCAGGTTGAGGAGAACGGCGACCTCATCATTGAAGGCTACGCCGCTGTCTGGGAGGGAGACGACCGCGAGGGCGAGAACTTCGCGCCCGGCGCGTTCTCGCGCGCTGCTAAGTCGTTTGTCGACGCAGGCGGCCCGCTCTGCTTCCACCACAAGCGTGACCACGTTCTTGGAAAGGTCACCGACCTTGAGGAGGACGACAAGGGCCTGAGGATGCGCGCGCGCGTAGACGGCGCGGTCGCCAAGCACCCGACGCTCGGCGTCATCTACGAGCAGGTGAAGAAGGGCACGCTCAAGGGCCTGTCGGTGCAGGGCTTCTTCAAGCGCGCGCTGCTGGCCGGCAAGCGCAAGATCACCGACGTGGACTTCACTGAGATCAGCGTCACCGGCGTGCCGATGCACACCGGGCCGTCGTTTGCGGTAGTCGCCGGTAAGGCGCTCGTAGACGACGTGACGATTCCCGAGGTTCCGCAGGTAGACGGCGAGGTCCGCGATCAGGACTTGGAGGCCGTCAACTACCTGCTGATCGAGTTGGAGGGGCTGTTCAACCGCATCTCCGAGTCCGTAGCCAAGCGCCAGAACCCGACCCCCGGCAACGCTGAGTAGGCGTTGTCACAGACGACTGTAGCCTAGGAGGCACGATGACTTTCGAGGAACTCACCGCAAAGCTGGACGGCCTCACCACGCAGGCCGACGACGTTGTCGCGAAGGTTGAGGCCGGCACGGCCACCGCCGAGGAGGCCAAGGCCGTCCTCGACGAGCTCAAGCCGCAGGTCGAGACGCTCACCCACGAGCGCGACGCGATTCTCCAGCAGAAGGCACTCGACGACATGCAGGGCGAGCTCAAGACGCTCGGCTCCGTCATCGAGGATCTCCGCAAGCCGGCTGGCGAGTTCACGCTCGGCCTGGAGGAGGGTCCTGACGGCAAGGCCGTCGACCCGGACGACCCCTACGCGGCGGGCAACATCTCTCTGTTCCAGGACATCCGCCTCGCCAACAAGGGCGACACGGCGGCTCGGGAGCGCCTGACCAAGGGCCTTGAGGCCGAACTGGACTCCGAGGGCAAGGCAATGACCTCGGGTACCGACGCGCAGGGCGGCTACCTCGTGCGCCCGCTCGTCGAGCGCCAGATCGTTCAGGCCCGCGAACTGGACAACGTTCTTCGCGGCCTCTGCTCGAAGCTGAACGTCACGACCGACTCGATCCAGTTGGATCAGCTTGGTCTGACCACGACCGCAGGATGGGTCGCGGAGCTCGCGCAGAAGCCGGAGACGACCGGCATGACGCTGGCGACCGTCACCGCATCGGTGTTCACGGCCGCAGGTCTGGCCACCGTCTCGAACCAGCTTCTCGCTGACTCCAACCCGGCAGTCGACGGCCTCGTCACGGCTGACCTCACCAAGCGCCTCGTCGCGCTGGAGGAAGCTGCCTTCATCAACGGCACCGGCACCGGCCAGCCGCTCGGCATTCTCCAGACGCCGGGCCTCGGCGCAACGCCGCTGACCAGCACGTCGGTCATCGACCTGCTCGACGCCATCCTCGACGCTGTTGCAGAGGTCGAGACGGAGCATGGCGCTCCGTCCGCGATCCTCCTGCACCCGCGCACGTGGACGCGCATCCTCAAGTCGCGCGACGCACAGGGCGCCTTCTACATCGACCCCGCCGGCGGCGTGCAGGACCCGCGCACTGGCGTTCGTGGCCCGGTCAAGTCCCTGTGGGGCTACCCGGTCGTCACGTCCAACCGGATTCCCACCAACCTCGGCGCTGGCACGAACGAGTCCCGCGTCATCGTCGGTGACTTCCGCGAGGCGTTGATCCTGGATCGTCAGGGCATCACGGTCGACGAGTCCCGCCACGTCTACTTCACCACCAACCAGACCGTGTTCCGCGCGGAGCAGCGTGTCGGCTTCACCGCCGCCCGCACCCCGCAGGCATTCAACGTTGTCGGCGGCGCGGGCCTCGCGAACGGCTAACCCGGAGGGAACGATTCACATGGCAGAAGACATCAAGACGCCTGAAGTCCGCGACCCGGTCGCTCAGGACAACAAGCTGGTCGGTGACGAGGCTGTGCAGGACGCGGCCATTGAGGTCAAGCCCGAGGTCAACACGGACCCGGTCCCGGCTCAGGTCGCTCCCCCGCGTGAGGCCGACGACGACACGGTGAACGTCCACGAGACGGTCGTCCACACTGACGAGGTCATCACGGATCCGAACGATCCGCGCGCGGTCCAGATCCCCGACGCAGGTCGCGGATCGCTCGACCTTCCGGCCCACCGCCTCGCCGCCCCGACCGTCGAGGCCGTGTTCGCTGAGCAGGCTGCCGAGGTCAAGGAGGTCAGCGACGCTGACCGCAAGGAGGCTGTCCGACAGGGCGTCTCCGCAGGCCAGCCCGAGCCGGTCGTCGAGCCGGAGCCGGCCGCCGCCGAGCCGGAGCCCGAGCCCGAGCCGGTCGTCGAGCCTGAGCCGCAGCCCGAGCAGCCGCAGGAGTAACCCAGCAACCCATTGAGTCCCCGAGGCCCCGCCATGTGCGGGGCTTCGTCGTGTAGGGGCGTAGACTAGAACCATGGCCGACCTCATCACGTTGCCCGACTACAAGGCGCTCCTTGGAGTCCAGCCGACGGACGACCGCAACGACACCCAGATCGAAGCCTTGATCCCGGCCGTCACGCGCGCGATTCGCACCTTCACGGGCCGCAACTTCGAGGTCGCCGCCGCTCCGGCGACCTCGCGGTCCTTCCAGCATGACGGGGCTGAGATTCTCGACATCGACGACTGCACCGGCATCGTCTCGCTCTCCACCGACACGGGGGTTCCGGGCAACAGCTACGACCTGACGACGGACGAGTGGACGGCGATGCCGCAGGACGACTCGGACGTGTTCTACTACGTCCTGATCCACGGCGGCCCGCATTTCGGCATCTCGCCCGAGATGGGCTTCGAGCGGAACCTCGACCAGTACGAGTTCCGGGGACGCTCCCCGCTCATCACCGTCACTGCGACGTGGGGGTGGCCGGCTATCCCCGACGACGTGAAGCTGGCGGCGGCGCTGACTGTGCAGGCGATTATGTCCTCCGGCACGGCCGGTCGAGGCGGTGAGGATCTCACCTCCGAGGCGATCGAGGGCTGGGCGCGCTCGTGGGGCGGGCGCTCGGGTGAGATGGTGGCGCTTGCGATCCCGAACAAGGCACGGGACATCCTCGCGGGGTACCAGCGGATCTTCGTCTAATGGGCGTAGCCGTCTCCAACCGGGTTGTAGCCCGCAACGGGATCGGCCGCTTCATCTCGGACTGTGAGCAGGCAGGCGAGGCCACGGCGCGCAAGATGGTGTCGCGCGGCGCAAAGCTGTCGCGCGAGTTGGCCCCGGTCGGCTCCAAGCATGACCGCCGCAGCATCCCCATCAGTCAGTCGATCCGCGAGAAGATGCTCTCGCGCACGTCGGGCGTGTGGCAGGCGACCGCGCGTCACTCGCTTCATCAGGAGTTCGGCACGCGCCCGCATACGATGTACGGATCGCCGTTCTTCCGGTTCTACTGGGAGGCTATGGGACGTATGTGGGTCCCCGGCCTGTTCGGCGGGCAGGACATCATCAACCACCCCGGACACGGGCCGCAGCCGTTCCTGCGCCCGGCGTACGAAATGGTGATGGCGCAGGCCATGGCCATCGCGCGCGCGGAGTATCCGGGCTAACGCCATGAACGTTACACGAAATACGGAGAACACTGATGGCTGAACCCACTGCATCTGCGTACCTGACCGTTGCGAACGCCCTCCAGCAGATCATCGCGATCGAGTTCGAGGAGGAAGGCTTCACGGCCATTCGCGACAACCTCCACGAGTCGCTGGGCCGCTCGCGCGTGGACATCGGCATTGCGCCCGTAGAGGACCGTGTGCGCGAAAGCGACGCAGCCATGCAGGAGACGTACGTCGAGGTGCGCTTCTACGGCCTCTGGACGCAGGAGATCAGCCCCGACACTGTCGTTGACCCGGCGCTCATCACCGGCTACGCGGAGCGCTTCCGGGATGCCCTGCGCCGGTCGAGCGCAACGGACCCCGGCACTGGTGAGGTTTGGTACTTCCAGGTGGTACGAATCACCTATCCGAACGACCCGACCGGTAACAAGAGCCGCTTCCACGCTCAGATTCGTGCGTTCGGGAACAACTCTGGGCTGGTCGAAACCACGGGCTAGCTGGCAGAGCGCCCCGTAGACTAGACGGCATGGCGACGATTGTCCTTTCTGACGAGGCCCCGACCGACGAGGGTACTCTGAACTTCTCGCTGGCGAACGCCGAGTTCGAGGCTCCTTTCGAGACGAACGATCCGGTAGTGCTGGCAGGCGCAGAAGCGCATCCGTGGCTGTCCGTCGAGTACCCCGAGAGCGCTGTGGTCGAAGGCTCGTTCCGCGAGCCGCACGTCCCGGCCGCCGAGGACTCGCAGTCGGCCCAGAACTCCATCGCCAATGACCCTGAGGCCGTCGCGGCGGCGCTAGCGGAGGTCGATCTGACCGAAACGGGCCGTCTTGCTGTTGAGGCCGGCCTCGTTCAGGACACCCCCCAGCGCGTAGGCAACGTGGCCACCACGCTCGCAGCCGACGAGGCTGACGAGGACGCTGATGACGAGGAGGACGATCGGTAATGGCAGGTCTTCGCGGTAACGAGGCGTGGCTGCTTGCAGCCAAGCAGAGCGCTAAGGGCGTAGCGGCGAACGTCGTCGCCCCGGCCGTAGGCACCGCTGGCGCCTACAAGATGCCGCTGTCGGGCGGCAACATCGCGCCAGTGCGCGAGACGGACAACCTGTCCGAGACTGACGCTTCCCGCGATCAGGGCGTCGCCTACGTCACCACGTCCGGCGTCGAGGGCTCCCCGGAGTTCTACCTCCGCGACGCTTCCGTACCGTTCTGGCTGCACGCGGCTCTCGGCTCTGTCGCCTCGACCGGCGTCACGCCGAACCGCACCCACACGCTCACTCCGGGCAACGCTCTGCCGTACATCACCGTGTGGCGCAACATCTCGTCCACGCTCTACGAGCAGTTCCGCGACTGCAAGGTCGGCTCGCTGACCGTCTCGGCGGACGCTGGTGCGCCGCTCACGCTCGCTGCCGGCATTCAGGGGCTCCAGGCGACTCGCCTCACGGCCAACCCGGACGCCACCGACCTGATCCCGCTCCAGAACGGGCCGGTCTACAACTACAACGACGCCTCGGTGACGCTCGGCGGCGGCGCAACCGCGCTCGTCTCGTCCTTCGAGCTCACCATCGAGAACAACGTCTCTCGGCAGCAGACGGACGACGTTGTTCCGTATGACGTGACCGAGGGCACGCGCGAGGTCAGCCTCGGGTTCGACCTCATCTTCGAGTCGCTCGACG
>WUUC01202731.1_pt1 | contig 28264 bp, 54 predicted proteins | sample 6278441 | NCBI WGS metagenome assembly WUUC01 (sample SAMN13675441, study PRJNA597444) | soil metagenome | isolation source: soil | place: USA: Washington | collected 2017-10 | reverse complement strand
GGCAAGTGCCAGGCACATGTTCTCGACTTGCCTCGACAGGGCGCTTATGCGGAGATCACCCACGGCCATCTGCCAGGTCGGCTTCACTTCTCCGACGATCGTGAGGTCGTCAACAAGGAGAAGGAAGTCAGGCAGATAGAACCTGTGCGTGTCGATCTGAAACATCCGTGGTTCGTATTTCCACTGGATCCCGTTCTTGTCGAAGTAACGGGCCCACTGCGACTCGAGGCGCGACTTAAACCAAACATTCCGGTACTTCGTTCTCTTGGCCCGACGACCTTGATAACTCACCCCGAACATCCGTTCGGAGATTCACTCCAACATTCACTTATGGAGTCCACTGCAACTTTCACTATTCGCGCGTTAACGAAAGTTGGGCCAGACTCCATAAGTGATAGTTGTCCTTATCCCTTCAACTTCAGGGGTGGCTTAGTTCTGACGCCCAACCAGACCCAGAGATTGTCGCCTGTTGCCTTGTCATCGATTCCCAGGTTTGACTTCAGGTGCCTCGAAAGTTTCTGTCTGGTCCAAGGCATCTTGATGCCCTGTGCGTCAGCCCAGCCTAGGTAATGCTCGTGTAACTCGGACTTGAGGCACGACAGGTCGTCTCCGTACTCGAGCGTCGAGTAGAACCCGAGGAGTGGGTCAGACTCCTCCTGCTGGTGTTCTGTCTGCTCTTCGACCTCGCGAGGCGGGGTAAGCGTCTTCTTCTTCGACCCATACTGATCCCACCACTTCACAGCGCCCTCGATCACCCAGGCGAGGATTCCCTCGACGTGCTCGCGCTGTGCAAGTAGGTGAGGTAAGACGGGGTTCATGTCCTTCTTGTCCAACTGGTGCTCGAACGGGACGACCTTGACGCGTCGCCAGAACCCATCTCGTCGTGACGCAGACACGCTTGGGAAGTGGTTAGCGGCAAAGAAGATCGTCCACTCAGGCTTGAACGTCAGCATCGCCTTCGCGTAAGGCACGCGGACTGTGATCGTGTCGTTACCTGTTAGGCGGTTCACAGTCGCAGTTGAGAACTTGGAGTGAGCCTGAATCTCAGTCGAGATGATGAACCTCCTCCCGCGCAGAGCGGCAAGGTCTGCTCTCGTGCCTCCGGGAGTCGCATTCGGTGACTGCATGAACGACTCAGGATCTGCTACTCCGGCGTATGAGCCTAGGGCGTGTGCCACAGCCTCGAGGACTGTCGTCTTGCCTGTGCCTCCTGGACCATGAAGGTAGTAGAAGGCGTGCTCATATGTGATGCCGAATAATGCCTGCCCCAATACTAGCTGCAGGTATGAGATCAACTCCTCGTCACCGTTGAGCGCCGAATCGATCGTCTCCTCCCACAACTCGGAACGCGCGTCCTCGTAATAGGCGCCGCGCGCCACGCGTGTAATGAGATCCTCTCTCTTCTGGTCGTGGGCTTCACCTGAACGCAGGTCGATCGTTGCGTTCGTGCAGTTGAGGAGGTACTTGTCTGTGTCGAAGTCTGAGATGTTGACGATGAACTGCTCTGCCGTCTCTGCTTTCGAGACGACGTTGTTGCTGGTCCTCGCACCTTGAAGGTTCGTGGCGTTCTTCCTGATCGGTTGTGCCTTCTCCGGATCCTCGAGGAACGCCGCCTTCTGAAGTTCCTTGAGCGACACAGCAGTGACCATCCTGTGAACGAGGCCCGTGTAGTCCTCTCTCCAACACGTCGCGTCGTAGTGGTACCAGGTCTTCGTGTGCGGGCAATAGCGCAGGTTCCCTCTTGCCTGCTGGACGAGGCGCAGTGAGTTCCCCCAGTCCGTGAAAGGAAGGTCCGCGCGTATGTCGATGTCCTTCGGGGCGCTGTTGTACGTGTGAGCGACGTGGTACGAGACTTGGTCGCGTGACCACGGTTCATCACCCCACTCGCACTTGTTGAGCGCGTCCCAGATCATCTCGATCGCATCCTCGAGGTCTACCCACAACCCCCACAGCGCTCTTGCTGCCTTGATGACCATAGGCTGCTGTCCGCCAGGCGGGACATCACCTGTCCGAAGAAACCGACGCACCTCAGGCCCAGGACGAATGCCAGTCGGCAGGCTGTGCCCCTCGCCCGTACGAATCTCAAACTCGTCCTCCTTCGCTGTTCGCGTCAGATCGAGTAGCCACGACGGGCAGTCAGAAGCCTCGTCTATGTCCAGGACCGTGTCGTACTGAACGCCTGACACGTGCAAGGACGGAGCGACGATCGCGTACTGGTTCGAGGCAAGGAGATCTACTCCGAGGTACCCTGGTAGGGGTTTCCTCGTAAGGATCTGCTCTCCTCGCATCTCATTCGGCACCTTGAACCAGTAATGTCTACCTCGATCGCCGCTCTTCGACTCGCCTGTGTCCTCGACCCACGTGTCCGGCAGCGGGTCGTTGTCAACGATCAGTTCCTCGAAGGACTCGATTCCGGCGTTCTTCGGATCGACATCGAGACACACATAGCCGACGCCACACAGAACGCCGATGTTGTACCCCTTGAAACGTCCGCTGTACCAGGACTTGATCTGCTTCTCATCGAGCGTCGAGTCATTGAAGCCGTTGGGCACGGCAGGGTGCTTGCCTATATCACTGCAGGACTTCCGCTTGCACGAGCAACCACTGTTCGTGGGCTTGTGCACTGGGAAGACAGGTAGACCTTTCGACGCGTAATTGAGCGCGGCGTCGAGTACTGCTTTCTCCTGTGTTCGGGGTGGCAAAGCTGCGAGTCCTCCTTGTGGGGTTCCAGAATGACGAAAACTATTCTCGGCACATCAACAACGAAGCGGGCATCGTATTCACCTCGTACGAAACTACTCACGCACCCTGGCATGGCCGGGACGTTTCGAGTGTAAGCTCCGCGGGGGCGAGACATGTGTTGACGTGCTGCAGGAGATCCGTGTATCGTCGTCCTTGACGTTCAACCCCAATCAAGGAGTACTTACATTGCTGTCTGACCTTCCTACCCTCATCACCAATATGAACGCGCTCCGAAAGCGCGAGGGAAAGCGTCCGCTCACACAGGAGCAGATCGAGCAGGTCAAAAGGCAGGTCACGATGCGTGAACACCTCGGGCGTTACACGCTGTTTCCTGAGGACCTCGAGCGCGAACTCGCGAAGGAAGAAGCAACGACGTGACCCAGGTCCTCGATCAAATCGACGCGCGCCTCCCAGAAGGTTTCGAGCCCATCTTCGACACAGGGCGCACAGCGTACTTCACGTCTCCTCGTGTCACGTCACACCGCGGCGGGCCTAAGGGAACGACTCATAGCGTGTTCATCAGTGAACATGGGTGGGATATTGTGCGACTCGACCGTTGGGGTGGAACTGGAACGAGGCGGGCAGTCGTGTGTGGCGACACACCCGACGTTGACGCGATGCTTGCTGCCGTCTGCAAATTAGCTGGCACACAAAATCCGACATTCGTTCCGTTCGGAGTCTGACGCATGATCCGTGGTCACCGAGGCAACCCGCTCAACCCACTTCGGTGGGAAGGCAAAGCAACATCGATCGTCCCGACGAACACGCGTTGGGTCTCGACTGTGTGGAAACTTCTTCCGCGGCGTGACGCCTGGGCGATCTCTACACCCTGGTTCGTCATCGTTATCACGACTGACGCCCGCAGGTTCAACCCCTACCAAGGAGAGCAGTAATGTCCCGTAACTACATCCACTACTACGCGTCACCGTTGCCTGGCAATCGCGCCATCCTGATGATGGACGTGGTCATCGATGACAAGATCCAGAACGACCTGTCCATGGCGACTGGGTCTCCCGCTCCGCTCGAGACGGTCAAGCAGCACGAGCGTATGTTCGACCTGAACCCTCTGATCGAACGTGCCCAGGTGACTACCTCGGTCCCGAACGGTGATGGACCGCGCTCGCGTGTCCTCAGCGCTGTGATCGCGTATGGCGAGCCGGCGCTCATCTCAGTCCTTGAGTCAAGGACTGGTCTCGGCAGACAGGTCATCAGGCGCAACCTCGACTCACTCGAGAAGGACGGACTTGTCCGTGAGACAACGGGACAGGTCAAGTTCACGAAGTGGGCACCTACGCCCGCAGCGCTTGAGGAGAGCAAGTCATGAGAGTCCACTACGTCAAGAGCGCGCGCAAGGCAAAGAAGTCACGCACGTGCCGCAGGTGCAGCAATGAGGTGCAGCCCGGCGAGTCGTACAAGTGGGCAGAACCCAGGTACGGAGGCATCCTCATCTGGTGCAAGGACCACTCGCCGAAACGCAGCGAGCTGACGTCCAGCAAACTCGGTGTGGTGTACGACGCCCAGGATGACTTCGACGTGTCAGAGTGCTCGTCTGTCGATGAGATCTCCGAGGCTCTCAACACAGTCGCAGAGACGGCGCGAGAGGTCGCTGAGGAATACGGCGAATCGATCGAGGCCATGCCCGAAGGCCTCCAGGAAGGGCATGTCGCAGAAGAGATGCGTGAGAAGATCGACGCGCTCGAGTCCTTCGCAGACGAACTCGAAGGTTGGTCAGGTGAAGAGGACGAAGGTGGTCTCCTCGATGGCGCACGTGAGGAAGCGATCGAACTCGTCAACGGACTGGAGGTCTAACCGTGTCACTCACACCTGTTGAAGCACGGGACCGTGTCATCGCGCTCTTGTCTCCCACTACTCCAACATCGGAAACAGACCTCTACCTTCTGTTGCGTGAAGACCTCTCTCGTGACGAGATCAAGGCAGCGGTCAGTGAGTGCCTTTTCCGCAACGAGATCCGCTGGGTCGCCTTCCAAGGTTACTGCCGCGGAGGAAGGCCAGGAGCATGAAGATCAACATCTACCAGTTCGCGGGACAGGTCGAGTCGAATGACATTGAGGCAGCGGTCCTGCGTCTCACGAAGGAAGCAGAACGCAGTGGTCACCTGTTCCTGATCGACGCAGACGATCTTACTGACTGTGACGCGCCGCAGGACGCTGTCTTCGTCAAGGTCACGGTGGTAAAGGTCGAGGTGCCTGGTTCGTCTGACCACACAGCGATCAGTGTCGAGCAAGGCGTGATGCCTCGATGATCGAGATCCAACAGACGCATATCGTTCGGGAGAACACAGGCATCAAAGTCTACCTGTACCACGACAAAGGGTTGACCATCTACCGCCTCGATAACCCGACGACCACGCTCCTGCCAAACGATCAACCATCAATTGATGCCTTCAAGGATCTTCTTAAGGACCTCATATGAGCACACTCGGGTACGTCCCCTACAACCCACAGGAAGAGAAGCGATACTGGTTAGAACGGTCGCATGCTGTCCTAGTCGAGTACCAGGATGAACTTCCGCTGACTGTGCGGCAGATCTTCTACCGCCTCGTCGCGTCAGACGGGTACGACAAGACAGAATCTGCCTACGTCAAACTCGCTGAGATGCTCACCCGCGCACGGCGCGCGAGCATGCTCGGCAGCGATCGAGGCTCAACTCCGATGATCCCGTTTTCAGCGATCCGGGACGACAAGTTGAGGGCACGGTCTGCCTTCTTTTACGAGGGGCCCGATGAGTTCAAGGATTCGATTCTCGAGTCAGCAAGCGGGTACAAACTTGACCACCAGGACGGGCAACCACAGCACGTCGAGATGTGGTGCGAGGCACAGGGCATGATGCCTGTCCTCGCTGGCATCGCTGAGCCTTACTCGATTCGCGTGTCATCGTCCGGGGGGTACGACTCGATCACGACGAAGCACAACCTCGCCCGACGTGTCGCAGGAAGGTGGGACGATGAGAAGAAGTCCACACTATTGCTGCACGTCGGTGACTTCGACGGGTCCGGTGAAGACATGTTCAACAACCTGACCATGGACGTAGGCATGATGGTCCACCAACTCACCGGTGCAAGTACTGAACCATTTGCCACTGAACGTGTCGCCCTCACAGCGGAGCAGGTGGTCGAGCGGAATGTCATCACAGCACCACCGAAGCCATCCGACTCACGTACCAAAGCGTTCGTGGAACGTCACTGGGAGGTCGTTGACTGGCATGGTGACACAGACATCTCGGCACAGCTCGAGGCGCTCACACCGACTGACCTACGTGAGTTGTTCGAGGAAGTCATCACAGGCCACCTCGACATGGACGCGTACCAGGAAGTCCTCGATCGAGAAGGACGTGAGCGAGACGCATTCTCCGCTCTGCTCCGCGACATCGATCTGGATATCGACTGATGGCCTCGGTAGGTATCACCGCAACGAGAGAAGGCCTGACGAGCAAGCAGCGTTGGAGGCTTGAGATCCTCCTAATGCAACTCTCTCCTGACGAAGCTCACCACGGTGACTGTGTGGGAGGAGACGCTGAGTTCCATGAGATGTGCTTGGACCTCAGCATTCCTGTCTGGATACATCCTCCGGTAGACAACAAGTACCGAGCCTGGTGTAAAAGTGCTGCAGGTATTGCCTCCGGGCTGCCCTATCTCGATCGAAACAAGGTAATCGTCAACTCAGTCGACTACATGTTCGCTTGCCCGAAGGAAGACATCGAGCCCAGGCCAGCACGAGGCCAGGGCACGTGGTCCACGATCAGGTACGCTCGGCGCATGAGCGTACCGATGAAGATCATCTGGCCAGGCGGGCGTGTCCAGGAGGTGAGGTAATGGCAGACAAGTTCGAGCCTCTCACACTCGATGACGAACTAGGCTGCCTCGGCCCAGAAGAGTTCGAGGCGCTGTCGCAGTACCACGAGCGGGAACGCTGGGTGTGGGACCAGATGTGTGACGCAGCAGCAGACACAGAGCAGGGCACGCCTGACGAGTGGACTGACATCGTTGTCCGCCACAGGAACATGTGCCGCAACTTCAAGGAACTCGCTGCCGAGCAGGAGCGTCTCGACGCAGACCATAGGACAACCCCAAACAAGGAGGAACCATGAGTATCAGTATTACCACAGCACGAGAGCTGTGTAGGCCTCTCGGTCGACCAGACTTCGCACTTGACTTCCCTGTCGATGTCGAAGAGTTCGACCCTCAGGACCTGAAACCCCTGATCGGGCAAGAGGTGTACGTCCAGTGCAAGCACGGTAGGTTCTCTTTTGCCAACGGGCAAGAACACCACGTACGAATCACGGACATCAGTCCCACCAAGATCTACGGCAAGGTGCGAGGCAAGCCTCGTGAGGGCGTCGTTGACATCGATCTCGACAGCCTGACTCTCCTGGAGTGGAAAGAAACACTCACTAAGAGACTCGCACGGAAGGTCAAGGTGGTGGCAGAACCATGACTGAGACATACGACCGTGAGTTTGCACTTGCCCGAGCGAACGGCGACTACTGGAACAAGCACCATGTCGTCCGTGGCCTCGAGGCAAAAGCAGCCCGGGTCAAGGACCGCATCGCAGCGAGAGCAGAAATGCGTGACAAGTGTGCCGACTTGATCGTCGGCACCCGCCTCGTCATCTCCCACCTCAACTGGCGCCAGGTCGCGAAGGATGGACGTCGTGTCGCCTATCTCGCTGAAGGGTTCCGCGCAGAGGAGGAACTCCCGAACGCACGTGCCCGCGAAGCAGAAGCGAAGCGCGTGCTCGACGCAGCACGAAAGGCAATGGAAGCATGAGCGAGATCTTGGACCTCCTCAGGGAGGCACGCGAGATGTGCGGCATGGCGTGGTCAGATGGAGATCCTGATGATCTCGCCGGGCGCATCGACCGCTTCCTTCGTGAGGGCGGTGGGCAGGAAGTGGATCTTACTCGAGATCAAATCTCAATGCTCGCACTCCTTACCCATCAAGGAGAAGTCGGCAAGACAACGAAGATCGTTCTCGAGCAGACCTGGACCAAGTCGGGAGGCACACATCTGTACGTGACGACCCCTCGAGGTGAATACCACCTCGCCCGGAATGGCAACCTGATCGAGATTGGAGTCGTGGTCGATGGAGAAGTAGATCGACACACAGCGAGGTACCGATGACCCTTTCCCAAGCCACACCCGACATGCTCCGCGACGCTACGCTCGAGCTCCTCGAAGATGGGTGGCAGGTCGCAGGACCCAACCTTCGATTGCCTATCCCACTGAGCGTCGCGCTCGCGTACGAGATGAGCGGGTACGGTCAAGACGTGCTCGATGAGACACGCCACCTATGCGGAATACTCCGCCTGCGTAGAGGAGACAAGACCGCTCAGGAAAACCTCACCCTCCTCAGGAAGCAACTCGCTGACGCACGAAAGGTCAAGGAGGCCCGCAGTGCTGCCCCACCTACATAAGACAGAGTTCGACCACGGCATCTGTGCCACGGTGCACCAACTCAGAGACGCGCCTCTCCCTCCTGACGTTGAGATGCGTGTCGAGTCGATCATCAGGCACGGTCAAGACACCCCACTGCCACACGAACATGGAGAAGACAGCGGAGGCGTGTTCCTGAAGTGGGACAACGTAGACGTCTACGCGCTCACCGATCGCGATTACTACGCAGTCAAGGAGGCACTCAATCTATGAAACGTGTCCGGGTGTACGTCACAGAGAAGACAGGCGACAGTCCAGGGCGCGTCACGATTCTGGCGCCAGGCGACACGATGGAGATCTCGCACAAAGTCTCCTTCCAGGGCAAGTTGATCGACGGTGAAGCAAGCAAGACCTTCACCGTCGCAGACATCAAGGTGGTGAAAGAATGATCGACCAGCAACGCCGGGTGATCGAAGAGATGGCGAGCGCAGTAACGACAGATCCAGTCGCTGACGGGTACCCGTTCGTTCACCTCCAGGCACTCGCCCAGATCATCCTCGACCAAGAGATTCGTATCAAGCAATTGGAGGAACGATGCACGAATCAGTAATGGCCTGGACCCGCGACGTGGTCGGTAACCTTGACCTCAAGAGCAAGAGTGTCCTCGAGGTCGGGTCCAAGGACGAGAACGGCACAGTCAGAGACCTCTTCGACACAGACATCTACATCGGTGTGGACATGCGTGACGGACCTGGGGTCGACTACGTCTGCCACGCGCACGCCCTCGACGTCTTCTATGACAACCAGTTCCAGGTCGTCATCAGCACAGAGATGCTCGAGCACGACGCTCAGTTCTGGCTTTCCCTGCCCGAGATGTCACGCGTCCTACAGCCAGGTGGATACCTGATCCTGACGATGCGAGGCAACGGGTTCATCGAGCACGGGTACCCGAACGACTACTGGCGCTTCATGCCGAACGCCGCAGAACCACTCCTCGAGCTCGCTGGCTGCGATCGAATCGCTGTTGCAAAGGACCCATTGCCTGGGCACCCGGGCCTCTTCATCGTGGGACAAAAAAGATGACCGAGATCAAACGCATCTCACTCTCGCAGGCACTCAAGAACTTAACCGGAGGTGACACAGCAGAAGACGCTGTGGCAGAACGTCGCTGCTTGAAGCCTCCGATCGGGTGTGGGCTGCCGCTTGGTGAACCGCAACCCTTCCGAGATGGCGCTTCGATGCGTGAGTACCGGATCACCGGGCTGTGCCAGACATGCCAAGACACGGTCGAAGAAGCAACACGACGAGATGACTGACCGCCACACACAGGTCATGGCCGCACTCGAGTTCGCGAATGAGGTCCGCCTTCATCGATCACGTCTCTTCCACGACCTCAAGGCAGGCAAGGTCACACTCGCTCACGTCCTCGACAACGAATGGGCTCGAACAGCGACTATCTACAACACGCTCAGACAGATGAAACAGTGGGGCCCTGCGCGAGTGAGGCGCCTCCTCACCAAGGTGGGAGTGTCAGAAAACAGGAAGGTATGCTTCCTCTCGGAGCGGCAGAAGAAGATGATCCTCGAACTGGTGGATCAATGACCGACTGTCCGCTCTCACACAGGCAACTCGAAACGATCGATTGCTTGTCTGAGGGAATGACGTACAAGCAGATCGCCCAGGCACTTGGCATCAGCGTCTCGACTGTACGAACACACCTCTCCTACGCCTACAAGCGTCTAGGCGTTGTTGATCGCGCACAGGCAGTGATCTACTGCGAACGCCACGGGTGGCTCGAGCGAACGCCAACGCTCACACCTCAGGAGGCTTGGGCCATCCTCTTCGTGATCGAGAACCACGGGGTGCACCCAGGTTGGGGAGGTGCTGACCTGTTCGAGTCAGGTAGATATAAACTTACAGAACTGGTGAACCGGACTAGACAGGCGTCTGCATCGCCGCAGACTCATCGCGACGCCTGACCGGCCAGTTCTTGATCGCTGGCTGTTTTCTCTCGTACCTGATCCACTTCGTCAGGTCCGTCTCATCGAACACGATCGCTGACGAGATCAAGTCTTGTCCAGCGAACACCATGTCAGCAGCATCGTTGAACTTCGCTGCCTCGACATGGGACACGATGACATCAGAATCTTGAACCATTATCGGCCACGCTACTACAAGGAACTTCATCCAAGTCTCCTTACCACGTTGATGCTGAGTAAATGAACCACACAACGAGCATGGCACCGATCACACACCATGCAACCAGCATGCCCACTACTCGCCTTGCTTCTTAGTCAAGAGCGTAGACAGCGCGGCCTCGAACGCAGAGAAGTGCCCAACGAAGTTGGCGTAAATCGAGCACGCAGAGATGAACGCAATCGACCACAACCATCCAGTAACGATCGCGACGGGTAGTGACACAGCCCAGCCTATGGTCAGAAGGAAGTGAACGACTACCATCACCTCGGGTGACGGAGTGAACCGCTCTAGCCACTCACCGAAGGCCTCTAGGCGTTTGATGCCTGGTGTCACAAGGTTCCCCGCGAAACGATCTTAACAATTTAGATAGGCAAGGGCAGTCTGAGGACCGGGGGATTCGGAAACCCCTGGAATGTCACAAGGTTGCTAACCCCCGGGTTCTAAACTGTGTGGTGAATGTCCAACCCACACAAGGAGGAACACATGCATTGGGAAGTGACAGTGCCATCAGGACTCACAGCGGCGATGAAGGACACACTCAACCGTGTCACCTCAGAAGGACGTGTCACAGGATGGGCGAAGCGCGAACACGGCGCTTACCTGTTCAACGTGTCGGGCGACGGATCGCACCCGGGGCGTGAGGTCGTCATTGGGCCACGCGGGGGCATCCACTCTGACACGCAGGTCGACTTCGACCGCAAGAAGGCACAGCGAGAGGAGGCACGTGGCGCGGACGCGTCACCGCACGACCCAGGCGTGTACTCGAAGGACGGACGCCTGATTGGTCTACGCCTCTGGTAGACGTAGAAGAAGGTCCCGGGCCCCTCGTCGGCCTACAAGGAGTGAAGAGGCACACGAGGACTTGCGTCCCAACCCCTTAGGAACCCAGGACCTTCTAAACGACTTCCGCTCGGCGGCGGGGCATCGCGTCGATGATCGTACACGACACCTTCAGCCCCTCAACCCATACTGTCACGAAGAATCCCGCCATTAATTCCGGGAGGTGATACGATGTTCGTGTGTCATCGTTCAACCCCAATGAAGGAGCAACAATGCAGACCGCCCGTCCCGCAGGCACACGCATGATCGACGGCAAACTCTACACCGTCACCAACCTCGACACACGCCGTGCCCGCAGCACAGGAACACGTCGGCGTCACAGCAGCGGCGGCAAGCGTCGTGGCGCAACCACTGCCCGCCTGTTCGCCTGATGACACGCGCCTACTGCAAACTGCATCGCCTCGTGGATCTGTTCCTCGAGTCGATCACGACAAACGCACTTCCGTTCTAGCCTGTTTGACGATTAGTAACCTGGCCGTTATCGTTCGATGCCGCAGCACACTTTCAACCCCACTCAAGGAGACGCAGTGAACTTTCCCACTTCCATCGTGCCCGACATGAACACCCGCGCAGGGCGCATGCTCGCCGCGGGCCGCGTCAAGGTCACGGTCACGCAGGGCGACGGTGAACACATCACCATCCTCTTCAAGTCCTTTGCCGACAACCGCGAGCGCCAGTACCAGGACGTCTCGAAGCGGTGGGTCGCCTGTCCGCTACATGACGCTACGCATGTGTTCGCGGAGGTCCCGAACGCCTCAGGCGAGTGGAACGACAAGATCGGTACCTTCTACCCGCTGACTACACGCTGGTACAGCGCCGACAACGCAGACGCGCGCCGCGTGAACGCCGCAGCGATCGCAGCACACTGGCTCGCCGCTCCGGGCTTCCTGCCTGACGGAGTCAAGGAGATCGTAGAGCAGAGCGAGTGCGCACGATGCGGCAAGGAGCTCACGGACCCGGAGTCAATTCGCATCGGCATCGGTCCCGTCTGCCTCGGCAAGATGGAGACCGGATCACAGCACCAGGTCAAGGAGCGCATCGAGCGCGCCATCAACGACACAGGCGACGCGAACGACTGGACGCCGGAGGACCTGCCTGAGGACTTCGACCACGGCACGCCCGAGGTGCCCGATACGGTTGAGGAGGTACAGCAGATGGGCCTGGTGGACACGGCCTTCCGCCCGATGGGCCTCGATCTCGACTCGATGACAGATGGGCAGATCGAGTCGATCATCGCGGTTGCCCAGCGCGTTCTTTTCAAGCGCCAGTTCGCTCGCGAGGAGCGCGTACAGGAGGAAGCAGCATTCGCCGCGAAGACGGAGCGCGACACGGAGTTCCTGGGGCGGTAATGATCGTCGGAGGCAAAACATCTAACGCGGGCTCTGGCGCCGATGACCAGGGTCCGACACATGGCACCTGGGTGAGCCGGGACGCCACGGACGCTGTCGCGAAGACGTTCTCTGATGGAGATCTCCATCCGATCGACACAGGCGGTGTCATCATGGGCCGCAGGCAGATCTTCCTCGATGACGTGGCGAACGCTACCAAGTGCAGCGACTCGCTGCTAGCGTCACGAGCAAAGCGACGCACGAGGGGAGGTGAGAACATGTCTTTCGGTCAACGCCTCGCAGTGATGCCGATCTTCATGGTGTGGTGCTTCATCTGCCTCCCCATCCTGATCGTCGCTGCTGCAGACGCAGGATTCGTCCTGTGGCTTCTCGGTACAGGAGTGCTGTGTTTCGCATTCGCACGACACAGCTACAAGCAAGGACGAAACGGGAGGTAACTCCCGTCTGCAGGTTTCACCTGCACTGATGAGTCCTAAATCAAACCCCCTCACAAGGAGGAAAGTAGTGAAGAAGATCATCGTAATGCTCACCATCGCCGCATCGCTCATGCTCGTGCCGGTAGCACAGGCAGGCGTGAAGATCGACCGAGCAGTCGCACAGACCGCTTCCGGCCTCGACCGCCTCGGTTACAACGTCGAGCGAACCTCGAACCGCAAGGTCGAGAAGGGCCTGTTCAACGTCGCCTACTTCGTGCGTGGAACGTACCCTGACCAGACTGCCGTGTGGTGTTTCCATCAGATGCACGTCGGGCCTCGTGGCCACATCCGCCAGGATTCTCTGGCTTGCTTCTGAGCAGTACGCGGTGAAGGTGTAGGGCGGTTCGATTCCGCCCCACCGCTTCGCCCGGGTCTCCCGGGACACTACAACCCCACAAGGAGGGGAACATGCCTCACGAGTTCGTGAAGCAAGACAAGCCCGACACGGGTAAGAAGTTCCAGCAGGTGACGAAGATGCTCGACATCGTCCGTAAGGCGAACGGCGACCCGGTCGCTTTCGACCAGGTCTGCAAGGACGCAGGCGCCAAGTACCCGCAGGACGTCCAGGCAGCGATGTTCGCGCTCGAGCTCACCGGCCTGGTCGATCGCTACACGTACGTCGAGGACGGCTCAACGCGCTCGCACGTTGCCTACGCGTGGGTGGGCGGCGACCGCCCTACGAGTGCCGCCTCGAGCGGCTCGAAGAAGCGCTCCTCGAGCCGCAGCTCGCAGAAGAAGGAGGCGCCGGCGAAGGCGTAAGCAGCAGCGGAGCACGCGTCTCCGCAGAGGTGATCGCACAGACGCGATCATCCGGGTGCAGGTGTGAGGATCAAGCCCACATGGAGAGACTCGCGCCGCACGTCAGGTCCTACCTACGGCCCGGGATGCTCGTGTCTGACCTGCGTGAACTCACTGTCGGGTGTACGCACCCGCGGTGGGTGTGCCCACGCCTCGTGTCCATTCGCAAGAGGTACTCCCAGTAAGGGGGTGCCTCTTGCGCGTACCTTCGCGACAAAGTCCCACGGGAGGTGATACGCTACGCGTATGCAGTCAACCCCAATCAAGGAGTCTCACGTGAACATGCCCGACTCAAAGTACGGCGTCGGTGACCTCGTCACAATCAACGCCCTTCACGTCCCGACACGCGAGAAGTGGGTCATCGTGAGCGTGACATGGGAGCGCGGCGGATTCACCTACACAGTGACCGAGGACAACAAGACGGGTTACTTCGTGCGTGAGCACGAGATGAGGTCCTTCTAGTGACGACCGCCGCAGCACAGCCCGTCCTGTCGATCGACGGCAAGGACATCCTCGTCCGTCCGCCGAAGTATCCGTCCCAGGAAGTCAAGAAAGAACTCGGCGGACGCTGGGACAAGAAGAACAGCGCCTGGCGAGTCGCCCCCATCTCAATGAACATCCATCGCCTGTGTGAGTGGTACGGCGAGGGTATCCTCGAAGGCGCCCCGCAGCCCGTCCGCGACCTCTACGAGTACGAGTGGGGGTTCCCAGGATTCGACGCACACCCTGACCTTCGCACTCGCGCAGAGTCACATCCACGCTGGGACGACTTGTACCCATTCCAGCAGGAGGCAGTCGAGTACATCGTCTGCAACCCACACCGCGGCACACTGCTCGGCCTCAGCCCGGGCCTGGGCAAGACGCCTGTGTCAGTCGTCGCCATGGACGTTCTCGGCCTGCACAAGGTGCTCGTCCTCGCTCCTCTAACGCTCGCGCGGAACTGGATCAAGGAAGCGGAGCAGTGGGAAGGTCAGTTCCGGTCGAAGACACGCGCGACGGCAGCGAACAAAGACCCGCAGTCCGAGATGGTCGTGACCAACTTCGAGACGATCTTCGAGACGATCCTCCGCGATGAGGACGGGAACGTGTACCACGAAGAGGATATGGTCGAGTGGCAGCATCCGAACCACCTGGATGAAGATCCATGGGTCTTCAAAGTCACGAACGCCCGTAAAGTCAAGGAGTGGATCGACCGAGGGCCGACGAAGGTCAACGAGCGCGGCAAGCGCGTACCTGTGCGCGAGAGAATTGTTCAGGCCCGCAGGTCCTACGCCGACAGCGACTGGGACCTCATTCTGATTGATGAGTCGATCGTGTTCAAAAACCGCAAGGCAGTCAAGGTCGATGTCGTCCAGCAGTTGACCAAGTACGCACAGCAGGTATGGCTCCTGTCCGGGTCGCCCACAGCGAAGTACCGCGATGACCTTTTCCCACAAGTGCAGACGATCATGCCCCGCGCCTTCACGTCCTACTGGCGCTTCGCTGAGAACTTCACCATCGTGGAGCGTGGGCAGTGGGGATGGTCGATCGAGGGCGACAAGCCCGGAGTCGATCTTCACACCCTGCTCAAGGACTTCCTGTTCGTGCGTGACCAGAAGGACGTCCTCCCGGACCTGCCCGAGTACATCTACCGCCCACTCGAACTGTCGCTCAATCAGGACCAGGCGAAGGCACACAGGACGATGCTCGAGGACTGGGTCGCGACGATCGAGGATGAGCTGGAAGGCAACGAGGTCGAGGCGCCGAACCGCTTGGCCCAGATGACTCGCCTGCAGCAAATCACCTCGAACCTCCGCAACCTCACGAACGAAGACAAGGAGTACCCCTCCTCGTCAGTCAAGGAAGATGCGCTCGTCGCTCTGATCGAGAACGATGAGATCGAGATGCCGCTCCTGGTCTGGGTCAACTACGTGCCCACAGGAGAGTCGTACGCTGAGCGCCTCGGCAAGAAGTTCCCGGACCTCAGCGTCAAGTTCGTCCACGGTGACGCGACGACGCAGAAGAAGAAGGACGCGCGTGACGAGACACTCCAGGCTTTCAAGGACGGCAACCTGGACGTCCTCATCCTCCAGTACGAGGTCGGGAAGTTCGGCCACACGTTCACGAAGACCCGCACCGTGTACTACGGCGATCGCTCATGGAACAGCGACTCGATCGTCCAGTCACTCCGCCGTGTTCGCAGAATCGGCTTGACGCACAGCCCGGTGCTCATCACCCCGCGGTGCCCTGGCACGATTGACGACCTGATCGAGCAAGTCCTCGAGGGCAAGTTGCGATCGATCGCAGCGGTGTCTCAGGCTGACCTGCTCGAACTACTACGCAGCCTCGGGAGGCAGTAATGCCAATGTTCGAGAAGAACCGCGAGTGGTCAGAAGCGGAGCATGCTGCTTACGAGCAACTCGATCCGTCCGACTTGGGCTTTGCTGGGCCTGACCCACACGAGCCTGGGTTCGGTCCTGTCACGAAGGACGCCATCCCATGCACGTGCGTCTCTGACATCGAGCGTAAGTACGAGCACTGCCCAGGCTGTGACGGGTGCGTTCACGCTGAACGTGACAACCTCGAGGCATGTCCATTGTGTGGCGAAGAGCTGTGACCGACCTCACCGAACTCCAGTACAAGTTGCTCGACGTGCTCGAGGACTACGGCGCCACAGCACCGCACAAAGCAATCCCGCCATCTCAGATCGCTGGCCTCATGGGCCTGCACAAAGGACCTCGACGTAACCGCGGACCTTGGTCAGGGTACCAAAACCCAGCTCAGTACATCATCACCCCACTCACTACGCTGCGACGACGTGGCCTCGTTAACCACTCACGCAGGCAAGACGGGCTCAGTGGGACCGCCTACTACATCACCAAGGAAGGCCTGGCAACAGAATGAGTGGTGTTGTCTACCTCCTGCACCTCGAAGGAAGAGGTCTTCCAGTTGCCCAAGGACGTGTCGCGCGCCACTACATCGGATGGAGTGGATCAATGTACTCTTTGCCTCTTCGTATCTCTCACCATAGAGCGGGCACAGGCGCGAGCGTTTGTCGGGCGTATGCTCAGGTAGGTGATTTAGTTCTCGCCCGCATCTGGCACGGAGAGACACGGGCGTACGAACGCCGCTTGAAGCGGACGAAACACGCACCAAGGTACTGTCCTCTGTGTGCCGTGGAAGAAGGGCGCGGGTTTGACCTCGGGCCTGACCGCGATCGAATGTCACGCAGCGAACTCAACGTGGTGAAGAGGGTACTACACGATCATCGGGAGCGTATTGCTCGAGTGGCCGCTACGATCTCACTGAGTATCGATGCCAGAGCAGAAGTCACGAGCAGGTCAGGGTCGTCGTGTCCGGGAGACGCAGAAGCAACGACGCGAGCGGCAGGAAGCAGAAGCACGTGACAAGATCCGCCGGCAGGTCGAGGATGGCACTCTTGTCATCCGCCAGATGACTGCTGAAGAGCGACTTAAGTATCCGCCACGGCAGACTGCACGTTCACAGAAGCAGAAAAAGCTTACGTTCGACGCTTGACAAGTTAGAACGCGGGCGCGTATCGTCACTCCTGTTGTCGCCGTAACCCCGTCAAGGAGTCACGTGGTACTCGCAATCGATCCAGGCGTCACCACAGGCGTCGCTCTTCTCAATCAGGCAGGTGAAGTAATCCTCGCAAACGAGCTGCGTGGTGATCCCTCGACGGTTGCGAAAGTCCTTGCTGAGATCCCAGCAGAGGATGTCGTGATCGAACAAGGACCCATCGGGTATGGCAGAAGTAGCGCGTACCTCGAAGAACTTGACTTCCGCCTCAAAGAAGTATTCCCAAACGCCACGTGGCTGCGCCCAGTCGAGTGGAAGGGTACACCTCGCGCACAGACTCCCGTGAACGAGAAATCAGTACACGTCAAAGACGCTGTGCGTATGGGACGCGAACACATCCACTGCTTGAACCGGGCTCAGGGGTGAACGAACTCCGTGACACCGCACGTCAGGTTCTCGCACTCATGGCGCTGAATCTTGCTGTTCGTGCTCATGCGAAAACCGTCTATGAGTTCTCAGTTACCTTGATTCATACTCGGGCCAAGAAACACGCCCAGCGGGAACCGGTACCAAAGCGGCAGGAACGGTACCGTGCCTAAAGACCTGCGCCCCGTCGAGGCGCCGATCGAACTCACGAAGACAGCGCGTGACGTGTCAGTCACAGAGCGCGGGGGATTCAGGACATGCCGCAGGCGGTGGCTCATTGAAGTGATCGAGAACCTCACCCCGAAAGCACCACAGTGGGCGCTCGAGTTCGGTACAGGCATTCACACCGCGCTCGAACGCTTGCATGGAGGCCTCGACTACAGCGAGAAGTACGGGTGGGATCGAGAAGATGTAACACCACTCAGTGAGGCAAAGATGGAACTCGCTAAGTGGCACGACGACATGGTCGAATCACAGCAGAAGCACTTAGGCCCTCTGTTCTCAGACGCTGTGAAAGATGAACTGTGGGACCTCCTTCAACTTGGGCGTGGGATGCTCACCAACTACGTCGAGTACCACAACGACCAGATGAAGATGGACCCGTGGGACATTCTTGCGATCGAGGGGAAGGGGCCTGATGGAGAACTCATCACACCGGACCTGTTCGAGCACGACGCAGGCGCTGTCCCGTACAGCAAAAGCGCCCATCCATTCATTCACGAAGGGCGCATCCTCTGCCCGATCGTTCATCCTGAAACTGGCCGCTGTCTCCCTGGACGTCCATACCTGTCAGGCCGCCTTGATCTCATCGTTCGTCGGAAGAATCGGCACAACACCCTCTGGGTAGTCGATCACAAGACGACAGCGTCCTCTCCGAGTGACCGTGGCCTCGACTTCGATGACCAGACAACGGGGTACTGCTATCTCATGTGGCGCCTCACAGGCGTCATACCTCGAGGCGCTGTGTTCAACTACTTGGTCAAACAAGAACCCAAGGAACCACGCATCATCGGCGTGACGGAGAAAAAGCCTGAGGGCGAACTATCCACAGCGAAGGACCAGTTGTGCCTCGCGCGAGACTACCGCGTTGTGATGCTCGACCGCGGCATCATGCGGAAGGATGGCACGATCGATTCGGAGAAGTACGCTGACTGCTACGCCGGCCTACTCGCTAAGGGGTGGGACCCGTACTTCAAGAGGTTTGAACCCCAGCGGAACGAGCACGAGATGTTCTCGTTCGAGGAGCGCCTCTACCAGGAGTACCGTGACATGCGGGACGTATTCAATCACCGTGAGAAGGCATACCCAAACCTCTCCACATGGTGGTGCCCGTCCTGCTCAGTCGCGCCGATCTGTCAAGCGCTCGAAGACGGATCTGATGTCGAGGGCATCATCGAGAACCGCTTCATGGAAGCGCCTGACCGGAAAGCGGAAAGATGACCACAGAAGAACTTGAACGTCTTGAGGCCTTCGCCACAGTGATGCAAGAAGCAGTCATTCAACTCGAGCACGTTGCCTCGAGGATGGAGGGCGCTGCTAGCGCGATGAGGATCTCCGCTGACACAATGGCAACCGCTGCCCGAACCATGCCCACCCACATCACTCACGATCGTCACTGATGGATCTTGCCACGACCTCGAGGCAACGTGGCGGGCCGCCGAGAAACCCGGGCGGAACTAAGTACGGGATTCGAGCGGCCCCCGTGATGAAGCCACCCGGAGCGCGTGCCGGGAGCAGAAGCGGGGGCCGTTCTCGATGAGGCCCGGATCACAACCCACATTCCCGAAGGGGATTCATCGTCGCAAGTGCACCCGGTGCCGCAGAACATGGAGTGCAGACAAACTGCACTGCCCGACGTGTCATCTGCCGACCGAAGGCATCATCGCCTACAACGATGGCGTCACTCCTTTGAAGAAGCGGGCACGGTGACCCTCATACTCATCATCATGGGAATCATCGTCATCACCTGTGTTGTAGTTGCTATAGCTGCTGTTCGCACAGCAGGAGAACAATGCACCTCTTCCAAAGGTCGGTACGAGTGTGGTCTCCAAAAGGGGCACCTCCCACCTCACGAAGACCCTGAGGGGCATTGCTGGTGACACGCACAGTTCCAGGACATGTCGATTCGGTCGGCAAGATCCTCGAGCGTCTCCAGCTCGTTTCACCGTACGAGGTCACCTACAAGGGCAAGCCTGTCCGGGCTGTGCCATCTGAGTTCTACGCGTCGCCAGCGCTCATGCGCTACTTCGAGTGCAAGACAGGTTGCACAGCATGCTGTCTACCGTTCACACTCGACTTCACCAACGACGAGTTCAACATCCTTCCTGAAGAGGTAGCAGGAAACAACATTGACGAACTCTTCTACGAGCGAGTCATTGAGGTCAACGGGTCCGAGTTTCGCATCCAGTCTTACGATCAGTACAAGGACGACGCCTGCCCGTTCCTCGTGCCGAATCGAAACAAGACAGCACTGGGCTGTGCGTTCTGGGCGCGCGAAGGTCACCCTGACACAGGCATGCCAGGCCCAGGCCAACCGATCGAGTGCGAAGCTGCGCCACAGCTCCTGATGACCTCTCGTGGTCCGGACATCTCCATGCTCACGTCGCGACCTTTCGGGCGCGGGTGGGCGTGGAAAGACAAGCCTCAGTGCATCTTCCATCCAGTCGCCGATCGCATCCAGGCGATCCCGGACGACGCACAGGAGCAATGTGCGTCACGGGTCAGGACTCTGCGTAGGTACCTCACCTGGGCTGAGTACCTCGAGATCGAAACCGTACTGCCCCAAGCGATCGAGGCAGTAGAAAACCTTCCCGCAACACTGCGGGACAACGGAATGAGGACGGTGCAGTATGCGTAAAGTCCTACTACTTATTTTGACGCTGTGTCTCGTTTTCCCAGCGACGACACTCGGTCACGTCGATTACAAGAACGTTGATCTTGCGCCAACTACCTACTGGAGCAACAACGTTCAGAACATCACGCCACCCGTCACCGTTCTTGGTTGCTGGGAAGTCGCTGGCATCGTGCCTGGCGAAACCAAGTACATCAAAGAAGGGGTAGGCCCGAACGGCACATATGGCCTCGCTGTGTTCGTTGACTGGGTCCACTGGCACGGTTACCTGATCGATGGTGACTTCGTCACAGGGCCAGACACGCGCCAGTTCTCTGATTCAACCTACGGCACCACGCTCGGGACACGCCGCATGTGGGTGGACATCATCCTGAACGGCCAGCGTTACAAGACGAACGTCACGAAGTTCGTTCACCAGGGCGGGCAAAAGGCATACGCGATCCGCAACAACTGCTAAAGGAGATCCATGAAGGTCAAGTTTACCCGGGAGAAAGAAACGCCCGGGACAGTCAGGTTCAAGGAGGAAGGTGATCCCGCTGACCACAAGGTCGGATCCCTGTACCTCAAGAAGAAAGCGGCCGCTGATCTCGGTAACCCCGAGACGGTCACCGTGACGATCGAGGCGAACTAGATGGAAATCCGCAAACCTGCCGACAGGCGCTACTGCAAGGGGTTGATCTTCGCTCCCGCGGGTGCCGGCAAGACTGTGCTGCTTGGTACAGCACAGGCAGACAAACGCACCAACCCGATGCTTCTGCTCGACTTCGAGGGAGGCACAGAATCGCTCGCTGGACTCGACATCGACACGATTCCCATCCACGGCTGGGAGGACTACAACGACGCTTATGAGGCACTCGCGAACGGCGACACGCTCGAGTTCGATGGTGTCGAGTACGACTTCTCGAAGTACAAGTCGCTAGGCGTCGACTCGGTCTCGGAGACGCACAAGTTCGCGCTTCTCGAGATCCTTCGTAAGGAGGGGCCATCACGTCGCAACCCGGACCTGGTCGAGCAAGGTGACTACGGCACTGCGACGACTCAGATGCGGCGCCTGCTGCGTGAGTTCCGTGACCTCCCGATGCACGTGTTCTTTGTCGCCCACGCCAAGGAGACGGAGATCCCCCGTGAGGGACGTGTTCGCGTTCCTGACCTCGCAGGACAGATGGCAGAGGAGATCGCCGGCCTCACGTCCATGTCAGGGTACCTCGCTCAGTTCGATGACGAGGGCACCATTCGTCGTACGCTTCTCCTTCACTCAGAGCGCAAGTTCAGGATCAAAGCGCGTACGAGATGGGGGACAACCGCTCCTCAGGAGATCCTTGACCCAACGATCACGAGGCTGCTCGATGGCCTCGGGTATGGCACGGACGAGGCCCTCGAGGCGCTTCATCAGGAGGTCGGGTCGTCCACAGGCAAGCGAATTACTGACGAGGTACCTGAGGACGATCCCGACCGCCTTCCGGGTAAGGACCCGGAGGAGGAAGACAGCACGTCAGACGACGCGCCTGAAGGTGCAGGGAACGGTGCCACAGACATCGACCTGGACTCTGCGACTCTCAGAGAGATGCGCGTCCACGCAGAAGCAACAGGGATCGATCTCGATGGGGTGCGCACCCGCGCACAGGCCCGCGAGAAGATTCTCGCTGCACAGGAGTAACCCAATCTGGTCGCCAGCAGGTAAGAGGGGCAGCAGAGCGACGCGCTGGTCAGGTATGCTCCCCGCCAGGCAAACATCAATCAAAGGAGTACCGTGGGACGTACCACAATCAACTTCGCCGAAGTAGAGGGCGGGTTCGAGGCAGTACCAGAAGGCACGTATGACGTGACGATCGAGAAGGTCGATCTTCGGGACTCGAAGTCCTCGGAGCACGACTACCTCAACTGGGAGTTCAAGATCGTGGGCGACGACTACGAGGGTCAGCGCCTGTGGATGATTACCTCCCTGTCACCTCGCGCGCTGTTCCGCCTCAAGGACGTCTTCGAGGCACTCGGAGTGCTCGAGGACGAGATGACGCTCGACTGGGACGACGACGTGGAGATCACCAACTCCTCAGGCCCCATGCTGCTCGAACCGGACGTGATCGGCATGTCCTGCAAGGTCGTGGTCCACAACGAGGTCTACGAAGGCAAGGAGCGGAATCGCGTCGAGGAGGTTCTCGGTGAGACTTCGTCATCGAACGGCGCCGGCAAGTCGTCTGGGAGTGCGAAGAAGGCCTCGTCATCGCGCGCCTCAGCGAAGAAGAGTGGGTCCGGAAGCAGGCGCGCTCTGCGATGAAGCTCCGTGATCTCAGTGCGGGGGTCCTTGGCAGAAAAGTCAAGGGCTCCCGCCGGGAGCTCGACACATTCGAGTTGCCCACTACAGCACAGGAAACGATCTACAAGTCGGATGAGGTCACGTCCAACTGTCCGATCACAGGGCAACCCGACTGGTACTTCGTTTCGATCTCACTCCTAGGGTCACGCCTGGGCCTCGAGTCGAAGTCGCTTAAGTTGTACCTGCAATCCTTCCGCGACGACGGACAGTTCTGCGAAGCGTTCGCCAACACGATCGCCCAGGACGTAAGTGACGCGACGCAGGCAGCGTCCGTCTCCGTCAAGGTCATCCAGAAGCCTCGAGGTGGCGTATCGATCGAGGCAACGGCGGTGTTGCAGCGATGAACGAGCGCTACTTGTCTGTCGGTAAGGTGTTCACCTTCCACGCAGCCCATTACGACGAAGAGGCTGACGACAAGTGCGGGAATCTGCACGGGCACACCTACAAACTCGAGATCGAAGCAGCAGGTGTGCTGCCACCAGGCGAGCGGATGCTCATCCATGGTGACGTGCTCAAGTCGCTGTACCGCGAGCGGATCGAACCTGTCACTGACCACCGCAGCCTCAATGCGACCTGTCCTACCAACCCGACGATGGAAAACGTTCTCCTTTGGCTGACAGACATCGCCGCAGAATACCTGCTTGAGATACCGAACGTGACGGGCGTCTACGTCCGCCTGTGGGAGACGCCGACCATGTACGCCGAGACGATCAGGAAGATGAGATGACCCCTCTATCCTTCGATGACTACCAAGTTCGCGCTGCGCGAACAGCGGTGTACCCACGTGATGGAGCGATCCTCGGGTTCGTCTACTGTGCGCTCGGTGTCAACGGTGAAGCGGGTGAGGTCGCTGAGCATGCCAAGAAGGCATTACGTGACGACCACGGGTCTCTATCACATGACCGTCTCCAGAAGATCAAAAAGGAACTCGGCGATGTTCTCTGGTATGTCGCCAATGCCGCAGGTGAGGCAGGCTTCTCGCTTGAAGACATCGCTGCGTCGAATCTGAGAAAACTCGCAGATAGGCAAGAACGAAACGCGCTGCGTGGCGCTGGCGACGATCGATGAAGAAGTACCCCGTCACAGAGATCTTCGGCCCGACGATTCAAGGTGAGGGCGAGTGCCAGGGCATCCCGGCATACTTCATCCGTTTCGGAGGTTGCGACTACAAGTGTGACTGGTGTGATACGCCCTACGCCGTCCTCCCTCATGCCGTTCGCGCAGCGGAGCGCCTCGAGACAATCGAAATCATCGATCGTCTCAATGCGTTACCTCGAGGCCCCAGGTGGGTTGTCCTCACCGGAGGCAACCCTGTCCTCCACGAACTCTCAGGTCTGGTCGACGCCCTACAGCAGAACAACTACCTCGTCGCAGTCGAGACCCAGGGGACGCGCTGGAAGGATTGGATCCGGGACTGCGATTCGATATGCGTGTCCCCGAAGCCTCCATCCTCTCAGATGAACATGCAAACGACAGAGGTGGGCCTCGCCAACTTCTTCAAGGAACTCGATGGCACGCAGGCCTTCATCAAGATCGTCGTCTTCGACAACGCTGACTACTCCTGGGCACAGGCGATCAGGAAGCAGTACTTCTTCGCTCCGTTCTTCTTGTCTGCCGGCAACGACGCCGGCAAGACAGTCGGCAATCCTGCCCGCGTAGATAACCGAGGACTGCGTGAGGTGCAACAGGGTCTCCTCGAGAAGTTTCGCTGGCTCGTCAACAAGGTCATGGTCGACCCGGCCATGTGCGACGTGACAGTTCAATCACAGCAGCACGTCCTCCTGTGGGGGAACGAGAAAGGACATTGATGTTCAAGTACGAGATGGGGTCTCAAGTCAAAGATCAGATCACTGGCTTCGAGGGGATCATCACTGCCCGCCACGAGTTCATCAACGGATGCAAGCAGTACTCCGTTGAGGGCAAGGTCGGCAGTGACAATGACACCAAGGGATTCTCCTTCGATGAGGAGCGACTCGAAGTGTCCGGTGAGACAAAGAAGATCGCCGCAGAACCTTCAGGTGGCCCGACTGGGCCTGCCCGTAGCGCTGTCAGGCGGTAGACGTGGAAGCGGCAACAAGTCGTGGGGGCACAGGGGAACTGTACGCCAAAGACCTCCACGGGAACCAGAAAGAGATCACGACCGAGGTTGGGAAAATCCTCCGTGTCCTCGAGTCCTACCCACGCGGCGTGGACCTGCGCGAAGGGATCTCAGACACACCTGAACGCGTGTCCCGAATGTTCGTTGAGGAGCTTTGCTCCGGGTACGAGGTGGACGTGGAAGCACTCCTTCGCACGTTCCCTAATGACGGGTACGAGGGAATGGTGATCGTCAAGGACCTCCCAGTGACCTCGCTGTGTGAGCACCACCTTGTCCCGTTCGTCGGGTACGCTCATATCGGGTACTTCCCGAACGGGAGGGTAGTGGGTCTCTCAAAGATCGCCCGTGTCGTCAACGCCTACTCCCGACGTCTGCAAATCCAGGAGCGCCTAACCAAGCAGATCTGTGACGCGCTCGAGGAGCATCTTAACCCTCGAGGTGTAATGGTGGTCGTGTCAGCGGAGCACCTGTGCATGACCATCCGTGGTGTGCAGGCTCCCGGTACCAAGACGATCACGTCTGCTGTGACAGGACTCTTCAACGAGAACCAAGAAGGCGAGAAGGAGGAATTCCTCCGTCTCGTCGGAAAGGAATAAAGATGGAATCCATTGTTCTCCTCTCAGGTGGGCAGGACTCAACAACCTGCCTCGCCTGGGCCAAGGAAACACTCGGCGCCGGAGTACGTGCCGTTGCATTCGACTACGGGCAGCGCCACCGTGTCGAACTCGAACAGGCAGCAAAGATCGCTGACCGAATCGGGGTCCTGTCCTTCACCATCCTCGACGCAGGGGTCCTCAAGCAACTCGGGGGAACAGCGCTCACGGACGATCGTGTCGCGGTTGAGTCTGTCGCTGGCAGCAATTCGCACAACGAACATGCCAGGGCACATGGATTGCCTTCGACGTTCGTTCCTGGGCGCAACATGCTCTTCCTCACGATCGCAGCAGCGTTCGGAGCGAAGTTCGGCGTTTACAACCTCGTCACAGGCGTCTGCCAGCAGGACCGTGCCGGGTACCCCGACTGCCGCGAAGAGTTCATACTCAGAGCACAGGGCGCGCTCTCATACGCTCTCGAAGAGGAAGTCACCATCAACATCCCTCTGATCGACAAGTCAAAGGGTGAGACATGGCAACTCGCTGCTGACCTCGGGATCCTCAACGTCATCATCGAGGACACGCACACCTGCTACCACGGTGACCGTTCGGAGCGCCACCCATGGGGGTACGGTTGCGGCGACTGCCCTGCCTGCGTCGAGCGCTCAAAAGGGTATGTCGAGTTCATCACAGCGGGAACAGGAGCACAGGCATGAGTCGTCATCGCGTCAGCATCTCAGGCAAGGTCGAACCCACAGGTGAGCCCCGAGACAAGGCCCGTAAGATCTCCTCGAAGGTAATCGAAGCCGGCAACGTTGCGGACGCCATCACCACCGCGGTGCGCGACTCGGGCCTCGACGGATTCGCCTCCGGCGAATTCAGCATCAAGGTATCGGATCCGGATGAGTGATGGCACTCCGGACGCACCAGATACTGCTGCGTCGAGTCAGATCACTGACCACGCGTTTGACCCGGAAGGTGAGTGGTGGTCGCTCTGCAAGATCTGTCGCCTCGGGCGTGCGGCACACATCACCTCCGAGACACCCGAACCAGATGAGCGACCACAACCCGAACTCGAACGGCCGCAGCCCCTCCCTGTAGTGGAGATCGATAAGTCGGAGATGGAAGAGCACACTGCTAAATGCGGCACACCTGGACTCCTTCCTGTAATGCAGTCTGGCGAAGAACCTCTCACGTGTCAACGTGAGCCAGGGCATACTGGCTTTCACGCAGGAACGTGCCAAGGGTGCAACGTATCTTGGGGCGAGAATTGCGTCCCAGTCGAACAGGACGACCCGATCGGTGGGGGTCGTGTTCAGGAGATTCTCCAAGGCCCACCAGTTAACCTCATGCGAGATGAGGAGTACGAGCAGCACGAAATGGCAGCGTGCGGCAGCATTGACCATCTACACAATTATCTCGTTGATGGTAAGCGGCAAGAACAGTACGGCAACCCTGTCCCAAATATGGAGAAGATCGCCGTAGGATGGAGCGCGATCCTCGACACACAGGTGACTGCTCACGATGTCGCACTGATGATGGTCTGGTTCAAGACAGTTCGGCAGTCACGCAAGCACCAGGATGACAACCTGGATGACATCGACGGGTACACAGCGATTGCCCGCCGTACGTCGTCATTCGCTGCGGACAGGAGAAGCCAATGAGGTTCCTCAGACCTGCGTGGAACGCACTCGTGGCACTCGTCAAATGCATTTGGTACTTCTTCAACGGCAAGTGGAAGTACATACCTGAGTCAGAAACGTACTGGCCCAGGCAGCGGAGGAAGAAGTGAAGATTGCGCTTATTCCGCCGATCCCAGATCTCGGAACGTTCAAATCAACTGGTATCCATCTTCTTTTGTCACACCTTCTCGAAGACGACCGGTACAAGAAGTACTACTCGTTTCGACGTGGGGAAGGTGACTACCTGATCCTTGACAACTCAGCACACGAGTTCGGTGTCGGCAACAAGGCTGAGCAACTGCTCGCACAGGCGAAGGAACTCAGAGCCCAAGAAGTCGTCGCACCGGATATCCTCTTCGACGCAAACGGCACAGTCGAGGCAACAAGAGCGATGCTCGTCTACATCGAGAAGCACTGGGACGTGTACGAAGAGGCCGGTAGCCCAGGCCTAATGCTCGTACCACAAGGTGGCAACCGAACCGAGTGGGTGAAGTGCCTCAACAACCTTCTACGCACCTGGGATTACATCGTCGGACATCGATTGATGAAACCTCCCGTCATCGGCGTATCAAAGGACTACGACGTCTTCGTAAAAGGCGGGATCACAACCCTTATCAAAGAGTACCTCAACATCAGGACTCTAGGCCTCGAGGTGCACTGCCTTGGGTGGCCGTCGAACCTATGGTCACTCGCAGAAGTACAGAAGGAATGTCCTTGGGTACGCTCTACAGACAGCGCCAAACCCACTGTCTACGCTCGCGCAGGCATCCTCCTCGAGCCTGGCGGTGTGGTTCCGGACTACCCCAGGCGTCCACCTGACTACTTTGAGGTGCCTCTTGACAGTAGACAGCGGGAGATCGCTGTGCGTAACATTCGCGTATTCGACGCAGCAGCGACTGACGCTTTAATTCGAGCATAAATGGGAGGAGGTGAGTACATGGACGACGAGACCCGTAAGGAGGAGACCACCGAAACGGAAACGGAGC
>WUUC01097100.1_pt1 | contig 28303 bp, 21 predicted proteins | sample 6278441 | NCBI WGS metagenome assembly WUUC01 (sample SAMN13675441, study PRJNA597444) | soil metagenome | isolation source: soil | place: USA: Washington | collected 2017-10 | reverse complement strand
ACGTCCTTGACCCTCAGGCGCACGCACTCCATCAGCCTCAGGCCGGAGCCGTAGAGGAGCGAGGCCATCAAGCGGTGGGTGCCTGAGAGCGAGGTCAGCACACCCTCGACCTCCGCGCGTGTGAGCACAACCGGGATGTGCGCGGGCCGCTTCGCCCGCTCGATGCCGTCGATGAACGGCAGATCAGAGCCGAGCACCTCGCGGTAGAGGAACAAAAGGGCGGAGAGAGCCTGGTTCTGCGTCGAGGCAGAGACCCGTCCCTCATTGGCCAAGTGCGAAAGGTACTGTCGGATCTCTTCGACGCCCATCTCAGAGGGATGACGCTTTTTGTGGAAGAGGATGAAGCGCTTAACGTGGGAGACATATGCCTCCTCGGTGCGGATGCTATAGTGGAGGAGCCTGATCTGGCGGCGCACGCACTCAAGGAGCGGCGGTTGTCGTTCGTCGGACACGTGGAATCCTTCCAAAGATGAGGAGAAAAGCGGCGGGTGCGGCGGATTATGTACCAGCCCCTCGTCGGAAGGCAAGCTCCTGAGTTAAGCCGTCGGCAGTAAAACCCGGGCATTTACCTGCTTAGGCCGATAGTGGTAACTGACAGCTAAAGAGCGGTAATTACCGACAGCGGCCTAATTGTAGTTAGATGCTTACTTGTGGTGAACGGAGGTGTTTATGGGAAAGTTACTTGCGCTCGTTCTCTCGCTACTTGCCTTCACTTTCGAAGTGAGGTCGCAGTGTTCGACTAGAATTGAATTTTCTTCTAGCGGCAAACAGCCAATCGCCGTTTACAATTTGATGGCGGATTATAGCGGCTACACAAAAAAGCGATTAGTCGGAAGAATAGCTCACGTCCAGTACGATGCTGATACCGGAGCGCAAGTCATTGGATTCGCCCTTGAGCTTAGCAACGGCATTCGAGAGTCTGTTGATATTACGCACGATGATTGTGTGTCTAGTATGGCTGGAGTAGAAAGGCGTTGGCTGCCATATATTATCCGCAAAGGTAATAGAGTCCGTGTTGATGCATACATTACTGGCTCTGGCGGATTTATTAACGCGAAAAATATCATCGTCTTGAATGCTTCTGTGCGGCGAAGAAGAAAATGATTGGGCGTGGCTCTTTATATTTCATCCCGCATCTAACAACGGCATGCACCCGACCGCGAACAGCGTGGCTCTCATCCGCAAGGCTTGGCCGTAGCTGGGTTGTGTGCGCGGCAGGTGATGCCGGGCGTTCGGCGGCTTGGCTTCCAAACGGAGGTGACATTGAGTCAAAGGAAAGAGCAAAAGCATCATCAACGTTGAATGGTCACGTCCTCAGTGCCCCCGAACAACTCATTGCAGCCGACCGGAAATAGCATGCCTTTCATCCGCAAGACTTGAAGGCTTGTTACAATGTTTCCCGGTCGGCTGAATTCGAGCGTTGGACTGCTTCTCAAAGAAAGAGAGTGGGGTTGAATATGAGGGAGCAAAGCACAGCTACATGGTCACTTGGATGCTCACGTCCAGAGGGCTGCCCAACATGCCAATGCACCCGACCCGCATCAGCGACTCTCTTATCAACCTTGGGTGTGCGGGCGGGTGATTGCCGGCGTTAGCACCGCCAGAAGCCGCAGCCCGAAAGCAGCGTCGCGTGCTTCGCGCTGCGGCCAGAGGCAGCCTAACATCTCAATCAAGCTGACCCTCGCGCCGACGGTTGTCATCAGTGATAGTTGCGTGGCGCTTCGGGCAGCTTATTTCGGGCGTTAGCACCGCCTGAGCGCGACGCCATGAGACTGCGAACGTTTCATGGCCTCGCTGAGGGGCGGTCTAACATCTCATTACAACGCGACCCGCGGGAGCACGGCTTTCATCATCCCACCTCGCGGTGTAGATTGGGTGCTGCTCGCGCGGGCGCGTTAATTCGGGCGTTAGACACGCTTCGATAAAGAAGAGATAAACGTAAGGCAGTTACCATCTCCGAACGGCAGGTTGCGAAGGTTGAATGCCTACATCAACAGGCGGCCTAACAAGCGGCTGAACGCGACCGCCCACACGTAGCCTCTCATCAATTTCGGATGGGGCGGCGCATTACCCACGGCGTTAGAGCCGCCTGAAAGAAGCGTCTCGTGCCGGGAGCGCGGTCAAGACGCTTCTCCGGGGCGGTCTAACATCTCATTGAACGCGACCGCCTGCCACGTAGTATGTTATCAATCTTGTGTGGGGCGGCGCGTTAATTCGGGCGTTAGGCCGCCTGAAAGCTGCGCCGCGTGCTTCATGTCGCAGCCAGAGGCGGGCTAACATGCCAATGCACCCGACCCGCTGGAGCTTGTATCTCATGTTCGTTGGGTGCGCGGGCGGGTGATTGTCGCGTTAGCACCGCCAGAAAGGAACGACCCGATGCGCAGAAGGCTCAGGCCGTTCCTTAGAAGCGGTCTAACATCTCATTGAACGCGACCGCCCACACGGAGTCTCTCATCAACGTTGCGTGGGGCGGCGCGTTAGATACTGTGTTGAGAGTCAAGCCATTTTCGCCCATTCAGGATCGAATGGCTTGCCCGTCTTCAACACCCCATAAGCGAGATGAACCAACTTGCGCATCGCTGCCCCAATGACACTCATCTTGGACTTGCCTCTTTCGCGCAACCCTTCTGCCCACGCTTGAAAGAATGGACTACACCGCAACGCCGTGATGGCCGGAAAGTAGAGCGCACGCCTGAGCCGAGCATTGCCGATCTTGGACAGCCGCGTCCGCCCACGAACTGAACTGCCGCTCTGACGCTCTCTTGGCACGAGCCCCGCGTAAGCGGCGACTTGACGCGCACTCCGATACTGCTTGATGTCTGTAATCTCAGCCAGCAAGTGTGCGGCGGTCGTCTCTGCGATGCCGGGGATGGAGTCCAGCAACTCGCTTTGTCGCTTGAGCGTCGGGTGGGAGTTGATGTGGTTGCGGATCAACTCCTCACAGCGCTTGATCTGCTCGTTGAGGTACGAGAGGTGCTCTTCAACACTCTTGCGCACCGGGCCGACGGTGATGCCCGAAGAGAGCCGGTTCTCTTCCGCTACTCGCATCTCGACAAGCGATTCCAGACGGCGCATAAGCGCCTGTAGTTCCCGCACTTCCTGAGGGAGAGGCTTCCAGGCGGGAGGGGCTTGGGCTTGACAGAAGCGCGCAATGAGTTCGGCATCGACGCGGTCCGTCTTGGTGCGTGACAGTCGGCTCCCGGCAAAGGCTTTGACGGCTGCCGGGTTAACGACGCTCACGGTGTGACCCGCCTCGTGCAGAAAGAGCGAGAGCGCCTCGCCATAAGTGCCGGTCGCTTCCAGACAGGCGTGAACTCTCTGGACACCGAGCTTTGAGAGCCACTCTGTGAGTTGTTCAAAGCCGGTCGCAGTGTTGGGCAAGACTTTATGGCGGAGTTTGCCGCTGGAGTTGATGAGGCAGAGGTTGAACTTCAGTTTCGAGATGTCGATGCCGAGCACAGGTCTTGTCATGGCGGTTAAATCCTCCTCTAAAATCGGAGCGGCGCGGGTCAAACTTGCAGATGCAAGCTCAGCTCATAGTCGGGCGGCTTCGGATACTGTCCGACCTCTGTGCGCTGCAATCAGGCACCGGGAGCTTTTCTAACCCACTGACTCGGAGTCATAATTCGAGCCCAGCTTCACCGGTGCCTATGGCAGTTGAAGCTTGTCGCTTCAACCAACTTCAGTCAACATACAAATTCGGGCGTTCTGCGCTTCACTCTATTGGAGAGAAGGTCGTTTATGTCCACATATATGAAATTACTCGTCTGCATTGCTATCTCGTGCCTTGTGTTGCCGACAACTTATAGCCAGAGGGGTGCGGAATCCAAGTTGCCACCTTATAGCTTGTCCGAGATGAAAGTAGTTCCATATAGTCAAAGAACCAACACCTTCCTAAAAGAAGTGTCGGATGATGAGGAGTTTTGGAACGAGCTTAATTTGTCGCTCTTCGTGACCGTGCAAATTTCCGGCAAAGCAGGTTCATATAGTTCTGACCGTCAAGTTGAAGTTACCGCCTACGAGGGAGAGAAATTGATTTTGCGAAGGGTCTCGCCTCTTGGCGTGATTGATGAGAAAACCGGGAAGTATTATGTTCCCGTATGGCTATATGGTTCTTTTTGTCAGCCGGTTAAGATAAAAGCAAAACTGCTTGGACAAAGCGAATCCTCTTCGATTAACCGGAGTTTCAACTTTCATTGTGGTGAGTGAAAAGATTTGGAGATGTCCTTCATCCACAACACCGCGCAGAACGAGTCCTTGCACCTGACTTTTTAATCACTCCGCTCTTAAAAAGCAGGTGAAGTCCGGCGTTCGGCGGCTTACGGGGTAACCGAAATCTCAAGGTATTGTGGGCCGGATTCTCACGAAAGAAAAGAGTTGCGGATCGCGAGTCGGGCGTGGTTAAGTTCCCCGGGTTGCGCTGCCGATTGCGCGTCGTGAGCGATGCGCGCTCCGCGCTTCGGCAAGGTGGCGTCGCCGCCGAACGCTGCCAATGCACCCGACCGCCGACACGAAGGTTGTCATCATCTGCAATGGCTTGGGGCGGCGGGTGATTGGCAGCGTTCGGCGTCTTGCTTATCGTTATAGATAATGATTAGGAGAGGAATTATATGAACGAGCCTCAGGATAGAGAAGCCGTCTCCGATGCCCTGAAAGAAGAACTTACCCAGCCTGTCATATTCTCCACAAGGGAGAAACATTTCGTTCAGCGAATTGTAAACCTTGTCCGGTCAGAAAGTGGTAGCAGTTCTCCAACAGTCCTAGCCCAAGAAAAAGAAAAGGGCAAAGCTGAAACCGATCAACAAGAAAAAGCCAAATGGAACAAAGAATTTGACCGACTTAATCGTTCTTTGGAATTTCACACGGACTTCGCTTTGAAGACAGTTGCTTTTTTCTATGGGGCAGTTGGTGGTGTCTTATCGATCTTTCTTGGCAAGGGTGGAGGATCGAGGAGCGCGAGTATAGTCTTGTTAGGAGTCCCTATTATTATGAGTTGGATTTTAGGTTACTACTTTTTTTATGGTGCGCTTATATGGGACAAGGATGCAGACTACATGCGTCGGCTTGCAGCAAGGCTCGGATTTGAAGAGCTAACAAAGATTGAACTCTTAAGCGAGATTCTTCGGGTTTTCGGTGGTTTATTCTTTGTTACCGGCGCTTTTCTAATAGCACTGCTAATCTGGGTTCTAAAATTAGGCTAGTTCACATAATTAGATTGGTAGTGAAAATTGATGGCTTTTATTCCGGCGAATGCCGCCGCCGAACAACCCATCTGAGGCGTTCGAGTCAAGCAGAACTCCTTCCTCAAGCCGGATTGTTCGCCGCATAGTTCAGTAACGAAGAGCCTTTCTTTCGCAACCCCTCCAGATATTTCACCTCATCGTAAGCGATTCTGGTCTTCCAACACCGGTAGATGATTCTGATCCACTTGAAGGCTAAGGCTCTGACTGCTGCTTGATGGCTCTTCCCCCTCCCACGCTGCTGCTCATAGTAGGCCCGCGCCCAGAACGAATGCCTGACCGATTCTCCCGCATATTCGTGGAAGCTCTGGCGCAGGAACTTCGGGCAGAAGTACCACCAGCGCACCCAGCAAGACTGCCCGCTCCGTTCCATCACGGGTGCGACACCGGCCAGACAGGCCAACTCGTCTGCCGATTGCCACCTGCTCCGGTCGCTGCCCATCGCCGCTGTCAGCCGTGAGGCGTAAACATCTCCGGCTCCTGGGAGAGACTTGAACAGTTCATAATTTCATGCCCCGCACAGAGTTCTTCGATCTGGCGGTCGAACTCACGGATGGCCCAGAGTGTTGCTTTCATCTGCGCAGCCAGCACTTTCGCCATCATCGTCGAGGAGCGCAGCACAGCCGTGTCGGTCGTCAGCGGCACGGCTGCTTTTATCGCGGTGAGTCTCTGCTCCAGCGTCCCGCGCCTGACCGAGTTGTGTCCGCGAAAGAACTTCAAGAGGGTCTCACGCCGCACCCGCTTGAGTGCTTCGAGCGAAGGCCAGCGCAAGAGGAAGTCGCAGACCATCTCCGTGCGGATGTCGGGGAACCACTCTAAAACCTGCGGGAAGTAGCACTTCAGCAAAGAAGACAGGCGGTTGCTGAGGCGGGTTCTATCGCCGACCACTCGCCGACGATGTTCGACGAGCAAGCGCAAAGTTCTGGTCTGCTCGTCGTCGGGCCGCCATGCGCGCAGCCGCTCGCGGTGGTGCAGGAGCAGTTCGGCCAGGTAGGCGGCGTCCCGGGGCATCATCCTTGTGACGTGAAGGCGAGAAAGCTTCGCGGAAGCGTGCGAGCGTGCGCGGATTGACCGGGTAGAGCGTGAGGAAGTCGTACTTCATCAGGGCGTAGATAAGCGGCCCTCGCGACTGCTCCAGACAGACGGCGATGGGTTGCCCGCTGAAGCGAGCACGCAGCGCCGTCGCCCATTGATCTATCTCCTGCGGCGAGTGGGGTAGGACTGAAGCTTCAGGTTTACCGGAAGTCGTCTCGATGAGGCAGAGGTCGTGCTTTTTGTCAGCCCAGTCGATGCCAATGAGGGCAGCATAAGTAGCCATATCGTTCCTCCTGAAAGGGCGTCAGTCGGTTCAAGGAACGTGCTGGCATTAGCCCTGCGAGCTGGTTATAGTAGGGCCGCTCCAACAGCGGCAGCATCTGAGCGTTCGTTGTCGGGCTAAAGGCGGAGCGGGCGTGCGGACTGGTTGTTAGAAGCGTCTGGTGTCGCTACGGCATGCAGGTTCGTCACGCCCGCCCTGCACGTTCTTTCCTCGGCGGACTCTATCGAATCAGTGCCGAGAAATGAACCGCGTCCACCTATAACGGCATGCACCCGACCGCCGACACGCTGCCTGTCATCTTCCAATAATCGCTCTGGGCGGCGGGTGATGCCAGGCGTTAGCACCGCTTCGGACAGAAGGGAGAGAGTCGGGGCGTGTGTCTCGTGTGTCGAGGTTGCGCGGATTGAATGATTCAATCGACGGGCGGTCTAACAAGCGGCTGAACGCGACCGCCCACACGTAGCCTCTCATCAATGTTGCGCGGGGCGGCGCGTTACCCGCGGCGTTCGGCAGCTTATGGCGTAACCGAAATCTTAAAGATTAACGAGCCGGACACTCACAGAAGAAAACAGTTGCGTCTGATGAGCCGGGCGTGGTTCAGTTCCCCAGTTGTTGGCGCGAGTCGCGGGTGGTGAAAGTTGCGCGCTCCGCGTCGCCTCGACCTTAGGTCGCGGCCGAACAAGCCAATGCACCCGACCGCGGACGTGTTCGGAGACCGGGCCGGGTGGCGAGACGCACGCCCAGTTGACGAGGCGCGGCAACGTGACGGGCGTCACCTCTTACGCCGACGCCGCGGCGCAGGCGGGGCCGGTCACCGCCTCGACGCAGTACGACGTGGCGGGCAACGCCGTCAAAACAATCGACGCCAGAGGCCACGCCACGACGCTCGGCTACGCGGACTCTTTCTGTAACGGGACGACGTGCGGCGGGACTTACACGCCGCACACCTTCGCCTTCGCCTCGTCCGTCGCTTCGCCCGTCCCCGACACTTCGGGGCAGTACGCCTCGGCGGCGGCGCTGACTGGCTCAACCGTTTACGACTACCACGGGCCTCGCCTACTCCGCAACCGATGCCAATAACCAGACGACCACCTTCGAGTACAACGACCCGCTCGACCGCCCGACGGCTCAGGTGCGTCCCGCCGGCGGGGGCAGGACCGACATCGAGTACGGGGACGCGGTCGGCGACCTTCACGTGCGCATCCTCAACGACTTCGACACCGACCACTCCCGCAGGCTAGAGACCAAGCAGTACTTTGACGGGCTGGGGCGAAGTGTGCGCGCCCTCAGTCGCGAGAACCAGGACGCGACGAAGCCGTGGCTGACCTCAGACACGCAGTACGACGCGCTGGGCAGGGCGTGGCGCTCGACGCTTCCCTACCGCTCGGCGGGGGTAACACCCCACTGACCGGGAGCGAGTGGGCCGCCGCCAAGCGGGCGGAGATGGCTTACGACGCTCTGGGGCGCGTCAAGACCGTCACGACGGGGCCTGCGCCTCGTGCAATTGCTCTAAAGGTAGAATGGGTGCCCGGCAGTTCAGGCATTAATTTTTAGTTGATCTCGCACTGCCGATCTGATTCGGCCGGAGATGGGCGCTACAGACGGATGAGCAAAGACTATGAATATTTAACGGAGAGCAGCGAGGTATTCATCTACGCGGCGATGATTAGGCTGATGCTCAAGCGGCTCGCGCAAGCACCAGCCGGAACAGGTTAGAATCGGCTTTTCAGACATCCTCTAGTAGAACTTTCGCGCCCGAAAATAATTTTCGCAACATAGCCCTCCGTCCGACTTCAGGCCGTTTTGTTCGACGTTGGCATCTGCATTGTGATGCGATGTCCGTAAGCGCGCCCCTCAATAGCATCAGAGCGGTCTTCAAGGCGACCGAGGTAACGACCTTCGACTAGCATCTTGGCTAAATAAAGCGGCAGATACCTCCCGGTCGTCGGCGCCTCGGCGACGGCTTCCTTCGTCTTCAAATTCGAGTCCGTGATTTTGGAGAACGGGGTTGAGATAGCCTGTGTGAACGGCGCGAACAAGTCGCGGCGCAGTTCCGGTGGCAAGCGGTGGCTTTTATCCTCGAACGTAAGGATCGCGTAACCGTCGGTCGTATCACACTCAATCTTAATCTCCGGCTCGACACCGAGGGGCGTCGCTTCGCTGCGGTACGCGAACCATTGCAGCAGCCGGGAGAAGATTATCACCACGTCACTTCTTTGCGCCCGCAGTATGCAATCGCCTTGAAGGTTGGGTTTCTTCGCGGGCTGGGTCTCCGACTGGGCGATCATTTCCCACGTGGCATCTAACACTTCTCTGATCGACACGTCTTCGCCCTCCTCACGCCATTTGCGACTGTCGAGTTGAGTCAAATACTGACCGGTAATGTCGAGGTCATTGGCAAGGTCACCCAGTTGCTCCAGATCGTCCATCGCAAGGCCGTCGTTGATCTCCTGGCCGACCCTCAGACACAACTTCGCCGTGCTTTCCCGCGTCACGCGAAACTCAGTCTGTTGCGACCACAAACTAATGATGTTTTCAAGCACGGTCGGTCGTAGATGCTGTGCGAGGACGGAGCATATAACTTCTTGGGCGGTCGGTTCCGACGCCATCATGCGTTCGCCGTGGGGCAGAATGCCGATTGAAAGCTTCATGTTGTTGGAGAGGGAAAGAGGAAGGAATGCGGCCCGGTCTAACTTTTTATATAACTGAGCGGTTTCCCTGTCTGTCGGAGGCTCCAGCTTGGCGGTATCGAGAACGAAAGGCTTGGTCGGGTTGCCCTTGCCGTGCGCGAGCGCCTGCAGCTTGTGGTAAAGGGCGTTGCTTCCCGCGGGCATTCCGATGTTGTCGGCGCAATTCAGGGTCGCATTCTCTTCGGTAAAGAGAATGACGAACGGCACGTTCAGATAAGAGTCGAACGCTGTCTGAAGTATCCGCCGGCAAAACGTTAGGATCGCGTCGGAAATCTCTCTGCTCTGAACCGCTATCCGTTCGACCTCGGACTTGATCTTCGGGTTCCTCCCGTTCAAGGCACGGCGCAGGGCGAGAACCTTAACGTGCATGGTGGGGTCTTCGGGCTTTATCAAATAAGCAGCCGCGCCCAGGTCGAGGGCCGAACGGTAATAATCGCTGGCGTCGTGTTCGGTGAAGATGATGAACTCCGGCGCGAACAAGTCCTTTTTCTTTTTGAGAATCTCGATGGCGATCTCGGTGCCAGTGGTTTCTTTCTCGTCTGGGTCGTCTAATCTCACGTCCAACAAAGCAACGTCCAACTCTTCCCAAAGAGATTCGGCCATGTGGCGGGCCTCGCCGACGTTACCCGCGATGGCGACCTCAATGCCGTGAGGTTCCAACAGCTTCCTCAGATATTCCTGAACATCAAAAATATTTTCGACAATGAGCACCTTTATCTTGGTTGTCATATCCTGCCGCGAACGCAATCGGGCCGAGAGTTGTCGCCGGATTGTTTCACTATCCTTTCATGGTGGTTGATTTTCAAAAGCGGACGGCGACCCGATGACGGCACGCGCTCCCGCCTCACCCGCTCGACAGTCTGTCGCGCTCTCGTGCCCGCTGCGAGGAATTTATGCCTTCGGAAACTTGATGCGAAAGGTGGCCCCTAGCTTAGAACTAGGGTTCTGGTCCACGTGCATGATATCGCCCTGATACGAGATCAGCCAGGCCCTCGAAAGATAGAGGCCGAGTCCGCCACTGTTGGCTTTATCGCTCCTGATGTGATCCTTAAACAGTACCGGCAGCACTAGGTCGGGCACGCCCGGCCCGTCATCCGTAATGTCGCAAATGACTTTCGTCGGGGTCGGGCACACACGAATATTAATTCTGCCGCTTCCGCCGCGGTCATTGTCGATGACCTCTTTGAGTGCGTCTACGGCGTTGTCGATGATGGTCTGGAGCACGTGCTTGGCGATGTGGAAGGGCACGTCGACCGACGCCTCCGCGAGGATTTCAATATTAATATCTATGGGGTATCCCGCGAGAGTCTTTTGCGCCCCTTGACATACTTCCGTAATGGCCTCTGTCAGAGAGCAAGGGCGATTATTGTTACGCTGCACGTCGGAGCGCAGACGTAAAATATCGTCTTTGGTTCTGGACAACTCGCCTTCCAAAGACTGGATCATTTGATCGTAACGGCCATCGCGCTGGGGCATGGCGTCCCTGACATCTTTGGCCAGGATACTCAACTTATTCGTCAGCGCCATCATGTCATTTCTCAAATTATGGAAGATGGCGTAATCTCCCGCCGGCTTCGACATGAGACTGTTCAAGACAGCCAGTTTATTGATACGCTTCGCCTCTCCTATCATGATCTGAATGCGGAGCAGCGCCGAGTTGGAGATTTCGCAGAAGTGATCGAGAAAGTACTTCCAAGGCGAGATGTAGTCCAACTCGGCCTCGAACTTCTGGCGCGCCACGCCGAACCAGAGCGTGGCCCCCGAGTCGGCGTGAAATTTCCTGACGACGCGCCAAGCCCCCTCCCGCCGTTCGCCGAGCGAGGTGAGCCATAAGTCGTTACCCTTTTCCTCCCACTTCTCCAACCACTCTGGGCTCTCCAACTCGTTAACCAGCTTGATCGTCTCCGTCTCACCGAACAGGGTGTGACTTTGCGGGACTCTCGCTACGACCCAGACCAGCCCCACCTTTTGCGCGTTGTCATCAACCACCTTATGCCACTTATCAAGCTCCATCCCTTCCAAACGGCTCAACTGCACGCCTAAAATATCCGTCCGGTAGTTCAGATAGCCTCTGACGAAATCGAGCAGTGTGTCGGTCATCAGGTCGGATAAGGCACGGCGAAAGGCGGGGTTCGTCCCGACCGCCACCTGCTCCCGCCCCCTCTTCCGCCTTTCGGCCGCGAAGATGAGTTTGCCGAAGACCGGCTTGTCTATTTTTCGCCCCGCCTCTACCTTGTCCGGGACTCTCAAACCGATGGTGAGCCAGCGGCGCCCCCCCTGTTGTTCCGTCACGTCCCCATCGCCGAGTTCGGCCTTGAGCCGCTCTTCTACCGGCCCTTTGAGTTCGCCGCCCGGCGGGTAAACGAAATGGTACTCCAAGAAACCCGTCTCGATTGAGACGCCCGTGGCCGTGGGTTTGATGACGTCATGGAATTTCTCGATGATCCCCCTAACATCCTGTTCCAGGTTGTATTCCTCGACTTCGATCTGTAGCTGGCTGAGGTTCTGGTAGAGCTTGTTAATCGCCGCCACCTCGCGATAAGCCTGTACGGACGGCGAAAGCATGGTGGCGATTCTTTCCAGATCGCCCAAGTCGACTTCGGTGAACTTCCCTTCGCCACGCTCAGCGCTTAAACACGCGATGACTGATTGGTGGAAGTAGACCGGGACCGTCGCCTCGGTTATCCTTCGCATCACCATATCGACGTAGCCATTGCGGTCGCGGATGTAGGACACGCCGCTCTTCATCACCCGGTCGTAATCCGTGCCCTCTTCATACTTGTCTATCCGCAACCCCAAGTTGCTACCGTCGCGCGGTAGTGGATAGGTGTAAAGGGCCACCTCGTTGTCCTCCGAGCCAGGCAGCTTGATGTGCAGCCGCGCGTTTTTGAAATGATGCTCGTCGCGGATGGACTTCACGACGCCGTCGCTTTCGATAAGCTCCTTTTCCCCCTTGGTGACTATCTTTAACAGACGCTCAATCCCTTCGAATGGGGCCGAAAGTATCAGCATGAGGGAATATCCGGGGAGGAAGAGTCCGAACTTGGGGACTAGCGAGACGAGATAAAATAATACTTTTCCAACCGTGTCGACTTCGCCCGAGCTCCCGTCAGGCAGGATGATGGTGGCTATAGAATCCATCCCCCAAGTGCGCCGAAGCAGATAAAGAACGGCGTAGCCCAGGGATGACAGGAGGGCAATCCAAGCCATCACCTTGTCCCTGCGGTAACTGATATTTTGAAATAGCATGTAGCCCATAAAGACGAGCGCGAGCATCGAAAGGATGGCGTCGGGGAGTTCCGCCCATGCCCCTCCGTAGACGCTCAGTAACGACGCCGAGCATAAAAACAGCAACAACCCTATTTCAAAATAAGACCGCTTGATCCGCCATTTTCTGAGTTGGAGCAGCAGGCGCTCGTGTAATGCGGCCCCCAGCAGGCGGAATCCGCTCAGGAGTAGCAGATAGTTGGACAGACCGGAGCCGAGAAAATTGATGACATTCGTGTAATGATTCGGCTTCAGCGTCACGTCTTTAAAGTAGACGTATTTATATATCCGCACGAAATACAGCAGGGAGATCACCAAAAAAGCTCCAGCGAAAGGCAGTACCCATTTTTTCTCACGCAGAATCCTGACGCTCCGATACAGCAGTAAAATCATCAGCGCGAACAGCAGTGTGATAACAGCCGAAACGAAATTGATCGTTAATTCGTGCTCCATGAGGAAGCGTCCGAAATCGATAGAGGGAAGATAGATTGCTCCCTGGTGAGGTGAAAGAAATCCTGAGTGCATGTTTCAATCGTCCTTTCGCCAGCCAGTTTCCCGGCCTGAAAATTGTCGTGAGGTGAGAGTCTCTGGGCCTTGTTGTCGCCATTCGAGCAAGGCGGCAGTGGTCACGCCGCGATCCGAATCGCTGCGGACCCTCGCGAAAGTCGGACGACGAAAAGACTCCACGTCGTTCTTCCGCAAGAGGTTGAGGAAGTCTTTCCAGGTCTCGTCGGTCTCGTAGCTTTGAGGCAGGCGCAGCAATTGTGCCCAAGTCCCGGTATTGATGTAGAGACCGCCTTCCAACGCGCACGCCTTCGCCGAGTGCGTGTGACCATGTATGACCACGTCGGCCCCGCTTTGGAAGATGGGTTGCAGGTATTTCGCCGACTCATCGGGTCGCTCGACCTCGAAGAAGGTGTCGCGGGCGGAGACCGAGCGCAGTGCGTTGATGAGCTTGCCCTCTTTCCTCTCGCCGCCGAGGGTCAGCCGCTGCTGCTCGTACACGGCGTCGATCCATTCTTTGAAAACCCGGTCTTTCTCCGAGTTCTCCGTCTCTTTCTCGCCTTTATACAGTCGCTCAGGATTATGCGCGTTGCCGATCTTCTTATTAAGGGCGAAGACCTTCATGCTCAGGTAGTCGTCGGCTAGGTCGAAGATCAGTTTTCGTTGCTTCCACGTGGAGAAGTGCCAGAGCAGTGGGAGGACGGCTTCGGTCTCGGGCTTCAGACAGTCTACCCAGTGATAACTGTCGCGGAGTTGACTCAACACTTCCAAGACCAGTCGGCTGCCGGGCGGCTGTTGATAGTCGCTCACATCAGAGAGGTTGCGACTCGCCAGGGAGAATGCGCTCTGCAACGCAGCGTGGTTGATTCTGTTCCAAGGGTCCAGAGCGTTGCCGTGCTCGCTCAGGACTACGGCCTCGCCGACACGCACGCGGAGGGCTTCACCGTGAACCAGCCAGCGGACTGGCGGATTACTGAGGTCGCCGCCGAGGCGGCGCTCCAACGCCTCTTGCACCGTGGGGAAGATCAATTCGGGGTCGTGGTTGCCGCCCAGTATGACCAGTTGATGATGCGGGGAGCGGGCGAGATTGGTCAGCGCCTCGAAGACCTCAGGGTGGTGTTCGATGATGGACTGCGTCTGGTCGCCGAGGTGATCAAAACTGCCTTTCCTGTTGCCGTTCGTGACGGCCAGGAAGTCCAGAATGTCGCCCGCCAGGACGGTCAAACTCTCGCACGTTTCCCGCAGGATCCAGCCGAGGCAGGCGGACAGCTCGGCGTCGGATTGAAACGACCCCTGATCACGCTCGGCGGCCAAGTGAAGGTCGCTCAGTACGAATAAATCTTTAGTATCCCACATGATTAGATTTACTCCTTTCGTCGCCCCGCAAGTGGAAGCCCTTTTGCACCACCCGCGTGCGCCGTCATGCGAGCCGGATCACCTCCCGCGTTTTCGCCGGACTCCGCGGCGTCTGTCGGCTTCTCGACAGGGCGGAGTCTGCTCCGGGATGCGAGCCTGCCGTGAGCTGCGCGGCAGCCTCAAGACCAGCGGGCCGTGATGCGGGATGCACTCTTCAATGCCTACGCACTTTATAAAACCCTCCTCCCGGAGGGAAGCTGTACACACCGAGTGCATCCTGCGTGCCACGAGACGACGACGGTGAGTCTCGCCCTACGGCGGAGTTTACCCGTTAATGGGACTTAATGACCGTGCTTGTAAGGTGAAGCGGTAAGGTAGAATTCTGGTAAATCGAATTCCTTTTCCGGTTAACCGGAAAACAATCGTTCCGCCCTCAACACCACAACCGAGCACGTAAAGCAAATTCCCAACATTCCGACGTGCCTGGTTCGTGGCACGCGGGATGCAATAGTCCGTTACAGCTTACCGGCGTCGCGGGAACAAGGTTGTCGGAAGCAAAAGTAAATAAAGGCAACCGCCCGACGATGTATGACTAAGGGTTGATTCACAGGACGAAAGGAAAAAAACAATGACTACGAACCTGAAAACGGCGTGCATGCGCACGGCTTTTGTGGCCCTGTTGGCCGCGTTAGGCAGCGCCGGTTCAATGGCGGCTGTGACACGAGCGCCTCAGGCATCCGTCGCTGCGACGAGCGCGGGTGCGCCGCTGGCCGAGGTTGCGGCCCCGCCGGCACAGGCCAGTGCGTGTGAAGGTGACGCAATCGCCGCGGCAGCGAAAGCGCCTGCTGGTGATACTTGGGTGGCCTGACATCAACTCGGCGCACTGCAAAGCACGGCCACACAACCAGCACAACCAAGAGGAGCGGGGCCATCGCCTCGCTCCTCGCCTGTTTTAAACCTCCGCTGAAGGTGAGATTTCAGACCAATGCGAGTTCTCACCTGAAGGGGCCGCGTCAAGCCTCTAAGGGATGGACTTTAATTTTTCGTAGAACTGTGAAGAGCTAAGGCCGGAGCGGCGGCAGGCTTCCTTTTTATCGCCGCCCGCGGCTTCAATCACGGATTGGAAATAGATGACCTGCGCGCGTTCGACGAAGTCCTTCCAAGTATCAACCTTGGGATCAAATGCCACGAAGTGTTTCGCGCTCTCCGGCCCCACCAGCCCGCCCGCTTCCTTCCGCTTGCGGGCGCGTCGGGGAGCCGGTGTTAACTGCCAGTCACCGACGAAGCCGTCAGGGTCGGCGAACGCCGCCGCCCGCCGGACGGCGGCACGGAGTTCGCGGACATTGCCCGGCCATTCGTAGTTGAATAAACTATCGAGCGCGCCATACGGGAGTCGCAAGACGCGCTTGGTCTCCTGACTGAACTCTGTCAAAAAACGGTTGACGAGCAGCGGCACATCCTCACGACGCTCGCGCAGCGGCCACAACTCCAAAGTGAAGCCACGGATGCGCTCGAAGAGGTCCCACCTGAATCTTCCTTCTTCACATTCAAGCTCAAGGTCGCGGTTAGTCGCCAAGACGATGCGGGCCGGCACATCTTCAGTCTGATTGGATCCCACCCGCCGCACCTTTTTGTCTTCAAGGACGCGCAAAAGAATCGCCTGCGCCTTCAGATCTAACTCGCCGATTTCATCGAGGAAGACCGTCCCGCGCCCGGCCTCGGCCAGTAACCCTCGCCGCGCTTCCGTCGCGCCTGTGAATGAGCCGCGCTTGTGGCCGAACAGGTCGCTTCCAGCTAACTCGACACTCAGCTCGCCGCAATTGACGGGCAGGAATTTATCGGGTCGCTCGCTCAGGTTGTGAACCTCCCCGGCCACTAACTCTTTACCGGTTCCCGTTTCGCCGAGGATTAGCACGGGGTCGGCGAGGGGCGCGATGACAGCCATGTCCCGATACAGCTCCTGCATGGCCCTGCTCGCGCCGTGTAACTTGCCGCACGCCGAGGGCGTGATGTCACCGTCTAAAATCAATTGCCCCAGAATGCGTTCGGCAACGTGTTCGGGTACCCAGGAGCGCGGCGTGATGACCTCGGTGGCCCCCGAGTCTTTGAGTTGCCGGTAATCTCCCGAGGCAGTCTGCGGCACGCACAGGAGCAACCCCCTCCCCCCTGTGAGGAGGCGACTGACCCGCGCCATCGGTTCGCCCGCCCCGTGCTTCGGGAAGATCAGCACGCCCCTTTCGATCTCGGGCCCGAGCGATTCGACCGCCCGCAGAGTTTCCCAATCAATTACCCGCACGCCAACTCCTTCATCGGCCAAAATGGAGGCGACGCTTTTGAAGACCGGATCTGTGGAGAAGAAGGCGATGGTCACGACGTTTCAAACTTGACCCTGAAGAGTTTCGGCCTCGCGGCACTATACGGCATGTCTTGGTCGCTTTTACTGCTGAGCCACGCGTAGGCGCTCCGAAAAGCGTCGAGGGCGGCGGGCAAGCCGCCGCCCTCGCGCAAGACCTTGGGTATCACTTCCGCCGAGAACGTCCGCGTCGCTTTCGTCAAGACCTCATTCTCGAATCCGATTGCTACACTCGACACTGATTCCGCGAACATCCTGGCAAGGCCGGACGATTCACACGCGGAGAAGACGACCAACGGCAACCTTTCCTCGTAGAGGTTAAAGCAATCACGCCACCTCTCAGGCGAAGCGTACTGCCCCGCACGCCCCGGTTCCGCCGACTCCTCTTTTAACCCCCCTTCGCGGTCGCCGTGGCCTAGGTGAAGCCAGGCCGTAAAAGACTTCCCCTTCAGAATATCCGGCAATTGCTCGCAAGTGACGCAATGGTGAATCTCGACGGCGACGTTGAAAGGCAGGGTACGCAGCACATCCCCGATTTCATTCGCGGCGTGGATGCAAAACTCCCTTTCCAAGTCGGCCCTGTCATCGTCATCCTCAATGGTCCGCCGCTCTCTGTAGTAAAAGGTGCTCGTCACCAGCAGACGTAAATCCGACTGGTCAGGCTCGCGCCGCGACAGCATTATCTCCGAGGGCTCGACCGACTCGACTTGATCCTCCGCGCGGACGGTCGGAGACGCCGACGGGATGGGGTGATGGTGGGCCTGCCTCAAACGGATGTAGGAGTAGAGCCATTCCAGCATCCCGTTCAAGTAGAGAACCTCCGCCGCAGGGTACTTTTGTTTCCATATCACCTCCAGATCGCTCGCGTCTTTTTGGACGATGGTCGTGACGAATAGTTTACCGCCGCCGTAGAACTTATCCGACTTGTTGAACAGTAGCGCCCAGCCCCCGTTCCGTCGCAACTCGTGCTCGTAAAAGACGGCCAAGTTTTTAGCCGATGCCGACAGCGGCTCCTCTTCGAAAAACATTTCCAGAAAGTCCTTGATTAGGTACGATCGGTCGTGATGCAGCACCTCCCACCCGTCATCGTTCACGAGCTTTCTCAACTTCTCCCGCCGCTTCTCGGACTGAAGGGCACCTTCGCTCAGCCTATTATATTCGTCTGGCTCTGTTTTTTTGGCGTCTTTTGTAACTTCTATCAAGTCAGTGACGCGCGAGCGGACGACCGCGCGGAAGAACTGTTCGAGCTTCGCCCTCGACTTCCCGTATAAGACTTTGAAATCCTTGTCGGGCGTCTGGTCCCAGACCACGTAGATGTTAGCACCCCATGTATGATCGCGTGCCGCGTTGACCACGTCCTCCAGATTCGAAATTACGGACAGGTTTTCAATCAACAGCCCGCGCACGATCAGGAATATGTCAACTTGTAGGTGCGAGTGATTATTGTGCCGAGAATACGCACAAGCCAGTTGGTTGATGGTGATGGCTAACTGTTGCCAAGCCTCTTCGGGGGGAAGGCAACTCCCGTCTTTACGCTGCGTAATGATTCTTTTTCTCTCGTCCGCCCGATACTTCCACGCATCTATCTCTTCGGTTGTCCGTCGGCGCAGAACAACAACATCCAGTTGCATTATGTCTTTTCTTCCTTTGTCTGCCTAAAATGCCCGCGCGCTTTTTTTGCCGGTTAACAGGTTCTCTGTCCGCACAGTTTCGAAGCGACCTCACGCAAATCGTCGGACTGGCTCCGGCGGGGCCGGAATGGAGATGCGGATCAGAAGTCGAGGTCGGAGGCGAGAATCATCGAGGGCGCGGGCCGCTTACAGTAAGGCAGTCGCGCGAGCGCTGGAAGGGCAACTGTACAAGCCGCTTGTTTTTGACGAGCACATTTTTTACTGCCCTCGACCCATTAGAAGTGTCTTAATTAGAGTATCGTGAACAGCGTGCTGATTAAGTGTTATGTGAGTTAACGTGAACTCGTGCCTCGCGCCGGTGAAGCGAACACGAAGACCCCAGTGATGAGCCCAACTTAAGAGTTGGCAGATTATTACCTGTCAACATTCTTGTCAACAACAATCACGGGCTGACCGCTTATTGCTTTTGAGGAGCAGTCAAACACTTGAAGACTCTGAGGTGTGGTGGTGGCGCTGGCGGGGTACGCGGGGCGGGCGGCGGCAGCGCGGGTGCGACGGGGTTGCCGCCCCACGTCTCGTGAGTTGAGCCGGCGGCAGCGCACAAGGAGAGTGCCGCCATGCGGATGGCTCTAATGATTTCCGCCTGTTGACGCCTCGTTACGTGACCCCAGCAGGGCATCTGGTTCATCGCCACTGCCGCGACGACGGAGTTGACGGCCATCGACTTGACCGGTTCTTATGCCGCTGCTTCTCCTTGTGTACTTCGTATAAGAATTGGTACAGAGTTAAGATCGCGCCACTCCAACTCTTCTCGAATACGCGCTCGCTTATGCGCCGCAGGAAGAGGTCGCCGTCCACCTCGAGTCCCGTCGCATCATAGCCGGCTCGCGCGAGCGCCTCCCTGAGGGGGCGTCTATGACTCTGGCTATCGCTGGGATCCTCTTGAGCAGGACCGGCGCGCCTTTCGTGTAGCGATTCCACTGGTGCCGGGATACGCCGACGGCGGCCGCCGCCTGCGCCTGACAATTCTGGTGCAAAGTTTCAATTGGCTACAAGATATGGGAAGAGTAGGTAGCATTCCCTACACTATATGGTAGCCATTTTCAACTACTCGTCCTATTTTGCGCCAGAGCCCGCTGGCCTAGGATGGACGCTGGCTGAAGCCCAATCGCCTTTACATACTATTGATATGTTGCTCCCTGACCGGCGGCCTCAGCCCTTTTTACCCCCTCAACGATCAGACTAATAATTTCATCCACATTCTTAAACCTGTCGTTGCGGTACAAGCCTTGGAGCGGGGACGCGTGCGGGTCGCTACCGAAGAGCCAGTAAGCCTGATCGGCCGGATATGGGTAAGGGATGTAAATGCACCGGCCGTCGCGGTGCCCCAGCGGCCTTCCCGTGTTGAAGTCCACGGGAAAGTCGGTGAGCCTCCGCCGGCTGATCGGCAAGTCAACGACCGCGGGATTTTCGTCCGTCAGGGGGCCGTAGTGTTGAAGGCGCACCACGCTTTTATCGGGCACGGTCGAAGTGAGGGTGAAGGCGTACAGGTCTTTGTGCGCGTCCCTCAAGATGACGACGGTGTGGTAGCTGGTAGTCTCAGGGGTTTTCTTGATCAACTTCTCCACTTCCTCGCCCACGCGGATGACGTCGCAGTCTACCCTTTTCTCGAACCGGAAGGGCGGCGTGCCGACGGCGTTGTCGGGGTCGGAGTAGTCGGGACGGGACTGGCTGTAATCGACGTCAGCCAGCCTCACCAGATCTTTGTTCAGCGTTTCGTAGGAGAAATATTCCCTACCGTCCGGCAGCGGGCCTTCTGCCGGCGGCGCGGCGTGGTTCCGGGGCGGCGTCGCGGCCCGAGGCGGGCGCGCCTGTTCCTGTGGACGACAGGAGAGGCAGTCGCCCGCCACCAACACCGCGAGGATTAGGAGGGTCTTGTCCATTCGTCCAAGGCCTTAGAACGATAAGAACCGGTCAGTGTTGTTGTAGGTGGCGCCCTGCGTCTTGGTGCTCTTAACGCGCTCAACGGAGCGCCACTTCGGGTACAGGGAGGTCCACGGTATGGGCGTCCAGCGGTTCGTCACCTCATTGGAGTAATAAGAGCCGATGCGCGCCAAAGACAGCCGCGCGCCCTTCGTCTTACTCTCCAGCCGCACCTTTGGCTCTTGCTCTTCGACCGCACGCCCCACGCTCGTCCACAGCAACAAAGCCATGCCGACCAGCAAATACATGCGTTCGACGAACTCGGCGCGGGTGAACTGTGTCCACTTCAGCTTCATCCCGAAGCGGACTCCTTTAACATCGCGGAACTGCTCTTCGATGCCCATCCGCCGGTCATAGTAGCTGACGACTTTCGAGACTCGGTTGTCCATGTCGGTCGCTAACCACCAGACCTCTTTTGCGCCTTGAGCCCAGACGCCGATGAGCCTGACGCGCACCAAGCCGTCCGCTCGCAGATGGACGAACCCGAAGTCACGACGCTCACCTTCTTTGACCTCTAAGCCTTTGAGTAGATGCGCCCCGTCTGGCAGATGCACCGTCACGTCGCGCTGAAGCCTGACGACGAAGTGTTGCTTCATCTTCACCAGTCGCTTGAGCCACGCCACGCGATGAAAGCCCCGGTCGCATAACCAGATGGCGCATACACCCGCCGAACGTAAGCGGTCAACCGTGAGCCGCAGAAAAGTCTCTTCCCACAAGTTCTGTGAACGCGCCAGGTTGCGCTTCACACAGGCTGATGAGGCGACGGGAATCGAGCGCGTGCCGATGCACACACTTGCGGTCAGCACCGAGAAGCGGTCTTGCCACGCCGTCCAATCCAGCGCCAATAGCAGGTGCTTTTGCTCTTGGCCGAGCAGCCGCAACATCTGTTCGGTCAAGAGCCAGTTGTCGAATCGCTCATTGCGCAGGAAGCGGTACAGACGGGTCACATCTGAGCCAAGCTGCACATCTGTGAGGCAGGAGAGTTGCCCGGCAATGGCGAAACTGGAGGCTTGCGCACACTGACACAGTGCGGCGATGAGCGCGGCGCAGGTCTTTTGCTGGGAGCGACGAAAAGGTCTTAACAGAGAAGAGAGGACGGGGTATCTTGTCAGTGGGTTCATGGCCTGTCTCCGGTAGTGAGTTGTTCCTAGACAGTCCAACTTCTACCACAGGCTATGAATCCTTTCCTGATTCCTCTCTCAAAAGTGATAAGCGGTCAGGGCCTAAATTCGTTGACAGGTATTATTACTTTGTATATTATCCGCCTGCTTTCACGCAGCGTTCTCAAAAGCACCCGCAACCCATCAATTACTCTTTAAGCCTTACTACGAAATACGCTGCCCTCGTTCGGGTTCAAAACTCACTTCATCTGCCCACGATTTATCCACCGAGATGAGTTAAGAATCGAATTGCTGTCGTGCTTCACCGCGGATGCCGCGGGCGTTTGGTAAGCGAGCGCGTTATACGGTCGTTCGTTGTTGTAATCGCCGACGCAATCAGCAACCAGAATTTGTGCCCCGGCACTGGGGTGAACAATTCGCGATTAAGCAGCTCGTCCCGGAAGCGCATAAACTCAAGCGAATCTGGTAATACCGGCCAAACTACTGTCCGAGTAACTTCACTCAGAGGAGACACAATGAGTTATCTGGATTTGCCACGCATTAACTTCAGCGGTCGTTTCTTCACTAATGTCTCGACCATCAACAACGACCTCCAGAACTATGATCCGACCTCACAGATCGCCATGCAAGTCGGTTGGAACCCAAAAGGCGTCGCCATCTTCAAGTTCGACAGTTGCACGGTCACGGGGGTGCAGGCTCCCTGTGACAACAGCAAGCTGGTCGGGGCTTCGGTCACGACTCCCCCGCAGCCCGTGGCCGGAAAGTTGGTTGACCTCGACCCTGATGAGCAGAATCTCTCTCAGGTAATCGGCGTCACGTTGAATCTCACGACCGATTTGGGCGCTGGCTTCCAGGGCGTGCTTGAACCGTGCAGCCTACAAGACATGTGGATGCGCGCGCCGGCACCGGAAGGCAATGCCGGCGGCAGTCAGGCGAGCGCCATCTACGTCTCGACCCTGAACTCGGTTGAGTGGACTAACGCCGATGAGGTTGAAGCCCTCAAGCTGCTGCGCGACGCGACGCAGAATTCGCAGCTTGCGATTCGCTTCATCGTCGGGAGTTTCTTCTTCGCCGACCCGAACAATCCCGCTTCCGGTTACGGCCCGTTGGTCGGCTCGATAGGCCCATACCTGAATGGCGACCCGGTGCAGTTCATGCGCCGACGACTGATGCCGCCCGCAGCAGCGCAGGCCGAAGCGCAGGCCGAAGTAAGCGGCCAAGGTGCGGCTCGTGTCGCCAGTCGCCAGCCTACCCACGCCGATTTCGAGGTCAAAAAGCAGGCCGTCGCTTCTGCTCCCCCGCTTCAATTTCAGGCGTGCAATTTCCAACTCGATACGGAGAATTGCAGGCTCAGCCTTGACCTCGTCAACTCGATTCCGTTGGCGAGCTTTGCTGGCCCGCCGCTACAAGTTGGACAGCTACGAGCGGTGATACTCGCCGAGGACGGCTCGACCGAGGAGAAGTTGCAGTCGCCATTCGAGTTCACGGACGAAATTAACAGAACTCAAGGCGGCATCATTGACGTGTCGCTCACTCCGGCTCAATGTCGGAAGCTGGAGGGAAAGCGGGCTGGCGTCGAGCTAAAACAGGGAGGAGATTGGACGACCACCGTGGCTGATTGGACGACCATCCTCGCTGAACACAAGAGCGGCAAGTTCGTCAACATCTCGCCGTTCACAGCGCGGGCCGTGGGTGGGGATAACGTGACCTTCGAGTTGCGTGCTTTCCAGTGGGGCAAGGCGCTTCCAAATGAGACGCTCACCCTCAACACCGCGTCCACAGGTGGTACACCTGCTTCTCTCATGAACCAAAACGACGGCTCCGTGTCAGCCGTGACCGACGAGAATGGACTCGCGGTCTTCACGTTCAGCACTCCTGCTAATCTCGACATTCCGGGTGATCGGCGACAGCTTGACAGCCTTGTTTACTTATTCACGGGTCCGTGGACGAATTTAAACGGCGGGCTGCTATCTTCTCAAATCCAGCCCGCCGGGCTGGTGGTCTGGTCGCCGTACCCGGACGCCGACATGCCCTGTCCCACATGGGAGGAGCAGGTGAAGCCTATCTTCGACGAATACATGCTCATCTACCCTGGCATGAAACAGATCATGGACTTGACCGACCTGTCAGTGGTTCAAGCCAACCTGCAAAGGCTCCTGAGTGCCTTGTCTTTACCTTACGAAGCTCCACACAGGATGCCTGTCACGCGCGACCTCTCGCCGCAGAAGATTGACGTGATAAAGACATGGCTCAAGAACGAAATAGCACAACAGGCCGAGGCGAAATAGCACACGAGACCGCCGGTGACGTAGAACAAAAGCCTGCCGGGAGCACCGGGTCTCATCTCTTCGCTATTGCCGGTAGCGACACGGTCGTTCTGCACGACATCGCGCATCAGCGGCAGCCCGAACCTGCTGAAGACTCTCCATAGTTCTATCAGGTGACGCTCAATCTGACTCAACCAACAACAGGCACGGTGCAACTTCACACCCGCCGACGGACTGACCGCGCCGACTGACGCCGCGATTCCGGGGATAGCTCCGGTTAAGCGAGAGGGGGAAGAAGAAAATGCGTAGACTAACCTATGCCCTTAAATTTTATCGGCCTGCAAGCGCAACTCCGGGAGGGGTGCCGATAGTCGCGTCGAGCGACTGTGTTATCACAATCACGCCTGTCGGCGTCAAAGGGGAAATCGGGACGCTCGCCCAATACGAGACGGCGGTGTTGCAGACCACTCCGACGTTTGACCCGAAGAACCAAGAAAAAACATTCACCGAGAAGGGGATGGTCACATTCGGCAAGCCTGAAGGAAACAACCGGCTGCACTTCAGTTCCATCAGCCTCGGCCACATGGACGCCTATCCCTGCCCCGAAAAGCCTTACACGGCAGGCACGGTGATGTGGAAGATTGACAAGGGCGAGGGCTTCTTTAAAGGGGCGACCGGAGCCATCACCTCTAACTTCCTCATTGACCTGACCAAGCCGCCCGGTCAGGGAGAGTTGAGTGCTTGTCAATACGGCGTGGTCTATCTCCCGTAACTCCGGCCCATTTCACTTGAGAGAAAGATGAGACGCTTAGCTGTTCGACTGATAGCAGCCCTGTTCGGACTGCTGGCGCTGTTCGAGTTCGCGGCGGCTCAAACATCCGTATCGGTGACGGGGACGGTCACGGATACGGATAGAGCGGTCGTGGTCGGCGCGCAGGTGCGAGCGTCGAATATCGCGGGCGGGCGCATCGTCAACACACGCACCGACTCGTCGGGCAAATATATTTTCGCCGGGTTGCCGCCGGGCGAGTATCGCCTCTTGGTCAGCAGTGATGGGTTCGCGACGGCGACGCTCCGAGTCGTTTTACGTTCCGACGAGACGGCCACGCAGGACTTCACACTCGCACCCAGTGGGGTCTTGGACACGATCACGGTCACGGCGGCGAAAGGTAACGCTCGCGCCGCGGCAGAGATTCCGCAGACCGTCACTGTCGTGGACGCGACGGAGATTGAAAAGCGCCGCCCGGCGTCCACGCTGGGGGCTGTCGAGCGGACTCCGAATCTGATTCCGGTGGGCGCGAACCCTCTGGGCGAGCGTCCGCGACTGCGCGGCCTCGCGTCGAACCGCCTCCTGCTGTTGATTGACGGCGAGCGTCTGAACAACGTGCGGAGCGACCCTCTCTCGGGCATCTCGCCGAGCGTGGTTGACGTGACGCAACTTCAGACGGTCGAGGTTCTGAGCGGCGGCGGGTCGAGCCTGTATGGCTCGGACGCTTTAGCCGGCGTCATCAACCTCGTCACAAAGTCTCCGCCCGCGCAGGACAGCGGAGCGAATCTGGGGCTGCGTTTCGACGGCGACTTGCGCGGCAACGGCGAGTTCCGGCGCAGCGCTCTGACACTTAATTGGAGCATACCGCGCGTGGCGCTGCGCGTGAGCGGGACGCAGTTCAGGGCGGGGAGCTATCATTCGGGCGGCGGGCGGGTCTCCTTAGAAGAGGTGGTGCGGCTGGGCAGTTTCGCCAACGAGTTAGGGAACGCGGCGGGCAATAACATCGCGCGCACTTACGCCGTCTGGGAATTACCGGCAGGAGCCGTGGTTCCCAACGGACAGGGACACGGCTTCAACGATCAACTCGACATCTGGCTGTTCCCTTCCGCCAGACACAGCCTGCGTTACCGGCAACTCAACAGCCGTCACAAAAGTATCGGCTTCCCTTTTATCGTCCCGCCCTTCGACCCGCGCAATCAGTTCAATAGTTTCCGGCGGCTCGACAAGTACGGCTTCAGGTACGAGGGGAGTGAGTTGACGCGCTGGCTGCCGCGTCTGGCGGGCGGGTTCTACGGGCAAAAGTTCTCGTTCGCGGACGACAATCTCGTCTCCACCATTGACGCGGGGAGTAGTTGGGAAATCACCGGCGACCCCTCGACGCCGGAGGGCGCTATCTCAGTCCTCACCGGCAGGGCTTCGACGTTCACGCCGGGAAATTTTACGAGCGGCAAAAACACCGTCACCTCTTACGGGCTCGAAGCACAGGCCACCTTCGCCATCCCACCCGGCGTTTTGTTCACGACGGGCGTCGGCTACCTGCGCGATGCTTCAGAGGACGACTTCTCGCGCGTGGATTTCGCGGCTGGCGGTGCGGCGTCGCGCGGCATCGAGGGGCGGGCGAGCAACCCCGACACGGTTTATGAAAATCTGGGATGGTTCAATTTGGTCGAGTACGAACCGCGCCGCTGGCTGCGTCTGACCGGCGGGTTGCGCGTCGATCACTGGGCGACGCGCGCCTCCGTCACCAAAGGGTTCCCTCTGGACACGGAGGCGGCAATTCTCGACGCCTCATTCGGCCTGCTGGCCGCCGACCCCGGCCCCTTCAACATCGAGGGCGTGCGGGGCATCGTCGATCTGGTCAAAGGTCTTCAAGGCATCAGCACCGCCAACACCATCGTCACGGCGAACGCCGGGGCGGTGTTGCGTCTGCCGGGGCAAGTCCATCCGTATTTCCGTTGGGCGACTACATACCGCGAGCCTGGAATCACCGAACGCTACATCCTACGAAACTTCGGTGACCCGGCCTTCAGCGTGCTTCTCGTCTCGAACACGGCACTCAAGCCGGAGCGCGGCAGGAGTTTCGACGCAGGCTTGAAAGTTCAACGTCGCCGCCTCAACGCTTCCTTCGGCTACTTTCGCAACGACTTCACAAACTTCCTGCGCCCCGTCTTCTCAAACGCGCTCTTCGTGCCCGCCGACCCGGCACTCGGACTGCTGCCGATTTCCCCTTTCTTCCCTTTTCACAGCGTGTTATATGTCCAGCGTGCCAACACTTCGCGGGCGCGCATACAGGGCTACGAGGCCGTCTTCGAGGGGATGCTGCCGTTGGGTCGCTCCGGCACGCTTTCGCCTTTCGGCACGCTCGGCTGGTTGAAAGGCTCGGATTTGACTCCCGACCCGACCGCCGTCAACTTAATCGAAGAGTTCTACAACCGGAGCGACACGCCCGTCCGGCTTTCCGGCTCGGAGCGCGACGCGCCGCTCGCCGCCATCACACCCTTCCGGGGAATCTTCGGCCTCCGCTATCAGAGCGCGCGGGGCAAATGGTTCGGCGAGTATGAGGCGCGTTATCAGGGTCGCGTCGCGCGCGCCGACCCGCTCGAATTGTCCGCGACCATCTCGACGCAGTACGGCACGCTCGCCAGCCTTGACTCTTTCACGCGACAGTCGGTGCGGGCGGGCTACACGTATCAGGGTGAGCACCAGCGAGTGCTCTTCACGCTCGGCGTGGAAAATTTGACGAACCGTTTTCACTTTGAACATTTTCAAAATGCGCCCGCGCCCGGACGCTCCGTCGTCTTCGGAGTCACACTTGATTTCTCAAGACTGCTCGACAGATAACGCAAACAGCGAGCGTCTTTCGCGGTTCCGGCAGGAAACTGCTCGACAGACAAGCAAGATTTATGAAGCGATACTGGATTCTCGCGGGCGGCCTGTTCTTCACCTTACTGTTGCTGTTCCTGATCGTCGAAGCGCTGGGCGTGCCACTCTCGCAGACCCTTCGTTGTGGCTCCGACACGGCGATTGGGTGGCCGCGCTCGTCGGCGTCGGGCTGCTCGTGGCCGATGTCTTTTTACCCATCCCTTCAAGTCTGGTAATGATCGCGCACGGGGCGCTCTTCGGGGTCTGGGTGGGCGCACTGCTCTCGCTCACGGGAAGCGTCGGAGCGGCTTTGGTGGGATTCGCAGTGGGGCGGCGGGGCGGCGCGTTGGTGGAGCGGCTCGTCTCGCGAGAGGAGCGTGCGCGCGTCGATCTGCTGCTGTTGCGCTGGGGGGCGCTCGCCGTCGTTGTCACGCGCCCGGTGCCTTTGCTGGCGGAGACGGTCGCGATTTTAGCTGGCGCGTCGCCGCTCGGCTGGAGGCGCGTCATGCTGGCGGCGGTAGCCGGGTCGCTGCCCGGAGCTTTGCTCTACGCTCTGGCCGGGGCGATGGCCGCCGATTTCCAGAGCGGCGTGCTGGTGCTCGGACTGGTCTTGCTCGTCGCCGCTTTTTTTTACGTGGTCAGTCGTTGGATTGGACTGCGTGCTGCCGGAAGCTGATCCGCCATTCAAGACACGAACGCTTTCGAGGTTACGCCATTGACCATAGAACTCAACACCCGCGAAGATTTGATAAACACCCTGCACCTCGCGGCTGAACTCGAACATAATTTCAGGGAAGAACTTTATTGGGCAATGTTGCAAAGATTGCTTTGAGGCGCGAAAGCTCTCGATCGCCGTTCGCTAAGCTGCTACTCCGAACAATGAAGCGACGAACTTAGCCTGACCTTGTACATCACTTCCGGCTAATCTTTTGATCTGACCTT
>WUUC01015266.1_pt1 | contig 28327 bp, 19 predicted proteins | sample 6278441 | NCBI WGS metagenome assembly WUUC01 (sample SAMN13675441, study PRJNA597444) | soil metagenome | isolation source: soil | place: USA: Washington | collected 2017-10 | reverse complement strand
TCGCCGCGTCCTGCATGCGCCCGGAGTCGAACGCAGCTCGGATCTCCTGTTCTCGTTCACTGGCGGGTTGAGTCATGACTTTACGGTGAAGAGAGCAAAAAAAGGCTGCTGGTGCAAGGGAACCAGCGTCACCCCCCGTCGCTCGCGGCTCGGCCAGGAACCGTCGTTGACGTGCGATGTTCCAGCGCCACATCTGCTGGTCGCTGCAATGACTCCGGCCGCTGCCACCGCCCTGTTCGTCCAGTGAGGCTCTGTCTCCTGCATCTCCTGCGGCAAGGTGAAGGTTTTGTCACGAACGAACTCCAAGGGAATGACCCGAGGTGAAACGTATGGGCAAGCCCTTCCGGCTGAATTCCTTGCCTGCAGAGGACTTCGTCCTCGATGGTCAGGCAGGGCCTCGCACTGATCATGCTCGAGTGTCCAGGCTAGGAGCCAGTCATTGGCGTACGGGTTTCAGAAGCCCTGTCACGGCGGCTTCTCGACGGCGTATTGGGCGCAAGGGCAGCAGCTGCTGCCTTGCGATCCTCGGGGTTCGACGCCTCTCGAAGAATCGATTCGGGTTTCGGTGGGCTCGTCGGAAGCTCACCACAGATGCTCGAGGCGTTCGAGAACCTAAACCGGATCGCCCATGCGAACGTCAGCCTGCTGATCGAGGCAGAAGCGCTCGTGGCCGAATCTGCGCACCGAAGGAGTAGGTGTGTCCGAGAACCGTACGCAGTCTTCGATTGCCGCGCTGCTACATCGCCTATTGCCGAGAGTGCCCTCTCGGGCGGAACGCGCGGCTGGAGATCCCGTAGCTCGAGGCAGCAACCTGCCTCGAGGCCTGCACTCTGTCTCGCCGCGAAACGCGCTGGAGTCTCCTCATGATGTCAAAAAATTCTGGGATATATAGCCTCGAGAACCTGGTGCGCGTGAGCGATCCCTCGAGGCGATTCCTCGGGAAGGCACCGAGTGGTATCGACGGCGTGGGCCACGCGGGCTTGGACCATGCGGGCGCGCGGCATGTGGGCGGCGTCGGCAACATGAACACTGACGCCGCGGAGCCACCGAGTGGGGCGGAGTTGAAGCGAGCGGCCGCCGAGCCATCACCGCCGCGCGGCGGCGTCCCCGAGGAGGAGCCCGAGTACGAGGTGAACGAGCTGATCTACGAGAGGACCGGTACGCTCTGCTTTCCTTGGCCGTCGCTCATCGTCGAGGGCGACGGACGTGCTCTCGAAACCGAGGGCGCCAGGCCCGAAGCAAAAGGGGCGCCGCCCGTGGGGTCGGATTCGCCGGCACGGTCCTCCATCGGGTGTCTCGTTCGCGACTTGCGTGCCGCATCCGCGGGCACACCGGGTGTTTTGATGCTCGCTACCGTGGACGTCGGGGGGGTGGGACGGGCGAGCACGGTCAGCCGACGTGAGCCGTCGACGCCGCCCGCTCTGGCCGAGGCCAAAGGCAGTAGCCCTTCGGGGACCAGTTTCTCACGAGCCGGTACGCCTCTGCACTCGGTTCGCCAACGGGTAGACCCAATACCCGCATTCGTGCCACTGGGTTCGAGCTCGATGCGAGCGAATCGAGCCGTCGGCAAGGTCGCGCAGACGTCCGTCGCCTCGGCGTCGCGCGACGTCGATCCGAGTCGAGGGCGCGAGGCGCTCGAGGATCGGCCGTTTGCCCCGGATCCGAACGGCAAGCGAAGTGCCAAACCGATCCGCCTCATCAAGCACTACCCGTCGTTGGGTCAGCGAATCCTCACCGAGGTGCGACGAACCACGGTCGCCCAGAGGATTGCGGCCCTGGGCGTGCTGGCAGCAGGGGGCGTGCTGGCAGCGGTGGTCGTCGCGTCGAGTACGCGCGTGCCCGTGCGCGTCCCGGTAGCGAGGGTGGCGCCGAGCTCGAGCGTCGCGCCCGTGGTCGCCGAAACTGCACCCACGCCCCCTCCGGCTCACGTCCCCCCGAGCGTACCTGCGGTCGTGGCAGAGGCTCCGCCCGAACCACCGAATTCGATGCTCGCCAACGGGACACCTCTTCCTACTCCCGAAGAGACACTGCCCGAGCCATCGCCGCTCAGTTCGAAGGAAGTAAAGGCGACGTCACGTTCGAAGTCCAGCGCGCCCACACGAAAGCCTTGCGATTGCGTCCCGGGCGATCCGCTGTGTGAGTGTCTCGATTGAAGGCATTTTGCAATAGTTTCGAGCTGGACAGGGGCCAGCGACGGGAGCCCAGGTCTGGAACACCACGACGAGGCTCCATCGTGGTGCGCCGACCGAGTCTGCTCCGCCGGTGCCCGCGATGCCGAAGTCAGCCGCCGCTTCTTTTGCACGTCGTTCACATGCTCGACAAACCCGAGAGCCCGTTCTTCCCCGAAGGTGCTGACCGCCGTGGTGGTGCAACTCCAGCCTGAATGATCCTGGTACTATGAAGGGTTTGACGTGAGCGCAGCGCTAGGCTTTCGCGCGACCGGCATGCGGGTCGTGCCCGGTTCCGCAGAGGCATTGGCGTGTGGGCTGAGCCGCACGAGCCCGAGTAAGCATCCGATGGACGGCATCTTGCTGCGCGGAGCCGTCCACGGTACCTGATGGTGGTGGAGCTGAGCTGTGGCGCTCTACAGCCGCGGGTTGCTCGTCGGGCGGTCGCTCAGGCGAGTGGCAGGAGCTCGTCGAGTCGGCGGTGGCCAGGTGTCGATCAGCGGCAAAGATGTCGGCGATGCGGGCGCCGGGATTGAACGCCGGCGGCGTCGGCGGTTGAGACCAGCGACAGCAAATCGGCGATGGACGTTGTCACACGCAACCCATGCTGAACGTTTCACGGAGAGATGGCTCCCACCGTCGACGCACGAGTCGAACGCGCATGAAACTCCGAGCGCGGAGGGACCTGCGCACCACCCAAACATGAATGAGGCTAGAAACGAATGCCACCTCTCGATATGCAAGCCGTGCAACTGCGGTACGATGACTTCAGGCAGATCCTGTTCCTTAGTCGTGGCACTTGCACACAATTTTCCCAAGATATGTGGACGCATTGGCAGCGCAAACCGGAGTCCGATTACGTCTGCGAGGTGCTGGCATTCAGGTGGTTGATATTCCGCAAGCAAGGTCGGGTGGGCTTCGTTGCAGAAATAAAGAAGCCGGCTTGTCTCAATCAGATACAACAGGACATCACCATGAACATGTCCTTTGACGGTCTCTTTGAAACCCAGGCGCAGTACACGGAGCAACAGATGCTTCAGGCAGGTCTGAACCCCGTAGGGCGGAGTATCATCACGGACGTCGACGGGGATATGGAGTTCGTGCTCCCGATGCTTTTGGGGCTCCAGACTCCAGCCTACTCCTACGCCATATTTCAATTTGCAGGCGTCAGGCGAAGCAACGACGAAGTGTTTTCACACTCGCTGAGTATCGATTGCTTGGACCCCACTCTATTTGCCCCTGACGCAGGGTTTGCGACGTTTTCGTCGACGATGGACCTTGCAGATGGGGCGTACCGATGGCTACAGTTCTACAACTCGTTCGTTGAGGTCGGTACCTGTCGTCTCCGGTGCTTTAGATGACATCGAGTACCAATGCTGAAGCTGCGCGGGCCTGCAACTACACTGATTGAGGGAGAGACCGGTACCGACAAGAGCTCGCGTCCAATCGACGCACCGAAAGAGCATGTGTGTCCGAGGACCGCATGTCGTCTTCGACTGCGGCTCGAGCTTCCCGATCCGTTCTCGCCGCCGCGAAACACGCTGGAGTCTCCCGACGAGCCGAACAATCACGCAGCGGACCGACCGGGTGAGGCGGTGTTGAAGCGAGCCGGGGCCGAGCAATCACCGCCGCCCGGCGGCCTCCTCGAGGAGGAGCCCGAGTACGAGGTGATCGACCTGATCTGCGAGAGGATCGGGACGCTCTTGTTTCCTTGCCCGCTGCGCATCGTCGAGCTCGGCGGACGAGCTCCAGAGCCGCCGGTGCCGGACCCGAAGCGATAGGGGCGCCGTCGGTTGGGTCGGAGTCGGTCGGCATCATCCTGCCTCTGTCATCTCGTTCGCGACTCGCGTGCCGCGTCCGCTACCATGCCGGGTGTTTCTATGCTCGCCACGGTCGACGTCGGGGGGCGGAACGGGCAAGCACGGTCGGGCGACGCGAGCCGTCGACGCCGTCGGCTCCGGCCGAGGCCAAAGCCAGTAGTCGTTCCTCGACCAGTATCTTCCGAATCGGTGCGCCTCGCGTAATGTGCCCCACCAGGTGGCCCGGGCCCCGCATTCGTGCCCCCCGTTCGAACTCGGTGCTGGCGAATCGAACGCCCAGCAAGGTCGCCCAAACGTTCGCCGGCTCGCCGTCGCCCGCGGCATCGCGCGACGTCGACCCGAGTCGAGGGTCGATGCGTTCAAGGCTCGGTAGTTTGCCCCGGTTCCGAATGCCAAGCGGAATGCCACACCGAGCCTCTTCGTCAAGCAGCACCAATCGATGGGTCAGCGAGTCCTCGCCGAGGTGCGACGGACCGCGGTCCCCGAAGAGGATTGCGGCGGTGGGCGCGGTGGCAGCAGTGTTCGTCGCATCGAGTACGGCCGTGCCTCCTCCGGCGCGCGTCGAGCCACCCGTGAGCGTGGGCGTGGCAGAGCTCCGCCAGAACCACCGAATTCGATGCTCACCGACGGGACACCTCGTCCCACCACAGAAGGGACCGTTCGAACACCTGCTTCGCCGCCCTCACGGCGGCGCCGGCCGAAGCAAAGCGCTGCACTTCAGCGGGTTCCGAAAGCGATACAGCGCGGCAGCCCAGCGCTGGAGCGTGGTGCTGATCCTGTTTTTGAAGAAGCCACAGGGCGGCGCGGCACCCGCCGGCGCGCACTGAGCCCCGAGGCGCAACGGTGCGGCGTGATGGTCGCGATCCCGGCGTGTGGAACCGAATGTGTCACACCGATGTCACCTGCGACGCGCCAATGACGTATTGGATGCAAACATAGACCTCGCTCAGGGGCACCGCGCACCGCGCGACACGGTCCGATCAGAACAGGGACGCCCGGCGACTCGCAGGGACATACGCGCATGATACAGCAAACCGACGTCGACACGGTCCTCGAACGGGGCCGCGAGTTTTATAAATTCGGGTTCAAGACCACCAACAAGTTCTACCTGTACCCGGTGCTAGAGAAGCACCTGCGTCGTGCCCGCTCCACGACTGCCGAGTCCATGGCGACGCTGGATCAGCAACGCGCGCTGTTCACCGGATCGCGCCGCGATTACGGCCAGCAGCTCCACGAGAACAACCTGACGCTCGGAAACTGCGGTGAAATGACAGCAGTGATCGCCTGGCTGATCAGGACCACCAGCGAATTGGCATCCAAGGTCACGATGAGCATGGTGGCCTACACGCCAGGGAACGACGCGAACCATTATTTTAACATCGTCACCGATCAGACGGCGAGCTGGCCACCGCAGTTTGCACGCATCGACCAGATCGAGGCCGTGGCCCCCAGCACGGGTGGAATCTGGGTCATCGATCTCTGGTCAAAAATAGCATGCCCGGTCGCAGACTATCCCCGCCTGGTGCGTGAAAAGGCAGATGCCTGGACCTTGCAGAACAAGATGATCAGCTATCCCGGTGGCCAAAGCTCTGCCCGGCAGTTCATCGATTTCATCGCGATGCAGCCTCTGCTGTACGAGTACGTGTAGCGGGTCTTGCAGCCTGTGTGCGCGAGCCTTGCGGGCCCGGCACGTCGAGAGGTCGGCGGCGCTCGAGGTGGTCAGCGGGCAGATGACCACGGAGGCCTCTTGACCCTAGAACTTGTCCACCGTCCCGACCCGCACGCTCTCCGGCAGCCGCCGGCGCAAGGCCGGCGCTGCTCATTCGACGGGGAGCATCCTGCCGACAAATACCTCACGGCTCTCAGGCAAGCGATCTACCGAACAGATCCACACGTGGCATCCTTCTGGCGTGCGCGGACCGCTCCGGGATCATGAACAACGCTTGCACGTCCGAAAGACGATCCTGCCATAGATAGCGCGACGCCCACTCGGCGATGCGACATTGCGCGGCCACGTCGAGGGTGTGAAACAGAGCCCGGCACCCACGCAGCAACGGCGGCTTCGTTGGGAACGAAGCGCAAGATGCCGAGATCCACGAGCTTCCTCTCCAGCGGCGATACGAAGAAGGGGATGCTGGTCACGCTCGCAGGAGCCTGGTGCTGTGCGCTCGCTCTGGCGACCGCTTCGCCCTACATGGCGTGAAGCTGATCGCGCCATTGTTCCAAGTCGAACGCGAGTCGAGAGATGCCGGCGACAATGCCGCTCAGAGATGGGCACGGCGGCAGGAGAAGAGCGCATCGATCATCGCGGCGGTCGTTGCCTGCGTTGACGCGCAGCGGGCCATCGTTCCTCCCAAGACGGAGCTCGGCAGCGCTCTCGGGTATATTCACCGAACAGCGCGCGCGAGTTACTTCTGTTTCTCGAGGATGGAACATCCCCTGACGAACAATCGCCGCGACGGCGACCCTTCACTCTGCATCCACGGGTTCGAGGCTTCCGACCTGCCCGACAGAGCGCCGCGCGCCGGGGTCCGGGCCCCCGCGGCGCTGGCCCACCGAGGGGGCCAGCGCCCATGATCGCGGCGGGGGGCCGCCGACTGCGCCTTTTCCCATGAGCCCGGAGGCGGCGTCCATGCGCCGTTCGTGGAGGGGCTACCTCTCATCCCTCTCCGCGAGGAGACCGGTGCGCCCGAACTCACTGAACCCCCGCACTCGATCCGGGACGAGTTTGCCAGGTCGGTCACATGATGACGCAACCACGAGTATGCCGCCGAATCCATGACCGTTTGCGCTTTCGACGGCCAGCGCTCGCCTCCTGGAGCATCGGGGGTGCGTTCGCGTCAATTAGATGGCGCGCATCGAACAACTGATACTGGCCGGGGGCGATCTCGCTCACGTTCTGAGCTTCTTCAGGGTTCCAGAGGGGATAATGCGCCACATTGCCAGCCTGGAACAAACCGTCCGCGAGCCTCATGCCGGCCGCGCTGGCGGTTGCGGTGTCCACAGGGATCCGCGGGTAGAGCTGGCCCACCCATGCTCGCAGGAGGGCTTGGTCGCCTTGGGGCGTCCCCATTCCGAACGCGTTCGGTTCAGCAAACACCAGCGTCATTTCGGCCGGTCCTAGCGCGCGTATCCATTCATCGAGAACTCGTCTGACTTGGTTGAATTCCCCAGAAGGGAAGTGAAATGCACCGCCGCGCTCACCGCTGGCGCTGCGACCGGTAATGAAGGTGCATGAATACAACGCCTCAGTGAAGACTTCCATGTCGGCGTTGGCGATGATCCCTTGTCCCATGGCTATGTAGAATGAGTCCATGGCCTCAACTACGTTACGGTGATAGCTTGGTGACACCGGCGCCTGAGCTAGCGAGTCGAATCGGTGGCCTGCCGGTCGAATTGTGTCAGGACGATGGAGGGCGCGCGCAGCCCCTCGGGTTGCGACGCCCGTTCGAATTCGGCCGAGGCAGGGCACCAGCATTCGGGCGCTCGGCGCGGTGTCGTAACATCGATGGCGGTTTAGCCAACCGCCACGGTCTGCGGGTCGCTTGTTAGCGATTGCAGATCGGCGCGATATCAGAATGAAACGAGAGGCGCTCCAGGTCTCCTCGGCGGGCTTCAGCGATCGCCGTCGGACGAGACATCTGAGCGAGCAACACGCACGATCGAAGGTAGCCCTCCGCCACCTCGCCGCAATAAACGCTTGCCCCAAGGCCTCAGGGCAGCGGTGACATCACGCCATGTCACCCAGCCCCTCGTCCTCAATGCCCGGAACCTCAGGGACCTTCACCTCCCCCGGTGACGGCTCATCGTCATCCACACCCCCACCCAAAGCCGCATCCATCGCCGCGTTCTTGGCGAAGTCGACGCCGAGTTCCGTCACTGCGGCCGCGATCTGCACGGGGGTCGGCGGAAGCGGATAGATGGCGTTATTGACCGTCAAGTTTCCGAGGATCACGACACCTCGGGGGCCGAGCTCGATCTGGGCCATTGGTGTCTGTAGGGTCAGTGTAAACGGACAAGACAAGGAGATCGTCTGCATCATTCCGCCAACGTCAATCTTCGACTGTCCGCCGAGACCGCCAGCGAGCCCCACAGTGTCTCCCTCAATGTTCGCGTTCTTGGTGGCTTTGACGCCGACCTCCTCACTCTTCATGAGGATCTTGCCCTTGGCGTCGTCGAACTTCAGGACGTTGGGTTCTTCTTCGGATGGGCCCTTCACCCCGCGGTCCGTCCTCAAGCCGCTGATCGCCCCATCGATCGTACCCTCGGCTTGCGCGAAGGGCGAACGCCAAAGGCCGTTGTAGACGCTGCCGACGAGCAGCGGGCGATCCGGATCGCCGTCTTGGAAGCTGACGATGACTTCGCTGCCGACGCGCGGGATGAACTGCATACCCCACGAGTTGCCGGCCCACGCCTGCGCGACGCGGATCCAACAAGAGCGCCGCTGCGTATCGTCCGATTTGTCCGCCCAGAGAAACCTGACCATCACGCGCCCGTGCTCGTCGTTGTGAATTGTCCCTTCGGCTGCACCCGGGTCGGTCGATACAACCATCGCCGTCTGCAGGCCGGCGATCACTGGCTTCGGCGTGCGGCGCTCCGGGCGAAACGGCACGCTCTTCAGCATCGCGGTGAAGTCGTTCTTAATCTCGAAGGTCGTCGTCTCGAGTGGTTGTAGCTCCGGTAGCGCGACGCCCCGCTCGAAGTCTGCGAAGTAGAGCTCCATCTCCGACCGAAGAATGAGGTGCTCGCTGGGCGCTGCAGCCGTCGTGAATGCCGAACCGACTTCGAGCCCCGGCCAGCTCGAGATGCCGTTCACGTACGCCGACGGCGCGTTCTGCGCATGCAGGCGAGCTTTGACGTAGCTATCCCCATCGTCGGCTTCCGTGTAGCCTCCTGGATACTCAAACTGGGTGCCTATCTCGTAGGTGTGGGGCTGGTCGGTATCGAGTCCGACTTTGATGTCGCTGGTGGGCACGAGAAAATCGTAGTCATCGAGCGTGTAGGATGGCGAACGCAAGCGGTTGCTATCCGTCCAACTTTCGATGTGATTGTTCAGGTTGCCTTCCACGGGACGGCTCGGAACATCCGTGTTGTGCGCTTGGAGCTCGTGGTGCTCCGGGCCATCCACCAGCACGAGCTTGTGATCGTCTTCGCTGTGCTTGAAGTAGTAGTAGATGCCCTCCCGCTCGAGCAAACGATTCACGAAGTCAAGGTCTGTCTCGTTGTACTGCACGCAGTACTCGTATGAGCGGTAGCTGCCACTCAGCGCGGTCTCGAGCTTGTCGGTGAAGCCGTGGTCTTTGAAGACCTCCTTGACAATGTCCACCGCCGTGGATTTGTGAAAGATGCGGCAACGCTTGCGCAAGCTGAGCAACCACAGCCAGGGTCTCAGCACGAGCGTGTACACAGGCCGGTCTTGCGCGGTCCCAAGGTGATACTGCCGCTTGCTGAACTCGACCACATAGCCGTGGAAGTGTCGCGTGTGGTCATCCCGCTCGAGGGTTAGCGTGACCGTCTCTCCGAGCAGCGACGCGCGGTCGATGTCGGTGTCCTTCGTGACGACCTCGAGCTCGTAGCGAAACGGCTGGCTGAGCGCATCGAACGTCTTCATGCGCGAGACCAGTGGCTGCGTGCTGAGCGGAGTTTTGAGCACATGTCTGGATTCTGGCATCGGTCTATTCCAGGTTTGTTGGTCGTCTACGTCGGCGAGCCCGTTATGTGGGACATGCGATCGGGATCGATCACGATGTCTTCGAAGCTCAGGAAGGCGAAACCGTCGCCGCCACCAATGTGTGAAGTGAGCGCGATGCGTCCCTCGACGCCCAGCACGGTCGCCCGACGCTCGGGCTCGAGCAACACCAGCCTCAAGGTCCAGCCCATCTCGAGCCCGGCGTACCGCTTGACGAGCTCAGTGAGCCGGGCGAGGTCGGGCATGTCCGGCAAGAAGCGCTGGTAGTCCTGATGGCGCAGCGGTCCCAGCACGACCTCGAAGGCAGACTGCTGGTCCCAGATCTGCGTGCCCAGGCGCGAGCTCTGACCGAGCACGCCGAGCGATGTGCCGGTCGACGTCGCGTCGCCCGCAGGAATGCGCCAACAATCGCTGTCCGCGATCTCCAGCCAGCGTCCGACGAACTCCTCCACGCGTACAGGCACCCGAAAGATCGCGCGCAGCATCTTCACGAGGCCTTCCGCGTGACGGGTGCGACCGACGAAGTGCTGCGCCGTGAATAGGCAGGCGAAGTCGAGCTCGCTGTAGGGCTCGTCGCCGATCGTGGAGGTCAGACCGATCAACGCACCCAAGCGACGCGCGAAGCGATCTTCGTCCGGGCGATCGTGGCTGACGGTCGGTTGGGCGTCCGCCCACGCGCGGTACAAAAGCATGAGCAGGCGGTGATGGAAGATGTCGAGGAACGCGCTAAACGCGCCGTCGCCATGGTGACGCTTGCGCTCGAAGGCGTACTCGGTCAGGTGGGTCGGCAGCGGCCCGTGGGGACCGAACGCGCCGAAGAAGCCGACCGAGACGCGCGGCGGACGGCCGCCTCGGCCGCGGGTCAGCGTGGCCAACGCACTCGCGCGAAATGCCAGCGACGGGTCTTGCCCGAGGCGCACGGGCTCGTCGGCGGGATGGGCCGCCTCACCGAAGCGCGGAAAGCTACGCAGCTGGCACTCGAGCCGGCGCAGCCCCGCGTAGAACTTGAAGCCGCTGACCCGGCCGTGCCCGAGATCAAACAGCCTCTCGACCGCCTCGCGCACGCGCCCGCGTGGCGGGCGCGCCATTGGCTCTACTCGGGTGGGCTGCGGCGTCACAACGTCGAGCGTTGCCCCGGGTTCGGCGCCCATCGCATCACCTCTCCTCGTTGCTGCGTGCGCATCACCGTCTCGACGAACGAGTTGATCGAAGCGTACTTCGTGAAGAAGCGCTCGAGCACCGCGCCGAGCAGGTACGCTCCCGTGCCTTCGAATGCGTCCTCGTCGCACGTGACGGTCACCTCCAAACCACGACCGAAGGTCATCGGCCCGTCCTTGCGCGACAGCGCGCGCGTGATGCCGCGTGTCTGCACGTCCACGATCGCGCGGCTCTGCGCGCGGGTGGCGTTGTCGCCGAAGTGTCCGTAGAGCTCGAGCAGCTGCCTGAGCGCCGGCGCGCCGCGACCATCGCGGCGGATCAACGTGAGGTAGTCGAGCGACAAGTGAGACAGAAAGCTCCACGCCAGCTCGCCGAACACCGGCGAGACGCGCGGCGGAGTCGGACCCGCGACGCAGCGCACGCTGACCACCGAGCCGTGCGCTTGAGAGCTGAACAGCCGGTCTTCCGAGCCGGCCGCCAGCGAGAGCGGCAGGGCGCGGTTGGTACACAGCGTGTTCACACTGAGCTGGCGCAGCCCCGAGCGAAACTGGCCGTTCTGACCGTCGACCAGCGACAGGTAGAGCTCCGATGGGACGTACGGAAAGCGGGTGTCATGCTCGCGATCGCCGCGCCGAGGCTTGCGTGCGCGTGGCTGCCGTCGCACGGCGTACCGCGCACGCTGGAGCTCGCCGTCCACGTCGAATACCGGCGCGTACATCGGCGAGAACTCGCACAACTCGCCGCCGTCCGTCGCGCAGCCCGTCACGCGTGTGACACTGTGGACCTCATAGTCGAGCGGCCGCGTCCGATCGGGAATAATCTGGAACTCGTGCTCGCGCTCGTCGAGTTGCACGCGATCGCCCACGCGCGGAAACAGGTTGACCGCGGGCGTGCAGTACAGCGACACGTGGGATGCGCGCACCACGCCGTCGAGGCGCTGATCCGCAAGATCGAACAGGATGATCAGCTCGATGCGCGAGCTCTTGGCGACCGAGAACAGCTCGCGCAGGCCCGTCAGCTCGGCGAACGAGAAGCGCTCGGGAAAGGCGAAAAACTCCCGCATCAAGCGATAGCCGTCGAAGCCGCGATCGCCGACCGGCAGAAGCGCTTGCGCCTCGTCGAAGCCCATGGCTGCGACCGAGTGCCCATGCCGCGCGCGCATGAACGTGCAGGGGCGGTCAAACGACTGCACGACCATGCCGCTGTTGTGACGCATGAGCTGCTCGTACAGACGCACGCCGATGTCGCTGCCGCTGCCGCGCAAGAACAAGGGCAGGCTCTCGATCGGCAAGGTGTCGAAGGTGACGTCGCGAGTCGCTCGCAGGGTCAGGCGCAGCGCGGCTCTGGCTTCGGTCACGCCGAGGTGCTCGACATCCATGAGGTCGCGCAGGCTGCTGGTGCGGTATTCCGCGGCTTCCAGCTCGAACGGCCACATGGTCACGGGCTGCGCCGTGCGGTAGTCGCAGGCCGTCTGTGTGCCCCCGAGTGGGCTGCGCATGATGCTGCCGCGCGGCACCGTGACGCCGCCCACGAGCGGGCCCTGGCGTAGATTCGGCACCAGCTGCACCACCGCCATCGAGGGCGTCGGCGCGAGGTAGCTCGGGTGCAAGAGCTCCAGCATGTGCTCGGTGAACTGCGCGTGCGCGGCCCCGAGCTTGTGCTGGATGCGCGCCGCGAGGAACGCGAACGCTTCGATCAGCCGCTCCACGTACGGGTCGGCGCTGCCGAACGCATCGAGGCCGAGCCGCCCAGCGACCTTCGGAAACTGCGCGGCAAACTCGCCCGCGGTCTCGCGCACGTGCTTCAGCTCGCGCTCGTAGTAGCCCAGGAAGTGTCGGTCCACGGCTAGCCTTCCCCTTCTTCGGTGAGGTGTTCTCCGACCTTGACGTGGCCGGAATCGATGTCGACCTCAGCGCGCATCCGGACCGCCATCGGCATCGGCTCGGCGCGCAGCGACGCAGAGATCTCGATAAACAACGCTGGCTTGCCGGCGCTCGTGTCGGCTCTCGTCACTTGGATGTCGATGGTGTCCTGGATCAAGCGCGACTCGAAGCTCGAGAGTGCGGAGCGGAGCTGCTGTTTGAGCGCGTTGCTGTTCACGCTGCTGACGGTTCGACCGATGAGATCAGGGACGCCGTAGTTCAGGACGGAGCGGCCAATCTCTGGAAACTCGCTGAGATCGAGGCTGGATTCCAAGTGCGTCGTGTTGAACAACCACGTGAGATCTCGGCGCACCAGCTGTCGCAGGTGCGCATCGTCGACCTGCTGGGCATCGACGCGCTCGCGCCGGCGCTCGGGCTCTCGATCCGTCAAGCGGTCGATGAGTGATGGACGTAACCAAAGGTTTTCAGGCGTTGCTTTCACGTGCATTACTCTTCGAAAGATCGAGTGGCTGTAGACCCGACGGGTCTGCCCGACGGGTCTATCTCAGCCTCACTCAGTCCTCGGCCTTTTGCTTGATGAAATCGAACTTCGCTTTGATCGTCGAATCGTCCTTGCGGTACCTGGACGACTCGTACTTCTGGTACCTCACCATGAGCCCGGAGGGGCCCAGCGATTCGAGCCAGATTCCCTCGAGCTCCGCCTCGTAGCGCTCGGTCTGCCCGGAGTCGTCGTCACGGCCGAGCTGAATCATCTTGATCTCCTTGTCGAGGAAGCCCTTACCGATGAGCTTGATCAGGAGCCCGCGGATGATGGGATCAGTCTGGATCATGACCGGCACGCACTCTTGCTGCGCTTGATTGCCGTCCGTGTACGAACCCACGCCGCCCTTGTTTTGACGGTCCGCCTCCGAGAAGCTCATCACAGGCACGTAGCCGCTGAAGTCCTCTACCTTGTGTGTGCCCGGCACATCGATCTCTGGGAACTTGACGATGTATTCTGGAGCAGTGAGATATAGTGTGTCTGCCATGGTTATGCCTTCCTGTTAGGATTAGATTATTGCTTTGCACGCTGGCTGGCGTCAGCCGTGCCGAGCTTCGAGACGAGACGGAGCGAAGCCGTGAGGCCTTCGAGTTGAAAGTGGGGCTTGAGCAAGAACTGAGCGTTGAAGTACCCGGGGTTGTCTTCGACCGCGGTCACGATGACCTCGGCCGCCGCGAGCGGCTGGCGCGCTTTGCCTGCCTCAGTCGCATACTGGGCGTTGGCGTGGACGTAGTTGCGCACCAACCAGCGCTGCAGCCAGCGCTTCAGCTCGTCAGCGCTGTTGAAGTCGCTGCCGATCTTGTCGCGCACCATGACCTTGAGGTAGTGAGCGAAGCGGCTGACCGCCATGATGTAGGGGAGGCGCGCGGAGAGCTCGGCGTTCGCCGTGGCGGCCGGGTCGTCATAGACGATCGGCTTCTGCAACGACTGCCCGCCGATGAACGCGGCGATGTCCGTGTTCTTGCGGTGTAGGAGCGGCAAGAAGCCGTTCTTCGAGAGCTCAGCCTCGCGCCGGTCGCTGATCGCGACTTCGGTCGGGCAGGCCAGGTCCACGCCGCCATCGTCCGTGGGGAACGTGAACGTCGGCAGGTTCTCGACGGCGCCGCCCGACTCCACGCCGCGGATCTTCGAGCACCAACCGTACTCTTTGAAGGCGCGCGTGATGTTGGTCGCCATGGCATACGCCGCGTTCAGCCAACAGAACTTGTCCGCGTCCGAGCCGTTCGTGTCTTCCTCGAAGGCGAACTCGTCGACGGGGTTGGTCTTCTCGCCGTAGGGCGTGCGACCGAGGAAGCGCGGCAAGGTGAGGGCGAGGTAGCGCGCGTCGTCGCTCTTGCGCAGCGAGTTCCAAGCCGCATACTCGGCGGTCTCGACGATCGCGCTCAGATCGCGCGGGGCTGCGAGGTCCTGCCAAGAGTCGAGCCCGAGAACCGAGCTCTTCGCCCCGGCGATGAACGGGGCGTGCGCGGCGGCGGCGATCCGAGACATCTCGCGCAGCGTCTCGACGTCGGTCGGCGTGTGGTCGAAGTGGTAGTCGCCCACCAGCAGGCCGTAAGGGTTGCCACCCAGCACGCCATACTCCTCTTCGTAGAGCTTCTTGAACAGCGGGCTCGTGTCCCACGCCGCACCCTTGAATTTCCGCAGCGTGTTGCGCAGCTCGTTCTTGCTGAGCGGCATGACGCGGATCTTCATCCTCTCGTCGATCTCGGTGCGGCTGACCAAGAATTGCAGGCCGCGCCACGCGCGCTCCACCTGCTGGAACTCTTGGCAGTGCAGTATCTCGTTGACCTGCGCGGTGAGCATCTGATCGATCTCGGCGACCAGCCCGCGGATGCTGCTCACGGCATCTTCGGTGAGCAGGTTGGAGTGACGCACCGCCCACTCACCGAGCGTCTGGAGCGACTCGGTGATCGCAGTCTTGCGCTCTTCGGTGGGCGGACGAAAGCTCTTGGTCAGGAGGCTCGCGAAGGAGTCCTCGTTGCCGTTGTCGAACGGCCTCTCGATCTGTCGTTGCAGCGGTAGCATGACTCAGGCTTCCTCGGTCTTGGGTTGTGCGCTCTCGTCGCCGCGGGTGGCGGCGGCTTGGTCGGTCACGAGCTCGAGCAGCTTCTGGGGGTCTTTGAGCGCAGCGCTGAGCAGGGTCTCGGCATCGCTGCGGCCGTCCATGAACGCCACCAGATCCGACAGGCGCCTGCGGGCTTCGAGCAGTCGGCGCAGCGGCTCGACGTTCTGCGCGATCGCAGCAGGAGAGAAGTCCTCCATGCTTGTGAAGGTCAGGTCGACGCCGAGCGAACCGTCACCCGTGAGCTTGTTCGGCACGGTGGCGGCGACGCGCGGCTTCATCGCGCGCAGGCGAGCGTCGAAGTTGTCGTGATCGATCTCGAGGAACTTGCGCTCTTCGAGCCGGGGCGGCGGCTCTTCCTGCTGGCCGTACAGGTCGGCCATGACACCGACGACCATCGGTAACTCGACCTTCTTCTGCGCGCCGTACAGCTCGACGTCGTACTCGATCTGTACGCGGGGCGGGCGGTTGCGACCAATGTCTTTCTGACTACTCGATGCCATGGATGCTCTCCGTGCTTGTTGGTGGTGAAGTCGTCTGGCGGTGAGGGCTACTGGTGGTGCCCATCACCCGGGCTCTGGCGACAGGTGGTATTGGTGTTGCGCGGACAGCGCCTCGTTTGGCATGGCCAGAGCCGCGGGGAGCTCGAGCTGCGTGCCGGCGATTTGCGCGATGGCGGGCAATGCATCGCGCGCCAGGTCTTGCATCAGCGCGAAGAAGTCCATGGGCACGAGCCGCTGCGCGCGCCGCAAGAGCAGCGGGACGGGGCTGCCCGGCTCGCTAGAGGCGTAGTACGAGCACACTGCCTCGAGGGTCGAGATCACGTCCGCGCGGGAGCCGATCGAGCCCGGTGCTGCCGCTGGCGAAGGTGCGGCTCCGTTAGCGATCGGCTCTGCAATGCTCGTGGCGGCGGCTGAGTCCGCCCCGTCGGGTGCGGTCAGGCGGCGGTGCGTCGCTGCGAGCAGCGCTTCGAGGGCATCGAGCACGCCGGCCTTTTCGCCCTTGGCGGCGGTCAGCGCCTTGATCCGTAAGCCGGTGCCCGTCTTCTCGCGAATGAACGCGGTGAGCTGCTCGAACGCGCTGCGCGCAGCAGCGAGGCGCGCGATGAGCTGCTCGAGGCCGGGTACGCCCAGCAATTCAACCGCTGCGATCACGTGGGGCTCGGGGCCCTTGGAGACGAGGCGGCCAGGGGGCAGGGTGGTCGCGTCTTTGACAGTCACGGGACCAAGCCCAGGCAGGACCGCGAGGTGCGTGCTGCGCAGCTGCGCCAGCATGGGGGCGCTGGCAAGCTCCTCGAGCGCGTTGATGCGCGCGGTGGCCTCACCCGTGTCCGGCTCCAGCTGCGGATGCACCGTCGGCCAGAAGCGTTGTGTCCAGTCACAGATCAGGCAGATCGCGTCGCAGAAGTCGCCGAGGCCGTCGGTCTTCAGGCGAGCACGCGCAAGTTGTGCGGCGATGCGGAGGTCTTTGGAGGTCGCGAGCAGCTTGAGTGCTTCGCGCGAAATGACGCGCCAGTCGCGCTCGTCGGAGACCTCGACGCCTGCGATCGGAGCGTCGTCGGGCTCGGCCACCATGGCGTCGAAGGCGACGAGCTCCTGCGTGCCGTCGAGGCTCACGCCCGAGCTCTGTTCGGCACCGATGGGCGCGAGCAGCGAGGGCAGGTCGGAGTCGGGCGAAAAGCTGGGCGTGGTGGGCTGGGTCATGATGGGTGCTGGCCTCGCAGCAGGCGCGGCGGTTGGGTAGAGAGGGCCAATTGGGCTTGTGACAAAATCTTTTCGCTTTCAGCGCGGGAGGAACCAGCCCAGATCCAGCCCGATGCCGGGGACGAACGCGGCCGAGAAGTCTTCGCTGCACGAGTCGGGGCGGCGGCACGGAGTGTCGCCGATGCCGACAGCGCTGTTTTTGAAGGGAATCACGAGGCCGAGCTTCCCGGAAGCACCCAAGAAGAAGTCGCCGAACGCCCAGCGATAGCCGAAATCGAGCTGCGGAATGAGCGCGTGTGTCTGGTAGCGGGCAAAGTCGACGGTGCCGTCGCGCGTCTCGACGAACGCGTACTCCAGGGCTGCGCCGCCGTACAAACCGCGCATGTTCCCGCGCTTGGCCGAAAAAAAGTGAACCCCGAGCGCCGCGCCGGCGCCGAGACGGAGGTCGTCGTCAGCGTCGCGGCCCAGCAGGAAGTAGCTCAACAAGCCCGTGTTCATGAAGCGCAGTCGCAGATACCCGCTGACGGTTTCGCCGACTTCGATTGTGGGCGTCAGACCGAACTGCAAGAGACCGGCGGCGTCGACGTGGAGGTTGACGAGGGAATCGGCGGAGGAGTCGCGCTCGGCTGCGGGGGCGCGCGCGGGCTCGTACCCATCCAGATGGTCCGCGAGGTGTGCGGAGACGCACTCGCCGTTGGCGGTGCAGACCTCGTCGGCCGGACACAGGGGGTTACACAGAGAGACGCAGCGCGACTGCTTGCAAGTGAAGCCGCTGCGGCAGGAGGGCTCGCAGCTATTCTGCGGCTCAAACGATCGCGATTCCAGTGTCGGTCTGGGTGCCGCGGCCGGCTGCGCCGAGATGCAGCCGCCGTCGGCGCTGCACAGGTACCCTTCCTCGCACGCGGGTGAGCACACCGGCGTGCACTCGCCGCGCCGGCACTCGTAGCCGCTGCGGCAAGCGGGCTCGCAGGAAGAGCTCGGGCGTTCCCAGTCGGAGCCTCCGCTGTCCTGTGCGCCGCTGACTGCGGCAGCAAAAGTGACCAGCGTGCACGACCACACCGCTGCCGCTATCGTGTTCCTGCGCCGCAGGGCGCGCTTCGCTTCATGCCTGACGTTCACGACGGCTTCTCCTGAGTTCATTGTTCGGCCAGCTACTGCGCTCATGGCCAGGCAGCGCTCGGCACGACTCGTTCGGCATTCACAACGTCGCCTTCGCGCTCGCGTGACATGCGCTGGCCCGCAGTTTTCAGTTTCGGGCGTGTTCGGACCGACCCATCGCGGCCAGATAGCTGCGCGAGAAGTCGCGCCCGAGGAAGACGCGCTCGTAACGCGCGCCGTCCGTGAGCTCGCCGTACAGTGCCACGTACTTCTGCCACAGCTCGATGTCGCCGGCCTCTTTGCAGAAGAGCCGCGTCCAGAATCCCACCGCGGGTTCGGCGCCGTCGCCGCCGTCGTCGTCAGCGGCGGTGCTCGACTCGATCGTTTCCGGCGACACCGCGCTGATCAGCGTGCGGGCGCCGTCGAGTGTGGCTCGAAACAGCGCGAGCTCGTGCGTGACGACATCGCGGACGCTCTCCTCCAGCTCGCGCAAGCGATCGTTCCAATCGGCTCGCGGGTTGAGCAGGTAGGCCAGCACGGCGTTGCCGTCGTCGCTCTGCAGAACCGAGCGGCGAGCGCTGCGCCCGAGCCAGCGCCCGCGCACCGACTCCTGCGCGTCGTGGATCTCGGCCAGCGACTGGACCAAGGCCTCGAGCAAGCCGAGCACGCGCGTGAGCGCGAGCTGGCTGTCGAACGGCATGCCCTCCTGAGCGATCTCGGGGCTTATCGCGCGCAGCCAGTCGCGCAGCTCCGGGATCTCACTGGGGGGCTGGACACCGGCACGCTGGAGCTCCAGCTGCACATCGGGATCGCTGGCTAGCGTGGGCTCGCGCCGGACGAGCCAGGCGAGAAAGTCGGCGCGCTGGGCCTCTGGCAGGGCCGCGTGCTGCGCACGGATGTCGACGAGCAGCGCGGCCCGCGCCTCGTGATAGGTCTGGCGCAGCCGGGCGAAGCCGGCGGCGTCGGCCCCGCCATTGCTGCTGGCCGCGGCAGGCGTGCTCGGCCTGGCCAGCAGCCGGGCGACGCTGGCCGCGGCAGCGGCAGCGCCATTGCTGGCGGCGGCAGGCGTGCTCGGGCTGGTCCCGCGCTCGAGCGCGGGCCGTTCCGCCGCGACGTCGATCTCGACCAGCGTCGGCCCACTCGTCATACCGCGACGCCGCGCGAGGGCCTCTTCGCCGAGCGCGATGCACGACTGCGGCGCAATCGAGGCCGTAGGCTGGGAGACGACTACGGCGAATGGCGCCCCGCTCGCCTCTCGAGAGACCGGGCCGGTCGCGACCGGCGCGCTGTCGGCGTCATCCGAGCGCCCCCCGGGAGCGTCATGTTGTCCCTTCGGCGCGCTCGCTGCTCGAGCCGGCAACAACCTGGCCCACGCGGCGGCGTCGAGGTACTGGGTCTTGAGCCCCGTCGCGACGTTTTCACGCGTGGGCCGACTCTTGCCTTTGCGCCGCAGGTCGGACTCGGGGACCGGTTCGCGCGAGAAGCGCAGCTTGAGGTCGCCGAGCGTCAGCACACTCTCGACGCTGAGTGGAGTGTCGTCCTCGAAATGCGTGAGCGGCTTGCCGTTCACGTACGTGGCGTTGGTCGAGCTGAGGTTGAAGAACGTGATCTCGTCGCCGTCGAAGCGCAAGGTGCCTTCCCAGCGCGAGATGAACGGTTCGGTCAGCTGCAGCTCGGCGAACGGGCTGCGGCCGATGCTCACCGGAGAATCGGCGAATGCGTAGCGGCGAGTGCCGCCGTCGGTTTGTTCGACCGTGATGACGAGGGGAAGCATGACATGACCTCTGGGCGAAGGAGCGGCGGCGGTCCGCGCTCTGAACTCGATCCGTACGTTCGGCGGCTCGCGGGCGTGACATGGGCCCGTCCCCTGTCGCCCCGCGAGCCGCCGCCGTGGGAGCGTTTGTCACCCGCGGCGCCGGACGACGTTTGAACAGTCGAGCCGCGCATACCGGCGCTCGCTCATCGCGCCGCCTGCGCGCGTCAACGCATCCACCGAACCGAGGACTCACCACCATGATCGAATCTCGCGGTTCGCGCGCGGCCCTCGTGCTGGCCCGCGCCAGGTTTGCCCTGTGCGCATGCCTTGCCACCCTCGGCTGCGGCGCCGCCCAGACCCCACGCTGCGACAGCACCGAAGCCATCACCCTGCACGTCCACCCTGCGAAGCACTTGAACCCGGATCGCGCGGGGCTGCCGCGCTCGGTGGTGGTTCGCTTCTATCAACTCGGCGACGCACGCGCCTTCACGGGCAGCCCGTTCGACCGTGTGTGGGCGGGCGGAGCCGAGGGACTACCGAAACCGGAGCAGGTGATCGCGCTGCCGGGCCGCGACCAGGTTCACTCGCTGCGGCGCGATCCCAGAGCTCAGTACCTCGCCGTCGCCGCCAACTTCCGTGAACGCGAAGGCGACTCTGACGGGCGCGCGCTCGTGCGCCTGCCAGCCCCCCAGAAGCTCTGCGGGCGCTTACCGATCGGGGGCGCCGCTCCCCTCGAGCTCACGCTCGCGGACTACGCCGTTCACCTGCGTTGACCTTCACCTGTGTTGAAAGCGGAGCCCCATGAACATCCAAGACGAAGCGATCGACGCAGCGCCGCGGCGCGTGAAACGAAAAAAACCGGGGCGCGGCCGCGGCAAGGCGCAGCGGCTCGAGTCGCCCGAGCGCCCGCTGCACGAAGCGGTGCGCCCGCTGCTGGTCGAGCTCTCGTACCTCCGCCGGCGCGAGAACACGCCGCCTGCCGACGTCTTGTTCGAATATGCGCGCAAGCAGCTCAATCGCTTGCGCGCGAAGCTCGAGGAGGTGGGTCTGCCGCCCGAGGACGTGACCGACGCTTATTATGCCCTGGTCGCGTTCGTCGATGAGGTGATGCAGGCGGATCAAGGTCCGCTCAAAGATTTCTGGCAGGCGCACCTGCTGCAGCTCGAGCTGTTCGGCGAGACCCGGGCGGGTGAAGGCTTCTACGACCGCTTGACCAGCGCGCAAGAACAGCGCCGAGTCTCGGTGCTGCGTGTGTATTACCTGTGCCTCTTGTTCGGCTTTCAGGGCATTTACGCGCACCACGGCGAGCTGGAACGCGAGAACCTGATGGAGAGCGTGCGCGAGAGCCTGGGCATCGCGCCCGAAGACAGCGCACCGCTCGCGCCCTTCGGGCCGCGGCCGGATGAGCCCGCCGCCGACGGCAACCGCAATCGCCTGTTGCAATGGCTCGCCGTGTCCGCGGCGGCGCTGGCCGTCGTCGGGTACGTCGGCATCGCATTCAGCGTGAATTCGAGCGCGCGCGCCCTCGAGCGCGCGCTGTCTCGAGCCGCAGATGAGATCACCCAAACCTTCGTAGCTCAACTGCCGCGCTGAGCCACCTCGCCACCGCACATCTCGCTCATTCTCCAAGAGAGACACATGCAATCCAAGACGCTTCTGGTTGCGCTCGCACTGCTGAGTGCCATCTTCATCGGTTTCGTATTCTGGGTGTACTTCAGCTCCTCCGGCGGGCTCCCGGGGATCGTGGTCGTGCTCGCCTGCCTCCTGCCGCTGCTGATCGCTGCGGCGATCTGGGGCTTTCGGCGTATGGCGGCGCGTCGGGCCTCGACCAAGCTCGAGCAGGCGCTCGCCGACGACGGCGCGCGCGAACGTCGCGCCGCGTCTGACGCGCGCGGTGCCGAGCTCGACCGCTTGCGCAGCGAGTTCGAGCGTGCGGTCAAGGCGCTCAAGAGCTCGAAGCTCGCGCAAGGGTCGCGAGGCGGGAGCGAGGCTCTCTATCGACTGCCGTGGTACACGATCATCGGCCCGCCCGCCTCGGGCAAGACCACCGTGCTGCGCAACTCGGGGCTCAAATTTCCTTACCTGCCCGGCACTGGCGATCGCTTGAAGGGCATCGGCGGTACGCGCAACTGCGATTGGTGGCTGACCAACCACGCAATTCTGCTCGACACCGCGGGACGCTGGTCCATCGAGGAGAGCGAGCGCGATGAGTGGCTCGCGTTTCTCGACTTGCTCAGGAAGAACCGCGGCGATCGGCCGCTCAACGGCATCATCGCCGCCATCAGCATCGCCGGCGACGATGCGACCTCGATCAGCGGCGCGGCCGAGGACGACCTCAAGGACATCGCGCTGCGCATGCGCGAGCGGCTCGACGAGATCACCGGCCGGCTGGGTGTGGCGTTGCCCGTGTACTTGATGTTCACGAAGTGCGACTTGATCCACGGCTTCGTCGAGAGTTTCAACAACCTGAGCGGCGAGCGGCGCAAGCAGATCTGGGGCTTCACAGCGCCGGTGCTCACGGGGGCGCGACGCGACCCGGGCAACTACTTCGCCCAACAGTTCGATCTGCTGCGCGAAGAGCTCGAACAGCGCTCGGTCGTGCGCATGGCCGAAGAGGTGGACCCCAACCTCATCCCGCTGATCTACGAGTTTCCGGCGCAGTTCGGCGCGCTCAAGGACAAGCTGACCTTCTTTGTCGACGAGTTGTTCGACTCGAGCGCTTACCGCGAGACACCGCTGCTGCGCGGCGCGTACTTCACCAGCGGCACGCAGGAGGGCGCGCCGGCGGATCTGCTCTTCGAGGAGATGGCCGATGCGCTCAATTTGCGCCCGCAGGTTTACGAGAGCCGGGGGGAAGAGAAGAAGAGCTACTTCTTGCATGACATGCTCATGCGCGTGGTGTTCGAGGATCGTGCGCTCGCCACCGCCAGCACCGTCGAGCTCGCCCGTCAGCAGTGGAGGCGGCGCCTCACGACGAGCGGTCTGTTCGCGTCGGCGCTCCTCGGCACGGCGCTGTCCACCGACGCCTGCCAGCACAACCTGAACGCGCTCCAGTCGACGCAGGACGCGCTCTTGGCCAGTGAGACGGCGCGCCAGCGAGCGGAGGGCAGCGCGCTTGGGGTCCGCCCGGAGCCCGTCGCCGAGCTCGTGACGCTCGAGCGAGAGATCCCTCGTCACGCGCTGGGTTCCCGTGGCCTGCGCGACCTCGGGTTGTACGAAGGCGAACGCGTCACGCCGCCCCTACGGCGCTACGTCCAGGACGCACTCACGCGGGCGGTCGTGCGACCGCTGCTGCAGCAAAACCATGCCACGCTGCTCGCCCGCACGCGAGAGCTGCAGCTCAGCGCCGGCGCGCGACGCTCACAGTCGCTCGATGATGGCGCGCGCAACGAGCTCTTCGACGCGCTCAGCTTGCATCTGCTCTTGACGGGTCCGCGCGAGAGCTGCACGCCCAAACCCCTGGCGCGCAAGGACTTCATCCTCGCGCAGCTGCTCGCGCTGTGGGAGCGCGCCGAAGCTGCCGATAAAGCACAGGCGAGCGAGCGCCAGCAGCTGATCGAGCGCTACGTCGACCTGGCAGATCACGCCACCCTTGCCGCTCCCATGAGCGTCGAGCGTGACGAGCGCGCGGTGATCGAGGCGCGGCGCGCGCTGGGTGAGGACGACCGCGTCGCACGCCTGCTAGCGCGCGTGCTCGCAAAGTATGAGGAGACGCCGCAGACGCTCGCGACGCTCGCCGGGCCCAGCGTCGCGATCCAAGCCAGCGCGTCCGTCGGCGGCGCGTTCAACCTCGAAGCGTGGGCGCAGATCAGCCGCGGCATTGGCGCGGCCGACTTCAGCGAGAGCGATGGGGATTGGGTGTTCAGCTGCGGCGGCTCGCAGAACGACGCGGCGCGGGCCGAGCGCGACAGTCAAGCGTTCCAGAAGAGCTACATAAAGCGCTACGCGACGAGCTGGCACGAGTTCTTGTCCGGTCTCGCCGGGCGCGGTCCGAGCGACGCTGCCGAAGCCGAAACGATGCTGGGCGAGCTGGTAAACCGTTCGGGTGTACTCGGCGCTCTGTTCGCGAGTGTGCTCGAAAACACCGCGCTGGCGCTCCCTCGTGACCCGGTCAGCGCGGAAGGCGCCGAAGAAGATACGGCAGCGAAGCTCCAGAAAGCGGAGGCCGCGCTCAGGGTCGGCGAGGCGTTGACGGGAGGCGTTCTCAGGAGAGCATCGTATCGAGGCCTGAGGGCCTTGAAAGCGGCGGAGGGGGCCGTGCCTATGGGGGGGGCCGCTAAAGCTTCGGACGACGAGTCCGCAGAGTACGCCGAGCCGCTGCACGAGCAGTTCGCCGACTTCGCGAGCTTCGATCAGGGAGCTCAGAGCGGTGGCGGAGCGAGCGCTCTCGATCAATACCGGCGCCTGCTCGAGCCGGTGCTGGTCGCGCTCAAGGCGTATCGCCAGGATGAGTCGAAGGTCGACGAGCTAGCGACCGCCGCCCAGACTGCGCTCGAACAAACGGATCTACTCATCCGCAATCACGGCGGCAAATGGACGGGGCAATTCAACGCCATACTCGTGCCGGTGCTCTCCGGCGTGCTCGACTTGGTTCGAGCCGGCCGCGGCAATCAGCTCGCGCGCGGCTACTGCGACGCCGTCTATGCGCCGTTTCAGCGCGAGCTCGCCGGTCGTTTTCCCCTGTCGCCCGACAGCACGGACCCCGCGAACTTGTCCGCGTTCACCCGCTTCTTCGAGCCTGGTAGCGGAAGCCTCTGGGCGTTTCAGAAGACGTATCTGGCAGGTTCCGTGAGCTCCGAGGGCGGACGCTTTCGCTTCACGGGCGCGCAGGCGCGCAGCGAGTATCGCGATGAGCTGATCAGTTTCCTGCAGCGTGCGGCCGCGATCACGGAAGCCTTCTTTCCGGAGGGCGGAACGGGCGGCCCGCGCATGCCTTTCCGCCTCCGGGTGCGCGGCGCACCTGGCTACAGCCTGACAACATTCCGCTCGGGATCGCGCGCAGTCCAATACGATAGCGGAGAGGAGTCGTGGACCACGCTCGAGTGGCCCGGGGATCAAGGGAGCTCGGGCGTGGCCCTGTCCGTGACTCCTTATCAAGGTCCGAGCCCGCGACCGCTCCAGATCGACAACCCGTGGGGCTTGTTCATGATCTTACAGCCGCGCGTCGGGGCGCAGTTCTTCGAACGGCGCAAGACCCAGATGAGCGTGGGCTGGAGGCCAAAAGGGTCACTCAACTTCGTGAAGGTCGACTTCGCGAGCGACGATCCACGTTCGCCGCTCCTGGCTGCTCCCTTCTCATCCAGCGGGAAGCTCTTTCCGCTGCACGTGCCCTCGCGCATTTCTCGACTCGGGGCCGCGTGCTCCACGAGCGGACGGTGATGACGATGAAGCCCCGCCCGCACCGCGCGCCCCTGCCAACAGCGGCATTGTTCGGCAAGTTACCCTGCGCGCTCGATTTCATGCGCGTGAATCACGACTCCGCGGAGTCGATCGCGCTCGATCGCTGGTTCCAGGCAGCGTTGCAACGCTTGGTGGCACGCAACCGGCCCTGGCCCCCGGGGCAGCTGGCGTTCGCGTTTGCCGTCGACGCCGAGCACAGCGTGGTCGGCGTGGCCGCCGACAGCCGCGATCGCGCCGGGCGTCGCTTTCCGGTCGCCATCTATGCGCGGGTGCCGCGCCCGCCGAAGGTATCTTGCGGGACGGCGGCGCTCCTGCTCGCCAGCGGAGCCTTCGTGGAAGGAGCGCGCGCGCTGCTCGCGCTGAGCGCCGAGCTCTCGCCGACCGCGGTGCCCCTGCGCTTGCGCCGCTTGCGCGCGCCGCAGGCCGGCGATGTACAAGCGGCGGCAGAGGAGCTCGCGAACGATCTCGCGACCTGCCGCCTGGGCGCCTTTGCGGCGCCCCTGTTCGCGCCCGCGCCTGCTCCCGAGCGTTGCGCGCGCTCCGCGCTCGAGCAGGTGCGCAGCCGCCGCTCGCCCGCTGGCAACGTCATCGAGTGCTTCGACCTTCCGGTCAAGACCGTGCGCGACGTCGCCGTCTGGGCGTATTGGCTCGAGCGCGCGCACGGCCGGACCAGCGCCGCCCTGTGGGACCTTCCGGGACGCGAGCGCGCCTTGCTCGCGCCAGGACCGCTCCCGGAACGCGCGCCGCTGTTCTGGACGCTGCCCGCTCTTTCGCACCCGCAGCTGTGGCGAATCGGCGAGGACACACCCCTCGCGCCCGCCGCCGGCAGCGGCGAGCAGAGTCTGGCCGCGGTGTTCGAACAGCTCGCCCGAGACCCAACTCCAACCGTCAGCTCGACCCGCTGACCATCGCCTGCTCCACGGAGAGACCATGCTCGTGCCCGAGATCCGTCGCGAAACACTGTTCGGCAAGCTCAACCCAGTTGCCTATCAAACCATCGAAGCCGCCGCGCTCTTCTGCAAGATGCGCGGTAACCCTCACGTCGAGCTCGTGCACTGGGTCCACCAGCTGCTCGAGCACAGCGAATCCGACTGGAGGCGCGTGCTGGAGCCGTTCGGCGTCGATTCCGGACGGCTGTCGGCCGACGTGACGCAGGTGCTCGAGCGCTTACCGCGCGGCGCGACCAGCGTGCAGGACCTCGCGCCGCGCGTGGATCAGGCCGTCGAGCGCGCCTGGATGTACACGTCGCTGTCATTCGGCGAGAAGGCGATCCGCACGGGGCACATCTTGCTCGCTGCGCTAAAAACACCCGAGCTCGAGCGGGCGCTGCGCGCGATCTCCAAGCAGTTTGACGCCATCAGCCCGGATGCGCTCGGCCGCCGTTTCGACGAGATCTTGGGGCACGCTCCGGAGAGCAAGCTCGTGCGCGCTGACGAGAGGCCCGTCGCAACCGACGGCAGCGCGCCCGCCCCGAGCGCGCTCGGCAAGCGTGAGGCGCTGCAGCGCTACGCGGTCGACCTCACTGCCAAGGCAAAGAGCGGTGAGCTCGACCCCGTGAGCGGGCGCGATCCCGAGCTGCGCCAGGTCGTCGACATCCTGATGAGAAGGAGGCAGAATAACCCGATCCTCACCGGCGAAGCGGGGGTCGGGAAGACCGCGGTCGTGGAAGCGCTCGCGCAGCGAATCGCCCAGGGCGATGTGCCCGAGCCGCTGCGCGACGTCACGCTGTACGCACTCGACCTCGGTCTACTTGCGGCGGGCGCGAGCGTCAAAGGCGAGTTCGAGCAGCGCCTCCGGCAAGTGATCGACGACGTCCAGGCCTCGGCCCGCCCCATCATCCTGTTCATCGACGAAGCGCACACGTTGATCGGCGCGGGCGGTGCTGCCGGGACCGGGGACGCCGCCAATTTGCTCAAACCCGCGCTCGCGCGCGGCCGCTTGCGAACCATCGCCGCCACGACCTGGGCGGAATACAAGAAGCACATCGAGTCCGATCCTGCGCTCACGCGCCGCTTTCAGGTCGTGCAGGTGGCGGAGCCGAGCGAGGAGAGCGCGCTGCGCATGCTGCGCGGCATGGTGCCCGCGCTCGAGGCGCACCACCGCGTGGCGATCTTCGATGACGCGTTGGCCGCAGCGGTCGAGCTCTCGCACCGCTACATTCCCGCGCGCCAGCTGCCCGACAAGGCCGTGAGCTTGCTCGACACCGCCTGCGCGCGCGTCGCGATCAGCCGGCAGGCGCCGCCGCCCGAGGTCGAAGACAGGCGGCGCACGCTCGAGGCGCTGGGGCGCGAGCACGAGCTGCTCTCGCGGGAGGCGGCGCTCGGTTGCGACGTCGCCGAGCGCCTGGCGCGCACCGAGGAGCGCCAGCGCGTTGACCGAGCGCACCTGCACGATCTCGAGCAGCGCTGGCGACGCGAGCAGAAGCTCTGCGAGCACATCCTGACCTTGCACGCGACCTTGCGCGCCGACACCACCAACAGTCCCGCGCGCGCGCAGGCGCTCACCGAGCATGCGCGCTTGCAAGCCGAGTTGCGCGAAGTGCAGGGCGACGCGCCGCTGATCGCGCCGACCGTGGACCAGCACGCGGTGAGCCGTGTGGTGAGCGACTGGACCGGCATCCCTGTAGGCCGCATGGTGCGCGACCAAGTGCAATCGGTGCTGCGACTCGCCGACACGCTGAGCCAGCGCGTGCTCGGCCAGCGCCACGCGCTCGACTTGATCGCGCAGCGCATTCGCACGACGCGGGCCGGGCTCGAGGATCCGCGCAAGCCCATCGGCGTGTTCCTGCTCGCCGGCCCTTCCGGCGTCGGCAAGACCGAGACCGCGCACGCGCTCGCGGAAGCGCTCTACGGTGGCGAGGCGAGCCTGATCACGATCAACATGAGCGAGTTCCAGGAGTCGCACACGGTCTCGACCTTGAAGGGCGCGCCGCCGGGGTACGTCGGGTACGGCGAGGGCGGCGTTCTCACTGAAGCCGTGCGCCGCAGGCCGTACAGCGTGGTGCTGCTCGACGAGATCGAGAAGGCTCACCCCGACGTGCACGAGCTGT
>WUUC01225360.1_pt1 | contig 28371 bp, 27 predicted proteins | sample 6278441 | NCBI WGS metagenome assembly WUUC01 (sample SAMN13675441, study PRJNA597444) | soil metagenome | isolation source: soil | place: USA: Washington | collected 2017-10 | reverse complement strand
CGGAGTGCCTGTCGGCGTTGCCGGTCAGCGGTGTCGCCGTGGCGTTGATGACCGAGGACGGTCCGAGCGGGGTGGTGCTCTGGGCGACCGACGGGCGGGCGAGGCAGCTGGAGGAGGCGCAGTTCTCCTTCGGCGAGGGCCCGTGCGTCGAGGCATCCCGCAGCGGCCGTCCGGTGCTCGTGCCCGATCTCCAGACGGCGGGGTCGGTTCGCTGGCCCGGCTTCGGCACGGCCGTGCTGGACGCCGGCGTCCGCGCGATCTTCGCCTTCCCGCTGCGGGTCGGTGCCATCCAGGTCGGGGTCCTCGACCTGTATCGCGACACACCCGGGCTCCTCACGAACGCCGAGCTGACCGACGCGCTGGCCTTCGCCGACGCGGCCACCGTGGTGGTGCTGCATCTGCAGGACGACCACGATGGTGCCCTCATTGGGCCGATCGAGAGCCGAGCCGAGGTCCACCAGGCTACCGGGATGGTCGCGGTTCAGCTCGATGTCGGCCTCGCCGACGCGCTGCTTCGACTGCGGGCCCACGCGTACGCTACGGAACGTCCGGTGTCCGACGTCGCCGCCGACGTGGTCAGCAGACGGCTGCGGTTCGATGATGTCGAGTGAGGGCGGCGGCGAGAGGCGGTGAACCCATGACGAGCCGAGAGCAGCTCATCGCCACGACGTTCGTGGATCTGGCCGACACGCTGGTCGCCGATTTCGACGTCATCGACTTTCTGCACCTCCTGGCCACGCGCAGTGTCGCGCTGCTCGACGCCGCCGCCGCCGGGATCATGCTGGCCGACCAGCGGGGCGGGTTGCAGGTACTGGCCTCATCGACGGACGAAGCCAGGCTGCTGGAGCTCTACGAGTTGCGGAACAACGAAGGACCGTGCCTGGACTGCTTTCGTTCCGGACAACCCGTCGCGCGCGATGACCTGCCGGCGATGCGGTCCTCTTGGCCGATCTTCACCCAACGCCTTGAGGAGCTTGGTTTCCGCTCCGCACAGGCGCTTCCGATGCGGCTGCGCGACGAGACCATCGGCGTGCTGAACATCTTCCGGACCGAACCGAGCCCCCTCGCCGAACCGGACCTGCGCATCGGTCAGGCGATGGCGGATGTGGCTACCGTCGGCCTGCTGCAGGAACGCGCCATCGCGGCCCGCGAACAGCTCGCCGCCCAACTGCAGACCGCGTTGAGCAGCCGAGTCAAGCTCGAACAGGCAAAGGGAATGCTCGCCGAGCGCACCGGCCTGCCAATGGACCGGATTTTCCAGGTGATGCGTGAATACGCGCGTGGTCACAACCGCCGGCTCAGCGAGGTGGCCGCCCAGATCATCGACGGCTCGCTGCACCACGGAAACCTGCTCAGGGCGAACCCACGCCGCTGAAGCGCCACCGCTACCACACCGAGCCGGGAGCGGCGCGCTCGTCGAGCCGGACGCCGTTGCTGGTAAGGATTTCCTCGACGCTGGCGATGTTGTCCGCGTCGGCCGCCGACAGCAGGACCGCGCGTGCGACACCACCCGGTGTGCCGGGCGGAACCACCAGCAAGCTCATCCTGCGCTGGTTGGGACCGGTGACCACGACCGTGTTCGGGTCCATCGCCCGCGAGCCGACCAGCTTCACCGTCCAGCCCTCGACCGTCAGCTTCGCTCCGGGCCGCTGCCAGTCGTCGGCGTTGTAGGCCACCCGACCGACCGGGCCGACCCACGAGCTCATCGCGAGGACCAGTCCGGGAAATTCCGCCATCGGATCGCTGGACCGCGGCCACCACGCACCGTCCACGTAGCCACGGGCCGCGATGCTTGGTTTCATCCGCAGGCGCACCTCGGTGCGCTTCGGCTCGTCCGGGTCCGAGATCATCTCGGCGCTCCCGCCTCCGGGCTGAGTATCGACCGGGCTCGTCTGGTGCGCCCAAGGCGGAACCGGCTCGAACGCCGACACTCGACATACCCTCGGTGACCTCACTGTACGCGGACGACCCGCAAGGGCCACGGCAACTGCGCCGATCGGCTGATCAGCCCACCGGATGAGGGCCATCTGGTTGACATCGACGCACGTCACCGCGACTATCTTGGTGTCGTCCACCTCGGGAAGGTCCAGTCCCCGCCAGTGCCCGAGAAATGATCATGGTGGGGTGGCGGGCATGGGCCTACATCAAGTCGAGCAGCAGGACTCCCTCATCCATCGGTTGCTTGTGTTGCGTGCCTTGGACTTCCACTTCGTGACGAATCATGATCCCAAGGGTCTGCTCGTCGCTCTGGTCGGCGTCCGAACGCATCGTGGAGTGATCGACGTCATCCAGCTCTACGGCGAGCACGACGCGGACGCCATCCGGATCCCGGGTGATGAGCCGGACATCATGTTCCCGTGCACGGTTCTCTGGCGCGCGACCGGATCGGCCGGCCAAGTGATCGACAACCTGCTTGACCTCCGCGACCCGTAGCGCCCGCCACGCACACCCCCACGAGGTACCGGACCGTGATCTCCTGGCCATAGGGCCTCGCATCGCCGTCCGGGGTAGACTCGGATTGACTTCGCGTCCGCTCCAGACCCCGGCGGCGTGCCATCGACCCTGGTAGGTATGCGGATGGCGCTCCTCAGTTCTGGTAGGACTCACAACGGCCGCGCGATGAGGGTTGGGATCCTTGACATCCTCGGCCCACCGACCCGTCGCCCGGCGGAGCTTGGCTACCGGCTGCTGATCACCAAACAGTTCGCCAGCATCACCCCGCAGGCCGTCTCGGTGTGGTGCCGCCGGCAGGGGCACGAGACGTTCTACGCCACCTACTACGGCGTCGGCCGCCCGGACCGGCTGCTGCCCGCCGACCTGGACGTGGTGTTCATCTCCTGCTACACCCAGGTCAGCCACATCGCCTATGCGCTGGCGAAGATCTACCGCGCCGCCGGGGTCCGGACGGTGATCGGCGGCCCGCACGCCAAGGCCTTCCCGGTGGACTGCCTGCGCTTCTTCGACCTGGTCGTGCGGGAGTGCGACGCCGAGCTGGTCGCCGACATCCTGGCCGGCCAGTTCGACCCGGGCTCGATGATCTCGGCCAGCCAGCCGTTCGACGACGTCCCGACGGTCGAGGAGCGGATGCCCGAGATCCGGTCATCGGCCTTCTTCTGGCGTCGCAAGGCGCTTCGGCTCTCGGCCATTCCCATGCTCGCCAGCATGGGCTGCCCGTACCGGTGCGACTTCTGCATCGACTGGAGCAGCACCTACCGACCGCTGCCGGCGGACCGGCTCGCCGAGGACCTGAGCTACATCGGGCGGCGGTTGCCCGGCACGCTCATCGTGTTCCACGACCCCAACTTCGCGGTGAAGTTCGACCAGGTCTTCGACGTACTCGAGGCCCAGCCACCCGGCAAGCGGCCGCCGTACATCATCGAGAGCTCCCTGACCGTGCTGCGCGGCGACCGGCCGCGGCGGCTGCGCGACACCAACTGCGCGATGGTCGCGCCCGGCGTCGAGTCGTGGACCGACTACTCGAACAAGGCCGGAGTGGGCCGCACGGCCGGGATCGCGAAGGTCGACCGGGTGGCCGACCATTTCGCCCAGCTCGCCGAGAACGTGCCGTACCTGCAGGCGAACTTCATCTTCGGGCTCGACACCGACCAGGGTGACGAGCCGATCGAGCTGACCAAGCGCTTCATGGACCGCGCACCGTTCGCCTGGCCGACCATCAACATCCCGGTGCCGTTCGGCGGAACCCCCCTGCACGACGAGCTGGCCGCCAACGGACGCGTCCTCGCCACGATGCCCTTCAACTTCTACTACGCGCCGTACCTGGTGACCACCCTCAAGCACTACGACCCGGTGACCTACTACGACAAGCTCACCGAGCTCTACGCACACGCGGCGTCCCCGGCAATGCTGCGCCGCCGGCTGCAGGCCACCTCGCACCGGGCGATCGGTTTCGTGCACCGCGCGCGCACGGCGAGCTTCCGGGCGGACATCGCGAGTTTCCAACGAATCCTGCACATGCTGCGCACCGACCCGGCGTTCCTGGCCTTCCACGAGGGGCGGACCACGACCCTGCCGGAGTTCTACCGCCACACCGGCGATCGCATGCTGGGCCGGTACGCCGAGCTATTGTCCACGATGGACCGAACGCCCGACCTCACGCCGGCGCGGCCGGAGCCGGGTCATCGCCCGGTCCTCGAGATTCGATAGGACACTTCCTCCGCTGTTTCCAGCTCTCTGTGGGCATATTGGCGTACCACATAGCGCACGAGGAAGAATCCGACAAGAAGCATGATCAGCAGCGCGTTCACGATTCGTCTAGTGAGCGACCGGCCGATCACCGAGCTTTTTCGGGGATGTGGTCGAGCGCGTCCAGCACGTGCACCGCGAGGTCGTGCGACGACGTCGCGTCCATCTTCGAATTGTCCCGCAGCGCCTTCTGTACCAGCTGAACTCTGAGGTCGTAGAGCGAGATGTACTTACCGTTTTCCGTCATCGGGTTTCCTTGTCGGCGTAGGGGGTGCAGATGCAACCTCGGGTGAACTTCCCGGAGACGGTCGCGGTGCAGAAGCGTGCGGCGATTCGGTCGTGGCCGGTCCACGGGTGAGGGCACACGGCACATCCGGTCGAGACTTCACCATTGACACTATGGCCGGAAAAGTCCGGCTTCGGCTCGGCGGTCGGCAGTTCGCTGACGTCGACCGGGCTGGTTGTGGACAACTGAGTGGTGCGACCGCGCGGCAGGAACACGGATACCCGTCCTGTGATTGCCGGCGTGTCTGGCACCTCGATTACGGGAATGTCATCGTGTCCGGATATCCCCAGTCTACTCTCAATCGGCTGCCCCGGAGCCGTAGGGCCGGGTGATGATCTCGAGGTTGTGGCCGTCGGGGTCGGACCAGTAGAGCCCGCGGCCGCCGTCGTGGGTGTTGATCCGGTTGGTCTCGCGGTGGAAGGGGTCCGCCCAGTAGGTCAGGCCGCGGGCCTGGATCCTGGCGTGGATCTCGTCGAACTCGGCCTCGCTGACCAGGAACGCGTAGTGCTGGGGGTGGATCGGGCCGGGGTCGTCCATGAAGTCAAGGGACACCTCGTTGCCGAGGTCGAGCACCTGGAACGGGCCGAAGGTGCCGGGTTCCGGCAGGCCCAGGATGTCGGCGTAGAACGTGGCGGAGGCCTGCCTGTCGCGAACGTTGACGATGGTGTGATTCAGCAGAACTGGCATGAGACCAGGTTACGACTCACCGCGTCCCGCTGATCCCGCCGTCGACCGGCACGATCGTTCCGGTCAGGTAGGCGCCGGCCCGGGAGGCGAGGAAGATCGCCGTGCCGGCCATGTCCTCCGGCGTGCCGATCCGGCCGAGCGGAACGCCGTCGATCATGCTCGCCAGGATGTCCGGGTCCTTCATCGCCCACGCGGTCATCTTGGAGGCGAACGGTCCCGGCGCGATCGCGTTGACCGTGATGTGCTCCGGCGCCAGGGTGGCGGCGAGCTTGCGGGTCAGCATGTGCACGGCGGCTTTGCTTGCCACATAGGAATAGTTGTCGGTGATGGAGCGGACGAGGCCGTCGATCGACCCGATGTTGATCACCCGGGCCGGGTCGTCCGGACTCGCGGCCGCGCGCAGGTTCGGCAGGAGTCGCTGGGTCAGCGAGAACACCGCCTTGACGTTGAGGTTGAGCACCTTGTCGAAGGCGGAGTCCGGGAACTCGCCGAGCGGCGCGCCCCAGGCCGCGCCGGCGTTGTTCACCAGCACGTCGAGCCGGGGTGCCAGCTCGCCGACCCGCTCGGTCAGGCTCGCCAAACCATCCTCAGCGGACAGATCGGCCGGATGCGCCGCACAGCCCAGCTCCTCGGCCACCTGCGCGCAGGCGTCGGCCTTGCGCGAGGAGATGATCACGGTGGCGCCCGCCTCGACGAAGCCGCGCGCGATCATCAGCCCGATCCCGCGCGAGCCGCCGGTCACCAGCACGGTCTTGCCGTGCACGTCGAACAGGGACATGGCCGTTCCTCAGTCGTCTGTCAGGAGCCGGGTCTGGTAGCGACGCATGCCGCGCAGCCACCGGTCGTAGTCGGAGGCCTTCTGCCGGTACATCTCCAGCACCCGCTCGTGCGGCAGGATCAGGAACCGTTCATCGGCCAGCGCCGCCATGACGACCTCGGCCACCTGCTCCGGTTCGAGCACGTCGCCGGCCGAGGTCACCGCCCGGCTGGACGCGGCGCCGAGCGGGTCGTCGTTGTGCTGGCCGGCCCGCAGCAGCTGGGTGTTCACCCCCATCGGGCACAGGCAGCTCACCCGGATCCCCCGGTCGCCGTAGGTGACCGAGAGCCACTCGGCGAAGGCGACGGCCGCGTGCTTGGTGACCGCGTAGACCGGTGAGCCGATCTGGGTGAGCAGCCCGGCGGCCGACGCGGTGCTGACGAAGTACCCCTCGCCGCGCTCCAGCCACCCCGGCAGCAGCAGCTGCGCCGCCCGGATGTGGGACCGCAGATTGACCTCGATGGCCCGGTCCCAGACGTCCTCGGCGGCCGAGAGCCCGCGGCCGGTGGCGATGCCGGCGTTGGCGAAGTACAGCTCCACCGGCCCGAAGACGTCCTCCGCCCTGGCGATCAGGCCACGGATGCACGCCTCGTCGGAGACGTCGCCCCCGGCGCCGATCGCGGCACCCGGACGCGCCTCGTTGATCTCCGCCGAGACCTGCTCGGCCGCCTTGGCGTCGAGGTCGGCGACGAGCACCCGCACGTCCTCGGCGGCCAACCGCGCGGCCAGTGCCCCGCCGATCCCTCTGCCGCCACCGGTGACGATGGCCACCTTCCCCGCGATCTTCACCGGCAGTCCCTTCGTTAGGCCGTGGCGGTCATATTCCCCGCCGGGATCGGTCAGAGATACGACACCATCATGAAAGGAACCTACGATGCAAGCCAGATCAACGGCTGCTGTGGCGGATTGTCAAGCGATAGGGAGGCACGCGGTGAGGATCGCGGTTACCGGCGTGGGCGGGCGGCTCGGCGCGCAGGTGGTCGAGCTGCTGGCCGCCACCGGTGATCACGACGTGGTGGCGGTCGCTCGCCGGCCCCTGACCGTTCCGGTCACCACGTCGATCGCCGACTACGCCGATCGTGCCGCGCTCCGCACCGCGCTGCGCGGTGTCGACACGCTGGTCTTCGTGTCCAGCGACGGCGAGGCGGTGAACGTCCTGCACCACCACGAGAACGTCGTCCAGGCGGCCGTCGACAACGGTGTGTCCCACATCGTCGCGCTGAGCGGCCTGGACGCCGATCTCGAGTCGCCGTTCTGCTACGCGGTCACCTACGCCCACACCGAACGGCTCCTTCGGGAGAGCGGTTGCGCGCTCTCCATCGCCAGAGCGTCCATCTACACCGAGTTCTTCCTGCACTGGCTGGTTGACGCCGCGACCACCGGCCAGCTCCGGCTGCCCGCCGGCGACGGACGGATCTCCCTGGTGTCCCGTGTGGACGTCGCGAGGTGCCTCGCCGCACTCGCGGTGGCGGCGCCCACCGGCCGGTTCCACGAGATCACCGGACCAGAGTCGCTCGACCTCGCCGGCGTCGCCGCTTTGACCGAGCACGAATGGGAAACGCCGGTCCGCTACGTCGACCTCGCGCCATCCGAACACCTCGCGGAAATGGCCCGCGCGGGCCAGACCCCATGGTGGATGTACGCCTTCTCGACCATGTTCGAGTCGGTCCGCCAGCAGCGCTGGGCCTCGGTCAGCGACGAGGTGAACCGGCTCACCGGCCGACCGTCCACATCGGTCGGTCAGGTCCTCGCCGCGCACTACTCGACGGTCAGGAAGGCGTCGTTGTCGACGTAGTGCGCCACCGCGCGCAGGATCAGGTCGATGTCCGGGTGGTGACCGAGCTGCAGCCGGAGGTTGTCGATCACGCCGCGGATGCTGTCGACGCCGAGCTCGGTGTTCCAGCCACGCCCGGCGGCCTGCGGTGGGACGTCCTCGTCCGGGTCGAGGTCCATGCCGTCGAAGACGAGGCAGGGATCACTCGGCGCCTCCGGCCCGCCGTCGAAGTAGACGAGGTCGTCGGAGCCCAATGTGGACATTGAACTGATCACCTCGCCCCAGGTGGTCAGCCAGGGCCGCTCCGCCGCGGTCATCGTCGCCGTCCGCCTCCCCAATTCTCCATGCCGCCCCGACCGTCCGGATGCAGTGAACCCTGCACCGGCCCGGGTGCCCTGTGGTGCTCGTACGGGATGAGCTGCATGACGCCCGGCCGGTCCGGGTGGTGGTGCCATGTTAGTGGCGGGGGCTCGCCGTCCACTCCGGGTATCGGGCCACGCCGGGGGAAACCGCCGCGCGGGCCGGGCGCCACACCGTCCACGATGCCCGGATACATCTCCTCCATCGCCCGTGCGAACGCCGGGTCGGACTGGAATGCCTGGTGCAGCCGGCGGTTGGCCTCGCTGAAGTGGAAGTTCTCGCTGCGGCCGGGATAGTGGCTGGGATCCAGCTCGGTCTCGAACGCCACCGAGTAGTGCGGGCTGTCCGCCGGCCGGGTCGGCGGGTCGATGCAGCCGGTGGTCAGGCCGAGCGGGTCGATGCGGTGCAGCGGGTTGTCGACATACCCGTCGGGCACGGGTCCGCCGGACAGTCCGAGTGGGTCGCAGCTGGCGTACCGGCCGGCGAGCGGGTCGTAGTAACGCTGGAAGTTGTAGTGCAGCCCGGTTTCCTGGTCGAAGTACTGGCCGGGGAAGCGGAGCGGGGTAGGTCCCAGCGGCCCGGCGGCCTCGCCCCACAGGCTGCGAGCCGAGCGCCACACCGTGCTCCCGGCCGCGTCGACCAACTCGGCCGGAGCGCCGACCAGGTCGGTGACGATCGAGTAGAACTCCTGGTCGACCCACTCCTGGGAGCCGTTCAGCACCCGCTGCACCTGGGTCGCCGGGCGATGGCCGCAGGGTTCGTAGTCCCAGCTCATCGCCTGCCCCGAGCTGTCCACCTGCTCGGCCAAAGTGGTGGCGTCCCAGGTGAACTCGACCTGGGCGAGCACCTCGGCACCGTCGGCGCCCAACTGCTGCTTCGCGACGCGCCGGCCGAGCGCGTCGTAGCGGTACCGCCACCTGGCACCGTCCGGGGTGGTCACCCCAACCAGGCGGTCCTCGGAATCCCAGCTATAGCGCCACGTCATCGTCCGGCCGGACAGGGTTCGACGCTGGCGCAACACCATCCGGCCCTGCGAGTCGTGCTCATGGTGAACGTGCCCGGCGGCCACGACGGTGCCGGCCGGGTCGTAGGTGTACCGCTCCGTCCACTGAGGACCCGTCACGGAAAGGACGCGACCGGCCGGGTCGAGCTCGAGCCGCCGGTCACCGGCCGCACTGTCCTCAATGGACGTGACGTGGCCGTCGCGCCGGTAGTGGTACCGGCGCCGCCCCTGGGCGGTGAGCCGGTAGGCGGGATCCCAGGCCTGGGTGAGGATGACGCTCTCGTCGAGCAACCGCTCGGTCTCCAGGCCGGCCGCGTTGTGCCGGAAGGTCAGCGCGTGACCGGCGGTGGACAGCGCGGTCGGCCGGTGGCCGCCGTCGTAGCTCCACCGGCTTTCCACCCCGGTCGGGGTGCGCCGGTAGATCCGCCTGCCGGCAAGGTCGAAGGCCGAGGTGAGGGTGCGACCGTTGACGCTCTCGGCAAGCACCCGGCCGAGCTCGTCACGGGTGAACACGACGTCGGCGTCGTCGTTGACGGCGCGGGTCATCCGCCCGGCCGGGTCGAACTCGAAGCGCGACACCCGCGCACCGCTGCGCTGCTCGGTCACGTTGCCGATGGCGTCACGGACGTACTCGACGCTCTCGCCCGCGCCGTTCGTGCGCCGGATGAGCTGGCCGGCCGGGTCGTGCGCGTAGCTGAGCTCGCGGCCGTTGAAGTCCTTCTCCCGCACCAGGTTCCCGGCCGGGTCGTACTCGTAGCGCCAGGTCGCGCCGCGCGGGTTGGTGACCGCGACGAGCCGCAGCTCCGCGTCGTAGCGGTACTCCCAGCGGGCTCCGCCCGGCTCGACGCGCACCGACGGCAGGTCGAAATGCGTGGTGGCGGTCCTGGTCACGTGGCCGTCGGGATCGACGTACTCCAGCTGGTTTCCCTCACCGTCGTAGCGCCACTGCTCGGTCGCACCGGTGGCGTCGGTCCTGGCCAGCAACTGGCCCTCGACGGTCCACCGGAACCGGGTCACCGCACCGAGTGCGTCGGTGATGGTGGTCAGCCGGCCGAACTGGTCGCGGGTGTTGCGGGTGGTCCGGCCGAGCGGATCGGTGATCGCCACCGGCAGCCCGGCCGGGTTGTTCTCGACCATGCGGACGTTGCCAAGCGGATCGGTCGCCGAGACCAGGTGACCGTGCTCGTCGTAGCTGAACCGGGTGACGGCCCCCGCGGGATCCACGGTCCGCATCCGGTTGCCGCGCTCGTCGTACTCATAACGCCACACCCCGCCGTCCGGCCCGACCACGGTGACCGGCCGCCCGGTTTCGTTGTACTCAGCCAACTCCTGCGTGCCGTCCGGCCTGGTGATCGCGATCGGGCGGCCGGCGTCGTCGTAGGCGTAGCGGGTGGTTCGCCCGAGCGGGTCGGTGCGTGCGGCCAACCGCGCGTAGCCGTCCCATTCCTGCGTGGTCAGCTGGCCGAGCGGATTGATCTCTCTGACGATCTGGTAGGCCTCGTTGTAGTGGTACGTCGACGCGTGCCCCAACGCGTTGGTGTAGACGGTGACCCGGTTTTCCTCGTCGTAGAGCCAGGTTCCGGTGAGCGCGCCGCCCGAGCCCTCGGTGCGTACCACCCGGCCGCGCTCGTCGTACACGTAGCTGTACCACTCGCCGTTACGGTCCTGCCAGCGAGTGATCCGCCCGGCGTGGTCATAGTCGAAGCGCAGCGCCAGGTTCGAGGAGTTGATCACGTCGACCAGGTGCCGCCGCTCGTCATAGCGGTACCGGACAAGGACGACGTCGGCCAGCCGCAGCGCGGTGATCAGCCCGTCGGTGGTGTCGACCGCGATCCGGTAACCACCGGAATGCCGCAGCCCCAACAACGTTCCGGCGGCGTCGTAGTCGAACTCGATCGCGTTGCCGTTGCGGTCGCGGATCGCGGAGATCGGCCGGACCGTCGTCGTGCCGGCCGGGAAATGCAGCGTCCGCCCCAACTCCGGCTGGCTGACGGTAAAGCCGCCGTCGCCCGCCCTGGTCAGCGGCCAGCGTGGACCGGTGCTCGGCAGCACCTCGCCCGCGCCGGGAACCGGGTAACGCAGCCGGGCACCATCCTGGTCGGCGAAGTACACCGCGTCGCCGTCCACCTCGAGCCGTTGATCCACTGTGGACGACCAGGATCGGCCGAACCACCGGCCAACCCGATACTCGGAGAAGTGGGTCCGGCCGATCACCAGCGGCAGCACCCCGGGCAGGTCGACGTCGACCTGGCCCATGAACATCTGCCCGGTGGTCAGATCGACCGGATCACCCGATCCCGGCGCACACTGCCGCTGCCGGCCGTCGGCATGTGGATCACCCGCGTTGTCCCGCATGCCCGGGCTGTCCGTGCGCGTCGGCGAGGTGGTACCGGTCGTGCCGTTGGGTGAGGTGGTGGTGCCGTTGGGAGTTGTTGTGCCATCAGGGGTTCTGGTGGTGTCGGGCGCGTGGGTGCCGGATGGCGTTGTGGTGTCCGGCGCGTGGGCGCCGGACGGGGTGGTGCTGCTGCTTGGCAGGGTGGGGGCGTCGTCGGCGTGGCGGGCGGCCGAGGTGGGGGTGTGGGGCGCGTCGGGGGAGTTGCCGCCGCGGAGGAGTTTGGTGAGTTTCTGGATGATCTCGTCGAGCTTGTCGATGATCTTGCGGATCCGCGGTGCCACGTTCCCGATCGTCTTCACCAGCTTGCGGCACAGATCCGCGACCTTGTTGACCACCTTGGAGATCGCCGCGGTGGCCTGCGCGACCACCAGCGGGGTGGCGAGCCCGAGGGTGGCGGCCACTTCCAGCGCCCAGGAGATCAGCCGGCCGACCAGTTCGCCGACCATGTCGCGGACGAATTCCCGGACGAACGCGACGACCTCACCCATGATCATCACACCGGCCGAGATGCCGTCGGCCAACGTACCGGCTCCGGCGACGGCGTCCGCGGTCTCGGCTGTGTGGCGGCGGTAGGCATCGGCGGCGGCGCCGGTCCAGCCCGCGGTGCCGCTGTTGGCCTCGGTCTGCAGATCCTGCGCGACCTTGTTGACCTCACCGGCGACGTTGGCCCATGTTTCGGAGAACGACCGGATCACCGGCGGGTCCCCGGCAAACCAGTCCAGCGCCTCCTTCAACGGCCGGACATGCTCGATCAACCAGGAGACGCCGTAGGACGCGAGCGTGCCGAGCGGGTCGATCACCATCGACAGGACCTCGAGCCCGGCACCGAGCAGCCCCAGCCCGCTCTCCACCCAGTCACCGTTGGAGACACCGTGCGCAAGATCGACGCACGACTCGGCGATACCGATACCGGTAACCGCCGTCGTTGTCTCTACTGGCGCGGCGACCAGCGGGTTTCCCTCGGGCATCAGACCTCAGCCCCTCCACCGAGTCGGCTCAACGTCGGAACCGACGATGCCTCACCGCGCCCCGTTCCACCAAGCCCCCAATTGCCTCCATCCCCCGCAGTCCTTACCGCCAAACGGCCCAAACGAGAGGATGTGAGTCATGAAGTACCTGCTGCTGATGTACAGCGACCCCGCCGAGACCAAAGTCATGTCCGCCGCCGAGCGCGAGACCGTCCGCCGCCGCCACGAGGCGCTCCACGCCGATGAGTCCGTCGCCCTACTGAACGGCGCCGGCCTCGCCTACCCGGAGCACACCACGACCCTCCGCCTCGACAACGACACCCCGGTCGCCACCCAAGGCCCCTTCACCACCACCAAGCAGCAGTTGACCGCCTACTACGTCATCGACTGCGACAGCGCCCAACAAGCGATCTCCATCGCCGAACGCGTCCTGGACTTCCACGTCACCACCGTGGAAGTCCGAGAAATCCACGACTGGTTCGGAATGGCCGCCATCACGTAGCGCGCACCCGCCCCCATGGCTTGTACAGCGACAGCACGATCGCGAAGATCAGCGCGGTACCCGAGACCAAAGGTGGGAAGATGGTGTTGGTGGTGTCGAAGGTGGGGTTGAGGCCGGCGGCCAGGGCGCGGCCGTAGGCTGCCGCCTCGCGTACGCCGGGCTGCAGCAGGATCAGGACCAGCGTGCAGAGCACGAGGTTGAGCACCAGCTTGGTGAGGACCCACCAGTACTTGATCAAGCCGTACCTGGTGCCGAGGCCCAATACCACCCCGCTGAGCAGGGAGAGCAGCCCGCAGGTCAGCAATGGCCAGACCGTGAACAGTTCCATTGCCTGGTAACAGGTCGCGGCGACCTGGGGGTTGCTGGTGAACAGCGCGGTGAACACCAGCACCCCCAGGACCACCTCGATCCCGATCCAGGCGCCCGCGGACGCGATGTGCACTACCAGCACGCCTTTGCGGGTTCCAGCTCCCAGACGGGTTTCCATGACTCACACTCCGGCGGCGACCAGCCGGGCACCCAGTGCCCGTGCGGCGATGACCAACCCGGCGGCGACCAGCACGATGTCCTTGAGCACGTACTGGCCCTCCAGCGTCGGCGCGCCGGGGAACAGGTCCGTGAAGAACAGCACCAGCGGCGACATGATCCCCACCAGTGAGGCGCCCAGCACCACCAGACCGCTCTTCAGCAGCTTCCCGCTGATCAGCGTGATGCCGATGAAGCACTCGGCCATCGCGGTGACCAGCAGCGCCATCTCGCCGGACAAGATCCCCAGCGACAGCTTCTCCAGCGTGCGCACGGCCAACTCCTGCGCCGGGCTCGCCCCTGGGAAGAACTTCAGCACGCCGAAACCCAGGAACACCAAGCCGACGCTGACCCGAAGCACATCGATGCTGTGCCTGGCCAGCCAGCCGCGCACCCTCGGGCTGACGGACAACTCCTTGATAGTCATAGCTTTGCTTCCTCTCATCGAGCTCCTGCGGTGACTCGACAAAGAGTGGCCGGGTTGTTCCCCTGGTTCGTCCGCCGCTCGAGGGTTCTTGGTGTACGCGATCTCGCGTACCCGGGTTGCCGGCCCGGCGTACGTGTGCCACGTGGACACTTGCCTCGTGATGTCTGGACAGATCCAGTCCCACCGGGCCGGCCTCGCGCTCTGGTGGGTCGGCAACGCGGGCTGGCTGGTCAAGTCGGATGACGTGCTGATCGCGACCGACCTGGATCTCGAGCCCACCGGGAAGGTGCACGAGCCCCCGATCACCGCCGCCGAGCTGGCGGACGTCGAGATCCCGCCCGACCGGCTGATCGTCCCGGAGCCGCTGCGACCGTTCGACCTCCTCGGTATTCACGTCGAGCCCATTCACGCACACCTGCGGATACGTGTTCACCATCGGCGGGAAAAGGTTCCTGCAACCCGGCGACTCAATTCTCACCGGCTCCAACCGGCCTACATCTTCCCCCAGCACTACGGCACCTACCTGGAAGAACCGGACAACATCTTCTGGACGAGGGGCTATCCCGACGAGCTCGAACAGCAACTGCCCGGCACACTCCGAAGGCGATTCCACCGGCTGCGTCAAGGTGAGAAGTTCGTCATCGAACAGAATCAACGAAAGGAGACGGCCACGTGAAGGTTGTCGTACTAGGCGCGAGCGGCATGATCGGCCAGGGTGTTGTGCGGGAATGCCTCGCCGACAACGGAATTGACGCAGTGGTCTCCATCGGCCGCAGCCCCTCCGGCGTCAGCCACCCCAAGTTCACCGAGAAAACGCACCCCAACCTGGTCGACGAACTACTCGACCCGGCCTCGATCGAGAAGGAGATCGCCGGCGCCGACGCGTTGTTCTTCTGCCTTGGTGTGTCCTCGGCCAGAATGTCCGAGGCCGATTACCGGCGAGTCACCTACGACCTGACCCTCGCGGTGGCGGCCGCCATGTCCACCGCCAACCCCGGCTCGACCTTCGTCTACATCTCCGGCGAAGGCGCCGACAGCACCGAAAACGGCCGCGTCATGTGGGCCCGCGTCCGCGGCGCGACCGAGAACGCCCTCCTGAAACTGCCCGGCCTGACCACCTACATCCTCCGGCCCGGCTTCGTCCAACCCCGCCATGGCGCGACCTCGAGGGTCACCGCCTACCGGTGGATCTACCGCATCGCCGGACCGCTCTTCCCCTTCATCAAGAGGGTGTTGCCGAAGTACACCACCGACACCGAATCCATTGGCCGAGCCATGATCGCCCTGGCCCGCACCGGCAGCACCACCCGAATCCTGCGCAGTAAGGACCTGAACGCCCTCGCCGAGCAGCGCAGCTGAGTCCCTCCAGCCGCGCGTTCGACAGGGCGGCTTGGGCTGACTGGCCGCTTTCGCTGAGGCCGTGAGGATCCTACTCTGAGTGATGGTGCGATTACGCGGCCCTGGGAGGATCGTTGCCACAGTTTCGGGCAGCCCCCTCGCGTCACGATGGCACGGCTCAGCGTTTTCTCGCGGTGGCTGCCGAGCTGATCGACGCCTATCTGTGTGCCGGTGCGGAGCGGATCGAGGATTCCGCACGGTTAAGACACATTCGATTTCCCACGGCACTGGACTGGTTGCGGACCGAGGACATCATTCGGCTGACCGCTTCGGCCGGTGGCGAGGCGGCTAGCCGGCGGGCGTTCTTTCGCCGGTGGCCGACGCGCGAGGAGTTCTTGCCGGACGCGGTGGTGTATGCCTTGCTGCGGGACTACGAGCCGCCGGACCCCAGGCAGTATGTCGCGCGCATTCCCGCGATTTCCGAGGCGATCGCGCCGGTGTCGGTGATGGTCATGGGGATCGCGGAGGGGTTGCTCACCGCATTGCTCCAGCACCCGCGCAGCTATCTCGTGCTGCACATCGGCTCGCTGCTGCCGCGGCATCCGCAGCTGGGCAACGCGCTGGTGCCGACGACGCGTGCGGTGGCCAGGGTGTGGGCGAACCTCTATGAGCAACTCGTGACCGGGCTCGACCTGGTCATGCGGCCGGAATGGTCCTTCGAGCGCGCGTCGCTGGTGCTGCACGCGATGCTGGACGGATTCGTGCTGCGGTACCGGCTCCAGTCCGGCGGCCGGTCGATCTCCCGCTGGGAGGGCGCCGGCGTCTTCACCGACGCGATCATCGCGTTCATGCTGGGCGCCGTGGACTGGGACCTCACCGGCGAATCCGGTCGGGTGGCGCTGGACAACCTGGTCCACCCGACCTCGCGCAGAGCCTAGTCAACGGACAATTTGGGGAGACCGGGTTCGTATTCGCGATGGTGGTGCGGGCAGACCCACAGCACGTCGCCCGACGGGGTCACGATCCGTTGCAGCGAACCGAATGTCCTCGCCGGGTCCGATTCGAAGAGAAGGTAGCGATACGCACGCAGGCCGGCTCCCTGCGCCGGGGTCAGCCGGTGGCCGGCTGGCTCGATGTCCACCTGGGCCGGTGCTTTGTCCGGCAACTGCTCAGCCACGGCTCGAGCGATCTTGAACTGGCGCTCGAACCATTGCGCGTTCTGGCCGGGGAGCGCCGCGTGCACGACGGATCCGGCGACGGGCATGGCGACCTTGAGGAGCCGGCCAACGAAGGTCGCATAGGGCAGCACCTCACGAAACCAGCTCTTGGGTCGGGTGAAGACATACGTCGCCGGTTCCCATGGATGTTCGTGGCCGGGGTGTTCACAGCACAAGGTGAGCTGGAACCGGTCGTTCCACGGCAGCCGGCGACGGGAACCGAGCCGTTCCACGGTGAACAGCCGAGGGCAGTCGGTGATCTCCGCGTTGAGGACCTTGATCGCACCGCGCACGTGCGCGGCGGTCTCGGCCGCGGCAATGGCGGCATGCTGCTGGTTTGCCTGTACCTCCTCGAGATGGCGAACGATCTGGTCCAGCTTCGTGTCGAACGGTGTCGTCACCAGCTCGAAGCCGGTCAGCAACCGGGCTACCTCCTGCTGCTGCGCGCAGACATGGCAGTCGATGTGGGTCCTGCCCAGTTCGCGGAACCGGCGCAGGCTGGCGAAGCTGAACGTGCCGGTGCACGCGGTGCCGGCAAGACGTTGTGGGCAGGGCACCAGCAACTCGTGTCTGAGTCCCGGCCAGCGTTGGTTGATCAGGTACTCCACGGAGTCGGACAGCAGGCTGAAGAAGAGGTCCGGCGACGGAGCGCGCACGACGAGCCGCAGATCACGGTCGCCGACGAGTTCGAACAATGCCTGGGCGGCATGCTCGCGGTAGGCGAGAAAGACCCCGCGCCGCCAGTGCCGGTCGGTCCAGAAGCGGTGATTGCGGACCGTGAGCCAGGCGATGAGACCGGGTGGGGACTCCGACATCCGGCACAGCAACGACAGCGTCCGAATTCCCGGCGCGGCGTCCGAATACCACGGCAGATCCGGTCGCTGGTAGGGAACGAGCTGACCGACCAGGCTCGCCCGCTGTTCGGGTAGTCGGTAGGAAACATCGAACTTCTCCATGAGCCGCAGGAAATATGGATGCTTGTCGGCGTCGTAGGAGTCGCGGCTGTTCCCGGAACCGCTCCGGTCGTTCCAGATCTCGGAAAGTCGTTCGTAGCGAAGGACTCCGCCGCTGTCCCGGGTCACGCTGTCTTCCAGCACGAAGCTGATGGCCTTGGTGAGCCATTCCGGCCGAAGCACGACGAGGTCGCGCAGACCCGCGTCCTCACCGAAATGGATCAGGTGACCGAGATCGTGCAGCAGCGTGATCAGCGTCGACCGCTCGATCGGATCGAGCCCGTGCCGGCCGCAGATCTCGGCCAGCTCGTGCCAGGTGATGTAGGCGTGCTCGGCGGCATTGGCGACGATCTCGTCGCGGACCGCTATCCAGGCGCCGCTGAACAGCTCTCCCATTTGTGGAAGCGTCGCGGCATGATTGGCGATCACCTGGCGCAGCCGGTCGATGCCGAAGTTGGTCTCGTTGTCGACGCTGAGGCTTTCCAGCAGCGTCTCACCGAACTTCTGTTTCAGATATGGAAAATCCAGTTCTGGGCTGCGCCCCTCGGCACCGTAGGTGGCGACGAGGATGATCTTGCCGGCATCTCCGATTCGGAGCTTCACGCGCCGGATCCAGGCCTCGACCGCGTTCTCGTCCTGGCCCTCGCGCGGTCGCCACACGAGAAGATAGAGCGATCTGGGGCTGTAGAAGAATTGGTGTGTGACCCGATAGATCTCCTGGCCGCCGAAGTCCCAGGTGGTCAGGCGCAGTCGCTGATCAAGCGTGGGGTGTGGCAGATCCAGCTTGTTCAGCTCGATGCCGTGGGTCGTCGGTAGTCCCTTCTTGAACGGCCGCCCGCAGAGTGCCGCGACGAGCGAGGACTTGCCGACGTTTCCCTCGCCGAGCAGCAACACCTTTGCCTCGTACTGCGGGCTGCTGTCGGCCTCCAGACTGCGCAGGTAGGACAGCAGCGCCGGTATGCCCCGGCTGACCAACGCCGGCAACGGCTCGTTGAGCTGGGTGCCGGTCAGCCGCAGCTCGATCGACTCGGGTAGGCGCCCCAGCTCTGGTGGAAGCCGGCGCAGCGGGCAGCCGTCGAGATCGAGATAGCGGAGGTTTTCGAGGTCACCCACTTCCGGTGCGACTGAGGCGATCGGCGCATCGTGCGCGATGAGCCTGCGCAAGGTCCGCAGTGAGCCGACCACCGCCGGCAGCTCAGTTAGCTTGGTCCGGCTCACGTCGAGGTCCTCGATGGCCGTCAGCCCGGCGAGCGTGTCTGGCAGTTCGCCGATCAAGGTGCCCCCGAGAACCAGCCGCCGAAGCGCGGTCAGCTTGCCGATCCAGTTGGGAAGCTTTGTGACCGGGTAATCCAGGATCAGCTCCTCGAGGCCGGAAAGCATCGCGACATCGACGGGTGGGACCCTGATGAGCGTGCGCCCGAGGTCGAGCTTGCGCAGGTTCCGCAGTGCCGAGATCTCGATCTTGATCCCGCGAATGCCCGCTCCGCGCACGGTGAGACCACGCAGTCCAACGGGTCCGCGCAGGCGTACCGTTGGCAGCTCCCGATGTCCCTGGTAGGTGATCTGCAGGTCGGTCAGGTCAGGCAGCAGGTTGACCCATTCCGGGCACGGGTCAACGGAATGCGTACGGATCAGCAGGCGCCGCGCGCGAAGCGGCATGCCGGCGGGCAGCTCCGCCGTGATCGGGCCGTCGACCTCGAAGACCTTTCCGTCCGGTGTCTGGGTCTCCTCCACCGTGATCGCACGTGGCGCACCGCTCTCACCCGACGAAGTCGATCGATTCACGACCATGAGTATGCGACGGTCCCCTCGACGTTACATACGACGAGCCGACGACCTGCCTGGCCGCCGACAGCCGCTCGCCGCCGACGGGTCTGGCGGAACAGCGGTAGCGGACACTATTGTCAGCTTTTTGTCCAAGGGCACTCGAAAATTTTCATTCCATTTGTCGTCAGGAAAGGACTCGCGCCCGAATGGGCTTATGTTATCCCCTACCCGGGGGCGCCGGTACGGGCCCATTAGTACCAGTGACCTCGCCCTGCCCGCTGGGCAGGGCGAGGTCGATGCGCTACCCTCGCCCTCGATCTGGAGGTCGACCCCGCCGTGGCCGCAACACAGCCGCGGCGGCGGGGTCGATCTCAAACCGCACTAAGGGCCAGGTAGATGGACCTCGACATGGCTTTTCGATGGCGCGTAGTGCGCTTGCCGGTGATCGTTCGACCGCCCGTCCGGCGCAGGCGACCTTCACACTATCGAGTGGAGTCGCGGGTCCGTTGGGAGGGGTTGCGGTCGTTGTGACACGTGGACTTTCCCCACATAACTCAGGTAGAGTTATCCTCCCGAGAGGCTTAAGGGTCAAACATGACGAGCGATCAGGGGATCAAAACGCCGCGAGGAAATCGCGATTACCCATGGGACGAATTTAGCCCGGAAGAATACTTCAAGTACAACTATGTCGGCTTCCGTGAAGATGATCGACAAATCGTCGAGATCGTCCGCAAGTTCTTCGTGGAGGCTTTTTCGGGTCGTCCGCTTCCGTCTGGCGCTCGGGGTATCGATGTGGGGACCGGCGCGAATCTCTATCCCGCGCTGACCATGCTGCCATTCTGCGACAGTATCACCTTGTACGAGTATTCTGCCTCGAATGTCGCCTGGTTGAAGAGTCAGAACGCCGCGGGGTGGCCGTCCTGGAATGAGGCATGGGACAAGTTCTGGGCGGATCTCTGTATGGACAGCGCATACGAAAACGTCAGCAATCCGAAGGAAGAGCTGTCGAGGCGCGTGTCGATTGTCCAGGGAGATGTCCTTGATCTGCCCATTCATGAGCGCTGGGATACTGGCACGATGTTCTTCGTGGCCGAGTCGATTACGAGCAAGCGCGATGAGTTCAACGAGGCGGTCGATCACTTCTTCGCGATGCTCAAGCCGGCCGCGCCGTTCGCGATGGCGTTCATGGAGCATTCCGAGGGCTATCACGTTGGCACTCAGCCCTTCCCGGCCACCGACATCGGACTCAACGACGTGTCCGAGTGCTTGGGTGCGAGGGCTGACAACGTCAAGCTGCATCGTCTTGGCCCGGGTAACAAACCGCTGCGCGAGCGGTACGAGGGCATGATTGTCGCGCACGGGTTGGTCAAGAATCTGCCGTAGGGTCGGAGGAATTCATTTGAGGCTTCAACCGCGTCTGCAGACACTCGACGTGTGGCGTGCCGTCGCTCGGTTCTCTCGGAACGGCGGCGGTTGGGCCTGGGGTGGCCGAGACCTTCGGAATTCCATCAGCGACGCCGAGCAGCTGCTGTGCCTGATGTATCCCGCCGCGATGGAGAACAACCTCGCACTCGACCAACCGGACTACACCGCGGAGGACGTGCTCGACGCCCTGCGGCCGCTGGGTGACAGCGTGGAGATCCCGAAGGTCCTGGTCGACGTGAACGCCGAATACATGGCCTACTACCGGTCGGACAACGGCACACCGCTCTTCGCCGGCGAGACCTACTTCAAGCCGGCCCAACCCGGCGCGGAGCTCAGCAAGGAACAACGCGGGCTGGACGTCGTCGACTCCTACGCCATGTCGATCTCTCTCACGCTGTCCACGCTCGGCTTCCTCAAGGGTTTCGCCCGGTCGGTCCGCCGGCCGCAGCTCCGTGAGAAGATCTCCCAGCTGGAGGTGGCGGCGAGCGCGCGGCTGTCGGCCGCGATGGTGGGGCTGCTCCGTAGTTTCTGCGTCAACGTCTTCGATCCGGACTCGCGACCGGGTTTGACACTGCTGCGTACCCTCAACCAAGGTGGTCTGCCCGATCGCGTGGTGTTGGAGGAGTTGCGTCGAACGCTCCGGCCGGTTCGCGCCAGCCTCAGGGACGCGACGCTCGGCCTGAGCCAGGACGAGTCCCTGGACAACGAGAATGTGCTCTTTGAGTGTGGATGGTCCTGGGGCGTGGTGGACGACGCCCTGCCGGTCGAGACGACAGAGCCAATCGGCGTGCAGCCGGACGGAGTCGCGCTGAGTGCGCCATACTTGTATTTCACAGTGGTCGCGCTGGACGCCATTAGCGATCTGACCTCCGACCGAACACGTAATCTCGGCATTCTCAACCAGGAACAAACCCGGCTCGCTCAGGCATTGCAGTTGCGGCGAGACATAGCCCAGTTGTACTGGTCGCGAATCGCGCGGTTCGGCCGGAGCACCTGGCCGTTGGAAGACATTCCCTGGCGAACAACGGACGACGAGGAATCGGAGTACTTCAGCCTCCTGGTGACCGCCGTGGTGTTGCTTGACCTGCTGGCCCGCAAGGCCACCGACGACGACCTCACCCGCACCGTAGCGGTGCTCGAGGAGCTCGCGATTCGCGGTCGTATCAACCGCCGGGTAACCAAGGACGATGCCGCGACAAAGCTGCATTTCCCTGGCGTGCGGCTCGAGCTCGTCGGTGCCGACAAGTACGGACCACCCATGGTGTGGATGGTGTCCGACTTCGCCGCGCTGCTCCTGAAACGGGCGGTCCGGGCCGCGGAGCTGTCCAGGAACAGTGCCGCTCGGGAGCGGCTGCTGACCGTCGCGGAAGAAGCGCTGACGCACATGTGGCGGCGCCGGCTGAAGGACGGCCCGGCGGTCGGACTCTGGGACGACCTGAGCGGACTGTTCCCCGGTGTGGAAGTCGATCACGAGCGTCCGTCCTGGTACGTGACCGAGCGAATCATCGAGTCTCTCGTCATCGGGGCAAGCACGGTCAGCGCGCGGCCCATTCGCAGCACCAGATTGCAGGAGGTCGCCGGCGACCTGCTCAGCGAGGCGGATCACTTGTTCAGTCAGGAGCAACTCGAGGCGTCCGAGCAGCCGGGTTCGGCGATGCATACCAGCCTGCACCGAATCGAGACCAAGCTGCAGCTGGCCAAGCGGCTCCACCAGGAACGTCCCGGAACCGCGATCTCGATCAGCGTCGATGTGCTCGGCGAACTCCACGATCTCTCGCTGGCACGCGAAGACGCGGCCAGGGGCTGACCGATGCTGATCTTCGCGACGTCCGACAAGGGCGGCACCGGGCGCTCGGTCACCAGCTGCAATGTGATGTACCGGCGCGCCCTGCAGGGCAGCGATGTGTGCTATCTCGACTTCGATTTCGGTTCGCCGACGGCGGGCGCGGTGTTCGAGGTGGCAACCGCCGCTACCGGCACCGAATCCGCTGGGCTGCATTCGTATTTGCAGGGCCGGGTGGTCGCTCCGGCTCGGATCGATCTGTGGAGCCAGTCGGACCGCGAGATGCTGCGATCCCGGCCGGTCGGTGCCGGTCAGTTCGAGCTGTATCCCGGAGACCGCGGCGGCGGTGAGTTTCCGCTGTCCGAAGACGTCGTGCGCCGGTGTACTGAACTTTTCCTTCGGATAGAGGAGGAGTTCGACGTCTGCCTGGTCGATCTCAGCGCCGGCCGGTCGTTCGCGGTCGACCTGGCGCTCGAGGTGACCGGCCGGCCTGAGCTGAGGTCGACGGTCAGCCGATGGATGATCTTCCATCGGTGGACCAGGCAACACATTGTCGCCGCGGCCGGATTGGTGTTCGGGGACCGAGGCATCCTGCAGACCGGGAAGGCCTGCGGCCATGACGAATCCGACCTGCGCGACACCATTCGATTCGTCCGCACCGCGGTGCAGGACCCCAACTCACCTGACCTCGCACACATCCGTCCCGCCCAGGCGACCTGGTTGCGGGAGTGCAACAAGGAGCTGCAGGAGCTGGCCTCCCGGTTGAACCTCGGCCGAAGCTACGTCCTTGGCCAGACCCCGATCGACCCGGTCCTGCAGTGGCGCGAGCAGTTGATCTCGGACGCGGATGTGGCGGCCAGCCGCATCGCGAACCACGGGACCGCGATGGCCTTTGACGACCTGGCCAGGCGGCTCACCGACGAAGCGGCGTGGGAAGGTCTGTGAGGGAATGGACGCCACATTTCGCGAGCTGACCGCGGATGATCGAGTGGAGTCCGTCGCGCTGTCCCATCTCTCGCTCGAGCTCGGCCATTTGTACATGGACGACTTCACCGGTGGGCCGAAACGGCTTCGCGATCAGTTCGAGCGCGTCGAGCCGTGGGCAACGGCCGCACAGCAGATCGCCACGAAGGAACTGTCCGGGCGCCGGGCGCGGGTGAGCACCTGCTTTCTCATCGACGACTACTTCACCAGGTTCTCCTCTCCGGCAACGGTGCTGCCGCAGGTGATCGACGCCGCCCGCACGTGCGGGCTCGAGATCGACTACGTGGCACGTGAATCCGGGTGTGCCTCGGCGGACGGGGTGGCGATCGCCAGCCTGGTCGCCGGCCGACTGACCGCCCTACCCGCGCCGGGCACCAACGGATCTCGCCCGCCCGCGCTCGAGGCGGGCTGGCTGTGCAACGGCCAGCGGTCTCCCGGTGACGACGGGCGCGAGGCAATGCGCCGCCCGCAGTGGGTGCCGCCGGCGGAGATCGGCGCCACCAACCACTCCGTGTTCGTCGACGTGGAGCTCTGGTCCGAAAAGGACGGTGCGCGGCTGTGGTCCTGCGCGTTCCTCGCGTCGGTGTGGCAGTTGCTGCGGCTCGGGATCCTCCGGCACCACGGGGCGAGCGTCGTGCGGCCCCAGACGTTGAGCGGTGGTTTTCCGGACAGTTGGGACGACCTTCCGCCGGTCGTGCGGGTAAACCCGACAGCCGCGCCGTTTTGCGCGTATCGGACGCTGTCGGTCCTCCCGGCTCGGTTTCTCCATGTCGAGCACGCGGTTCGGGTCATTCTCGAACAGGTCGCACCGCTGCCGGCGGTCATCGACCAGATCTCCGAGCGATGCGTTGGCGAGGGGATCGAGTTGCCCATGGACCTGACCGAGCGAATCAACTACATCTTCTTTAACGGAGGCTAGAAGTGTTACATCCGGGGAGGTGCTCTATTGCTCGTGCTTGGGGAGGTCCGGACGTGCCTTCTGCAGAACTCAGGTGCGGCTACCCGAACCGATGTCGCTGAGCTTCTGCGGTTGTCCCCTGGCGAGCGGGTGCGGTCATCCGAGCGCCCGCTCTCCCACGCGGTTTCCCCGGAACTGCTCAACGGCGTTGACTGTCAGGTACCGGCCGCATCGGGGACAAGAGTTCGCGGGATAGGGACGGTCGCCGCTCGCGGGGTGGTTGTCGGCGGCCGAATCCTGCAGGGCTCCGTGTACACCAGGCTGGAGCGAGGCGAGCTCGACCGGCGCCGGCCGTGGTCGCACTATCTTGGGAGGCCCGGCGTCATCGAGACCGTCGGCCGGTTCGACCGGCGCGACGTGGTGACCGGATTCTTCGCCGAGCCGAGGCCGGAGCCGACCCTCGACCTGGGCGCGCTCAGCGACTTGGTCATCGGAAGCGTTCAGATGAACCCGCGGCTCGACCATTTCGCACCGTTCAAGTCGAGGCGAACGCGGCTTCGCTGGGCGTTGCGAACCGACGAGACCGCTGGCGGTGAGTTCACGGTCGCCGACGACACGTTGCGCACACTCAGCATGACGACGAACGGCGACACGGTATCGGCGGTGGTCGAGTTCTGCGAGGACCTCGCGCTACATGACTGGGTGCTCACCACGTTGTTGCAGCTTGTCGAGCGCAGCAACGTCGGATCGGCGGACGGGCCCGAGTCACTGGTGCGGCTGCGGCCCGCGATCGATCACCTGCTGCACCTGTGGATGCCCGGCGCCCGGGTCGCCCCGTCGCTGCTTCCGTTGTGGGAGAGCCTGGAGCGGCGTCCCGGTTTCACCAGGCAGTGGCAGGCCACCGTGACCCGCATCCGAGACCAGCTTGCCGTGCACACCTTGGAAATGTTGAGCCGCTTGTGGTCCATGGCACCGGAGCGGGTTGAGAACGGGGGTGATCTCGTTGGGCGACAACGCTAACGCGCGCTCGGTCCTCCGAAAGATCGTGATCACCACGATCATCGGCGCCATCTCGTTCCCCTTCACCCAACTGCTCTTCTCGTCGCTGGCGGGACAGGTCATCACCGCGGCGGCGTTCGGCAGCATCGTCTTGCTGATCCAGTTCCTGGTCGACTTCGAGAAGCGGCTCGCCAAGGTCGAGTCGCGGATGATCGACAGTGTCGCCGAGATGCGCGCCGTCGTGGAACGGGGTTTCGCCAGGGTCAACGACGCGACGCAACTCATGGCCGGGGTCGAGACCGCGGGACTGCAAACCGTCGCGGTGACTCAGCTCATGCAGCACGCCGCCGGGATCAGCGCGGAAGCGCCGCTCCTGGTCTGTGCGTTCGCCCAACGGGAGGTCGATCGCGTGTCGGAGTTTCTCCGGCAGCTCGGCGACGAGGAGGCGAACTACGAGGGTGAGGACCAGGACTGGCTGTTGGGTCTGACCCGCTGCGCAGAGCACAGTATCGACGCCATCAGCCTCCCCGAGGTCGACGCGGCGGGCAATTCGTTCCTCAACTTCTGGGACTCCCATCTCGGTCGCCACTACCTGGACCTGCAGCGGGACGCGATTCGGCGCGGGGTCAGGATCCGGCGGATCTTCGTAACCGAGCGCGACGAATTGGACAAGGATCCTGTTCTTCGGCGTATCTGCCGCACGCAGGCGGAGCTGGGGATCGAGGTTCGGCTGCTGTATCCGTCCGCCGTGCCACGGGTGTTCAGAGGATCGTTGTTCGATTTCATCCTCTTTGACAACACGCTCAGCTACGAGGCGACCCCGGCCGCACATGTCGAGCTCGGCGAGACGCCGATGATCCTGAACACCCGCCTGATACTGCGTTCGGTCAGGGTCGACGAGCGCATCGAGCGATACCAGAGCATCTGGGACTCGGCCACGCCGTGGGATGACGCCGAGAACGAGGTAGTGCCGCTCGCCTACGTGGCACACGAGTCCGGTGGCCAACTATTGGAGGAGGGCAGGCCTTGAGCGGTGACAAGACCATCGTCGATCAGGACATCAGCATCAGGCCGGCGCGCTATGACGACCTGGACCAGCTTTGGGCCCTTGATGTCAAGGTCTTCGAACAGCTCGCGTATCCCTACTTCGTCCTTCGCCAGTTTTTCGACACGGTCCGTGATTGCTGGCTTGTGGCGCAGCACCCGTCCGGCCTAGTCGGCTATTCGCTCGCGGCGCCGACCCTCGACCGGGACCTGGCGTGGATGCTCGGGTTGGCGGTGGCTCCTGACTTCAGAAACCGCGGTTACGGCCGGCAGTTGACCATGGAGTCGCTCAGGCTCCTGGCGTCGATGGGCATTCCCGAGGTTCGGCTGAGCGTCGAGCCGGAGAACGAGTTCGCCTTGAGGCTATATCGGCACGTGGGATTTTCAGTTGTCGAGCGGCGCAGGGACTACCTTGGCCCCGGGGAGGACCGGCTGCTGATGGCCCGGTCGCTCGGGCCGGCGGCGATCCCCATGCCAAGGCCGATCTCCAGCGCGGAATAGCGGCCCCGCTCTCGCTCACCAGCACTTCTCACCCTTCAGTAGTGGACCACCGCCGTCCATAGTGGACGGTGGTTGGTCCACGTGCGCGTGTTGGGGATTTTCCCGACATCGCCAGTTTATGAGTTTGGTAATTGGTATTAGCAGGGGGGCTTGGCCGGTTTGCGGCGGGTGTGGGGTGGGTAACCGGCGTTCCGGCCATGACACGCTTGGCGATGTTGATCATCACTGAAGGGAAGGGGAGACATGCTCGGGGCGTCTTTTCCGGCTGAGGAGTTACCTAGAACCTCGGCTGAGGGGTCGATCACGGTTTTGCTGGCCGAGAACATGAGCTTGTTGCGGGGTGCGTTGACGCGGCTGCTGGGGGCGGAGGGCGACATCGAGGTCGCCGCGGCCGTGGAATGCGATGCTGGTGTTGTAGATGCTGTGCATTTGGTGAAGCCTGATGTTGTCGTGGTAGACGTTGACAATTCCGTTGATCAGTGCTTGCCGGTGGTAGCGGAGCTGCTGCTGTCGGCTCCGGGCTGCCGGGTGGTGGCTTTGGCAGCGGCCAAGCCGGCGATTGTGCGGCGGCTGTCGACGATGGCGGTGCTGAGTGTTATCGACCGGAGTGCTCCGGCTGACCGATTGCTTGCGGCCATTCGGGCGGCAGCGAAGGGTCGCGGATTCGTGGATACCAGTCTGGCGGCCGTCGCATTGGCGATGAAGCCGAACCCGCTGACCTCCCAGGAGACCCAGGTGCTGCGGTTGGCGGCCGATGGCGGAACCGGGCCGGAGATCGCGCAGCAGATGAGCCTGTCGCAAGGGACCGTGCGGAACTACCTGTCCAAGGCGATTGTGAAGACCGGCGCCCGGGGCCGGGCGGACGCGGTCCGGATCGCCAACGAAGCCGGTTGGCTCTGAGCCCGGAGCAGACGAACTTTGCCCAAGGGGCGCAGCGGTGACGACCCTGCGCCCTAGTCCGCCTCTCCGGAATTAACTGCTGTCGTTCCGCCTCTCCGCATTTAACTGCTGTCGTCGCGTTCCAGCGCATGGTGCGGATAGCGGGTTGATTGTGGCTGGGTGCCGTCACGTTCCCCTGAGGTTGCGCTGGTAGGAGCGAGGCTATGTCAACCTTCCGTGCTGAATCCACCAGGTACGCTCTAGCCGTCGACTTCGCGGCGGTCATCGCCCCACATGGTGTGGAAGGTGCCGTCGCGATCCACCCGCCGGTAGGTGTGCGCGCCGAAGAAGTCCCGTAGGCCCTGGATCAGCGCGGCCGGCAGGCGGGGGGAGCGCAGACCGTCGTAGTAGGCGAGGGATGAGGAGAACGCCGGCGTCGGGATGCCGACCTGCGCGGCGTGCGCGACCACTCGGCGCCAGGCGTCCTGGCCCTGCGCCACCGCGTCGCGGAAGTACGGGTCGACCAGCAGGCTCGGTAGCTCGGGCGCTTTCGCGTAGGCCTCGCGGATCCGGTCGAGGAAGCGGGCCCGGATGATGCAGCCGCCGCGCCAGATGGTGGCCATCGCGCCGAGGTCG
>WUUC01073495.1_pt1 | contig 28382 bp, 22 predicted proteins | sample 6278441 | NCBI WGS metagenome assembly WUUC01 (sample SAMN13675441, study PRJNA597444) | soil metagenome | isolation source: soil | place: USA: Washington | collected 2017-10 | reverse complement strand
GGGCGTCGAGGTCGGGGGCGGAGACGGTGACGTAGCCGGAGAAGCGGCAGTCGGCGTGGCCGTCGGCCAGTTCCTCCTCCCGCCGTGCCACCCCTTCGGCCTGGCGGCGCCGCCGGGCGGACGACAGGAACCCGCCCCGGCGGCGGAGCTCCTCGTCGGCCAGGTCGGCGGTGCGGGCCGCCTCCACCTGGCGGGCCGCCCGGCCCGGCGGGATCGCCTCCACCGTGAGGGCGACGGTGCGGGTGGCGCGCGATCCGAGCAGCAACGGCGAGAGAAAGTCGGGGCGGACCGGGATGCGGGGCCACTCCTCCACCCAGAACGTGGCGTGGTAGGCGTCGTCGGCCCGGTACCAGCCCCAGTCCTCCTCCAGCACCGCCGGCCAGGCCGCGGCGGGGGCCACACCGGCATGCTCGCCGTCGACGGCGGCGCGGCGGGCGAGGGAGGCGCGGGCGCCGGGGTCGAAGGCGACCCGGATCGTTCTCGCCACCTCGCGCGTCGACAGCACGCCGGTGACCGTGACGTCCGCTCCGGCCAGGTTCGAGATCAGCGTTGCGATCTCTCGGCGCAGCACGGCGACGGCGCCGTCGTCCCCGCCGCCGGCGGAGCGGATCAGGCGGGCGGCGCGCTTGCGGTCGATCTGCACCACCACATAGGTCTCGTGGGCCTGGGTGGCCGGTCCGGCCTCCGCCACCAGCTCCAGGTATCCCGCGGCGATCGGATGCGCTTCCCTGAACGTGAGGTGGGCGTGGGCGGCGCGGACCAGCTCGCCGTCGTCGGCGGGGGAGGTCCGTTCCACCCACTGCAGGCGCCGGATCGGCGACGCCTCCCGGGCGACGCCGGCCAGGATGGCGCCCCAGCCGGCCAGACGGCGGGCCTGTTCCTCCGAATCGCACAGGGCGAAGGCCTCCGGCCGCACCGACAGGACCGCCGTGTAGGTCGCACCGTCACAAACGACGCCCATCGCCGCGCCGCCGTCGTCGGCCGGGACGTCAAGAATCCGCAATCCCGCCAGATGGAACGGCAGTGTCGGCCACGACGGCTCGCCGTCCACGTGGCCGAGTCGGGGCGCGTCGTTGCGCCACCGGCGGCCGGCGGCGAGGCGACGGAACCAGAACGATGTGGTGATCGGCGCCCACAGGTCGGCGTTGCGGCCGCCGACCGGTACGAACGCCGCCGCCAGGGCGGCCACGAAGACCACGACACCGGTGAGCGTCGAACCGGCTGACAGTCCGCCGATGAGTCCGGCCACGGCGAGAGCGATCAGCGCCAGCTGCCCCGCCCTCAGGCCGGCGATGAGGCCTCGCCGCTCGAGCGGACCGAAGACATAGCTGGGAGCGTGTTCGACATTCATGCGGGACTCCGCGGGGTCAGCGGCCGGGTGCAGTGATGGTGCCTGGCCTCGTGCAGGATGAACTGGTCGCTCAGCGGTGACGACTATGTGGAGAAGACGTCTGGCTCAGGGGCCATCGCCATTCGCTCGAGCAGGGCCGCCGTCGCCGATGCGCCGACGGGTAGACCCCGGACTTGAACCGACCGTTGCCGGGCCGCGCTCCCCTGGAGCCGAGCCGGCGTTGTTGTCGGTGAGCTGGGTGGCGACGCCGGCGGGGCGCAACTGAGCGGCGGCACCCGCCGCGGCGGTCCAGGGACTCGACCCGCCCTTGCCCGGTCCGCTTCCGGCCCGGCTGCCGGCGCCACCGCCGGCGGTGGAGCTGCTCCAGGAGCGGGGCGGGGGAGTGGTGCTGTCGCGCGTGGCCCAGTTGCGGGCCTGGCCGTACAGCCAGCCCGGACCGCCGACCGCCGCCGACGTGGCCGAGGTGCGGCCGGCGCGGGCGTTGGCCGTGGAGGTGACGAACCCGGCTTCGAGGATCGGGGCCAGCTTGAGCAGCGCCATCGGCGACACCGCGGCCAGGGTGAGCAGCGCGCCGCCGGACAGGACGGCGGAGAACCCGCCGCCGTCGGCGCCGGAGGCGGCCAGGCCGGAGGCGGCCAGGGACAGGATGGCGGCGATCACGAACTTCGACAGGATCACGGCGACCAGGATGTGGGCCAGGCGCTTGAACCAGTGCGACGTGGCCGGCCACACCAGCCCGGCGATGGCCAGCGGCAGGAACAGCACCGCCACGTAGATGGCCGCCTGGCGGACCAGCAGCTCGATCCACACCACCACCGCCCCGACCGCCATCACCACCGCGCCGAGAAACACGGCGAACAGCGCCGAGCTGTCCCCGCCCTGCAGACCCCGCAGGGCGTCGGCCGACCTCGTCAGGAAGGCGGTGGCGTCGGCGCTCGCCCCCTGCGAGACCCACGACGTCATCCCGTCCGTGATGGCCAAGCCCAGCATGACGAACCCGACCGCCGTGGCCGAGAAGATTCCGGCCAGCGGCAGGCACCCGAACACCGTCCGCAGCAGCCGGCCCAGGTCCTGGGCCACCAGCGCCCCGATGATCGACAGCAACAGCAACGGCAGGACAATCACGCCGGCCAGGGCCACCATGGCCCGGTAATGCTCGGCGAACCAGCCGGCCTTCAGATCGGGGGTCGTCGACTCGTTGATGAGCCCGCCCAGCTGGCCCATCAGCCACGCGGCGCCGTTCGCCACCCAGTCGGTGAGCGCACCGGCGGACAGGCCGGCGGCCTTGTCGAACACGGCGCCGACCGCGGCGCTGGGCACGGTGGTCGGATCCTGTATCGCATTGCCAACAGCGGTTAGCGCCTCGCAACCTCCTGCGAAGATCCCGAGATTGGCGCAGAATCCCTGTTCGCCCTGCTCCATCCGAGTCTCGACGGCCGTCGATGCCAACGGAGGTTCGGCGGGGACGATTGGCGGGGGCGGCGTTGGCGGCCCAGCCGGCAGGCTTGGAACTTCTACAGCTGGGACTGGGTCGGCCGTTTGCGCGGTCGCAGACGTTGCCAACAAGCTGAAGGATGCGATCCCAACTGCAGCCGCCCAAATGCTGCAGCTAGCCAGCCGGCGCATTATTGAAACTCCTGAAGTCTCGTATGGATGTGACGAAGTCCTGGGGAGTCGAAGGAGTTCCGCTGCTTTGTGGTGTCGGGCCGGCGAGCCGTTCCACGTTCGCAGATAGTTTCCAGTCACCGCCTACCCAACGGACTATCACCTTGGTAGTGCCCCAACTCGCTGACGGCGGCGCCGATGTGCTGTTCCCGAGTACTCCCACAGCCCAGAGATAGATCTCGGCTGCGTCATTGCTGTAGGTCTCAACCCGATAGCCGACCGGAGCGGATCGGATGACCACGTCTTGGCTTGTTGAGCCTGCAAGGCCCTTCGCCAAGGTTTCGAGCCCAGGCTCCAGACCTTGGCGGATTTGCGATAACGCCTGCGGATCAGTCATTGCCACCAGTGCGGCGTTCCGATCCTCAGTACTCGCGAGCGCCAATGCGCCAATACTCTGCGCGTAGGCGGCGGCGGCGGTGACGGCCCCTTCTTGAGACCGCGCGTATCCAACAGGGACGCCTGCGACGGTTTTCGTCGGTCCAGGTCCGCTCGACTTGGTTTCCTTGTCGCTCCCGTCCCCGAGTGCAAGGCCGGCGAGGAGGCCGACGACGAGGGCGCCGGCGGTGAGGCCGAGGGTCGCTCTGGTCTGCATGCGGGGACCTCCTGGGGACCGGGCGCCGTACTGGCGTCTCGACTGCTGGTTAGCACCTCGGGAGTGCGCTCGCTCGGATATCAGCGTCACGACGTCACCTTCCACGCTGCAGCGCGCAGGTTCTGCGATCGCGGTGCGCCAGCGCTCGGGGGGACCTCGGGGGGCGGAGTCCCCCGAGTGCGTGCTGGTTAGCACTTCGGGGAGGGGCTTGGTCGGATATCAGCGACACGGTGACCACCTGGCCTGTGTGGGTGAGGGGCGGCCGCCTCCCGGGGAGGGGAGGCGGCCGCCCTGGCTGGGGGGATCTCAGTTGGCCCGGCTGTACTGCCGGCGGGTCTGGCGCGGCGGGGCGGCCTCTTCGGCTTCGTCGCCGTTGTCGGCGGGGCGGGGGGCGTCGAGGAACTCGACCTGGTCGGCGATGACCTGGTGCTTGGAGCGCTTGTCGCCTTCCTTGCTCGTCCATTCGGCTTGCTCGAGTCGGCCGGTGACGGCCACCTTGCGGCCCTTGACGAGATGGTCGGCCACGGTGCGGGCCTGGCCGTCGAAGCACTTCACCTCGATGAACACCGCTCCGGCGTCGTCGCCGCGGCGTTGCACGGCCAGGCGGAAGGTGGCCATCTCGTGGTTCTCGCCGGCGTGGGACTCGGGGTCGGCGGTCAGGCGTCCGATGAGAGAGATCTGGTTCACGGTGTTTCTCCTCTGAGCAGATGGTGGTCCTGGACCATCACGGGGTTCGGGGGGCGGAACGGTTTTCAGGCGGCTTCGGGGGCGTCAGGGCGGAGTTGCTGGTCGCACGACACGAGCCAGCGGGGGACATCTGACCGAGCCAGCAGCGGGACAGGGCGACCCGGCCGCAGGCGCAGCGCCGGATCGGGATCGGTGCGTCGACGTCGCTGCCGACGGGGTCGGCGTGGTCACTCGGCATCGCCGTCACCTCCGACGACCAGGTCGTAGAGGTCGCCGCCGGCGCTGAGGGCGGGGGAGGGGTCGGCGGGCAGGTCGACGCAGCCGGCCGGCGGTCCGCACTGGGCGGAGAAGCCGACCGTGCGGGTCCCGTCGGCCCACGGGTAGCTGATCTCGCCCTGGTACAGCGCGGCTTCGAAGGTCGGATGGTCGAGGTCGGCGAAGACGTGGCACAGCCCGGACCGGGTCCTGGCCCGCTCGGCGTCGGATGGCGCGCCGTACGCCGTCTCCGGCGTGCGGACTACCGGGTCGGACCCGGTCCGGTCAGCGTCGCTGGGGGCCCGGGCGGGAAGGGCGCCGCACAGGGCCCACCGGATGGCCACCGTCTCACCCTGGCCGTCGAGGCGGGACAGGGTCGCTTCGAGGACGATCTGGCCGCCGTCCCACCAGTCGCATCCGCCCAGGTCCATGGCCATCGCGTAGACGACCCGCTCGGCTCCGTAGTTGCGTTCCGCCTTCGGCTCGACACAACCCGGCGCGGTGTCGGCAGGGGCGGCGCCAGCGACCCCCACGACGAGCAACGGGTTGGTTATAACGAGGAGGGCGGCGACGAAGGGTCGTCTCATGAGCAGCGCCTTTCGATCCGAGAGCAAGCGTCGAGGACCGCCGGCTAATTGACGCCGGTGCCGAGGTTGAAGAAGTAGCGGACCAGGAACGTCGAGGCACCGATGAGCGCCGCACCCAACGCCGAGAGGATGATGGTCCGCTTGCCGTTGGCCACCTGGTACGGATTGGACGAGGCGCCGACGCCCCACATGCCGGCGCCGATGATGAGGCCGGCGCCACAGCCCAGCAGGCCGACGTAGGCCAGGCCCTGGACGAGGGTGGCCAGCGCCGCGGCGCCGGGGAGGCCGCCGGGGTTGGGGGACAGGTCGGGGGTCTGGCCGAGCAGGACAGCTAGAGCGGCAAATGACATCGTGGTCCTCCGGATAGGTCACAGGCGCGGGCCGTCGAACGGCGCGCCGGAAGGAACGAACAGGGGAGTGCGGTCTCCCGGCCGGGGTGGTGAGCAACACGCCCGAACCGGGAGAAGGATGGTCAGCGGCCGATGGCCCTCACCGGTCGCACATCTGCCGGCCGTGCCTGTCAGTCCACCGGCACCGTGGACCTTCGGATCGGCCTTTCACCCACTCCAACGCATGTCCGGGTTAGGTATTACGCGGCTTTTAACGTTTTTGTTTGACACTGGGTGACATGGGCTATTTCGGCACGCTGTTCGACATGCCGGTCCAAGGGGTTGCCGCATCCAGGAAGGCGGCGCCGTCGGCGACCGCTGGTTCCGCGGGCGAACGGGATGGCCGGCGACTGCGACAATTCCACGAGTCTTTTCCCCTGAGGACAGGGAAGCGCTCGCGAATCCTCGCTGAGCCGGGTGGACGCCGAAACACCACCGCTTGTGTGTCACATCGCGTCGTTACCCTTGGAGAAGGGCGTTGGTTGGAGGTGTGACCTTGAAGGTATTCGTGAGCTCGTTGATCACGGACTTCGAAGAATTCCGGGGGGCGGCCGAGCATGCAGCCCGCACGCTGGACCATGAGGTCCTGATGGCGGAGCGCTTCGGTGCACGATCGGACTCGCCGCAGCAGGCATGCCTTGGGGCCGTACGGGAAGCCGATGTCGTGCTGTTCGTCCTCGGCGAGCGATACGGCGAGGTGCAGCCCTCAGGCCTGTCCGCAACTCACGAGGAGTACAAAGAGGCCGTCAAGTACTCAGCGGTGCTCGTGTTCGTCCGGCAGGGGGTCACGCCGGAGCCGCGGCAGGCGGAGTTCATCGCCGAAACGCGGCCGTGGCAGACGGGTGGCCTGACGGGCGGTTTCAGCGACCCCGAATCGCTCCGGGACGAGGTGACGCGAGCGCTGGCTCGGCACCAACTGGCGACAGTAATCGGTGCCGTTGACCCTGACGCGCTGGTGGGTCGGGCCCGGAGTGCCCTACCAGATCGGGGGACCACTGGAGAGGGGCTGCTCGTCGTGTCGCTCGCTGGAGGGCCTTCCCAGATGGTACTGCGCCCAGGCGAGCTCGAAGATAACTCCCTTGCCCAGGTCATCCGAGCCGCGGCGCTCACGGGGGAACTCGCCGTGCTCGATCCCGAGGATGGAACGAAGACCATTGTCCGACAGGGTCGTCTTTCCCTGTCGCAGCCGTCGCGGTTCGTAACACTCGACGGAGAGGGAACGATCACGATCGGAATGCCGGCTGTCAGGCGGCACCGACACGCAACGGCGTTGGCTGGGCTGATCGAGGAAGACATCCTGGCCAAGATCGAGCGGATGCTGAGGTTCGGTGCCTCGCTCCTTGACCGAATCGACCCCGTTCAGCGCCTCACCCGGGTTGCTCCGGTCGTGTCGATCTTGAACGCCGGCTACGCCGGCTGGCAAGACGACACGACCTACGAGTCAACCCGGGGAGGTGTCGTGATGGGTCGCGGCGGCGACCTGATCACAGTCCAACTGACGCCCCCCGACATCGCCCGCCCCCTGCTAGCGCAGAAGGCCACCTCGTTCGCCGAAGACCTGACCGTGCTTCTCCGCCGGGAGGTGAAGGGTTGAGCATGGACATTCAAACCGGTGGTACGCAGCGGCACCGCTGACCGGTGGCACGCCGGTTGATGTGCCTTCGAGGATCAGGGGAAAGAGGGGGTGTGACACCATCGTGGCTGATTCATCTATGGCATGGCCGGTCATCGGGACGCTGAGCGGGGTCGTCGTGGGTGGCGGTATCGCGTGGCTCAACGAAGCGACGCGATGGCGACGCCAGCAGGCAGTTCGCTGGGATGACCGCAAGAGCGATCTCTACAGCCAAGTGCTCGGACTGACGAACGACGCAGTCAGTTGCGCGCATCGCGTTGCGAGCGATCCGGCCGCACCGAGCGCGACGATCTCGAAGGCTTGGTCAGGACGACGAAGAAGGTGAGCGACCTCCACGGAGAATTCTTCCTGTTTTCGAAGAACGTCGTTGTCAAGGCGCACAACGCGTGTCTGGCGTCGCTCATGCGTCTCATTCGCCTGGCAGAAGACGACGCAGTACCTACACCCGACTGGCGTGGGGCAATCGACGAATGCGAGGCCGCACGTCAGGCGCTAGTAGCGGCTGCCCGCCAGGAGTTGCACATTCGACGCTCTTGATGCGCCGGTCCGGTCGTTGCCCTGGGCGCTCAATCTCGCAGGGCCTCGGCCAGCACGATCCCGGCGCAACTGATGCCCTCAGACCTGGAAGTCGCGCGGCTCCAAGGGGCAACGGCCGGGGTATCCGCGGGAGCCGGCGGCATGACAGGGGCAGGCCCCGTTGCCTATGCGGCGGTGGTGTTCCGGCAGGCCGGGAAGCGGCTGCACCCCCAGAACGGCTGGCCATCCGATTGACGCCGGCGGCGCGACACCTGCGCCGCTCCGCAGGAACAGGACCTCGCAGCGGGAACCACGTCGGGTGCGGCGTCGGGAACCGCTGGGCGAAGGTGTGCCCGCAAGGTCGAGGCCAGGGCCTGGACCTCGGCGCTCCCCAGGCTTCGTGCGCCGTCGGTGAGCAGCTTGGCCAGGCGGGCGCCGTTGGAGAATCGGACGCCGTGCACGACTGGCTTCCCGAACAGACCGGCCACGACGGAGGCGCCCTGCAGGCAGACCACGGCGTGGACCGGGGTGGCGACGACCGTGCGGATGGCGTCGGCCTGGCGGCTGGCCTGTGCGACGACCTTGTCCATGTTCCGGCCGGCACAACGGGCCGCGCCGTGACGGATGGTGACGTCCGACGAGTAGTGCTTCGTCTCGATCGTGAAGACGCCGGTCGGGCCGATGACCAGATGATCGATGTTCTCCCGGCCACCGGGCAGACGCAGGTCGTGGAGGACGACGAAGGAGTCGGGCAGCCCGGCCAGGTGGGCTCCGGTCAGCACCTCGCCCTCGTAGCCCTTGCGCCATGACTGCGTCGTTCGCCTCGGACTCCACAGGTCGGTGGCGACCGTGAGCGTCGCCGCCCCGGCCAGTATCACGGCGAGCAGATTCGTCGTCCCGGCATCAAGGGCATCCTGTGTGGGTGTGGTGCCGGTGAGGGCCGAGACGAACCAGTGGTTGAGTGCCCACGCCGCCAGGTGCACCAGGGCGAACACCACCAGCGGAGTCGCCACCACCAGGGTGGCGAACAGGCGCCGGTTCTGGTGGCGTCGGCGCCCATCCTGGGCTCGGCGACGCTCGTACTCTCTCCGGGCCGAAGCCCCCGCCACATCCACGAACCTCACCTCGCCAGGACAGAAATCCTCCAAACCCATCGTCGCCCGGTTAGGACAGGCAGGCATCGTCAAGATTGGTGAATCCTCCGGCCCGCATCCATCGCGATCGCCGTGCGAGTGGTGCCGTCAAAGTGTCCGGGTGTTTCGAGCGTTCATCCTACCTCGCAGAGCCCGGCGGCTCCCTTTCCGCCGCCCGGCGTGGCACCGGCGTGTCAACGTCCACGGACCACCGACGGCAAACGGGAAGGGGCCTTCCATGACAGCCCTCAACGACGCCCGCGAGTTCCTCATCGCGATCAGCTTCCTCGTCGAACTGATCAGCCAGCTGTTCCACACCGACGTTCTCACCACCGAGCAGGCCGAGCGCATCGATTCCGCGAGGACGAGGTTGTCCGGTTGCGGGCCTCGCTGGCCAGGGCGGGCGGCGGGGTAGCGGCCGCCCGTTTCGGCGACTACTTCGGCGTGGGCTTCGGGATCGCCGCCACACCGACCACCGGAGACGAAGGGGGACTGTCGCCCCGGCTTCCGTGGAACTCGACCTTCCCGAAACTGAAGATGCCGCCGTCTTCGGCCACCATGAGATAGCCGCCGGGTTGGCCGACCATGTCGGTGATCGGCTTGTTGAGCTTGATGTCGCCGGTGGAGCCGTGGAAGGGGGCGTCGAAGGCGAAGATCCCACCGTCGGCCGCCACCAGCCAGTAGCCGATCCCGTCGGGATCGGGAGCGAGTCCCATCACCGGCTGATTCAACTTCTTGTCGCCCATCGACCCGTAGAACTTGGCGTCGCCGAAGCTGAAGATCCCTCCGTCACTGGCCACCATCCAGTAGCCGCCGCCGGTCGTGGTGGCCACCGAGCCGAGGACCTCTCCATTCAGGGGGGTGGCCGCCATGTCTCCGAACGACTTGGCGTCGCCGAAGGGGAAGACCCGTCCCCGGTTGGTGAACAGCCAGTAGCCCTGGCCGGTCGGGGTGGCCGACATGCTCACGAACCGTTCGCCGGTCGGGAGCTTGTCCCGTGCGCTGCCGACGTGCGGCCCGTCGCCGAACTCGTGGACGGCGCCGTTCACACCCAGGATCCAGTAACCGTGTCCGCTCGGGGTCGCTTCGACATCGACCCGATCAACCGTGCTTGCGAGCGCCTCGCCGAGCTTGGTGGCTCCGCCGAAGGCGAAGATCTGGCCGTCTTTGGTGACCATCCAGTAGCCGGACTGGGTATGGGTCGCGTCCGCCGGTTCGACAGGGACGAGTAGGCAGGCGGCCAGGACCATCCAGGGAATGCGACGTCCGATGTTCATCGTCGCTCCTCTCTGTCACAGAGGTGTTCGGCGCAGCCTATGCCGTTTTCTAGCGGCAGCTCTTGCTCCTGATCTCGGCGCCGTCGGAGCTGAGCAGGTAGGCGTTCTCGGTGCCGGTGTTGTTCCAGACGTGACCGCCCTGGCCCCAGTAGAGATCGGCGGTGCTGTTCGTGCCTGAGCCGGTGTGCAGCTTCACCCGGCCGCCGGCACCGAGGGTGAAGTTCGGGAAGGTGTAGGTGAAGTTCGGTCCCTCGTCGTGGATCTTCCAGCCGGCCAGCGCCGCCGCGGAGCCTCCGCCGCTGACCAGCTCGACCCATTCGTCATTCAGGTTGGAGGCGTCGTCCGGAGCGCCGGGGGCGTCGCACTGCATCGTCCCGAAGGCAGCCCGGGCGGACGCGGCGGGGGAGCGGTGGTGCCCGGCGTCGGCGGCGGCGCCGGACCGCAGCCGTCCAGCATCGACCGCAGCGCGTCGACCTCGGCCTGATCGGCGGTGAGCGACCAGTTGACCTTCACCGTCGTCCACCAGTTGGCGTACCCGCACCAGAAACCCTCGTCCGGCGGTTTCCACTCGGCCGGGTCCCGGTCGCCCTTCGAGCGGTTCGACGACGCACTCACCGCCACCAGCGTGCCGTGGTAGCCCAGGTCGTTGGCGAACGCCTCCCGACGCTGTGCATCCCAGCCGCTGGCGCCCAAATCCCACGCCGCCGTGTTCCCGTTCGGGACGGCTGCGGACCACGGCTCGCTCGGCGGCCGGACGCTGGCCAGGCCGGTGGTCGGGGCGGCCCGTACGCCGGTCGGGCGGGGCTACTGGCTGGTGGCCTCCGACGGCGGCATCTTCGCCTTCCGGTTTGCTACCGGTCGCACTCTGGCGACGACGCATCCGTTGCATCGGCTGACGATCTCCGCTTGAGTCCCTCCGTACTATCGGCCGGTCGCTCGGTCGTCGGGAACGAGTGACTTGACCTCAACGGACCGTCCGGGCTGTCGACGGATGCCTTCTGCGGATGTGTGAGCGGGGCCTGCGGTGCACGTCAGAAGGCGACCCCACGTGCTGCGCTCGTGCTTGGTTCAGCGGTCACCGAGACCGTCCTGGATAGCTCGCATCTGCCTCCTCCGGGCGGATCGGGACGAAGCCGCACCCTTGGGGGTCGAGGTCTCCTACTGGAGCGTCGACAGTCTTGCCATCCAAGCAGCCAGCCCAAAGGCGTTCCGCGGCCTTCACGCGCGAGTGGGCAGCTGCCCGCAGTCGAGGAGAGATGAAACGGTGCGACGGAGAGGGTTCATGAACCGTGGACGGCTCGGTGTGGCGATCGCGACGGCAGTCGCGGTCATTTCTGTGGCCTCACCAATCGCGGAAGCGGCGCCGCCCAGGGGTGAGCCGGTGACGGAAGCAGGGAAACGGGCTTCGCAGTCTGATCTTCCCTACCTTGAGTCCACTCCGATGCGCCTGTCGCCACCGTTGTCCTCCGGCGCCCCATACATTGGAGCAACGCCCCCCGTGCCCGTGCCCGTGGCCGAGGTGGAGAGCCGGCGGACCGCGGACACCAGAGTCTTCCGCAACAGCGACGGCTCTCTGCGTGTGCAAGCGCACGCAACCCCGATCCACTATCAAAGTGAGGATGGCCGATGGCTGCCGATTGACAACACCCTACGGCCAGTTCCGACGCGGCCCGGCTGGATCAGCACAGGGGGCAACGGGTGGACGGTGGCCTTTGGGCCACTATCGGAAGGGGTCGAAATCACCACGACCGCCGGAGTCGTGTCGATGGTTCCCTCCGGCTGGAGTCACAATCGAGCACCGGCGGGGCTTGCGCCGGAATACTCCAGTCCTGAGCGAGCTGCGGGCCCGCGCCCACTCAAGGACGTCGCGGCCGACAACGCGATTTCGGCGCCGGCGGTTGTGACCTACCGTGAGATGCACTCCGGAGTCAATCTCCGCTATCAGGTACAGAGTGGTGGCCTCAAAGAAGACATCATGGTGGCTCATCGGGCTGCACCAGCGGAGTACTCTTTCGATATTGCTGGGGCCGATCTGATCCTCGGCGATGACGGAGGCGTGCGTCTGTCTGGCGCGATCGGAGAGCTGTTCTCGATTCCCGCTCCGAGAGTCGCAACCGCGGGCGGAGCAGACGCCACGGACGACTCCGGTGTCCACTACAACGTCAGTGATCCAAATGGGGCAGAGCCTGGGATGCGCCTTTCGGTCGTTGTCGATGGGCAGTGGCTGGCCACGCAGTCGGATTCGGCTTTTCCGATCGAAATTGATCCCTCGTTCTGGTCCTTGTCTCCGACGTCGGAGAAGTCGTACTCCGACCAGGGTGACGTGTACACCGGGCCAGGCATCAAGCTCGGGCGAGAAAGTTCGGGCAAGAAGTGGCGTAGCGCACTTCGCTTCGACGAGTACGAGAACTATTTTGGAGGCGCATACCGAGTCCACAACGCCCGGCTGGAATTCAACGTCACCGGCGGAGGTGCGTCCGTCGACCTGACGCAGACGCCGGTTCAGGCCTTCGACGAGAATGGCCAGCCGTCAAGTTTTAGTGCGGTCGGTGGGACATCGATCCCGACCATGGTCCATTGGTTCGATCACTCGTTCATGATCGTCGCAGAGAGGATGGATGACTGGCTCACCCAGAGCCTCGCCAACCGTTGGTTCGGTTTTCGGGGTGTCGAGTCCGGGATCACCTTCGCACAGTATGACGTGCGCTTGGACTTGACTATCGAGGAGCCGCCGCAGCAGTCGGAAGTCACGAACATCGAGGACGGCCAAGTGCTGGCGACCACCACCCCCGAGTTCCGTGCTCTGGCGGTACCGCCGCGTGGCGACGGAGCGCTTCCCAATTATGTCTATGAGATCACCACCGATTCCGTTCCCCGCTCGGGCACGGTTGTTCTCGGCGTTGGGAGCACCGGTTCAAATCACCCGTGGACCGTGCCACCAGGCACCCTGCGGGACGGGATGACGTATTACGTGTGGGTCTGGGCGCTATGGCCGATGGAGGACTTTTTGCCGGTGGATCTGGCGTCGGAGATGCGCCGATTCACCGTGAACCTCGGTCTGGGCGGAGGGGGAGCGTCGCCGACGGACAAGATCGGAGCAGTTCCTGGGAGCGCGTCGAGCCCAGCCGAAGGGGCCCCGTCACCGGGGCTGCCGGCGTCGAACATGACTGTGAACATGGTGAACGGGAACCTCTCGCTCTCCATGGGCAGCAAGACGATGGGCACCTTGTCGGGTGGAGCCTCGCTCGGGTTCACGTACAACTCGCGGACGAACGAGAACCTCGGATTGCGAGGCGTGTTCTTCAACGACACCAACAGCAACGGCCAGATCGACGACGGGGTCGACCAACAAGTCGCGGAACGAATCGACTCCCGAATCAACTTCGATGACCTCTCGGTCCTCGCTCAGGACCAGAGCAAGGCCCTCGCCCGCTGGACCGGATTCCTCACCCTGCCGGCCAGCCAAGGGCCATGGCAGCTCGGTGCGATTTCCAGCGATGGACTGAAGATCACGGTCGACGGGATCGTCCGCCTCGACCGCTGGGCGACCCACGAACCCGAGCCGGTCCCGGTCTTCGGTTCCTCCTTCAGTGCCACTGGTAAACCCATCAACGTCGAGTGGCGCAACAGCAGCGGCGAAGCGGTCGCCCACGTCGTTGCCAAGAACAGCGCCGGGCAGATTTTCGAGCTGTCCCCGGATTGGCTGTCCCGTGAACCGCGGTCCCTTCCCGCCGGCTGGACGCTGAACGGCGACGCCACCTCCGCCCGCTGGATCGGACTGGAGGACCACGGCACCTCAGTTCTGCTGCTCGCGGCGGATGGGTCCGGTCACCAGTTCGTAGCAGCCGGCAACGGCTCTTACAGTCCTCCCATTACTGCGCCCACGGACCTGCTTAGCCCCGGCAATAACGGCCGCTTCGTGCTGCAAACCGAGGCGGGACAGACCTATACGTTCCGACCCGATGGACAACTCGAGTCCCTCGTCACCGCCGCCGACGCCCCCAACCTCAACCCGGCCGCGCTCGAGTACGGCTACTCCGGCACACCGCTCCGCCTCCGGACCGTCCGCGACCGGGTGTCGGACCGGACCGTGACACTGTCCTACGGCGGAGAAACCGAGTGTGGCACGGTCCCGGACAAGGCTGCCGGCATGCTGTGTCGAATCAGCTATTGGGACAACACCATCACGACTCTCTCGTACAATCTGTACGGGCAACTCGTCCGGTTCACCCACCCTGGCAACATCACGTATGACCTCGGTTACTACATCGAACTCGTGACGGGCCGGGCGCTGCTGCACTCGGTGCGTGACCCGCTGGCGGCTGAAGCCGTAGCGGCCGGTATCCGAACGGACGACTCCAACGTCCTCACCGAGATCTACTACTGGAACGACGGCGTCAACGACGGCAAGGTCGCCACCGTGATCCAGCCGGCTCCCGTCGCCGGAGCAGCGCGGCCACAACGGTCATACACCTATGGCACCAGCCAGACCGAGGTCGACGTCGCCGGCTTCAGCCCGCCCGAGCCGCCTCACGGCACCGGGTTTGCCCAACGGGTCCGCTACGACAAACGGAGCCGGATCACAGAACGGACCGACGCCGCCGGTCTGACAACGACCTACACGTGGGACGCCTTCGACCGGCAGGTGGCGACCACCGATCTCGGCACCGGGCTGCGCACCACGACCCGTTATGAGCCGGCCAACGACCCCAAGGGTCGGCCCACGAAGCAGTACGGACCCGCGCCGACCAGCTCGTTCCAGACCAATGGGGAACCGGTCGTGGGGGCGACCGTGCCGACGACAACAACAGAGTACGACGGCGGGATCGTTGGTCTGGCCGCCACCTATTGGACCAATCCGTTCCTGGCTGGCGCACCCGGCCGGCACGGTACTGGGCTGGGCGGCGGCGGGGACATGGATAAGGACTGGAACATGAGTCCGCCGGTCACGCCAGGCACCGGCGGATGGTCCGCCCGCTTCAACGGCGAGCTCAAGCTGACCACCGCCGACGACTACACCTTCCAGATCGAGACCCGAGGATCTTCGGGCCGGATCTGGGTCGACGACGAGCTTGTCGCTGACCTCACCCAGGCCGAACCGGCGACGGGCTGGGGAACGAACACCGGCGCAGCACGAGCCTTGCCGGTCGGAACCCATCGCATCCGCGTCGACATGGTGGACACATCAGGACCGGCCGGGCTTCGGATCCTCTGGAAGCGCACCGGCGCGCCAACCTTCGTGACCCTCCCTGGCAGCACGCTCAGTCCGGCATACGGGCTGGTCACCCAAGTGGCCGATCCCGACGGCAAGATCGTACGTACCGAATATACTGACTCCGCGACCGGAATCGGCCCCGAGTATCGCCTGCCGACCGCCACCGTCGTCGACCCGAACGGCGCCAACCTTCGGACCGTCACCACCTACGAGACACCGGGCCCGGGCAGCTACCTGCGGCGCGTCGGGCGCACCCTCCCGGCAGGCAACACCACCAGCACCATCAACTATGGAAGAACCGAGCCGCCAGCAGGTGGGTCCGGAGCAGCGTCGATCGGTGTGCGGGCAACCAGCGTCGGTCAGAACATTCCGCCAGCGACGACGGTAGTCCTGCCCACGCCGGCCGGGGTGACTGCCGACGACGTCATGGTTGCGGCCGTGGCCGTCCGGGGTGTGCCGACGGTGACCGCTCCGGCGGGTTGGACTCTGATCCGGTCCGACTCCAACGGAAGCAGCATGAAGCTGCTCAGCTACTGGCGGGTGGCCACCAGCAGTGAAACGGCGAACTACACGTGGAGCTTCTCCAGCGCCAAGGCGGCCGCCGGCACGATCACGGCCTACACCGGCGTGAACACAGCAAACCCCGTGGACGTCCACAGTGGCTTCGCCAACACGACCGACTCGCCGCTGATCGTGGCGCCCTCCGTCACCACGACCGGAGCCGACGAGCGGCTCATCGGCCTGTTCTCGATCATGAAGGTCACCCCGATTGCGCCACCCACCGGTTTGCAGGAGCTGGCCGAGACTTCGTCCAGCGGCGGGTCAGAACCCCCGGTCACGATTGAAAGCGCCGACACCAGTCAGCCCATCGCCGGCGCAAGCGGTGACAAGACCGCGACGGCGGGCACGGCCGACCGGAACAACGGTCAACTCATCGCCCTTCGCCCGCTGGCCACCGGGCCGTGCGGGGTGCCGGCATCCACGCCCCAGGCGGGCATGCCGAAGCGGATAACCCAATCCGACCCAGACGGCACCGGTCCGGCAGAGGCACGCGTTGAGGAGTTTGTATATAACTCGGCTGGTCGCCAAGTCGGGCGTCGAATCGGAACTACGGGCACTATCAGTACGGCCGCGTGGTCATGTCTCGCCTTCGACGAGCGAGACCGCACCACTTCACAAACATGGCCCGCCACGACAACGGCGCCGGCCCGCACCCTCACCCACCTCTACGCTGTAGGCGGAAACCCTTTGGTAAACGCCCTCACTGACTCAGTCTGGAGCTCGACTCGCGTCGAGGCGACCATCGACCTGCTGAACCGAGTCGTGTCATACACGGACATCGTCGGCGAGACGACGACGACGACGTACGACCAGGCCGGGCGGGTCACCAATGTCAATGGGCCGGCCGGCAACCGTAGCCAGAATTACACCCCCGAAGGCCGGGCGAGCACCGTCCAAGTCGACGGCGTGACGCTGGCCACGCCAGCCTACGACGCCGGTACCGGTCGCCTGACCAGCGTGACGTATGCCAATGGCACGACGACCACCCTCGGTTACGACACTTTCGGCCGTAGCAACGCCACCGGCACCAGCACGGGTTCGACGACCGTCACGGGTGACCGGGTGACCTACAGCCTGGGCAAGCGGGTCAAGGATCAAGAGGTATACACAGGCAGCGCCTATTTAGACGCTGACCCGGCCGACGACAACTACACCTACGACGCCGCTGGACGCCTCACAAACGCTCGCCTGCCCGGCTCGACATTCGCCTATTCATACGGGACGAGCGCGGCCTGCACCGCTCCGAATGCCGGTAAGAACTCTAACCGTTCGACGGCAACGATCACGGGCACCGGTGCGGGTAGCACCGCATACTGTTACGACCACGCTGACCGACTAATTTCCGGCACGGACTACTCGGTTGGAACGATCGTCTACGACGACCACGGCAACACGACCCAGCTCGGCGACAAGACCTTGGACTTCGACGCCACCGACCGCCACGTCCGCACCGCCACTCCGACGACGGTGACCCGTTACTGGCGGGACCCGCTCAACCGGATTGTGGACCGCGCCGACATGACCAAGACCACCTTCGTCGCCGCAACCACGGCGACGGCCACCGGCACCGGGATCACGATCAACCGGCCCACCGGGACCCAGGCCGGCGACCTCATCATTGCCGGATTGACGATCGCCAACCCCGGCGCCAATCTCACCGCTTCGGGCTGGACGGTCGCTGCGACACAGGCGCAGGGAACCCAGAAGACGTGGATTCTCTGGCGCTACGCCGCCGAAAGCGATCCCAGTAGTTGGCCGCTCAGCACCGATGGCAGTACCACGAACCTGAGCGCCGCAGCGGCGACCTATCATGGTCCGAACTCGCTAACGCCGGTAGCGGTCACGGCCGCCACGACGACGACGACTGCGACCAGCCACCCGCTTCCCCAGGTCACGACAACCTCGGACGCGAGCCAGCTGATCCACGTTGTCGGTTTCGCCGGAGCTACGACCCCGACCGCGCCGGGTGGGGTTACCGACCGAGCGAGCCAGGCCGGCACCGTCAGCGTGCTCCTCGCCGACCGCTACATGGACCGACCCGGCACCGCAACAGCTACCAACGCCACCACCGGCTCGCCGCTCAGCTCCGCCAGCCTCACCGTCGCGATCGTGCCTGGCACCACCGAACAGCGGCTCGGGTACGCCGGCCACACCGACAGTCCGAACCATCTCGATGACACCAGCGGCGCCCTCATCGAGCGGTATTACAGCCTCCCCGGTGGCGTGACCATCACCGAAAAGGCCACCAGCACCCCCACGACGGTGGTCACCGACGACTTCACCGGCACGAACGGCGCCGGCTGGAACAGCTCGAAGTGGACTACGACCAGCAACGACAGCGGCAAAAAGGTCGACATCCAGTCCAACCAGGGCGAGCTCTACGTCAACGGCTCCTCGACGCGAGCGACCGCCACCATGACACCTGTCAGCGACTCGGAAACGACGTTCTCGTATCGATTCTCCGACCGAAACGCCAGCAGCTTCTTCCGGGTCTTCACCCGAGCCTCCGGAGCCGTCGGCGCCAACCAGATGCCCAACGCCTACAGGCTCGAAATCGCCTCCAACAGCTCCACCATCGTCCTCCAGAAATTCGTCAACAGCGTCGTATCTCAGATCGGTTCGTACAACTACACGGCCGACACGAATACGCAGCGGGTCCGATTCCGGGTCCAGGGCAGCACCATCCAGGCCAAGGTCTGGCCCGACGGCACCACCGAACCCAGCAGCTGGTCCGTGACCGCCACCGACAACGCCGTCACCAGCCCCGGCGTCCTCCAGATGGCCCACAGCCACACCAGCGGCGCCCGCTCCGTCTACATCGACAACCTCGGGGTCACACGCGACGTCGCCGAACGGACGTGGTCCTATTCGAACCTACACGGCGACGTGACCGCTACCGTCAATAATGCTGGCCAGCGCCAATGGCTCGGATGGTACGGACCTTACGGCGACCGTCTCACCGGTTCAACACCCAACAATTCAGCCGCCTCTGGCACCACCTGGGGCTGGCACGGCAACCAGCGTCGTCTGTCCGACAGAGATCTGACGCACATGGGGGCCAGGCCCTATTCCCCAAGCCTCGGGCGATTCCTCGCCGTCGACCCTGTCGAAGGTGGATGCGAAAACGATTTCGTTTATCCCAGCGATCCAGTCAACTCCAGCGACCTCGCCGGCCTCGCCAAGTGCCCAAGAGCTATTGCGGTTGCTTCAGGGATCGTTGGGGTTGGCGACCTCTTCAGATTTGGCCACGGCTTGGCTGGCGGGAAGAGCAACACAGCAAGAAGCCTATGGAGCTTCGCCGGAGGTCAGATGCTAACTTATGGACTGAAGACGATGTTGGAGGCGGCGACGAACCCAAGCACAATCGCGAAAGGCTTAGCGAAAAGCATCCTTCCACTGACCATCCTCGGCACAGCAATAGACGGCCTCTGCGTCGCTATCTCCATGCCCGGGAAAGCCGGCGAGGGCCCAGCGCCGGGATACAGCAATGACCGGGGACAGCCATTGGGACACCTAAACTACGCCGGTATTCCCGGGTAATTCGTCGATCTGCAGTACCACGGCAGAGAGGAGGGTGATGGCCCTCGATTGGGAGCTAATCATTCGAGCCGGACTGCTCGTGTTGGTCGGCGTGGTAGCGATGGTCGTTGCACCTTTTCGAGGTTCGTTCGAACTCGCTGCAGCCGGCGCCTTTTCATTCTTAGTCGGTTCTGGACTTCTAGCCTATAGTATTTGGTTAGCTCGCAGTAAAGACCTCAGGAATAGAGGCAGTGACCCGTAGCGCTGCCACACGAGCAATGACGGCCCTCCGATCGCCTCGTTACTGGAGCGCGTTGACACGCTTCCCCAGATTCGTGGTCTCCGGGTCGAGCGGAGGCGATGGGGACCCGGCTGGATCTGCGAGAGCGAGCTCAGCGAAGCGCTGTGAGGCTGGCCCCTCCACCTTCCCGTCGGCGTCGTCGTCTCGACCGACGACCGGCGTTGGCAGTGGCCCGCCGCCCTCGAGGCGGAGCCGACTCGCGAGACCGAGGCCGGCCGGGTCCTCTCATCCCGCCGGCTTCGACCTACGACTACGAGGTATCCGGGTTCAACGATCTTGCTCCGCATCGCAGATGGAGGCACCACCGGCGGCCATAGGGCGCGGGAAGCCTGTCTGGCGCTCCCAGGCGACGGCGTCGATCGCCGGCGCTATCTATAGACCAAACGCGGGCAGGGAACCAGCGTCACCACCTGCGCTGTCGCGACGGCCCTCGGTCCTGTCGCGGTCAGCGGAAAGGCGAAGGTCACTTCGGCTACGGACCATCCAAGACCTCAGTTCAACACCGCGTCCGATGCGAGCCAGTTGGTTCACGATGTCTAAGACCGAGATCGCGCGTCCAGTGCGTGCGCGTCCGGGCAGGTGGCGAGAGAGCGGCCCGGGGTGCCACGGCGAGCCAAGGAGCGAACTGACGATAGCGACCGAGGATGGCGGCGACGGTGACTTCTCCGAGTGCCGGGAGCCGAGGTCGGGATGCCGCTCGGGTCGAGTCTGGTCATGAAGCTGCGACGCGTTTCGTCCAGTTTTTTGATCTCCCTCGTGAGGTGGAGGTCGAAGCGCATTTCGATGGCGAGTCTTCGGCGACCTCGGGATAGTCGAGGTCGCCATCCCACAGTGCCGGGGTGGGAGGCGCCGGTCAGCAGTGCGGTGGCGGTGCTCTCGCTCCAGGCGCCTCGGGAATGGCCGTAGATGAACGGTCAGCGACCCAGGCCCAAGCGCCGCGCGACGTGGCTATTAGCGCGCGGCGGCCAGACAATTGGATCCGCTTATACATATTGCTGCGCAGCTGGTGGTGCGTTTCATCAATGGGTTGTCCAACCTCGATAATGTGCATTATGGAGCGTAGGTGCCCAGCCACTACTCTCCCGGTGATTCTTACCTCGGCTCACGCTCGGCTTCGGCGACGTGCGAATCGACACCTGGAAAGACCGCTGAGCCCAACCGAGAGTTCGGGCGAGGCCTCAGCAGGTACGCGTACGCGCAACCGGCTACTTGTTTAGAACCACCACCGAAGGCTCTGGGCAGGCCAGCCTGGAGTCGAGGTGTCCGGCGGATGGCTCGCGAACCGGCTGCCCACTCCTTGGGGTGTGGCTCGCTAATGGAGAGCTCTCGCCGGGCACCGTTTGCGGGGAGTGGCTCGAGAGGGGATTGCCAAGCTCGAAGTAGCGCTGCCCTCCTCGCTGTCCAACCGGCGTGAGGAGAGGAGCGGTGGTGGCCAAGGTGATGATCGGCGTTGATCCGCACAAGCGCTTGAACGCGGTGTGCGTCATCTGCCGACTCGCCACTCATGGCGCCCGTATGACGGGCGGGTCGACCGAAGGCGAGCGTCGGAACGGCCCGGGTGCGGCACGTTACTAGGACGCTACGAATGGGTGCAGACCCCGACGGAACCGGTCACGGTGCACTGACCATCTCCGTAGGGCTGCGGATGGTGGACAAGGCGCGGCCCCAGCACGATCGCCAGAACCACCAGCATCACGAAGGCGACGAGGACCACCCGAACGCCATACAGCGGGAGCTTCAGCTCGCCACCCACCGTCTGAGCTTTGACCCTTCGTTAGATGGTCCTCCCGAGGTGGCACGGTTCGCCCCGTATCGGCACCCACCGGATGTGGGTCGTCCTCGCTGGGCTTCCGGGTCGTCCTCTCGAAACGTCAGACACGACAGGCCGCGACAAGAGCCCGCTCACGTTCGACGAAGCCGGGCTCCGCCCAGAGGCGTTCGGCCGCCTCGACGATGTCTGTTCGCCCTTGCGCCCGAGCAGCTGCTTCCACCTCTTCGAGTGAGCGTCGGTACGTCTCGAGCAGCTGCTCCGGCGACGACTGGCTGGCCGACGCTCGTATACCCAGGAAGTCCCTCCACGGTTGACAGAGCGCGCTCATCGGCCGTTCATCGGACGGCGTGTCCATGGTCGACATGCCGATCCACACCGCCGCCAAGACAACGATCGCGGCACCGATGATCCAGGGAACGGCGCCACGACCCGGCATCTTCATAGCTGCTCCTTCCACACCATACGATGCGCCACCTCTTTCCTCGGGGAACGTTACGCCGCCAACGCGACGAGGCGTCCCCTTAGCCTTGGAGGTGGCGCCGCCACGCCGGCAGCCAGCCGCTACGAGCCGGAATCGAATCGCCGGGCGGCCACCTCGACGTTCGGCTGATCCGCCCCTTCCCCTGGCAGGCATAGGCAGGTTCGCCGAGGGTCAGCCACTTCTCCCTCGCCGCCGCCCGACAGTGTGAACGTCAGCCCGTCCTGGCCGCGACGTTGCCGTCCGATCTGAGCTTCTTGGCACCGCTGCCCTGGTCGGCCGTGAACACCGTCAGCTGGCTGTGCCGGAGCATGAGGACCGTAGCGGGCGGGCTGGCTGGGGCGGAAGCTCGATGACCCGTCGGGCATCGTAGGGAGCGGCCTGGGCCCGGCGTACCGGCTGGCGCTGCGGGCGCGGGTCTCGTCGGACGCCTCCTCCCAACCGGGGGGATGTTGTGGCGAAGGAACCCGATAACCTCGGAGGAGGTGGCCGCCGGCGGGAGCCGGTAGTGGTCCGATGGCCTTTGGCGCGGTGGTCGGTCTCCTCCGCCGCCCTCTGGAGGGCTCGACGGCGACGTCGTCGCGCAGACTCCAGGCCCTTGACGTAGGACTTCGCCAGGTTGAACGGCCGGTCCGAGAACCCGCCCCTGGTCCGCAGCGTCCCTCCCGGCCGTCGCGCACCCCGCCTCCCGGCCGAGCTGGGTGTCCAGATTGTACTGGCCCGGGATGAGAAGCCCCCGCCGTCGAAGCGGGCGATCTTGGGCGAGATCGACGAGAAGAACGAACTCGCTGCCGTCGGGGGGCCTCCTCGGGCCACGGCGGGATGCAGACCTCGGAGCGCGGCGTGGGGCATGGGGGGAATCGGGCCCTCCAGGCCAGAGACGACCGCCACCTCCATCGAGACCTCGGCATACGAACCCGGTCCGCAAGGGGGGCGGAGCTTGCCGGTGACCACGGTGTCCTCGGTCGAGGCGTGGTGGATAGCTCAAAACCGACCGTCGCCGTTTCAACGATCTTGGCGACCAACGCCATTTTCTCAGTGGGCGGAGGCGCTTCGTGTCCGTTGAGGTCATTTATCCGCCAGGAGAATTCCCTTTTACTCCGGCTACCGCTCAAGGGGGACTCGGCGATCGACGAAGGGTGATTAGGACTTAGCCAGATCCCCAGAGGAGACCCCCTTGCTGAATCACGCCAATCGAGGCGTCGCAGTTCTAGCATTAATCCTCAGCCTTCTAATCCCAGCGGCCACGCCGGCTGCCGCCCACAACAGCGGAAACATGTCCTCCTTCACGAACTACCAAGGAGACCGCCACGTCGACACTGCCGGTGGATATGCGATCGGCCGCGTCTACAAGTATGACAACGGCGCCGGGGCGAACTGGTTCGCTCCCTCCACCCCGTACATCGTCGACGACGTGGTCGATGGCCAGTGCACGGAGGTGTGGATCGACATGGTGCCGAACCCGGCCGCCCATCCAGGTCACCGCAATCCGAGCGTCTTCCGCCGCTGCCAGACCGGCGGGTATGGCTGGCATGACGGGGCCGACACCTGGGGCGTGATGTCGTGGCCGACCGACCAGGTCATTGGTTGGGACTTCGCCTTTTGCAAGGTGAACTATTCTGGCAGTGCCAAATACCGTTCGGACTGCCGCAACGAGGCGAACAACCCGGTGAACTGGCCGAATGTCTATGACGGCCGGACCGATGCCCAGACAGCCATCTACCTTCACGGCGTCTGAGCCGCGGACACGAAACGACAGCAAGCGCGGGGGCCGGGTTTTTTCTACCCGGGCCCCGCGCTATTTCAGTCGGGCTCCATCCAGGTGAGGCAGTCGGCGATCCGAGCCTCTCGCTCCGTATCGGGGGGGCCAGCTGCGAGAGATTCAATCCGCTGGTGGCCGTTCTGGACGTGCACGTGTGTTGCGCGAGGAGTCGAGTTCGGCCGAGGCGCGCTGGCGATTGGGGTGGTGCTGTGACCCTAACCCTGACGGCGACCACGTCATCATCGAAAGCGACGACGGCTGGCGCCTGACCGCAGCACCGGCCGCATCGAACCGATCGACCCGGACGACCCAGTGCCCGGAAGACTGACGGCCGCTCATCAAGGCTGCGACCGTTCCGGGCGGTCGCTTCAGCCGCCCTGCGCGCCGCTCTGACGTGCCGATCTCGCTAAGGTTCTGACGCTGGCGGCCGGGCGTGGTCGCCCGCCGGCGCCCATTGGCGACGCTGCCGACGTTCCTCGTCGGCTTCGGACCTGGGATGGATGGAACGGTGAGAGCCGAGACTCCTGGGGCTGGCCGTCGTGCTTGTGGGGCGCGCATCTCGTCGAAGTCGACCCGCCCCTCGGAGTCGCAGACGACGAGCTCGCCGTCGAGGGTGGTGCCGGCCGGCAGCGACGCGGCCAGCGGAGCCAGCTCGGAGAGCCGTCCGCTAGGTCCGTGCTGTCGCCCGCCGGGACATGACCCGGAGCCGGCGGTCGTCGCGATTGGACGAGGGCCCGGAAGCCGTCCCACTTGGGCTCAGACGCCCAGCGATCCTCATCCGTTGGCAGCGGCCCGGAGGCGGCGAGCATCGGTTCAACAACCATCCGGAAGGACAGGCAGTCGGACCGGCGACCAATGTCCGGCCGCCGGCACGTTTGCCGATAGCCGATGCGACCGGCGGTCTGAGGCGGAAGGGACGGGGCCCCGCATCAGTCCCCGCCCGAGGCCGGCTCCACGCCGACGAGTGCCCTTTGGGGAACCTGCGCTGGACCGGAAGAGCTGCGGGCAGTACGCGAGGCCGGCGGGCGTCCGTCACTGATTTTCGACGCTGGTCGGCCACGGCTAGGCCACCCAGACGCCGTGAGGCGGTGGGCTCATTTCGTGCGTCGGGGCTGGGAGGAGGTCGGCAACGCGCTCCCGTAGCCGGCGCGGTTAGGCCGACGGCCGGTTAGCGGAAGTAGGCGATTTTCGACCCATCGGGCGACCAGCTAGGAGCGAATCCGCCGTCGCTGATGAGAGTCCAGTTAGAGCCGTCGGCGTTGATGACGTTGACGCCCTGACCGTCCGCGAAGGCGATGGTTGTCCCAGCGGGCGACCAGGCCGGGTCCGTAGGTATCGGCTTGCCTTGTCCTGCGGTCAGGCAGCGCCGGTCAGAGCCGTCCGGGCGAACCATCGAGATCGAGCCCCAGTCCTCGTGGGGCGCGCTCGCGAACGCAATCCACTCGCCGTCCGGTGACCACGACGGATTCAGGTACCACATCCCTTTCTTGCTCGTCACCGTGCGCCGCGCCGAGCCGTTGGCGTTGACGACCTCCAAGCGGGCATCCCCGTTGCCGAGGAGCGAGGCGAAGGCGATTTTCATCCCGTCGGGGGACCAGGTCGGTTCCCGTCCCTCGGTGGCCAGGAGGCGACGGCCAGAGCCGTCTGAGTTCATGACATACAGGTCGAGACCCTCGAACTCCGAGTCAGCCGCGAAGGCGATTTTGGTTCCGTCCGGAGACCACACCGGGTCGGTGACGATCTCCCCGCTCCACGACCGCGTCGACGGCTCGAACACACGGGGTGCGGTCAGCGTCCGCCGTCCCGTGCCGTCGACATCGACGATGACCAGAGGCCCGTACCGTTCGACGAAGGCGAACTCGGTTCCGTCGGGAGACCAGGCGACGCTTTGAGCGTTCGGGAGACTGCCGACCACCTGTTGCTGATTGGATCCGTCCGCGTCCATCACCCAGAGGCCGAGATCCCCCGAGGTGGGAGTCGAACTTGGTGACGCGGCCGGCGGTTCCGGACACGAGGGCGACTCGACCTGCTGCGCCTGGGCGGTCAGCAGCCGCCCCGTCGCGGAAGCGGCCGAGAAGAAGCCGACCGCCAAAAACCCCAGGCTCAGGCCGCCGATCAGTCCGTTCCGGCGCCAATTGGACGCCGAACGCACACGATTCTCGCTCCGTCGGCGTAGAGCCGGCACCTGTTCTTCACTCATGACCATCATGTTCCACCCGGGCACGGGCTTAACCTCCACTCTCGACGAGATCTTTACATCATCTGTGGCAACTGCGCAGATGCTTGGTGGTTTGGGGCATAAGTGCCCGGACCCCCCGGATGGAACATCGCCATCCGATGGGTCGGAGCGACCCATGACCCCTGACTTGGTGGCCATGGCTGGGCGGGATCTGCTGGCCGCCGGGCAGATTGCGCTGGCCGCCGACACGGGGAGAATCAGGGGCTAGTCCTGACGGCAGCGCCACGGTTCCATGAGCTTGCGGACGCGACCGTGCGTCCCGGGCACGCTGCAGTCGAACCATCCGAGGACGTTCATCACCGGGGCCGGCCGGAGAAGGCGGAACGCGACCCGACGCCACCCGCGTAGCCGGATCATGTGCTGCCTGCCCTCCAACATGAACGCCAATCCTGTCCACTGCGAGGGGCGGCGTAAATAGTGCGGTCGGATTGGCACCGGTTCTCCACGGCGTCAAGGTCGTTCGTCCTCGGCTACGCCTGCGGGCGCTCCACCTTGACCCCGCTCCACCCCGGCGCGCTGGCGCTGTCAGACAGCGACGCAGGGACGTCGCTGCCAATGGGCAACGGCGAGACCGAGGATCAAAGGAGACAGCCATGCGGGACAAGGTGGAGCAGCTGCAAGCCGACATTGAAAGCGGAGTCGCCGAGCTCGTCGACGGGGACGACTGGGTGGCGATGGCCACCAGGTCCTGGCGTCGAGCCGTCTCCGTGGCCGCCGACAACTTCTGGGTGCGGCCCCGGGCCAACCACTCCTGCGCCGCCCGGGCCAGCGTCGGTTGCGGGGGAGCGGTTTGGCGGCGTGGCCTCACCCCGCCAGCGTACCCGTAATAATTATAGTTATTACGGACAACGACGCCGATCCGGTTGCGCGGGACGTGAGGCCGCCAGACCGTCCGCGGGAATGCCGCCCGCTAACCGGGACCGTCTGAACGAGCAGCCGTTTACGCTGGCACATGCGTGTAACTACGCGTGAGGATTTCCAGGGGTGATCGTCAGATGATGAGCGATAGCGCGCCATGGCTGCTGGGCAGCGACAGCCCGCCCGCCCTGTGGGGCACGCAGCCAAGCTCCGTCGTGCCCGAGCCGGGGGCCTGGTGTACCTGATGCCGACGACCATTGTGGGCGGCTTCAGCGCCCTCCGAACAAACCTCAACATCACGAGCCTGCAGTCGCAGACGGTGTCAACGAGGCAGGCAAACGTCCGGGCCGCTGTAGCGGCCGAGCTCGAGGTGCTCGATTCCTTCCTGACCGGCTCCTACCGCCGGTCCACGATGATTGCTCCGCTGATGTCTGCGGACGTCGACGTCTTCGTCGTCCTCGACGCCCAGTACTTCGCCAGCGGCGCAACGAACGTGCTCCAGCGCACGAAGGACGCTCTGATGAAGACGTACACCACACCGAAGGTGAGCCGAAATGGGCAAGCGGTCACGATCACCTTCAAGGACTTCCGGGTTGACGTAGTCCCGGCGTTCAACCGGAAGGGCGGCGGCTACCTGATCCCGGACGCAGGGAGCAACACCTGGATTTCCACTGACCCGAAGGTTCACGTCGACCTGTCCGCGACGCACAACGCCAAGCACGACGGCCAGCTGGTGCCCGTTGTCAAGATGCTCAAGGGCTGGAACTCGACCATTGACCACCACTTCAGGTCCTTCCACCTCGAGGTCCTAGCCTGGAACCTGTTCGACGGCGTCACGCTGTCGAATGACTGGTCGGCGGTGCGCTACTTCTTCGATAAGGCCCTCGCCCAGATCCCAGTGAAGCTGGCTGATCCGTCTGGCTACGGCGGCGACGTCGCCAAGTACATCGGAACGAAGGCGCAGATCGACGCTGCGGTGTCGCGCCTCGACACTGCGGTCGGACGGGCGGTCAACGGCGAGAAGTACGCCGCCGGGGGCAACATCCCAGCTGCGTTTGGCGAGTGGCGCAAGATTTTCGGCGACTACTTCCCGGCGTACGGCTGATATGGGCATCCGGTCGAGGCAGAACGAGCCATCCAGTATCGAACTCATGGCGGCCCAGCGGCAGATGTACCGCCGGGCCAAGCGCGCGTGGCTTGCTCGCGTCACGGGCAGCACCGGCCTCGCTATGGCTGCCGTTCCCGTAGCTCTCTTCGCAAAGGACCTTGGCGTCCAGTTGGGCGTGGCAGGGTTCGTCTGGCTCGTGATCACCCGCGTCGTCCTCCGACCGTACGAGGGGCATCAAAACAAGCGGGCCGCAGCCGTGCAGGAGCAGTTCGACGTCTACGTCCTGGACCTGCCGCCGAACAAGAAGTTCGACCCGCCGGGGGCGCTTGTTACGGCCGCTGCCGCGCGCCGCCACTTCGCCCGAGACGATGCCGAGCGGCGCGCCGCCCTCACGGACTGGTACGGCGATCCGGAGGCGACTCACCGGCCCTACGACGTGCTGATGTGCCAGCGGGCGAACCTCGACTGGAGCTCACGACTCCATG